>Ga0196963_10001993_pt1 | contig 12791 bp, 28 predicted proteins | sample S1_5metaG_FD_148600 | JGI IMG/M metagenome (GOLD analysis project Ga0196963, IMG submission 148600) | Soil microbial communities from Anza Borrego desert, Southern California, United States - S1_5 | ecosystem: Environmental > Terrestrial > Soil > Desert | place: USA: California | collected... | reverse complement strand
GCTGGCTGGCGTTGGCGTCGAGCAACTGCGTTCCGTAGCGGTAGCGGTTGGGCGAGATGAACGTGGCGCCGCGGATGGCAGCGGGTGCGTCGGTACGGGGGTTGTACAGCGGGTCCCACGGTGCGCGCCAGGGGCCAATGAAACCCTGAGCTGGGCGTGAGATGTCGTGACCGCCGATGCCAGCCCGGTGTAGCTTGCCGTCATCCCCGAACTTCCAGCCGCGCCGGATCATGACCCCCATCCAGCGTCGCCACGCCGTCGTCTCCTCCTCCTGTGTCAAGTTCAGGCCATTGCTGAATGTTTGGGTAGGCGAGTCTGATGGCGGTAGAAGTGTCGAGAGGCGCTTGAGGGCCGACTGCGTTTCTTCCCATTGGCTTTGCTGCATCAGGTTCCACCTTGTCTATCTCGCCCTTGGCCTTCCAGCGTTCGAGTATCGATTCGACGTAGCTCCACGGCGGCTTGTCCGTGAAGCCACCGCCGGCCGCCTTACGTATCGCCTTCTGCACCCATTCGAGCCCGTAGTCAGACACGGCTTCATCGATAGCAGACACGGTGCCGGCCGTAGTCTTGCCAAAGGCCGCGAAGTCAGCGAGCACCTGGTCTAAGGGGTCTTCAACCTTGACTCGTTGGAGGAGGGATTCCGGCACCGTCTCCGTTACTGGATCAGTCACCGTATTAGTCACCGACGGGCTCGTGCCGGAAAGGTCAGGGCTAGCACCGGAAATTACCGGGCTAGGTACGGGCCCGAACGGGCTAGGGATGATCGACTCAGCCTCTTTGACGTGCGGGTGTTGGTGGTTTTTGAACTTCATCACTTGGATATAGGGTTCGCCTTCGACGACGTACCGCATGATGAAACCTAAACCCTCAAGTTCGCCGAGCAGCTTGTCCACCGGCACCTTCTCGTAGGGGAATAACTGGCCCTTTATCCAGAGCGGGCGATCCATCAACCGTCCCTCTCTGTCCGCCAGCGTCCACAGGCCAATGAACAACAACCGCCCAAAGGGATGAGTCTCCGTCAACGCCTCATTGCTAAAGAACCCGGGCTTTACGATGCGAGCGCGGGCCATTACTGCAACCCGGCCATTAGCCGGCTGAAGTGCAGGCAGAACGTGCATGTGTCGCCTTCGCAGCGCGTACGGTAAACGTTGCCTTGTGCATGAAGCAGGGAGGTGTGCCACCATACGCCGTCTATCTGTTCTGGGTTGTAGAGAGTGAACGCCTTCGGGTCCTCGTGGGTCCGACCAGACAAATAGGCGTGGCAGGGGCGACAAAGCCCAGCCAGATCATCGAGGTCTTCATGCCCGATGGTGTCGTAGGTGATGTGATGGGTTTGTGCATAAACCCGCTCCAGACAGCGCTCACAACGCCCGCCACAGCGTTCTCTGACGGCGTTCTTGAGCAGCGCCCATTCGCGAGACGCTAGGTATCGTTTGTAGTCGAAATCTGTTTCTGTGTTAGTCAGGCGGGGGTGCATCTGGCTAACCTCCTTTCGCACACTTAGGCATCGTTAGTCACGCTCTTTTTCTGCATATACCGGCGTTGAAATTCAGCTTCCCATACGCGGCCCAGCCAGAAGAACTCCGCGTTGGAAAGCGCACCGATAGTCTTTTCCGTATCGCCACCTACACTGCGCGGCGAACGTAGCTTGATCCCGAACAAACGCCAGGGCGCAGGCGGGTCGTAATCTCCCGAAAAGATGCGCTTGCCTTGGTCTGCTCCACCTCTACGCGCCATTGGTCTCCTTCTTCTCTGTAAACGGCAGCCCATGACACGGCGCCCACCACACCCGCAGACAGCGCTTACAGCCGAGCATCTGCCCGCTGCAATTCCACGGTTCGAAGGCGTGATGTTCGATGGCGATCTCCGGCACCTCGATGGGTAGCTCTAGCTGCTCGGTCATCCCACCAGCCCCTGCTCTGCCCGCTCGTAGGCGTCCACACATAGGGATATCAAGAGCCAGATCGGCAGACCGCATTCGTGAGTAGCATCCAGGGGGCGCACCGCAAGAGCGTCGATGCACTCGCGCAGATGACGCTTCTTCTCTGTGACGTTCATGGGTTGATTACCGTGGGTTGCGGTAGGAACTTCACCGTCACGCGGCAGCAGCAACTCACTGCGTGCCACTCTTCGTAAGTGAATGCGCAGAACCGTCCGCATCCGGTGCACCTAGCCATTGAGAACCTCCAGTAGGCGTCGCCCTAAGTACTCAATTACGGGAACCGTGACGGCGTTGCCGCACGCCTTGTAGCGCGGGCCGTCAGGCGTCTTGTCGTCGATCTTTGTCCAGTCGTCAGGGAAGCCCTGTAAGCGTTCACATTCGACGGGTGTTAGACGGCGAACGCCCATGGTTTGACTGATCGCCTGACCGTCCGTGCCGTCGAGGGTGTAGGCCATGTCGTCCTGCACTCCGATGCCGTTGGCGCCGGTCTGTGCGGTGCGTACGACGGTGAGCGGCGTCCCGCGACCCGTGCCGTCCTCGCTGGCATCGAAGCCGTCAGCACGAAGGGAGTGGGTAACGTATGTGTCGTTGTCGAGGTCTTGCCGCGGGTGATGGCCAGGCAGCGGGTTCGCTACGACTAGGCTTGTGCTGGTGTCAACGTCGGTGCCTGGTGGCCGGTGCCCGCCAGTTGAATTAGCGCCTGCTCTAAGAGTGGGGGCAACGTCTTCCCCCGCCGCTCGGCGCGTCTGAGTATTCCAGTCGCCGCTTTCGCAGAGAGAAAGTATTTGCTGGACACTTGCTCTTGAAGGACCGCCGATAATGTAGACACGGCGGCGGCGTTGCGGGACTCCGAAATGTTGCGAGTCCAGTACCGTCCATCCGACAGCAGGCCAGAGTTCCCCCAGGCCGGCCAGCACAATCCCGAAGTCAAATCCTTCATCGCTGGATAGAAGTCCGGGAACATTTTCGATAAGGCAAAAGGTTGGCCGCAGCTCGGACAGGATGCGATGGAACTCAAACCACAGGCCGCTTCGGTCTCCGTCAAGGCCCGCACGCTTACCGGCCACTGATAAGTCCTGGCAAGGGAAGCCGCCACAGATGAGATCGATGGGCGGGGTGTACCCCGGTATAACCACATCCAGATACGGCATGGAACGGTGTACGAGGGTGTTTCTGCTAACGTTTCGCACGTCGTCATATCGCTTTACTCCGGGCCAGTGCTTCTCCAGCACCTTGTTTGCAAAGGGGTCGTTGTCGCACTGAGCTACGCACTGCCAGCCAGCACGCTCAAGGCCAAGGTCGAAGCCGCCGATGCCTGAGAACAGGGAGATGAACGTCGGCTTCATTCGTCAGTCACGATGGGCTTGCCGATGACACGCTCCATCAACTCCCAGAACTTGGCGGGACTTACGCGCGGGTGCAGCGTGCCCAACGACCAGACGGACTGGCCGTCTTCGATCCAGATATACGGACGCTTGTTGCGGAACAGGCCGACGCCGCCGATGCCGATCTTTGCGCCACCAGGGACGAGCTGAATCATGCCCATGCCTGTGTCTTTCTTCATCGTCGCCGTCCCTCTCGCATCTTGCGGTCGTAATCACGGCACATAGGACAGAGCCAGGGGATGTGTATGACGCTCATGAGACGCTTCATAGCAGGCGTTCCGTTCCGATTGCTTTGCGGTACACGCCTAGCGTCCGGTTGCGCCGCTGCCCGCCTGGTATCGTCGCGACTTGCTCGAATCCCATCGCTTCCCAGAAGGCAGTAGCTTCAAGGTCGAGACCCACACGGCAACCGAAGTCGAACGCGCCACGTTTCGCGGACTCGGCTTCAGCGCTCGTAACCAGTGCAGTTGCTCTCTCCGCACGACGGGCGTCCTCCCGCACTACTACCTGCTGGATGCGTCCGCGCCCGGGTGAGAACGTGGCGTACAGATAACCAACCGGGTCGGCGTTCTCTTCAAGGAGCCAGATGGCGCCGTTGTATGCGCCGCTTAGTTCCAATTCCCAACGCGAGTCAGGGATGAAACCCACAGCCTCTGCTTCCTTCCGGCGCAGGGAGTCGATGACTTTGAGGTCGTCGAGGGTGGCACGACGTATCTCCGTCATCCTCTCGCCTCGCTCTCGTCTGTCTCTTTGGCCGGTACGCTCTGCTCTACTACCTTCAGCGCGAGGATTCGGTTGCTGATCCAGGTATGGCCTTCGACCCACTCGCCGTCCTCCGTGTCGTAAACACGCCAGCGCGAGAGCACGCCCTGACGGCGTGCACAGACCACGACGACCGGCGTGCGGTGCTCGCAGTGCAGACGCGCCTTCTCCCACGCGCTCTTCAGTGCCCCCGGCGCCAGCCAGCGTTCGTGCGCGTCCTTCCACTGGATGCTCTTCAACTCGAAGGACAGGTCTATCCAACGCACGTCTTCCTTGGCGTTGGACCCGCGCAGCTCGGGCATCTGCTGCACCGTCAGGCCGGCGCGGTTGGCAGCGACCGAGATGTGGCGTACCCACTCGCGTTCTGCCTGGTGCCCGCGGCGGCGGCTGTTACGTCCGCGCTTCTGGTTAGCCGGGTTCTTCTCCTTGACGACGAGCACAGGGCGGTCGTCATAGACAGGAGGAAGCTCTTCGGGGTCAAACGTGGTGGTCATGGGCGGGGAAGCCTTGCTTACCTTTCTTGTTATTCGCTCCGAGCCGAGCCGTCCTAGCCAGTACCAGACGGCTCGACCCGCAACGCCTGACCCAAGTACTACCCTCGGGGTCAGGTCGGAAATGCCTTAGACGCCCATGCTCTTGCTCAACTGCTCGCGCTCGTCTGGCGTGAGGTCCTTCGGCGTCTTGCCGGTCATGGCTACGGAGTGGTCGAGGATTTCCTTGGGCGTAAAGCCGATGGCCTTCACTCGCTCGAACCACTCCGACAACGCAGCGGCCTCGGCCAGGGCGTCGGCCAGCGGCTGCTTGGGTTCAGTGTCGAAGGGCGCGTCGTCGTTGGCCGGCTGCGCCATACCCTCGGGTAGCGGCACCAGTTTGCCGACGCGGGTGTACTCACCGTGCGCCTCGACGACGATCATCACCTTCCGTCCGATGACGGACTCAAGGTCGATGACCTTGCCGACCTCGGGACGGAGACCGAAGGCAACCAGCCAGTCCCAGAGCTTCGACTTGGGCGAGAGCGCCCGCGAGCTGATGGCGTCCGTGGTTGCTTGGTTCCCTTCCTCGTCCTTCTTCCCGTCCACGTCGAAGTAGAAGCGGTAGATGTCGGGGTTGAAGTTGCTCTCGGGGATCGAGTCCTCGATGATGCCGGTGCAGGTCGCGATGTAGGACCCAACCGGAATCTTTGACGTGGTGACCTTGGCTGTTGCGAGCAATGGCACTGTGGCCTTCCTTTCTTCCGCGCTTTGGCGGTCTACATTTCGCAGGACTGTGCCTGTTACTTCCTCTTCCTGATTGCGGGCGATTAGCTTTGCCAGCTCGTCGCTGAGCAGCAGCGCCTCAACCGTCCACTTGCTGAGACGCACGTCACGACTCCAACTTCTGCACTTCCAGCCGCGGCGTTTTCCCCACCTGCCGGCAGAACTCGGCCACGTCGCCGGCGCTCAGGTGCCCCTTGGCGATGGCGTTCTTTACCGCTGTCGGGTCTACCTGAAGGCACCCGAGCTCTTGCAAGCGCTGATACACGTGCGGCTTGCGCTCACGGATGGCGTTGGCCGGCTCCCACAGGTCGGACGTACCGCCTGGTAGCAGGCGTGCCCTGATGCGGTGCTCCTGGTCGGTAAGCGGTTCGTCCGGGTGGTCGGTGAGGTAGCGCCTGACGCGCCCCATGGCGCCGTAATCGGACGCGGAAGGGTCGATGCGCTTAACGTCTGCCTCGTACCACTTGATCGCCTGCTTCGCTTCCCAGAGGGGCAGGAGGTCATCGATGGCGCCGCGTTCGTCGGCGTGGGCCTCGGCGTTTACCTCTGCGATGAGGTCGGTTAGTTCGTTGGTCATCGCGCAGGCTCCGGCAGTGCTCGCATCCACGCATCTGCTGCCTGCTGAGCCAGCCGTTCGATCTCAGCGAAGACGTAATCGCGGTCGCGGTATACGTCGCCGGGATATATGTGGCCTATGCCAGGTGAGATGTCGCCTGAGTGGGCGCAGTCAAAGCCGTGCCACCATGCCTCGGTGCCAAGGGCGTGCGGGTAGTCCGTCTCCTTGCCGTCCTTCGCGTAAGTCAGCCCGCCGTGCACGTCCACGTCGAGGTCGTCGTAGTCCTTGCCGAACCACGGGTGCGCAGGCGGCACGGCGATATAACCGCAGAGGTGTCCAAGACGAGGATGTTTGTGGATGGAGTATGGGAACTCACCCACCAGGCCGAACTCAATCTCGCTCTCGATCATCGCCGGTCTCCGAGTGCTACGCGCTTGGCGCTACAGGCGTTGCAGTAGTGCACGAGCTGGCCGCGCACGATGCTGTCGCGCAGGGTGGTGGTGGCTGGTGCACCGCAGCCGAAGCAGACGATGCTGCCGATGGTGGTGTAGGTGTACTTCTGTTCGCTCATCGGTCTTCCCTCACGTTGTCGTTCTCCCACACCTGCCAGAGCAGGTAGGCAGCGCTAACGACGACGACGATGGTGATGACGAGGGCGCTCACGACGCACCGCCCGTCTCGCCGCGCGCCTCACGCAGCGCAACAAGAAGCGTCGGCCCAAGGTCGTGGAGTTCCTCAAGGACGGGCTCACTGAGTCCCGGGCGTTGCATGAGTGCACCGGACTCGACCAGCATTCGCACTCGGTCGAGCGTCGCGTACAACTTCGGCGCAGAGGTGAGGAGTTGACGGCGCGCCTCTTTGATGTCCTTCTCGTGACAACGGCAGTCGCACTGACCGCGCGTCGGCGCTGTCCGGCCGCCGAATCGGTCTTCAACGCGAAGGAACGGGTGCCCGCAGCACTCGTGATCCCACTTACCCATCACGAACTCAATAGGCAGGTTCACGACGCCACCCCTGGCTGTGGCTCCAGGTGGCTGAGAGGGAAGCCGATGACTATAGGTGCCTGGCAGCAGTTGGTGTACGGCTGCTCCATATCCCAGCACCACACCGAGGGGTTGCGCTTCGCGCATTTGGTGCAGTACAGGGCAGCGTGCTTAGTCCCTCCCATGCGCCGGTACTCTTGTGCTGTGACGATGGGCTGCGCCGTCACGACGGCACCTTCATGCCGAGCCGCACTACATCGATGCTCGTGTCTTCGGCCACGCCGCAGATGGGACAGAGAACGTGGTTGCAGTGGGCGACCTTGCCTGCCTGCCGTGCTGCCTCCCATCGCGCCTCGAAGGCGGAGCACCAAGCGTCGAACTCTCGGTCGTGCTGGCAGTCCTCGCAATAGCAGCAGTGGTTACATGTGCCGTCGCCGTGGGCGTCGTTGTACCAGAGGCCCGCTTCGTTTTGGTGGGTGCAGGTCGGTGTTGCTTGCGTCTGTGTGTCCATGGTTCAATTCCCTTCGGGCGTTCTAACCGCCCAACTACGAAGCGTCGGCGTCCGTGGCCGGCGCTTTGCTTTTGGTGTTCCCTTCGCGTTGGGTGATGTATTCGAGCCGCTCCATGACACGCATGAAGTTGCTGTCCATCCCGCGCTTCCGTTGCCAAGCCAGGGCGCCAGCGCAGTAGAGGTTGGTGCCGTCGCCGGTCTCGTAGGTTGTCTTGTGGCAGAAGAACGCTTCGTCGTTGCGCAGGCCGTCGAGGATTTCAGCCCAGCGCCCAGGCGCTAGCGACTTCTTCAAGAGCAGACCTTCGCCGGAGTTGTTGAACGGGCAGTTGCTGCACGGCTCAGGCTGACGCCACGTCACAGCGCACCTTCCTTCACATTCCTTTTGGCGTACCAACTCTTCCCTTGGCTACTGATGTGGGGTCCTGAATGCCCGAGCAGGAGCACACAGGGGCTGACGCAGACGGGGCGCTCAAGCGTGGGCTGCTTCTCCTGCTTCACTGCGCACCTCCTGTTGCCTTGCCGTTGCCACCCCAATCAGGCTGCGTCCATTCGCCGGTCAGGTTGATAGCGCCACATCGGAAGCACCAACCGGTTCCCTCTTGCCGGGTCGGAATGATCCACTGGCGTAGATGTAGACATGGCTCACTCGTGGGTGTGCGGTCTTGGGCTAAGGCACTTCGGTCAGCATCCTTAAGCAAGGCGCGTATACGGGCTGCGAGTTCCTGAAGAACGATGAGAAGTGCGGTTGCGTCGTCGGACGCCGGGACTTTGGCATCCCACTCACCTATGACCTTGCTTAGTTCGTCTGTTTGCCAGCCGTAATCAGGAGTGATACTCATGGCGCACCTCCGTGATGTAGGTCCCGGTAAAACTCTCCGAACTGCGCCTTGCTCTTGGCGCCACCCTTCTTCTTCGAGGCAGCAGCACCGGCAGCACCGGCACGCGCCAGGCGGGCAGCGTTGGCAGCGTCGTGCATGTCCTTGCCGGCCGTGCTGTACGTACGCACGTCGCCGCAGTGCTTGCAGCGTCCGAGACATGTAGCTCCGTTGGGCGGCTCGACTAGGTAGTGATGGGCGTGTTTGGCAGACCGGCACTCAGTACGCGGTTCTGAGCGCCGGTCCGCCGCAGTGGTTGTTCCCGAAGCAGTGGCCTCAGAAACGGCGGGGTCTAGAGCGGGGGTCATGCCGCACCCCCACGGAGGAGTTGTTCTTCAGCGGCGTAGAAGGCAGCTACTACCTCGTTCTTGTCGAGTGATGCGAACCCGTGATGGCGGGATGCATGACCTGTGTCGTAGGGCAGGTACTCAGGCGTGCCCGAGCCCTGACATGTGGCCCACACGCCGCCAGTGGGGGACTCGTGCAGAGCGATCCATTGGTCGTCCAGGTGAGCGCATCGAAGCACCCACTCGGGGCAGTCGCACTCTCTAGGGCTGCGCACGGTCTCAGCCAGAGCCTCGTATGAGGTCATGCCTGCACCGCCTTGGCGTAACGACCGTGCTTGTAGTTGGGGTTCTTCTCGCCTACGTAGGCGCGGCCCTTGCGCATGGCGTCCTGCATGTTGTCCGACTGACTGCCGGCGAACAGGTGCCGAGGGTTAACGCAAGGGCGGTTGTCGCAGCGGTGCATGATCTGCACTTCGCCGAGCAAGGTCTGGCCGGTGCTCAGCATGTAAGCGATGCGGTGTGCCAGGAAGCGGCGGGCTACGCCATCGGTGCAGCGGTAGCCGATGACGCCGTAGCCCTTGCTGTTCAGGCATCCGGTCCAGGGCCAGCAACCCTTTGCGCCTGCCGACATATCGACGTGGCGCAGGTGGTTCGCCGCCATGCGGTCGAAGCCGAGCAGCGGCGTGATGTCGAGGGGTGCGCGACTACTAGGTGTAGCCCCGCTCGTTGACTGTCTACCTCGAGTAGCGTTCATGAGGACATGGTAGAGATGCGGACAAACCTTGTCAACTAGTTTGTATGCCAATTTGTAATCGGACGGATTGGAGTTTCAAATGAGTCTGGCCCCTGCCCATTCAGGACAAAGATTGACACAGAAGCTGGGCCGTCCTAGAATTAGGCCAAACATGGATGCAGTAACTCTTGCGGCTGTCATCAGTGCCAGGCTCGAAGAGCTGGGGTGGACATTAGAGCGCGCGTCCTGCGAAACGGGTATATCTACCCGTCACCTGCGCAGGATCATCGGTGACGAGCGCTACCGCCCGCAGCGTGGCACAGTTGAGAAGCTATCGAAGTTGGGCATCCCGCGATCCACTCTCCTGCTATCGGTCTACCAGCAGGAAATAGCCGCCGTGCCTGCGTAAGGCTGTCGCTATACGTTTAACGCATCAGCGAGGCGCCGTCTGCCTCAAAGATTGATGGCCCTTTTGTGGGGTCGCATAACAAAACCATCTAAAATAGCGTCAGTTGCCGCTGGCACTTCGTCCCCGCCTAGAAGACAGTGGTGCCATTACGAGAGTAAGGCGGGCTGGCGTATTGGAAGGCTTTGTCTTTCATTTACAGGCGCACGGGTTAGCGAAAGCAACGATCAAGAACTACACCGTGGCGGTGAAGCTGTGGCACGCCTACTGTGCCGAGGCCGGCCTTACTTCAGCGAGCGCCACCACAAACCACATCACCACCTGGCTTGGTTTCCTGTCCGTTGATCACGCGCCCTCGACGGTGCGGCTCTACACGCTGGCGATGCGGGTGTACTACGACTACCTCAAGGCAGCGAAGATCAAGAAGGGCGCCAACCCAGCTCGGGCGATCACGATCCGCAAGCAGGTAGCCAAGCCGGTCGGGATCCTGGAGCCGTACGAGATCAAGCAGATGCTCGGCGCCTGCCAATCCTTACAGGAGCGGGCCTTGCTGCTGCTCATGGTGGGTGGAGGGCTAAGGCGCTCCGAGGTGCTGAGCATTGCGCGTGAGGATATTAACTTCGAGCGAGGGACGATACGTATCTGGGGTAAGGGCGGGAAGTGGCGGCTAATAGCGCCTGGTCTACGTGCAATGGAGGCGACCAAGCTGGCGCTGGGCTGGCGGGAACGGGTCTTCGACAACGCTAACCCTGACAGCGTGCGGCGGGCGCTTAACACGCTGGCCGAACGCGCCGGCATCACGAGACACGTGCACCCGCACATGCTGCGGTACTACTTCGCGGTCAACTTCTGTGAGAACGGCGGCGGTATCGACCTGTTGCAGACCATCCTTGGGCACAGCAGCCTGGAGATGTCGATGCACTACAGCAGGCAGGGGCGAGAGCGGCGGGCGATGGCAGCTCAGTTGCAGTACAACCCGGCTGATCGCCTGGCGTAATGGCGGAGGTTAAGCGGAGTTTGTTAGGAGGCGCATGCGATGTATGTGGGAGTAGTCCCATCTCCACCAAACAACGAGGCCCCGACCGTATGGCCGAGGCCTCGATGCCTGTCGCAAGTAGCTAAGCGTGACCGGACTCGCATACCGGAACCTGCCCGGCCCTCGGGCCTGACGATGCTGCCTTACACCACGCGCTTAACGTCGTTCATTCTAGCGTTTAGGCGGTGGCTTAGGGTAGCCGCCGCTCTAACTCTTCGGTTTGTCCCAGCGGTAGGAGTGGCAGGCCGGGCATGAGGCAGGGCGTCCCTCCTTCCGTGGCATCCAGGTATGTCCACAACGCAGGCACTTGAGCATTACTCACCTCCCTTTGTGATGGGTCCGCCGTGACGCTGCCATTCAGCGGGCCGTACGTAGCCGTGATTCTTGACGTTACATTCGTTGCATCGACCCTCGATGTTGCCGTACTTGCCGAGTCGATCCATTGATAGCGGGATGCGACAGTCAAGGCACTTCGGGCTGGCATCGTTCGGCACGAGGCGAGCTGTGAACCCTGCGCCGGCTGGCAGTACAACGGCGGGAGCGTTGCGGTTGTACCAGGCGATGGTTGACGGGCTGGGCTTGTAAGGTGTGCGGTTGATGGCGCAGTCGATGCCATCGCGTGCCGGCTGGCAGTAGACACCACCGTTACCGTTTCCCTTCTGGTGCATGCGAGGCCGCGGGTCAGACGCCTTTACCTTCGTCGCTGGTGCTGCCTTCGGCGTGACGATGGCGACGGCCTCGACCACGGCAGCGGCCTTGTCCTGGCAGGTGATGGGAGCTGGGCGTTCGTCTGATACGCCGGCGTGGCAGTCGCATGAGCAGACGCTCCAGGTCTCAAAGGATCCGGGGCACTGGTCGTGGTGCTTGCGTGCGCAGCGCTTGTAGAGCTTGGCGATGGGAGAGGTTAGAGTTGTCATAGTTGCTGGTCCTTTCAGCGACTCACGAGGCAGGACGTTGGCGCGTCGCTGCCTCTCTTGTTGATGTCCCTATATTACTCCTCCTCATCATCAATGCAAGGGGTTAGAGCAGCTATTTTCAGAGAAACTTTGTTCGCGTAGAATGGCGGTAACGATGCAGCGGTACGCGGACCACAAGCTACGCTGGCGCGTCTACTCCCGAGACCGAGGGCAGTGTCAGTACTGCGGCGAGCAGGTCACGTTCGACGCCTGCAACATTGATCACGTGGTCCCCTGGCCTACGGGCCTGACAGTCTTCAAGAACCTGGTCGTAGCCTGCCGCACCTGCAACAAGGCGAAGGGCGGCGCACACATACCGCTCAAGCTGGCGCCGGTAAGGCTAAGGAAGACGGGTGAAGAGCGAGCCGCGGCGCAGTTGTTCCGTGCAAACAGGCATCTCTTCACTTAGAATGTGTGTGCGAGAATTGCGTAGGACCGCCGGCCTATATGAACCCCGAGAGGCAAGGGTCACCACATATCACGTGACCAGTACTGCCGGGCCGAGAGCGGACTTACAAGGGCCTAACGCTTCAGGCCTACGTGTCACGCCTCTCGAAAAAAGAATGGGGGAACCGTGTCCACGAACGCACGAACTCGCCTCGGTCTCGCGACGATGAACCTCGACCAGGCGCTCGCGCGTCACGCGTTGATCAAGTCGATAGGCGCTAGACGCCATACCGCTGAAGCGTTAGACGCACAGGCGGTAGCAACTCTCGGCCGGCGCTTCGCTCCAGGTTGGCTACGTAAGCAGGTCCTTGAGCGCGACGCCTACCGCTGCCGCTACTGCAAGCGCCCTGTCACAGACGCTACCGCTAACATGGACCACGTGAAGCCCTGGCCTTACGGCATGACCGAGCTGGCTAACCTTGTAGCCTGCTGCCGCGACTGCAACCGTAAGAAGGGGAGAAGCGAGAGCCTGCAATGGAACGACAAGATGAGGCGCCGACGTTGAGGCCTGGAGTCTCTGCGACTAGCGGTAAACGCTGATGCCAGCAGAGGAGGCGGCAGCCAAACTCATCTTCTTCTGCCTCATGTTCGCCTTCTGCGTCTGGTTAATAGATGTAGGACGTAAGCCATGAGCGACCTTGACCGCATCCTCGCCG
>Ga0196963_10001992_pt1 | contig 12800 bp, 10 predicted proteins | sample S1_5metaG_FD_148600 | JGI IMG/M metagenome (GOLD analysis project Ga0196963, IMG submission 148600) | Soil microbial communities from Anza Borrego desert, Southern California, United States - S1_5 | ecosystem: Environmental > Terrestrial > Soil > Desert | place: USA: California | collected... | reverse complement strand
CCCGGCGGCGCGACGCTGGCGCATGCGGACATCTCTGGCCAGCCGTTCCGTTTCGCGGTCTACCCACGGCGCGCCGGCCATGGGCCGGAGCTGGACCAGCCTGAGGTGCTGCGCTGGCTGGGCCGCTTCATCGGCCGCCTGCATGCCGTCGGATGTGAGCGGCCGTTCGGCACCCGGCGCACCCTAGATCCCGCCACCTTCGGCTACGCTGCGCGCGACCGCCTGCTGGCTCTGGATTCGATCCCGCCCGCGCAACTGCCGGGCTGGCAGGCCGCCTGCGCCGAGGCGCTGGCCACCATCGATGCCGCCTTCGCCGCCGCCCGGCCGCTGCAGATGCTGCGCCTGCATGGCGACTGCCATCCCGGCAACATCCTCTGGCGCGACGAAGGGCCGCACATCGTCGACCTGGACGACGCCAGCACCGGTCCGGCGATCCAGGACCTGTGGATGCTGCTGTCGGGCAACGCCGCGGCGATGCAGCAGCAGCTGGCCGCTGTCTTGAGCGGTTACCGCCAGTTCAAGCGCTTCGACCAGCGCGAGCTGGCGCTGGTCGAGCCGCTGCGCACGCTGCGCATGATCCACCACAGCGCGTGGATCGCGGAGCGCTGGACCGATCCAGCGTTTCCCGCCGCCTTCCCGTGGTTCGGAGGCCCCGGCTACTGGGGCCAGCAGACGACGCAGCTGCACGAGCAGATCGAGGCGATGGCCGAGCCACCGCTCGATCTCTCCTACGCCGACCTGGATTAGGCCGCCAGCAGGCGGTTGACCCGCGCGACGTAGGCCGCCGGGTCTTCCAGCTGCCCGCCCTCGGCCAGCAGCGCCTGGTCGAACAGGATGTGGGCCAGGTCATCGAATCGGCTCTCGTCGGCATCCAGGCGCTTGACGAGCGCGTGCTCCGGATTCACCTCGAGGATCGGCTGCATCTTCGGTGCGCTCTGGCCGGCCTGCTTCAGCATGCGGGCCAGGTGGGCACTCATGTCGCCTTCCTCGACGACCACGCACGCCGGCGAATCCACCAGACGCGTGGTCACCCGCACGTCCTTCGCACGCTCCTTCAGCGCCGCCTTCAGCTTTTCAAGCGTGGGCTTGAAGGTCTCGGCCGCTGCTTCTGCCTGCTTCTTCTCCTCCTCGTCCTGCAGCTTGCCCAGGTCCACCGCGCCCTTGGCGACGCTCTGCAGCGGCTTGCCTTCGAACTCGTACAGGTGGCTGAGCATCCACTCGTCGACGCGGTCGGTCAGCAGCAGCACCTCGATGCCCTTCTTCTTGAAGATTTCGAGCTGCGGGCTGGACTTGGCGGCGGCCAGCGTGTCAGCGGTGATGACGTAGATCGCCTCCTGGCCTTCCTTCATGCGCGACACGTAGTCGGCGAAGGACACCCCCTCGTCGGCATGCGTCGACGCAAAGCGGAAAAGCTTGGCCAAGCGTTCGCGGTTCTGGTGGTCCTCGCCGATACCTTCCTTCAGCACCGCGCCGAACTCCTTCCAGAAAGCCAGGTACTTGGCCTTGTCCTCCGCGGCGGTCTTTTCATCTTGGCTGTCAGCCAGCGCCTCCAGCATGCCCAGCACGCGCTTGGTCGAACCTTCGCGGATGGCCTTCACGTCGCGGCTCTCCTGGAGCAGCTCGCGGCTGACGTTCAGCGGCAGGTCAGCCGAGTCGATCACGCCCTTGACGAAGCGCAAGTACACCGGCATCAGCGCCTCGGCGTCGTCCATGATGAAGACGCGCTTCACGTACAGCTTCACGCCGCCGCGCTTGTCGCGGTTCCACAGGTCGAACGGCGCCTTGGCGGGGATGTAGAGCAGCTGCGTGTACTCGCTGCGGCCCTCGACCCGGTTGTGGGTGTAGGCCAGCGGCGGCTCGGTGTCGTAGCTGATCTGCTTGTAGAACTCCTGGTACTCGGCGTCGGTCACGTCGCTCTTGGGACGCGCCCACAAGGCCGCGGCCTTGTTGACCGTCTCCCACTCGTCCTTCTTGACCTGCTTCTGCTTGTCGCTGTCCCACTCCTCCTTCTGCATCAGGATGGGCAGCGAGATGTGATCGGAGTACTTGCCGATGATGGACTTGAGCTTCCAGGTCTTCAGGAAGTCGTCGGCTTCCTCGTCGCGCAGGTGCAGGATCACGTCGGTGCCACGCTGCGGCCGCTCGATGTCCTCGATCTCGAACTCGCCGGTGCCTTCGCTGGACCAGCGCACGCCCTGGTTCGTGGGCAGGCCGGCGCGGCGGGTTTCCACCGTGATGCGATCGGCGACGATGAACCCGGAATAGAAGCCGACGCCGAACTGGCCGATCAGGTTGGCGTCCTTCTTCTGCTCGCCTTCGAGCCTGGCCATGAACTCCCGCGTGCCGCTCTTGGCGATGGTGCCCAGGTGCGACGCCGCCTCCTCGGCGCTCATGCCGATGCCGTTGTCGCGGATGGTCAGCGTCTTGGCCTCGGCGTCGAAGAAGACGCGCACCTCCAGGTTCGGCTGGTCCTCGTACAACGCCGGATTGTCCAGCGCCTCGAAGCGCAGCTTGTCGCAGGCATCGGAGGCGTTGGACACCAGCTCGCGCAGGAAGATCTCCTTGTTGGAGTACAGCGAATGCGTGACGAGGTGCAGGATCTGCTTGACCTCGGCCTGGAAGGCATGGGTGTGCTTGCTCATGGTGCGATGGGAGTCGGGTGAGACAAAGAGCCCGGGCACGGGGACCGGGCGCGCGGCCGGCATTTTGGGCCCGTGCCTGCAGTTTCAAGAGGGCGCGCCCCACAGGCGGCCCCGGCCGCCGGCGGGGGGATGCGCGATCAGGGACGGTACGGCGTGGGCTCGATCTGCCCCAGGTGGAGCGCGCGCCAGACCCGCTCGGCCGTCACCGGCATCTGCAGACCTTCCGCGCGAGCGCCGAGGCCGGCATGGTCCAGCGCGTCGATCACCGCATTGACCACGGCAGGCGTCGCGCCGATCGTGCCCAGCTCACCGACGCCCTTGACGCCCAGCGGGTTGGTCAGGCACGGGATCGAGGTATCGAACCGCGTCTGGAAGCCGAGGAAGCCGTCGGCATGCGGCAGCGCGTAGTCCATGAAGCTGGCGCTCTTCAGCTGGCCGCTCTCACGGTCGTACTGCACGGCCTCGCACAGCGCCTGCCCGATGCCCTGCACCGCACCGCCTTCGATCTGCCCGCGCACGATGGTCGGACTGATGACGCGGCCGATGTCGTTGACGGAGGCATAGGCGACGATCTGCACCGCGCCGGTGTCGCGGTCGATCTCCACCTCGCAGACGTGGCAGCCGTTGGGCCAGGTCGGGCCGCCCGCCTTGGTGCTGCTGTCGACGTGGATGCGCGCGCCGGCCTGTCGTGCCGCCAGCTCGAACAAGCCGATGCCGAGATCGGTCCCCGCGACGCTGAAGCGGCCACCGGCGTACTCGATGTCCCGCGCCGGCGCTTCCAGCGTGTCGGCTGCCAGTGCCTTCGCTTCGTCGATCGTGCGGCGCGAGGCCACGTCCACCGCCGAGCCGCCGGTGAAGAGCGAGCGGGAGCCGGCGCTGCCGAAGCCGTTCAGGCGATCGGTGTCGCCCTGCAGGATGCGCACGCGGTCGATCGGCACGCCGAAGACATCGACCGCGAGCTGGGCGTAGCTGGTCGCGATGCCCTGGCCCATGGCCTGCGTCGCCGAGCCGATTTCGATGAAACCGTCACCGCTCACATTGATCGTTACGCGCTCCTCGAGCGCGTTGCCACCGGTCCATTCCAGGAAGGTGGCGATGCCCCTCCCGCGCAACCTGCCGCGCGAGGCGGACTCGGCGCGGCGGCCGTCGAAGCCATCCCAGTCGGCCAGCGCCAGGCCCTGGTCGAGGATGCACTCGAAGGCCCCACTGTCGTACACCTGGCCGAGCGGATTGCGGTACGGCATCTGCTCCGGCCGGATCATGTTGCGCCGGCGCAGCACGGCGGGGTCCTGCCGCAGCCGGCGCGCCGCAGCATCCATCAGCCGCTCGATCAGGAAGATCGCCTCCGGCCGCCCGGCGCCGCGGTAGGCGCCGGTGCTCGCGGTGTTGGTCATCACCGCGCGGTAGTGCAGGTCCACCAGCGGGATGTCGTAGATGCTGGTCGAGACCCAGGGGCCGATCAGGCCCTGGATTGCCACGCCGGTGGCGGTGGCGTAAGCGCCGACGTTGGCAACGCCGCTGACGCGCAGCGCCAGGGCCCGGCCGTCAGCGTCCAGTGCCAGCTCGGCCCGACTGGTGACGTCGCGGCCGTGCGCCGCGGACAGGAATTCCTCGATGCGCTCGGCGCGCCACTTCACCGGCTGCTTCAGCACCAGCGCGGCATAGGCTACCGCGATGTCCTCGGGGTAGGCACCGGTCTTCATGCCGAATCCGCCGCCGACATCGCCCACCTGCACGCGCACCGTGTCCACCGACGCACCCAGCGCCGACAACGCGTCGGCCAGCGCGCTGCGCACGCCCGTGGGCATCTGGTTGCTGATCAGCACGTGCAGGCGGCCATCCCCGGGGTCGATACGGGCATTGATGCAGCGAGGCTCGATCGGGCTGGGCGCGAGGCGCTGGTTGTGCACGTCCACCGACACCACGTGCGCCGCGGCCGCAAAGGCGGCCGCCGTGGCGGCGGCATCGCCATGGCGCATCTCGGCCGCGATGTTGTCCGGCGCCTGGTCGCACAGGCACGCCGCGCCAGGCTGCATGGCGTCGAACGGATCCACCACGGCGGGCAGTTCCTCGCAATCGGCCCATACCGCGTCTGCCGCGGCCCGAGCGGCGGGCAGGGTAGTGGCGACGACCGCGGCAATCGGCTCGCCGACGTAGCGCACACGCTGCACGGCCAGGGCACGCCGGGGCGAGGACACGCCAGGCGAACCGTCGGCGCGCTTGAAGCCGCCTGGCCCCGGCATCGGCTTGACGCCGGCAACGGCCAGGTCGGCGCCGGTGTAGATGGCCACCACGCCCGGCATGCCGCGCGCGGTCTCGGCATCGACCGCGCGAAGCTCGGCGTGGGCATACGTGGACCGCACGAACACGAGGTGCAGCTGGCCCGGGTGCTCGACGTCGTCGGCGTAGCGGCCGCGTCCGGCGACGAGCGCCGGATCCTCGATCCGGTTGATGGCCCGGCCGCTGCCAAAGCGCGCAGCGTCCACCGGCGCATTCATGGTTGGCCCTTCTGCAGCGCGTCGGCCGCCTGCCGCACCGCGGCAACGATGTTGACGTAGCCGGTGCAGCGGCAAAGATTGCCCTCCAGCGCCTCGACGATCTGCGCCTCGCTGGGCTGCGGAGTCGTGTGCAGCAGGCAGGCGGCGCTCATGATCATGCCGGGCGTGCAGAAGCCGCACTGAAGGCCGTGGCAGTCGACGAAGGCCTGCTGCAGCGGGTGAGGCTGGTCGCCGGACGAGAGCCCTTCGATCGTCGTCACCGAACGCCCTGCCGCCTGGACCGCCAGCACGTTGCAGCTTTTGACGGTGGCACCATCGAGGAGGACGGTGCAGGCACCGCATTGGGCGGTGTCGCAGCCGGCGTGGGTTCCGGTGAGGCCGAGCGGGCCGCGCAGGACGTCGAGCAGCGTTGCCGACGGCTCGACGTCGACGCACCGAGTCTCTCCATTGACAGCCGCCAGGTTCACTTTCGTCATGTTGCCGCCGGACACGAGAATGACGCATCCTAGTTGAGCGACATCGAAGTGTGGCGAACGCCCGCCCACCACCCGTCTCGGGGGGCTTCCGGTCAACTACTGTGCAGGCCTGTATGGGAAACTGCCCGAGAATGACGCGGCATGCTCGCCCGCTTCGGCGGGCCGTTGGTGCCACCCGAAATTGCGCGCCTGCACTGTGACCGGATCAGCAACGACATGAGCGAACCACATCAAAACCAAGCCGCAGCCCAGGGCAGCGATGCCCCTGCGGGCTCCCGCCGCAGGTTTCTGGGTCGGCTCGGTGCGGGGGTAGCCCCGGCCGTCGTCACCCTGGCAAGCCAGCCAGCGCTCGGCGTCACCTGCTTTACGCCGTCCCGCTCGTTGTCGCGCAACACCAGCATCTCGCAAACCGGCAAGTATGGTGACTGCCGGAACGCGGAGTCTCCTGGCAACTATTCGACCCAGAGCACCCCGGGCACACCGGCCTATCACTGGCCGTCCAGCGTGCCGCCGACAACCAGTTTCCACAGCGTCTTCAGCGGATCGAAGTACATGGTGCCCAAGTCGGGCGGCGGCGTCCGCAGCCTGACCATGCTTGAAGTGCTGAACCTGTCGCCCACGACTTCTCCAAGCGACCCGGACAAGGTGGCTTTCCACATCATTGGTGCCTACCTGAACCTGATGGGCGGAAACGGCGCGGTCATCCCCAGCAACGTGCTGACGGTAGCTGAACTGAAGATCATCTGGGACGAGTACCGCGTTCGGGGTTACTACGAGGTCATGGCCGGGGTGAAGTGGTACGCCTACGACATCAAGAGCTACCTGAAGTCCAACGGCATCGTTGCCTGAGACCAAATCGACAAGCGGCATGCCACCTGCGGCCGAACGCCTGGCCTGGAAACGCTGGCCGGACGGATCGGCCGTTTTTGATCGCGCGCTGGGCCACACGCACATCCTGAACTGCCTCACTTCTGCCGTGTTGCACGCAAAGTTGCAGGCGCCCAGCGCCAGCGTCGAACGGATCCGTGAAATGATCGTCCCGGCCGGGAACGAGGCGGTCCCTTCCTTGCAGGAGATCGCTGAGTCTCTGACGGAACTGCAACGGATCGAACTGCTTTGACCCCCGTGGCCACTGATGGCCTGGTGCCCCTGGAGCACCTGTCGCGAGACGTCTTCCGAGTTGGCCTGGCCGAAGGTCGCCTGGCTCTGCAAATCGGCCCGCTCGTCGTGCGCGTCCAGACCGTCTTGCCAGACGTCGCCCATTACCTGCGTGGTGTCTACGGGCAACACCCCGCTTGTATCGATCCGTCGTTCGCAGACTTCACCATCGAAGTCAGGAAACCGTCGAATCTTCGGCGCTGGTTCCGGCGCCAGGTCGAGTTCGCGGTCGAGGGTGAAACGCCGTTCGAGCCCCTACCCCGATCGCAGGCGCCTGCCCTCTTCGAGTGGGGACTGAACTGGTCGATCGCCGCCTCTTGCCATCAGTGGCTGATGGTCCACGCGGCATGCCTGGAGAGAAACGGCCACGCCGTGATACTTCCGGCACCCCCGGGCTCAGGCAAGAGCACGCTGTGCGCCGCACTGTCACTGCGAGGTTGGCGCCTGCTTTCCGATGAGCTGACGCTCATCGATCCGTCCACGCTGGCCCTTCATGGTCTGGCGCGTCCCATCAATCTGAAGAACCAGTCCATCGACCTGATTCGGAGCTTCGAGCCCTCTGCGCGCTGGGGGCCGCTGTCCTACGACACGACGAAAGGCGTCATCACCCATCTGGCCGCCCCTCTGCACAGCGTCGAGCACGTCCGGCAGAAGGCCCAACCGCGCTGGCTCGTGTTTCCGCGCTACGTCGCCGGGGCCGAACCACTGCTGGCACCGCGCAATAAAGCGCAGACGTTCGCCAGCTTCGTCCAGAACGCATTCAACTACAGCGTGCTGGGCGAGACTGGCTTCGACGCCACGGGGCGCCTGATCGACGCCTGCGATTGCTTCGACTTCGAGTACAGCAAGCTCGACGATGCGATCGAAGTGTTCGACTGGTTGATCGAAGCCTCGCGTTCGCCGGCCGATGACCGCTAGGCGCTGGATGAACGACGAACCGCTGCTGCTCGGCCTCAGGGAGCCGCACAGCCTTCAATCCTTGCCATTGGCGCAGTGGGATCGCTTGCTGCGCATGGCTCGCCGCACCAACTTGCTTGGCAAGGTGGCCGTGGCGGTCGAAGACTCCTTCGGGGTCGCCGCGCTGCCTGCGCCCGTGCAGCCCCACATCGTGGCGGGCCTGCGGGTCGCCCAGCACCAGCGCCAAGCCATTGCATGGGAATGCCGGCACCTGCGTACGGCACTGCGCTCGCTGCAGGTGCCCGTCATCCTCCTGAAGGGCGCAGCCTATGCGATGGCCGACCGACGTGCAGCCCACGGGCGCCTCTTCGGCGACGTCGACATCCTCGTCCCGCGCGGCGCGCTCGCGGCCACGGAGGCGGCGCTGATGCTGGCGGGCTGGGCGACCGGCAAGGAAGACCCGTATGACCAGCGCTACTACCGCCAGTGGATGCACGAACTTCCGCCCATGGTTCACCAGCAGCGCGGAACCATCGTCGACGTGCACCACAACATCCTGCCCATCACGGCGGCCTCCGCGCCTGATGTGGACAAGCTGATCGCAGCCCATGAGCCACTGCCGGACGGCAGTGGTCTGTCGGTGCTGGCACCGTGCGACATGGTGATCCACAGCGCAGTCCACCTCTTCCACGAAGGCGAACTGCGCAACGGCCTGAGAGACCTGCTCGACCTCGAAGCTTTGATGTCGGAGTCCAGTTCGCACGACGCAGGGTTTCACGAGCGGCTGGTCGACCGCGCGGAAGAACTGGCGCTGCTGTGGCCGGTGATGCTGGCATTGCGGTACTGCCGCCTGGTGCTGCGCACACCCTTGCCCGAATCGACAGTGGCCCGGGCCGAGCGCTTGGTCAGCTGGCCCAAGGCGCGCCTGGCTTGGCTGGACGGCCTCTATCTGCGCGCCCTGGCGCCGGACCATCCCTTGCTGAGCAGCGCCGACACAACGCTGGCACGAGCCATGTTGGAGGTGCGCGGACACGCGCTGCGCATGCCGCTTCCAAGGCTGGCACTGCACCTGGGTCGCAAGGCGATCCTGCGGCTCTTCAAGCACACCAGCCGCTCGGGCGCCTGATAAAGCGCGCGGCCGCGCGGCGGCAGTGATGCCCCCACTCAGCAAGGTCCACCCAGATGTCTCACTGGGTACCTTCAGGCGGCCATGCGGGCTCAAGCAAGCCGATGGGCGCCCCGGCGGCGGGGTCAACGCGCCAGCTGGGAACGACTGCGATGGCGCCGCGGGCCCGCCGCCGCATTCGGTCGTGCGAAGTGGCGAAGGGCCACCATCGCGCCGAGCAGTGCGATCACACCGGCGAGCACCCACTCCCGATTGCTACGCAGCAGCAGCAAGCCTTCACGCAGCCAAGTGCTTTGCGCCTCGGCGGGGCGCGCGCCTGCAGAGCTGCTGAGCGTTTCTCGAGCGGCCGTGGATCGATTCACGGCGACAGGTCCGGTCTCACCTGCAGACTCGCCGAATCCCTGGAGCATTTCAAAGGCTTGGCGGCCCAGGGTGGCCACGCCATCGTCTGCTTCGTCGGGCGCAGAGGTTGCGAACCGGTGCAAGTCTCGTGTCTTGGCCATCGACGGATGGTCGACAGAGGCCGCCGCCACGTAGTCGGCTGGCCTTCCACGCCTCACCGGCTGCTGCGGCACGCCCAGCAACTCAAGCAGTGGCGTGTGCGCCTCTGCTTCCGAAGTACCGACGGACAACAGTTCGGCGAAAGGATCCGCGGCGCCGGCGCTGTCGGACAGGACGTCGGTCGACGCTGACGCCGCTGCGGGATCGAGGCCGTCGCCCGGCAGTGCCACCACGTCGGCAACCGCGCCGCCGGCCGTCAAACCGAGCGCGGTGACGGCGGCGACCGCTAGACCCAAGACTGCGTTCCGAGGCATCGGCATCCAACATTGCACTGGCAGACACAAATTGTGTCAGCAGACGCCGCCTCATTCCATCGCTCCTGGCCCCCGACCACCCGAACCGGTGGTGAGCCAAAAATTCAGCCGACGAGCACCTCGGCGCATGGCGGATGGCCGAGAAATGCCTGCGGACTGGCACTGATCCCGTACGCGCCCGACTGGAAGATGACGGCCAGATCACCCTCTTGCGCTTCCGGAAGCTCCATGCGATCCGCGAGCAGATCAAGCGGCGTGCACAAGGGCCCGACCAAGGAGGCCGACTCGCGCCGGTCGGAGCCGAGCCGGTTCCCGATCGTCGCCGGGTAGTTCTTGCGGATCACCTGGCCGAAGTTGCCGGAAGCAGACAGGTGGTGGTGCAGCCCGCCGTCCGTCACCAGGAAGACCTGGCCCCGAGAGATCTTGCGATCGACCACCCGGCAAACATAGACACCGGCCTCCCCGACGAGGTATCGGCCGAGCTCGATGACCAACGACGCTTCGGGCAGGTCCGCACGGGCGCGGGCTTGCAGATGGGCCAGGTTGTCGCCGATGGGGGACAGATCCAGCCGCTGCTCGCCGGGGAAGTAGGGGATGCCGAAGCCGCCGCCCAGGTTGAGGAACCGCACCGGCTCGGAGGCCAGCTCGGCCAGGCGCAGCGCCAGCTCATACGACTTCCGCTGCGCATCGCAGATCGATTCGGCACGCAGGTTCTGAGACCCAGCGAACAGGTGGAAACCTTCGAACTGCAGCTCCGCCTCGCCGATGCGGCGCAGCAGGTCGGGCACGGCCTCGACATCGACACCGAACTGCTTCGGCCCACCGCCCATCTTCATGCCGGAGCCCTTGAGCTCGAAGTCAGGATTGACGCGCACGGCAACGCGCGGCCGCACGCCCAGCCGGTTGCCGATGACAGCCAGCAGATCGACCTCGCGCCGGGATTCCACGTTCACCAGGACCCCCGCGGCGGCGGCCTGGCGCAGCTCCGATTCACGCTTGGCCGGCCCGGCGAAGCTGACGTGGCAAACGTTCGCGCCGGCGTCCAGCGCAACACCCAGTTCGCCGCCGGATGCGACATCGATGCCATCGACAAGGCCGGCCATGAATCCGACCAGCGCCGGCATCGGATTCGCCTTCATCGCATAGTGCAGCTCGATGCCGGCAGGCAGCGACGTGCGCAGCTCGTTCACCCGAGTCCGCAGCAGCGCGCGATCGTAGGCGTAGAAGGGGGTCTGGCCGACGCGCTCCGCAAGGAGGCTCAGCCGCTGTCCGCCGACGATCAGTTCTCCGTCCTGGACCGGAAACTGCGACATGGCGACGTGCACGGGCGCCGCGGGGGCCGGCTGGGCAAGGGTCACGGAAACCTCGACAAAAAAGAAGGGCGCCGATCAGGCGGAATGGCGACGTTCGATCCAGGCGGTCGACAGCAGCTTGCGGTCGATCTTGCCGTTGGGGTTGCGGGGCAGCGGACCCGTCGCCGTCTCGATGCCGGCCGGAACCATGTAGGCCGGCATGCGGGAGCGGCAAGCTGCCATCAGCGCGTCGAGGTCGATCGCCTCGGCGCCGGCAACCGGCGTTGCGATCACCTGCACCGCCTGGCCGAGCGTATCGTGATCCACGCCGAAGGCCACGCACTCTCCGACCAGTTGGGTCGAGTACAGGATCTCCTCGACCTCCGTCGGGCTGATGCGGTAGCCGGACGTCTTGATCATCTCGTCGCGCCGGCCGATGAAGTACAGGAATCCGTCCGCATCGCGTCGCACCGTGTCGCCCGAGAAGACCGCGTATTCCGGAAGCTGCAGGCCGCTCGGCCGGCTCGCGAGACCTGCCGGCAGCAGCTTGTAGCGCTCCGCGGTCTTCTCGGCGTCGTTCCAGTAGCCCATGCCGACCAGGGCCCCGCGGTGCACCAGTTCACCGGGCTCTTCCGGCGCGCACTCCGTACCGTCCTCTCGAACCACCAGGATTTCCGCATTGGGAATCGCCTTGCCGATCGAATCGGGCCGGCGGTCGACTTCCTCCGGCGGCAGGTAAGTCGACCGGAAGGCTTCGGTCAGGCCGTACATCAGGAAGGGCTTGGCCGACGGAACGCGCTGGCGCAGCTTGTCCAGGGTCTCCCTGGGCATGCGGCCGCCGGTGTTCGCGAAGTAGCGCAGGTGCTCGCCAATGGCAGCGGGCCACTCGATCTGGGTCAGCTGGATGTACAGCGGAGGCACGGCCGTGAGGCCGGTGACGCGCTCGCGCTCCATCGCCTTCAGAACGTCGCGTGGGAGCAGGTAGTTCAGCAGCACGACCCGCGCACCGGCGTGGAAGCCGGTGGTGAGCTGGCTGAAACCGGCATCGAAGGACAGGGGCAAGGCGGCCAGCAGCGTGTCGTCGGCGCGGTTGTCCAGGTACGAGGCGACGCTCTTTCCGCCGGCCACCATGTTCCGGTGCGACAGCACCACGCCCTTGGGGCGTCCCGTGCTGCCGGAGGTGTACAGGATCGCGGCCATGTCGGTGTCCACCACCCGGTGCGGCGCGCGTTTCGGCAAGCCGGCCAGCGCTTGCCAACGGGTAACGCGGTGCGTGCCCGAGGTCGGTGCTTCGGCCGCGTCGGCGACCACCACTTCATTCAGGTCGGGGCACTGGCCCAGTACGGGAGCGAGCATGGCGAGCCGCTCCTTCGTGGTGACCAGCGCCCGCACGTTGCAGTCGCGCAGGATGTAGGCGACCTGATCCGGCTTGAGCAGCGGGTTCAACGGGACGAACACACATCCGGCGGCAGGCGCGCCAAAGCTGGCAATCACCGTTTCGAAGCGCTTCTCAAGATAGATCGCCACGCGGTCGCCGCGCAGCAGGCCAAGCGACACGATCCCGTCGGCGAAGTCCCGCACTGCCGCATGAAGCTCCTCGTAGCTCAGCGACTCGGCGCCGTAAGTCAGCGCGGGCGCCTGCGGCGCGCGAAGCGCGCTCAGCGCGACGAATTCATGCAAGAGTGTCGATTCGCGCATCGGTCTGGGTCTGTGCAAGGAAGCTGAAAAGTATCGCATCCACCATGCAGGCGCCGGCCGCGGCGAGCGTGCTCGCTTGCGCACCACGGATGCCAAGCCACGGGATGCGGGAATCCTGCACGCTGCACGGCGGCGCCTCGACCGCGCATAGGGATGTGCCCGAGCCTTGCGCGCTGGCATTCGTTCACGACCCACGCA
>Ga0196963_10001991_pt1 | contig 12808 bp, 11 predicted proteins | sample S1_5metaG_FD_148600 | JGI IMG/M metagenome (GOLD analysis project Ga0196963, IMG submission 148600) | Soil microbial communities from Anza Borrego desert, Southern California, United States - S1_5 | ecosystem: Environmental > Terrestrial > Soil > Desert | place: USA: California | collected... | reverse complement strand
AAGCCAATCCGGGCGCGGGAACGCGGTATCGACGGCGGGCAGCTCGATTTCGGCAACGATCAGCCCGGCATTGTCGCCTTCGAATTCGTCGATTTCCCAGAGAAAGCCACCGTGCCGCACGTGGTGGCGCTGCTTGATGATCTGCCCAGGCAGGCAGAGCTTGCCCAACAGCACGTCGGCATCGGCCAGCGGAATCTCGTATTCGAACTCCAAGCGCTGCGCGCCGAGCTCGCGCGATTTGATGTTCAGATGCGCGCGGCCGCCGCCAACGCGCACGCGCACCGAGGCGCGCTCGGCGGCGAGATAACCTTGGGCCAGGCGTTCGCTGTGCTCGACCTGGGCACGCCAGGCCTCACCAGTGACCAGGAATTTGCGTTCGATCTCGACGGCCATGGCTGCTGCGGCGATTTCTCGTTCGGGAGGCGGATTGTGCGCGAGGCCGGGTGAAATGCCGATGCCCGACGCCGCTTCCAAGCAACACGGCTTGAGCGGCGGCGGGCCGGTACGGCCGAGGGGTTCCGGCTGGCGCATGCAGCGGCGGCAAACCAGCACGCGGGCGCAATCCGGGCGCCAATCACAAACCTGAACTTCACATGAACATGAAAACCCATTACGCTGCCGCGCGCCATGGCCGGCCGGCCATCCCTTCAGGAGAACGATTCAATGCGTACCGTGCTCAAGCCCGCCTTGTTGGCGGCCACACTCGCCCTATCCGCCAACGCCGGCGCCTCGATCCTGCCGCAATTCCAGGGCCACTGGTCGGGCGAATGCACGCTGCGCCACCTCGACGGCCGCACGTCGGCGTTCTCGCTGCAGTTGGAGATCGTCCCGCAGTCCGCGCAAAGCGTCAGTTGGGTCATGCGCTACGCCGGCGACTTCGGCACGATGGTCAAGAACTACGTGCTGCGCACGGAGAATGCCGCGACTGGCCATTACGTGATGGATGAGAACAACGGCATCCTGATCGACATGTATCAGTACGGTGATCGCCTGACCGCCAATTTCGAAGTGGTGAACGAAACGCGGCTGGCGACGTCGGTCGAAGCGCAGGGCGACACCCTGTATTTCGAGAACGTCTCCTTCGAGGCCAAGCGGCCGCGCCGCAGCAACGCCTACAACATCAGCGTGCTGTCTTACGAAAGCCGCTCGATCGAGTCCTGCGTTCTGAAGCGCTGAGCAGACGTAGCGGCGCACCCGGCCGCCGCTTCCTGCGCTGGCGCGGAAGCGGCGACGGCGCGGTGGTGCGACACGCCACCGCCCGCGCCATGCCGGATCAGTCAATCGCGCTCGAACAGCGCAATCGATTCCACATGCGCGGTGTGCGGGAACATGTCCATCACGCCGGCGGCACGCAGCGCGAAGCCATGCTCGCGCACCAGCATCCCGGCATCGCGCGCCAGCGAACCGGGATGGCATGACACGTAGACGAGTCGGCGCACCTCGCGCGTGGGTAGCTGCGCGATGACGCCGTCGGCGCCGGTGCGCGGCGGATCGAGCAGCACCAGGTCGTACGGCTGTTGCAGCCAAGACTCGCCGGCGAGTGGTTTGGACAAATCAGCGGCGAAGAATTCGGCATTGTTGATGCCATTGCGCGCGGCGTTGTCACGGGCGCGCTGGACGAGGCCGGCCTCGCCTTCCACGCCGACGACATGGCCGGCCCGCCGCGCGATCGGCAGGGTGAAATTGCCGAGGCCGCAGAACAAATCCAGCACGCGGTCGCCGGGCTTCGGGTCGAGCAGGGCCAGCGCATGATCGATCATGCGCAGGTTCATGCCGGCATTGACCTGGACGAAATCGAGCGGGCGGAACTCGAGGCTCACCTCCGCCTGCGGAATGCGGAACTCGAGCTTTGCATTCAGCGGCCACAACGGCTGCACCGAATCGTTGCCGCCCGGCTGCAGGAAGATCGCCAGGCCGTGAGCCTCGCCGAACGCGCGCAGCGCTTCGCGGTCGCGCTCACCCAACGGATCGAGATGACGGAACACCAGCGCGGTGAGTGCATCGCCGGCAGCGACTTCGATCTGCGGAATGCGTTCGCGCGCGTCGAGACCTTCGATCAACCGGGCGAGATCGCCGAGCGCGCGGCCGACCGCGGGCACCAGCACCTCGCAGGAGTCGATGTCGGCGATGAAACGCGGGTCGGCGGCCTCGCGGAAACCGACCAGCACGCGCTGCTTCTTCGCGACGTACTTGACCCCCAGGCGCGCCTTGCGCCGGTAGCCCCAGGGCTGATCGGTCAGCGGCGGCAGCACGCGCTGGGGCGCGACATGGCCGATGCGCTCGAAGTTCTCCAGCAGCACGCGCTGCTTCGCCACGATTTGCGCGGCGGGATCGAGATGCTGCAGCGCGCAGCCGCCGCAGCGGCCGAAATGCCCACAGCGTGGCGTGACGCGCTCGGCGGCGGCGGTAAGGATCTCCACCGCAGCTGCCTCGTCGAAATGCCGCTTCTTGGCGGTGACGCGCGCACGCACGCGCTCGCCGGCCAGCGCGCCGGCAACGAACACCGCCTTGCCGTCGACGCGGCCTACACCACGGCCGTCGTGACTGAGGTCGGTGATGTCGAGTTCGATTTCGCGGCTCATGCGGGGGGCGGTGATAAGGGGCGCGAATTGTCGCATGGCTACCGTGTCATCGCCGCGTAACACACACGCAACAGACTCTGCCGGCCCCGAGCCTCACCCCCGCTTCACGAATCCGCGGACAACAGGAAGAACCGTCCATGAACTGCAAGCAGAAAACGCTGGTCCTCGGCCTCGCCGCCGCGCTGTCGCCGATGGCGCAAGCCGAGGTCTTCGTCGACGTCATCGGCGATTACGAGGTCAGCCTGGAAGGCCTCATCCAAGCCGACGGCAACTGGTTCGACAACGACGTGATCGATCTCAACGGTCCGGCGAACACCACCGGCAGCGACGGCGACGACAGCGAGTTCGAGCTGCGCCGCGCCGAGATCATCCTGAAGGGCAAAGGCACCCGCTTCGACTGGGTGCTCGGCTACGACGCCAAAGCGAACAAGTTCCTCGACACCAACGTACGCTGGAAACTCGGCACGGCCTACCTCGTCGCCGGCCAGTACAAGCAGCCGAACAGCCTGGAAGAGCTGTCCAGCACGAAGCACAACGATTTCATCTCGAAGGCGATGACGACAAACCTGTTCGCCGTCGCGCGCCGCACCGGCGTGGCCTACGGCCGCGACGAGCCGAACTGGGGCTACCAGATCAGCGCCTTCGGCCGCGAATTGACCCGCAACCTCGCCCATGGCGGCGGTTACGGCGCGCGCGGCTATTTCGCGCCGATCAAGGCCGATGGCCAGTTGCTGCACCTCGGCCTGTCCGTGGCCGACTACGACACCGATGCCGATACGCTGCGCCTGCGCGTGCGCCCGGATGCCGACCTCGCCGTCAACCGCCTGATCGACACCGGCAACCTGGTCAACACCGACCGCCAGCGCACGATCGGCCTGGAGACGCTGTGGGTGACCGGCCCGTTCAAGCTGCAAGGCGAGTACATGCGCTCGACCATCGATCGTTACCCCACGCCGCGCGCCTCGCAGCCGGGCGGCGACTTCTCCGCGGATAGCTGGTATCTGTCCGGCGTCTGGAATCTCAGCGGCGAGACCTGGGGCTACAAATCCGGCGTACCGACGACGCCGCTGCCGGAAGACCCGGCCGCCGGCCTATGGCAGGTCGGCCTGCGCTATGACCGCGCGGATCTGAACAATGGCGCCGTGCTCGGCGGCGAGGAGTCGAACTGGACGGTCGGCGCCAACTGGTACTGGCGCTCGAACTTCAAGTTCTCGGTGAACTACGTGAAGGTCAGCAGCAGTCGCTTCATCAGCCCGGCGATCGGTGAGCGCGACGACGACCCGAGCATCTTCGAAACCCGCCTGCAGTTCTATTGGTAAGTCAATGGAGTCCGCCACCTGATCAGGGGTGGCACAAACCCCGTGCTGTCATGAGAATGTCACCTTCGTGTCATTTCATGCGCGGGGGATTTCGCAGTCGTCACGCGATTACCCATCAGCCTCTACGAGGATCCCGCATGTTTGCCTCCTGCAAGTCCCGCCTCTTCGGTATCGGCGCCGCGTTGCTGCTCGCCGCCAACGCGCAGGCCACCGACATCACCGGCGCCGGCGCGTCCTTCATCTTCCCGGTCATGTCGAAGTGGTCGGCCGACTACGCCGCCGCCACCGGCACCCGGGTGAATTACCAGTCGATCGGCTCGGGCGGCGGCATTGCCCAGATCAAGGCCGGCACCGTGGATTTCGGCTCATCCGATGCGCCGCTGAAGCCGGAAGAGCTGGCCGAAGCCGGGCTCGGCCAGTTCCCGTCGGCGATCGGCGGCGTGGTGCCGGTCATCAACGTGCCGGGGATCACCCCGGGCCAGCTCAAGCTCAATGGCACGGTGCTGGCCGATATCTTCCTCGGCAAGATCAAGGTCTGGAACGACCCTGCAATCGTCGCGCTGAACCCGGGCGTCACGCTGCCGGAGCAGCGTCTGACCGTCGTGCACCGCTCGGATGGTTCCGGCACCACGTTCAACTTCGTCAACTATCTGGCGAAGGTCAGCCCGGAATGGAAATCCAAGGTCGGCGAAGGCACGGCCGTGCGTTGGCCGACCGGCGTCGGCGGCAAGGGCAACGAGGGCGTCGCGGCCTATGTGAAGCAGATCAAGGGCGGCATCGGCTACGTCGAGTTCTCCTACGCGAAGACCAACAACATGGCCCACGTGCAGTTGCAGAATCAGGCCGGCAACTACGTGGAGCCGTCCAGCGCGAGCTTCACCGCTGCCGCGGCCAGCGCCGACTGGGCAAATGCCAAGGATTTCCATCTGGTGATGACCGACGCGCCGGGTGCCGACGCCTGGCCGATCGCCGCGACCAATTTCATCCTGATGCACAAGCAGCCCAAGGACGCCGCGCGCAGCCGTGCCGCGCGCGACTTCTTCGACTGGGTCTACAGCAACGGCCGCAAGCAGGCGGAAGCCCTGCACTACGTGCCGCTGCCGGACGCGCTGGTCGAGCAGATCAAGGCGTACTGGGCGGCCGAGTTCAAGTTCTAGTTGATTGATTCGCTCTCGCGCGCGCACCTGCAAGCTTCGGTGCGCGCGCCTTTTCCTCTTCATCGCGGCATAAACCAACGCCTCCGACGATGCCAGCCAGCGCCCCATCTGCCTCGCCCGCCAGCGCCGTGGACATGGAACAACACGCGCGGCGTGATGCCCGCGCCGATCGCTTGTTCTCGATTTTGGCGGCAGCCGCCGGGTGGTTCGTGCTGATCACGTTGACCGGCGCTGCGCTGTCGATGCTCTGGGGCGGCCGTGAAGCGTTCGCCACGTTCGGCTGGAGCTTCTTCGTCTCCGAGGAATGGGACCCGGTCAACAAGCAGTTCGGCGCGCTGGTGCCGATCTACGGCACGATCGTCACCGCGCTGATCGCGCTGATCATCGCGGTGCCGGTCAGCTTCGGCATCGCGCTGTTCCTGACCGAGGTCGCGCCCGAGTGGATGCGCGGTCCGATCGGCTCGGCCGTCGAGTTGCTCGCCGGCATCCCGTCGATCATCTACGGCATGTGGGGCCTGTTCGTGCTGGTGCCGATCATGGGCGAGCACGTGTTCCCCTGGCTCAACGACAACCTCGGTGAATGGCCGTGGATCGGCGCCTTGTTCCAGGGCCCGCCGCTCGGCATCGGCATGCTCACCGCCGGCATCGTGCTGGCGATCATGATCATTCCGTTCATCTCGGCGGTAACGCGGGATGTATTCCTGACCGTGCCCACGCGGCTGAAGGAATCCGCGTACGCGCTCGGCTCGACGACCTGGGAAGTGGTCTGGGACATCGTGCTGCCGTACACGCGCTCGGCGGTCATCGGCGGCATCTTCCTCGGCCTTGGCCGCGCGCTGGGCGAGACGATGGCGGTGACCTTCGTGCTCGGCAATTCGCACCGATTGACGCCGTCGCTGCTCGAGCCCGGCAATTCCATTGCCGCGACGATTGCCAACGAATTCAGCGAAGCCGACTCGGAGATTTATCTGTCGTCGCTGATGGCGCTCGGCTTCGTGCTGTTCGTCGTCACCTTCATCGTGCTGGTGATTGCCAAGCTGATGCTGCTGCGCGTGCAGCGCCAAGGAGGCCGCTGATGAATCTCTACACCCGCCGCCGCATCCGCAACGTGCTGGCGCTGGTGATCTCCGGCGCCACCACGGTGTTCGCGCTGTTCTGGCTGTTCTGGATTCTGTGGACGACGTTCAGCTATGGCGTCAGCGCGCTGTCGCCGAGCCTGTTCACGCAGATGACGCCGCCGCCTGGCGATGAAGGCGGCCTGCTCAATGCATTGGTCGGCAGCGCGATGATGAGCCTGCTCGCAATCGCGATTGGCACGCCGCTCGGCGTCGCGGCCGGCACCTTTCTCGCCGAATACGCCCAGCACCGGCCGATCGGCAGCATCATCCGCTTCGTCAACGACATCCTGCTGTCGGCGCCGTCGATCGTGCTCGGCCTGTTCGTGTACACGCTGGTGGTCGCGCAGATGGGGCATTTTTCCGCGCTGGCCGGTGCGATCGCGCTGTCGTTCATCGCGCTGCCGGTGATCGTGCGCACCACCGACGAGATGCTGCGTCTCGTCCCCAGCGCGATGCGCGAGGCGGCGCTGTCGCTCGGCGTGCCGCAGTGGAAGGTGACGGTACAGGTGCTGTATCGCGCCGCGATGCCCGGCATCGTCACGGGCGTGCTGCTGGCGCTGGCGCGCATCTCCGGCGAGACCGCGCCGCTGCTGTTCACCGCGCTCAACAACCAGTACTGGAGCACCGATCTGCTCGCGCCGATCGCGAACTTGCCGGTGGTGATCTTCCAGTACGCGATGAGTCCTTATCCGGAATGGAACGCGATGGCCTGGGCCGGCGCGTTCATCCTGACCCTGTTCGTGCTGCTGCTGTCGATCAGCGCGCGCGCCATCCTGCTGCGCAAGAAGATGACCCATGAATGACGCCGCTCTGGCTGCGCCCGCAGCCGCCGCCACGCCTGTGAGTCCCGCGATCAAGCTCGCCACGCGCGACTTGAACTTCTACTACAAGGGCTTCCACGCGCTGAAGAACATCAACCTCGACATCGCCGAGAAACACGTCACCGCGATCATCGGCCCGTCCGGCTGCGGCAAGTCGACGTTGCTGCGCATCTTCAATCGCATCTATGCGATCTACCCGAAGCTCGAAGCGCGCGGTCAGGTCCTGCTCGACGGCGAGAACATCCTCGACCCGAAGTATCCGCTGAACCGCCTGCGCAGCAAGGTCGGCATGGTGTTCCAGAAACCGGTGCCGTTTCCGATGTCGATCTATGACAACGTCGCCTATGGCATCGGCCACCACGAGAAGCTGTCGCGGCATGCGCTGGACGAGCGCGTGGAGCAGGCACTGCGTCAGGCCGCGATCTGGGACGAAGTCAAAGACAAGCTCAAGCAAAGCGCGCTGTCGCTCTCCGGCGGCCAACAGCAGCGCCTGTGCATCGCCCGCGCCATCGCGCTGCGCCCGGAAGTGATCCTGCTCGACGAGCCGACCTCGGCGCTGGACCCGATCGCGACCGGCAAGATCGAGCAGCTACTTGCCGAACTCAAGCGTGACTTCACCATCGTCATCGTCACCCACAACATGCAGCAGGCGGCGCGCTGTTCCGACTACACCGCGTTCATGTACATGGGTGATTTGATCGAAGTCGGCGATACCGAAACGATCTTCACCCGGCCCAGCCAGACGCAGACCGAGGACTACATCACCGGCCGCTTCGGCTGAGCGGAGGCGAGATCATGAGCGACGCTCATCTGGGCCACGAGCACGTGTGCCGTGCCTACGACGAGGAATTCCGCCGCCTGATCGACGAGATCGTGCGCATGGGTCAGCTCGCGATCGAGCAGCTGCGTGGCGCGGTGCAGGCGCTGGCCACGCGCGACAGTGCGCTGGCGGAGAAGATCAAGGCAGCCGATGCGGCGATCGACACGCTCGATCAGGACGTCGGCCATGACGCGCTGCGCATGCTCGCGCTGCGCCAGCCGATCGCGCGCGACCTGCGCGAAATCCTCGCCGCGCTGCGGATTTCGGCTGCGATCGAACGGATCGGCGATTACGCGGCGAATGTCGCCAAGCGCAGCATCGTGCTAAGTGCACAGCCGGCGGTGGCGCCTGCCGCGGATTTGCCGCAGCTCGCGGAACTCGCGATCGAGCTGCTCCTTGATGTGCTGGCCGCCTACCGCGAGCGCGATGCCGATCGCGCAAAACGCGTATGGGCACGCGACGCCGAGCTCGATGAACGCTATACGGCGCTGTTCCAGCAGCTGCTCGATTGCATGATGCGCCACCCGCAGCAGATTACCGCCTGCACGCACCTGCTGTTCGTCGCCAAGAACATCGAGCGCATCGGCGACCACGCGACCAATATCGCCGAGAACGTCTGGTTCGCAGTGCATGGCTGGCCGCTGGCGCAGACGCGGCTGAAGCGCGACGCCACCAGCGAGGTCGTCGCGGCCGAGTGATGCGAGGTCGGCACGGTGGTGCCGACCCGCGCTGACCGCGCGTGCGGATATCCGTCTCCACTGCGCCGGCTATTTCTGCCGCCACTGCCCATCCTCGCCCTGATACCACCAGCCGCTGCGCGCACTGGCGATCCATTGCCGGGCGAATGTGGCACGGATCTGCGGCTCCCACTCCGGATGACCGTTGGCGACGGCGATCTCGCGGTACACGGCGTCGCGGTCGCGGTTGTCCTCGGCCACCGCGGCGTTGAGCGCGGCGCGGTCCTTCAACGGCACGCGGCTGGCATCGCGCAACACGATGCGACCGTCGTTGCCGAACCCCAGCGCGCCGGCATCGAAGCCTGGCGCCAGCTGCGCGGAGAAACGCTCGGCCATGCGCGCCTGGATCGCCTGGATCGCCGGCGTGCGGATGTTGAGATCGGCCTCCTGCGCATGCGCGGCGGCGATGAAGAAATCGAGCAGACCGAGCGCCGCGCCTTGTTTGCGCGCCTCCGGTGGCGGCGGTGGTGCCGGCTTGGCCGCTTCGCCACCAATGACCTTGTCGACGAATTCGCGCGCCGCCTTTTCCGCTTCGGCGGCAGGGAAATACACATTGATCGTCACGCAGGCCGACAGCAGCGCCGCCGCTGCCAGCATTCCCAACCACTTGCCCATCTGCTGCTCTCCTTGCTTCGAGTTCAATCGACGACGATGCCTTCGCCACGGCTCGCTGCTTTCAAGCGCGCCAGCAGCACGGGCCAGTCGACGCGCCGCTGGAAGCCGTTGATCGTGATGCGTGGCAGCCCCGCCCCTTCTACCATGACGTAGCCGTTGCCGGCGGCCGGCGCGATCCCTTCCATATGGCAGACGTTGTCTTGCAGCCGACAGGCCAGACCGAGCCGGCGGTAGGCGAACGAATCGAATGCGCGCAGCAGTTGCTGTTGCAGGCCGGCCACCAGTCCGCCACCACCGACCGCGGACAGATCCTTGACCGCGCGCTGGCTGATCCGTTTCGGGCCACGGTAAGCCGGGTCGCTGTACAGTGCGGCATCGAACGCGACCGGCGTCCAATCGATCAGACGCAGGCCGCGGATCTGGCCGTCGAGCCGGCCGCTGATCGTGCCGAAGCCGAACGCGGCGGTCAGCGGCGTGAGATCGAGATCGTCGAGCCGGATCTCCGCGCTCAGCGTCGGCGCGACACCCAACGGCCGCTCCAGGCGCAGCGCATCGACGCGCACGCGGCCATCGAACACCTCGACATCGAGACCGCCATCGAACTGCAGCGTCCCCGCCTGATAACGCGCGGCCGGCAATTGACCGGAGACGCGGCCGGCGAATACGGGCCAGCCGAACGCGCGACTGAGCGCGGCGAGGTCCCAACCTTCCAGGCCCAGCCCGAAGGCGAATTCGCCGGTGATTGGCTGCCAACGCAACGGGTCGAGGTCGAATTGGCCGCCGAATGCGGCGAGATGCAGCGGACGCCGCAGCCAAAGCGCGGCATCGGCGCTCTCAAGCTCGGCACGGCCACCGCCGAGCGGCAGGCCGTACAGTTCGGCCGCCGCCCATTCGAGCTGTGACGCCCGCGGCGTCGCGCCGCGCTGCCAGGTTGCACGACCGCTCAAGCCGTCGACGCGGAAACGGGCACGGGCGTCATCGGCGCCGACGCGCTCGAGGTCGAGCGTCAGCTGGGCGAGGTCATGCGCCGTTCCACTGGCCTGCACGCGGCCGCTGCCGCTCAGACGCAGCCCGGGCAAGCCCAGGCTGCCGAGCAGCGTATCGAAATAACGCGGCGTGACATGCTGCAGATCCGCCAGCGTCGCCGACAGCGTCCATTCCGGCGGCCCGGCCGCATTCGGGCGGCGCGCATCGACGGTGATATCGAGTCGCTGCGGGTCGCGCCAATCCAGCCGGGCGGACCGCCAGTGGCCATCCTGTCCGCGCCGCAGCTGCAGGGCGATGCGGTTGGCGCCGGCGAGATCCGCATAGAACGCCCGGTACAGGACCTGCCCCGCCTGCCATTCGCCCTGAAGCTCGAAACGCTGCCCCTGCGCATCGCTCATGTAATCGATGCGGCTACGGCCGCGTGCATCGGCGAGCGCGATCATGCCATCGACGGTATCCAGCCCCGCATCGCGCCAAACCAGCTCGCCGCCGATGCTGGTTGGTGTGTTCGCGAGTTGGGCATCCAGCTCGCCCCCGCTGATGCTCGCCTCGGGCCAGAGCGTTTGCAGCAGCGGCTGCAGCCAGGCGAGTGGCAGGCGTTTGGCGGATAGCTTGTCCGGCCGATAATCGATGAATTCGATGCGTGCCCCGCGTGGCCCGGCGCGCCAATCTACCGAGCCGTTCGCGCCCAGCACCAAGCGCAGCTCACCGGCGGCGGCGCCGGCCAGGCGCAACGGTCCGCGGCAAAGCGGGCCATCGGCTTGCTCTTCGATGCGGCAATGCCAAGTCAAATCCCGCGCGATCGCATGCGCGCCGACGCGCAGCTCCGCGACGGCCAGGCGCAGTGTCAGGCCCGCGTCGGCGAACTCGGCCTCAAGCCGCACATCGATGGCGGTGACGGCATCGGCAACCACCCGCCGCGCACCGAGCTCCCAAGCCAAGGCCGGCATGGCCGTCAAGCCCAGCATCAACCCGACCAGTCGCCAGATCGCCTTGCCTGTCGCGCGCCTGCCTCGCATTCTGGCGAGCATAACGACTTGACGGGGGGAGTCATGCGCGTACTGCTGCTGGAAGACGAAGCCATCAGCCGGCAGTTTCTGCAGGCGGTGCTGACCGACGTCGCTACGGTCGTGCCCTGCGGCGATTGCGCCAGCGCAAGACAGCTGGCAACGGCCGAAGGGTTCGATCTGCTGCTGCTGGATCTGCATCTGCCCGATGGCGATGGCGTCGCCTGGCTCGCGGCGCTGCGCGCCGACGCCGCGGCCGCCAGTCGCCGTGCCCACGCCATCGCGTTGACCGCCGAACTGGATCATGCGCGCGAAGCCGAGCTCATCCGGTCCGGCTTCGATTCTGCGTTGGCCAAGCCGATCACTGCTGAGGCGCTGCTCGACGCGGTGCGTAGGGCGGCGACAGGCCCAGCGAAGGTCGTGACCTGGGACGATGCCGCGGCCTTGCGCGCGGTCGGCGGCAATGCGGCCAATGTACAGGCACTGCGCCAATTGCTGCGCCGCGACCTGCCCGAGCAGCAGGCGCGCATCCTCGCCGCGCTGGATCGCGGCGAGCACGCCGCACTTGCCGCCGAGCTGCACCGGTTGCGCGCTGCCGCCGGTTTCTGCGGCGCCAGCGAACTCGGCAGTGCTGTCGCAGCGCTGGCGGAGGACCGGCGCGCGGACACACGCCAGCGATTCATCGCCGCCTGTGCGGCCGTCCTGGCGCCGATCGAATAGCCCCTCGGCGGGACGGCTGGCCTGCATCGGCAGCGGAGCGGCGATGCCGGAAACGAACGCCGGCGGCTAGCCGGGCAGCTCCCGCAACAGCCCCCAGGAGCGCAGCTCGCGCCCGCCCAGGTGCGGCTGCAACGCCTGGCGCAGCATGCGCCGCAGCGCCGCGGGATCGCGCGGCAACGTGGCGGCATCGGTGGCGAGCAGCAGCAAATCGGCGCCGAGGACGCCGGTCGGGTCGTCGTCCGGCACGAGGCCCAGGTCCGGCTCGTAGCGATAACGGGCACCGGGCTCGATCGGTTCGCCCGCAGCGTCATGTTCGAGTATCAAGCCATACCCCAGTGCATCGAGCAGATCGCGCTCGAAACGACGCAGCCGCCAGCCGACATCGGCCCCTTGTTCCAGATCGCCTAGACAGGCCGCATAGCGCCAGAACAATTCGGGCGCCGGCGCCTGGCGCGGCAGCAGGCGCACCAGCAGCTCGTTCACATAGAACGCGGCAAGCAGCGCGGTGCCATGCAGCGCCAGTGGCGACGCGGTCGGTTCGGCAGCACGCAGTAAGGCCAACTCGCCGCCCGCACGCAGCGTCAGTTGCAGGGGCTGCAGCGGCTGCAATGCCGCGCGCAATGGCTGCGCGCGCGCCGAACGCAGCCCGCGGGCCACCGCCCCGATCCGACCGCTGTCGCGGACAAACAACTCCAGCAGCAGGCTCGTTTCGCGGTACGGCCGCGCGTGCAGCACATAGCCCGGCTCGTCGAAATCGGCTGGCACGTCGGGCCCCGAGGGCCTTATTCGCTGTAGCCGAGACGCTTGAGCTGCGCCTCGTCATCGCTCCAGTTCTCGCGCACTTTGCACCAGAGCTGCAGGAATACCTTGCGATCGAGCAGTCGCTCGATGGCGATGCGCGCCGCCTGGCCGATCGAGCGCATCT
>Ga0196963_10001990_pt1 | contig 12811 bp, 14 predicted proteins | sample S1_5metaG_FD_148600 | JGI IMG/M metagenome (GOLD analysis project Ga0196963, IMG submission 148600) | Soil microbial communities from Anza Borrego desert, Southern California, United States - S1_5 | ecosystem: Environmental > Terrestrial > Soil > Desert | place: USA: California | collected... | reverse complement strand
CTGAGGGGCTCGTCATCCTCGATGTCGAGCGCCCGGAAGCGCCGCGTCTTTATCAGCGCTATACAGCCGAGGGCCGACTCGCTGATGTTCGCGACGTGATCGTCGCAACCACCAACGCCTCGGCCTATGCCTATCTCGCCGATGGCGCCGGGGGCTTGAAGGTCGTCTCGCTGACCTCGCCGGCGAACCAGCCCGGCTTCTACGGCTTCAACCCCGATCCCAAGCCCGAGCTGATCGCCTGGCGGGCGACCGGCGCTCCGGCGCTGGCGCTCTCCAAGGGCCTCGACCGCGACCGCGCCGTCGATGAGACCGGCCATCAGATCGCCGTGTTCGGCCGGCTCGGCTCGCGCCCGCTCAATCTCCAGGAGATGCGGAAGCTCTACCTGGCGCCCGACGGGCGGCCCTGGGTCGTCACCGACGAGGTTCGTCGGCAGGATTATCGCGGGCCGATGCCCGTCCAAACGCGTCAGGTCGCGCCGCCGACGGCACCGCGCGCGACGGTGCCGCGCGGACCGCTGGTCCGCCGGCCGGGAGGCTGAGCATGGCCGAACGCGTCGCCATCGCCATCATCGGTTCCGGCCCCGCGGGCTTGAGTGCTGCCTGTCGTGCGGCCAAGCACGGTGTCTCGCATATCCTGCTCGAGCGCGCGCCGCATCTCTGCGACACGATCTCGCGCTATCAGAAGCGCAAGCTGGTGATGGCGACGCCGGCGGTGCTGCCGCTGATCAGCGATGCCGATTTCGGCGAAGGCTCGCGCGAGCGCGTGCTCGAGACCTTCGAGGACGCGATCAAGGAGGCCGGCGCCAAGGTCCGCTTCAATGCCGAGGTCACCGGCATCACCGGCGCCAAGGGCGACTTCAAGATCGCGCTCAAATCCGGCGAGACGATCGAGGCCGAGAACGTCGTGCTCGCGATCGGCGTCCAGGGCAACATCCGGAAGCTCACCGTGCCTGGCGCCGAGCAGCCCTGGGTCCAGTACCAGCTCGACGACCCGGACGAGTACCAGAACGAGAGCATCGCCGTGATCGGCGGCGGCGATGCCGGCATCGAGAACGCGCTCGGTCTCGTTGCCGGCAATGCGGTCACGCTGGTCGTCAACTCGCCGGAATTCGTCACCGCCAAGCCGGCGAACATCGCGAAGGTGCAGGACGAGGTGAGGGCGGGGCGGCTCGAGACGGTGATGGCGGCGCAGGCGGCGCGCATCGAGCCGGGCAAGCTGATCCTCAACACCCCGCAGGGCGAGGCGACGGTCAAGGTCGACCGCATCATCGCCCGCATCGGCGCGCTGCCGCCGCGGAAATTCGTCGAGGCCTGCGGTGTCACCTTCGCCAGCCCGGCGCCGACCGCCGCACCGCAGGTCAGCGACAGCTACGAGACCAGCGTTCCCGGCCTCTACATCATCGGCGCGCTCGCCGGATACCCGCTGATCAAGAACTGCCTGAACCAGGGCAGCGAGGTGGTTGAGCACATCCTCGGCAATCCGGTGCTGCCGGCGGACGAGCCGCTGATCCAGATGAAGATCAAGAAGGCCGACCTCAAATGGTCGGTCTCGGACCTCGTGCATGCGGTCAAGGAGCAGGTGCCGCTGTTCCGGGCGATTACGCCGCTGCAGATCCGCGAGGTCCTGACCTCGAGCGAGGTTCGCTGCGTCGAGCCGGGGGCTGTCATTTTCAAGCGCAACGACTACACCAACTCGGTCTTCGCCGTGATCGTCGGCTCCATTGGCGTCGAGGTCGATCCGGAGAAGCCGGAGGAGCTGGTCAGGCTCGGCGTGGGTTCCTTCGTCGGCGAGATGGGCCTGATCTCCGGGCGCCGGCGCACTGCGACGGTCAAGGCGCTCGAGCCCTCGGTGCTGCTCGAGGTCCCGCGCAACACCATGCTGCGGCTCACCCACTCGGTCCCCGACATCAAGAAGCAGATCGATGCCGCTGCGATCGTGCGCCAGTTCCGTACCCATATCGCGCCAACCGCGACCGAGGAGACGCTGGCGCCGGTGGTCGAGAAATCGAAGGTGGTCTCCTTCAAGGCAGGCGAGGCGCTGATCAAGGAAGGCGATATCGACGATCGCGTCTTCCTGATCCGCTCCGGAGCCGTCGCCGTCTCTAAACTGGTCGGCCGGCGCGACATCGTCCTCTCCTATGTCCAGGCCGGGCATTACGTCGGCGAGATGGCGATGCTGACGCGAAGCCCGCGCTCGGCTTCGGTCAAGGCCTCGGTCGCGACGGAGGCGATCGAGATCGAGGCGGAGGCGCTGCGGACGCTCTTGGCGCAGCACCCGGAAGTGAAGGCCGATTTCAGCCGGATGATGGCGCAGCGTGGCGTCGAGACGGCGCGGCTGGAGACGCGCGCGAGCGAGGTCGGCGCCATCGGCGAGCTGCTGAAGCAGGGGCTCGGCGAGGCGACCGACGTGCTGCTGATCGACGAATCCCTCTGCGTGCGCTGCGACAATTGCGAGAAGGCCTGCGCCGAGACGCATCTCGGCATCTCGCGGCTCGACCGCGAGGCGGGGCCGACCTTCGCCACCATCCATGTGCCGACCTCGTGCCGGCATTGCGAGCATCCGCATTGCATGAAGGACTGCCCGCCCGATGCCTTGAGCCGCACCAAGGAGGGCGAGGTCTTCATCAACGAGGAGACCTGCATCGGCTGCGGCAATTGCGAGCGCAACTGCCCCTACGGCGTGATCCACATGGCGCAGCCGGCGGCGCCGAAGCCCGGCCTCTTGTCATGGCTGCTGTTCGGCGCCGGGCCCGGTCCCGGCAACTCGATCAAGGGCGACGGCGCCAAGAAGGCGGTCAAGTGCGACCTCTGCAAGGATCTGACCGGCGGTCCGGCCTGCGTCCGCGCCTGTCCGACCGGTGCCGCCAGCCGCGTGCATCCGCAGAAGCTCTTCGACCTGATCAAGGAGCGCGGTCGATGATCCGGCTAGACGCCGCAGGCAGCACGTGCGCTGCCGACCGTCTGGCGCTCGTCGGGAGAGAGCTGTGCGCGCTCGGTCGCCCAGGAAGCGGCTTCGAGCGCCGCGAGCACGCGGTCATGGCCGGACTGGCCGAGCGTCGTCGCCAGGTATTTGCGCACACAGGCGCAGCTCCGCTGCGCCAGGACCCGGTCGCCGGCCTTGGCCAGCATGTCCGCCTCGCAGCGCTGCGTGAACGCGTTTTGCGCCGAAGCGGGCAGGCTCGCGCTCGTCAACAGAAGCACAAGAAGAACGGCACGCATGGTCGTCATCATAGCATCGGGGGGGCAAGATGAAGCACATCCTGTTCGTCGTGCTGACGGTACTCGGCCTTGGCGAGGCCGCCGCCCAGCTGCCGTCGAAGGGCCCGGACATCCATCTCGGGGTGACCAGCTGCGGCGGCTCGACCTGCCACGGCGCGACCCAGCCGGTGCGAGGATCCCAGGTCCTGCAGAACGAGTACCTGATCTGGCAGCGCCAGGATAAGCACGCCAAGGCCTATGCCGTGCTGCTCGAGCCGCGCTCGCAACGGATCGCGAAGAATCTCGGTCTGCCGAACGCGCATGAGGCCAAGGTCTGCCTCGACTGCCATTCCGACAACGTCGCCGAGAATCTGCGCGGAAGGCAGTTCCAGCTTTCCGACGGCGTCGGCTGCGAGGGCTGCCATGGCGGCGGCCAGCGCTGGCTGGGCGCCCACGTCGCCGGCATCACGCCGACGCCCGAGCTGCAGAAGCTCGGCATGTACGCGACCGAGGACCCCGTGGCGCGCGCCGAGCTCTGCCTCTCCTGCCATCTCGGCGACGAGACCAAGTTCGTCACCCATCGCATCATGGGCGCCGGTCATCCCAGGCTCGCCTTCGAGCTCGACACCTTCACCGAGATCCAGCCCGCGCATTACCAGCTCGACGACGACTACCGGAAGCGCAAGACCGTGGCGAGCGGCGTGCAGATCTGGGCCGTCGGCCAGGCGATGGCGGTGTCGCGCACCATGGCGGGCCTCGCCGACAATTCGCGCCGGATGGCCGGCGCCTTCCCCGAGCTCACCTTCTATGACTGCCATTCCTGCCATCACCCGATGTCGAATCTGCGCTGGCAGGCGCGGGAAGGGACGGGGCTCGGCCCCGGCATGATCCGCTTCAACGATGCCAACCTGCTGATGCTGCGCTTGCTCGCCCGCCGGCTGGCGCCGGAGGAGGGAAATGCGCTGACGACGCAGATGCGCGCGCTGCACGCGGCGATGGCGGAGGGGCGCGGCGATGCCGGCGCGGTGGCGCGCGAGGTCAAGGCGGTCGCCGACCGGCTGGTGCAGCGCTTCGCCCGTCACAGCTTCGCGCCGGAGGATATGCGCGCGCTGCTCGGCGCGGTCGTCGCCGACGGGCGCCGCGGCCAGTTCAACGATTATGGCGGCGCCGAGCAGGCGACGATGGCGCTGGCCTCGCTGGCCCAGGCGCTGCGTCGAATCGGCGGCGCAACCGACGCCCAGTACAACGAGTTGAGATCGGCGATCGAGCAATGCTACGCGGCGACGGCCAAGGATGAGGCTTATGATCCAGCGGCTTTCGCCCGGGCCCTCGAAGGGGTCGAAAGAGCAGTTCCGCGAAGCTGAACGAGGCGCTATGTTCCCCCACGTCGGCGAACCCCGACGGATCAGCCGGGCCGGATTTCTTCGGCTCGCCGTCGGCGGTTTGTCGGCCGCTTCATTTCCATCGGCGAGTTCGGCCCAGGTGAGCGGGAAGATGCAGACGCGTCCGATCCCCTCGAGCGGCGAGGCGCTGCCGGTGGTCGGGCTCGGCACCTGGCGCACCTTCGATGTCGGCACCTCCGTGCAGGAACGCGCACCGCTGCGCCAGGTGCTGACCATCCTGTTCGAAGCCGGCGGCTCGGTGATCGACTCCTCGCCAATGTACGGCGCCTCGGAAGGCGTGGTCGGCGACCTGCTTTCCTCGATGAAGGCGCATGACCGTGCCTTCGTCGCCACCAAGGTCTGGACCTCGGGCCGCCAGGCCGGCATCGACCAGATGCGGAAATCGATGCAGCTGCTCAAGGACGAGCGCATCGAGCTCATGCAGATCCACAACCTCGTCGACTGGAAGACGCATCTCGTCACCTTGCGCGGCTGGAAGCAGGAAGGCCGCATCCGCTATCTCGGCATCACGCACTACACCGAAAGCGCGCATGCCGATCTCGAGGCGATCATGCGCGCCGAGACGCTCGACTTCGTCCAGCTCGACTATGCGATGGACGACCGGTCGGTCGAGAAGCGGCTGCTGCCGCTGGCGGCCGAGCGCGGCATCGCCGTGCTCGTCAACCAGCCCTTCGGCGGCGGCGGCCTGATCCGCTCGCTTTCCCGCCGCCCTCTGCCGGATTGGGCGGGCGAGATCGAAGCATCGAGCTGGGCGCAGATCCTGCTGAAATTCTGCCTCGGCCACCCCGCGGTCACCTGCGTGATTCCCGGCACCAGCCGCCCCGACCATATGCGCGACAATGCCGGCGCCGGCTTCGGTCGCCTGCCGGATGCGGCGATGCGCGAGAGGATGGCGGCCGCACTCTAGTCGGTACTCAGCTTTGTCACCGGAACCGGAGCCGGCGAGCGCGGTTGCTCGTTGGAGACGATAGGAGGACGAGGATGAGGCCCGGTGTCGTCGAATTCCTGGCGACCAGTGCTGCCCTCGTCGTCATCTGCGCCGGCATCGTCGTCTGGTCCAAGGTCCAGCCGAAGACGCCGCCGCCGCTGTCGCCCGCGGCGCAGATCCGCCCCGAGCCCAAGCCGGATATCCGCTTGATCCAGCCCGCCGCCGCAGCCGAGCTCAAACCCGGAATGCTCAAGACCGCGGCGAAGAAGAAGCCCAAGAGGAAGCCGGCCCCGAGCGTCGCGCAAGTGCCGAAGCCGCTGACACCCTGACTTAGGCGTTGTTCGCCGGCGCCGCGAGCAAGTCGGCGACCTTCTGCAGGAACACATCCTTGCTGAAGGGCTTCAGCAGCGCGCCCTGGGCGCCGAGGTTGAGCGCCGCCTTGAGCAGGTCGCCATGGAGCGCCGAGGCGCCGCCGGAGATCGCCAGGATCAGGGGCGTGGTGCCGCGCTGGCGCAATGCCCGGATTACGTCGATCCCGTCCATCTCCGGCATCAGGATGTCGGTGACGACGAGATCGAAGGCGCTGTCCGTCTCGAAGCTCTCCATCGCCGGTATTGCGCTCTCGAACAGCACGGTCTGGTGCCCGGCGCTGGTGAGCATCATGCCCAGCGCCTTGCACAGAGCCCCGTCGTCCTCGATGACCAGGATCCTCGCCATGGGCTAGCATGTTAGCCGCTCCCGCCCTGCTTCGGCTAAGCTAATCCCTCTCCACTTCTCTCGAACGGATCTCTCCCCATGGAATATCGTCTGCTCGGCGGATCGGGCTTCAGCGTGCCCGCCTTGAGCTTCGGCACGGTCACCTTCGGCGGCGGCAACGACTTCTTCCGCGCCTGGGGCAATTCCGACGTCGCCGAGGCGACGCGCATGATCGACATGTGCCTCGATGCCGGCGTCACCATGTTCGACACCGCGGATGCCTATTCGGCCGGCGCCGCCGAGGAGATCCTGGGCCAGGCGATCGCCGGCAAGCGCAACCGCCTCCTGATCTCGGGCAAATCGACCTTCCGCATGGGGCCGGGCCCCAACCAGGTCGGGTCTTCCCGCCACCACCTGATCGCCGCCTGCGAAGCGAGTCTGAAGCGCATGAAGATCGACCATATCGATCTCTGGCAGATGCATGGCTTCGATGCGAAGACGCCGATCGAGGAGACGGTGCGCGCGCTCGACGATCTCGTGGCATCCGGCAAGGTCCGCTATGTCGGCTGTTCGAACTTCTCCGGCTGGCACCTGATGAAGTCGCTCGCCGTCGCCGACCGCTATGGCTGGAGCCGCTATGTGGCGCATCAGATCTATTACTCGCTGATCGGCCGCGACTATGAGTGGGAGCTGATGCCGCTCGGCATCGCCGAGAAGGTCGGTGCCGTGGTTTGGAGCCCGCTCGCCGGCGGCAAGATCACCGGCAAGATCAGCCGCACGCGAAAGGCGCCCGAGGGAACCCGCGTCGCCCAGATCGGCGCCATGGGCCCGCAGATCCCCGACGAGCAGCTCTACGACATCGTCGACGTGCTCGAGGCGATCGCCAAGGAGGTCGGCAAGACCGTCTCCCAGGTTTCTCTCGCCTGGGTGCTGTCGCGCCCGACGGTCTCGACCGTCGTCGTCGGCGCGCGCACCGAAGCGCAGCTCAAGGAGAATTTCGGCGCCGTCGAGCTCAAGCTGAGCCCGGAGCAGATCAAGCGCCTCGACGATGTCAGCGTGCGGCCCCTGGCCTATCCCTACTGGCACCAGCGCCGCACCAGCTCGGACCGCAACCCGCCGGTGGTGTGATCGCGTCCTCTTGGATCGCTTCGTCACCATCACCGGCTGCTCCGGCGGCGGCAAGTCGAGCCTGCTCGCCGAGCTTGGGCGGCGCGGCTACGACGTCGTCGAGGAACCCGGCCGCCGCATCGTGGCGGAAGAGATCGCCCGCGGCGGTACGGCCCTGCCATGGATCGATGGCGAGGCCTTCGCGCGGCGGGCGATCGCGATGTCGCTCGCCGATCGCACCGCGGCCGAGAGCCGGGAGGGGTGGGTCTTCTTCGATCGCGGCCTGATCGATGCCGCAGCGGCACTCCAGCATCTCGCGGGCGGCGACTGGATCGAGAGGCTGGGTCGCGCGCATCGCTGCAACCGCCGCGTCTTCCTGGCGCCCCCTGGCCCGAGATCTACGTCACCGATCCGGAGCGGCGGCACGGCTTCGCCGAGGCGCTCGCCGAGTACCGGCGGCTGCACGCCGCCTATCTCGCGCTCGGTTACGAGATCTGCCTTCTGCCGAAAGAGAGCGTCGCGCGCCGTGCCGAGTTCGTGCTGACGAGCTTGGGCATTGCCTAGCCTCGAAAAGAAAACCGCCCCGCGGATCGCTCCGCGAGGCGGTTCGGTCGTCGGATCGACGCGTTCGGCTAGCGCAGCGGGACCGCGCCCATCTGCGAGGCCGGAATCTCCTGGACCCCGTAGGTATTGTTGAGGTCGGCGGTGACCGGTGCCTCGCGCGCATCCTGCTGCATGCGGTTCGGGCGGATGATGCGCCCGTCTTCGGTCTGCACCAGGCCGCCGCACATCGGCTGGTTGTGCGGACAGCCGCCCGGCAGGGAGGCCGGCGGTTTCATCTCGGTGGTCATCGGCGGGACGGCGCTGCTCTGCATCGTCTTCATGCCGCCGGCGAAGGCCGGCGCGGTGCCGAGCGCGACGACGGCGGTGGTGATCAAGAGGAAGGCCTTCATCGTGCTTCTCCTAGGGTCGTTCGCTCTCGCCCCCTTTCGCCGATGCGGCGCGGAGCGAAAGGCAATAGGGGCGGGGCCGGGACACCCGGCGCGGAGCCGCTCACATGCTTAAGAACCGCGACTCGGGCCGGTTGTTCCCCGCGTGCCGGTTTTGCTCCGCTAGCGGTGCATGAGTATGTCGACCAGACGGCCGAATGGATCGCGCACGAAGAAGCGGCGCACGTTCCAGGGCTCGTCGGCGGGGCCGTACTCGATCGCGATCTTGGCCTTTCTTCATCCGCTTCAGCGCGCATCGACGTCATCGACCTCGATCGACAAATCGGGTACCGGCGTACCCGAGCCGCCTTCGCTGGCGATGCCGACCTGTACGCTCATCTTCGCCGACGAACCGTAGGTGACGAGCCAGCCATGGTCCATCAGCACACCCAGCCGAGGATGTCCTGATAGAAACGTTTGGCGGCGGCGACATTGTCGGTCGCGATATTGGCGACGATGCGTTTGACTTTCATCGGTCGGGCCTCCACTGGGTACGGCGAAAGGAGGGGTCATGACCAAACCCCCGACGATCATCAATCTGGAGGAGGTGACGCTCGAGCGCCAGGCGGCAGGCTCGCGCTTCGAGGCACGCACCGCGATCCTCGGCCGTCAGCTCGGCCTCTTCGCGGTCGGCGCGACGCTGCACGAGGTGCCGCCGGGCAAGATCGCCTGTCCTTTCCATCGCCATCACGTCACCGAGGAAATGTTCGTCGTGCTCTCCGGCACCGGCATCTACCGCTACGGGGAGCAGCGCCTGCCGATCAAGCCATGGGACTGCCTCGGCGCCCCGGCCGGCGGCGAGGCGCACCAGATCATCAACACCGGCGAGGTGCCGCTGCGCTATCTCGGCATCTCCAACAACGGCAATGCCGACGTGACCGAGTACCCGGATTCCGGGCGGGTGCGCATCGATGTCGGCGCCAAGGGCTTCCACCGCGAGGACGCGACCTTCAGGCAGGGCGGCCGCATCACGCCGCTGGGATATTGGGAAGGAGAGAAGGTCGACTGAGGGCGCCAAGGCGCATAGTCTCTGCGCCACCAGCCCGATGACCGCCCTTGCCCGACACACCCCGGCCCGGACGCTGACCGTCTGCGGCGGGGCGCATGCGCTGCATGACGGCTTCACCGATCTCCTGAACGTGCTCTACCCGCTGCTGCAGGCGCAGTTCGGGCTTTCCTATGCGGCGATTGGCGCGCTCAAGGCGGTGCATTCCGGCGCGATGGCGAGCGGCCAGATCCCTTCGGGCTGGCTCGCCGGCAGGCTCGGCGGCGTGGCCGTGCTCGCGGCTGGCACGGGTGTGGTCGCGCTCGGCTACGGGCTTGCGGGCTTCGCCGGCTCGCTCTGGGGCGTCGTCATCGGTCTCTTCCTCGTCGGCCTCGGCGGCAGCACGCAGCATCCGATCGCCTCCTCGCTCGTCGCCTCCGCCTATGCCGGGCTGCGCTCGCGCGTCGCGCTCGGCACCTATAATTTCGCCGGCGATCTCGGCAAGGTTGCCTTGCCCGCCTCCTTCGCGCTCGTCGCCGCCGTGCTTGGCTGGCAGCAGGCGCTGGTCGTGGTCGCGGCGCTGGCGATAGCCGGGGCCGGCGTGATCCTGCTGACCTTGCGGCCGGCAGGCGGTGCCGGCAGTGCCGCGCGCAAGGAGACGGAGATCCAAGGCCAGGATCGACCCTGGGCCTTCTGGCTGCTCTTCTCCATCCACATCTCCGACGGGCTGGTGCGCACGGGCTTTCTCGTCTTCCTGCCTTTCCTCATGCAGCAGAAGGGCGCCGACCTGCCGACGATCGGGCTTTCGCTGTCGCTGCTCTTTGCCGGCGGGGCGGCGGGCAAGCTGGTGATGGGCAGGGTCGGCGAATGGCTCGGCGTGGTGAAGTCGGTGGTGCTGACCGAGGCCGCGACCACGGCGCTGATCTTGGCGCTCCTGCCGCTGCCGCTCCTGAGCGCGCTGATCCTGCTGCCGCTGGTCGGATTGATGCTGAACGGTACCTCCTCGGTGCTCTACGGCACCGTCCCGGAATTCGTCGCGCCGGAGAAGCGCACGCATGCCTTCGCCGTCTTCTACACCGGCGGCTCGGTCGAGGGTGCCGTCGGTCCGCTCCTCTTCGGCCTGCTCGGCGATGCCATCGGCCTGGTGCCGACCGTGGCGGTGGTCGCCTGCGTGGCGCTGGTCACCGTGCCGATGGTGCTGGCGCTGAGGCCGGCGTTCCGCGAGGGATAAGGACGCGATGGCGCAGGAGACGCTCCGGCGCTGGGCGGATGAGGCGCTCATCGATCCGCTGCGGCAGTTCCGGCTCTCCTACCTGCCGCCGCTGCTCGTCTACTTCGCCGCGGGGATCTCGGGCCTGACGTCGATCGTCGGCACCTTCTTCGTCAAGGAGCATTTCGGCTTCTCCGCCGCCTTCCTCGCCGGCCTCGTCTTCTGGACCGGCATTCCCTGGACCCTGAAGATTCCGCTCGGCCATCTCGTCGACCTGATCTGGCGATGGAAGGCGGCGCTCGTCTGGCTCGGCGCGGCGCTGCTCGCCGTCAGCCTCGGCACCATGTACGGGCTGATCGTCCATAGAGAGGCGATGGCCTCCGTGATGAGCCTCGAGGCCTGGTATGTGCTCAGCGTCCTGCTCGGGCCGATCGGCTATGTGCTGCAGGACGTGGTCGCCGATGCGATGACGGTCGAGGCCATCCCGGTCAGGGACGAGCGGGGACAGCCTTTTCCCGAAGAGACGCTGAAAGCGATGCACACGACGATGCAGACGCTCGGGCGCATCTCGATCATCACCGGCCTGACGGCGGTCGCCGCCCTCAACATCTGGGCCTTCGCCGGCGTGGATGAGCTCGACGAAGCCGCCAAGGCGCGGATCTACGCCGACATCTACCTTGCCGCGCTCGCGATCCCGGTGATCTCGGTCATCGGCGTCATCCTCGCCTCGGTCACGAGGCGCCGGCGCGCCTCCAAGCTGATGGCGCAGGGCTTCACGCCGGCCCAGGCGGCTGAGATGCTGGACGTTCACGACACGCCGCCGAAGCCCGACTGGACGATCCTCGGCGGCGGGCTCGTCTTCGCCGTCTTTACGCTCGCGACAGGCCTGGCGCCGATCCCCTTCAACCAGGAGATCGTCTTCATAGGCTCGATGGCGATCGTCGTGTTCCTGATGCGCCAGCTCGTCCGCGAGCTGCCGGAGAGCGACCGCCTTGCCCTGGTCGGCACGGCGATCATCATCTTCGCCTTCCGGGCGACGCCGGCGACCGGGCCCGCCGTCGGCTGGTGGTCGATCGACGTGCTCGGCTTCGACCAGCAGTTCTTCTCGGTCTTGAGCCTGATCACGGCCGGCCTCACGCTCATCGGCATGCTGGCCCTGCGGCCGCTCTTTGCCAGGCGCTCGATCGCCGAGGTCGTGGCCGTCCTCACGCTCGTCGCGGCGATCCTCTCGCTTCCCAATATCGGGATGTATTACGGCCTCCACGAATGGACGGCGCGAATGACCGCCGGCATCGTCGACGCGCGCTTCATCGCCATCCTGGATACGACGCTCGAATCGCCGCTCGGCCAGATCGCGATGATCCCAATGCTGGCCTGGATCGCCAAGAACGCGCCGGCGCATCTCAAGGCGACCTTCTTTGCGGTGATGGCCTCTTTCACCAACCTGGCGCTCGCCGCGAGCAGCCTCGGCACCAAGTACCTGAACCAGATCTTCGTCGTCGAGCGCGAGGTGCGCGACCGCGCGACCGGCGCGCTCACCACCGCCGCCGACTACTCTCAGCTCGGCTGGCTCCTGATCGCGGTCACCGCGATCTCGCTGCTGCTGCCGCTCGCGACGATCGCCGCGGTGCAGACCTCGCGCTTGCGGACGCGGCAATGAGATCCGCGACATTGTTTCGCTGAGCGGAGCCTCGGCGGTCCGACGGCGTTATTGGGCTTATGAGATTCCTTGCTTTGCTGCTCATCCTGATGATGCCGAACGGCGTCGGCGCCGCCGCGCCGGATCGCTTTTCGGTCGCAGCCGCGCTTCCATCGGCGATCGAGCGGTTGCAGGACAGCAGCGCCCTCGATGCGAGGGTGGCCGGCGAGCTGGAACGTCTCTACCGCCTCCTCGACTATGAGCCGCTGTGGCATCTGTCATCGCGCGCCGAGGTTGCCGCCGCGGCGTTGCGCGCGGCGGGATTCGATGCGGGGATCGATGCCTCCGAGATGCCGGAGGCGATCGCCGAGCGCGATGTCGCCCTGTCGGCCGGGCTGCTGGCGCATGCCGTACGCTTAAGGGCCGGCCGCGTGCCGCCGTCGCAGCGCGGCGACGACTGGGCGATCCCGGCTGAGCCGTTCGATCCCGTTGTGGCCCTCGCCGATGCCATCCGCACGAACGCGCTGGCGAACTTCCTGCAATCGCTTCCGCCGCCGCACCAGGAATACCGCGCGCTCGAAGAGGCGTCGCGGCGCTATCGCAGGATCGTCGAGCGCGGCGGCTGGCCGCTCGTGCCGGAATCCGGCTCGCTTCCG
>Ga0196963_10001989_pt1 | contig 12815 bp, 10 predicted proteins | sample S1_5metaG_FD_148600 | JGI IMG/M metagenome (GOLD analysis project Ga0196963, IMG submission 148600) | Soil microbial communities from Anza Borrego desert, Southern California, United States - S1_5 | ecosystem: Environmental > Terrestrial > Soil > Desert | place: USA: California | collected... | reverse complement strand
CCGTCAGCTGCCCAGCCTCGGGATGCGTGGCCGGAAACAGAGAGCGGATGCGCTCGATGCAGCTCTGGCCGCGGGTATCGCGCCAGGTGATCGCCGGGCGAAGCGATTGATGATCGGCGTCGAGAAAAACCTGGGTGCGGGTAAAGCCGGAGATCGCTACCGCCTCGATTGTGGCAAATGTCTCCCCTGCCGCTGCCGCGACCTGTCCAACCGCGGCGGCAAAAGCATCGCGCCAGAGCTGGGGATCGATCTCGTACGCATCGCCGCTGGAGCTCTCCGCCGGCGTCGGAAGCGACGTGGTGTGTTGAACCCGGCCGTGTTGGTCGACAAGCGCGACACGCAGACTCGTGCTTCCCAGATCGCAGGCCAGAACAACGCTCATGATGATTCGCAAAATAGGGGAAAACCCAGCAACGGCCAACTCTCCCGGGTTCGCGGGAAAATTCGGTGCACGCCGCTTGCCAAAGCCCGGGGCGGCCCGTTTAATCATTGTTTCCCGCCCGTTTTCCGGAGTTTTCGTGCACATGATCAAGTTCGGTCTCGGACAGCCGGTTCGTCGCGTCGAGGATCAGCGCTTTCTCACCGGAAACGGTCGCTACACCGATGACGTCAACGTCTCCCGTCAGGCCTACGCCTATTTTCTGCGCTCCAGTCACGCGAACGCCCGGCTGAAGAAGGTGGACACGACGGCCGCGAAGAACGCGCCCGGCGTGCTCGGCGTGTTCACCGGCGCCGACCTCAAGGCCGCCAAGGTCGGCGACCTGCCCTGCATGGCGCCGGTGCAGAACCGCGACGGCTCGCCCATGCCGATCCCGCCGCGCCCGGCCCTCGCCCCCAGCCAGGTGCGCTTTGCCGGCGAAGCTATTGCGCTGGTCGTGGCCGAGACGCTGGCGCAGGCGCGCGACGCCGCCGAGCTGATCGAAATCGACTACGAGCCGCTGCCCACCGTCACCGAAGGCTCGGACGCGCTCAAGACCGGCGCACCGCAGGTCTGGGATATCGCCAAGGGCAACCTGGCCTTCGACTGGTCGTTGGGAGACGAGGCCAAGACCAAGGACGGCTTCGCCAAGGCGCACAAGGTGGTCAAGGTCGACCTGATCAACAACCGCGTAGTGCCCAACTCGATGGAGCCGCGCAACGCCATCGGCGACTACAGCGCCGGCGAAGGCAAGTTCACGCTCCACGTCTCCTGCCAGTCCCCGCAGACCCTGCGCAAGGTGCTCAGCGAATACATTTTCAAGGTGCCGGAGAGCAAGGTCCGGGTCATCGGGCCGGATGTCGGTGGCGGCTTCGGCATGAAGATCTTTCTCTACCCGGAGTATGTCGGCGTTCTTTTCGCCTCCAAGGCGATCGGGAGGCCGGTCAAGTGGGCGAGCGAGCGCGGCGAAGCCTTCCTCACCGACGCGCACGGCCGCGATCATCACACCCACGCCGAGCTCGCGCTCGACAAGGATGGCAAGTTCCTCGCCCTCCGGGTCGAGACCATCGCCAATCTCGGCGCTTACGCCTCGCATTACGGGCCCTTCATCCCGACGGGCGCCGGCACGGCGATGCTGGCGGGCGTCTATACCTTTCCCGCCGTCTTCGCGCATGTGAAGGGGGCCTACACCAACACGGCACCGCTCGACGCCTACCGTGGCGCCGGCCGGCCGGAAGCAAACTACGTGGTCGAGCGCGTCGTCGATGCCGCGGCCCGCGCCACGGGCCTGTCGCCCGACGCCATCCGCAAGCGCAACTTCATCCCGGCCTCGGCGATGCCTTACAAAACCGCGCTCGACACGGTCTACGACACCGGCGAGTTCGAGAAGAACATGACCGATGCGATGAAGGCGGCCGACTGGGCCGGCTTCGCCGCGCGCAGGGCAGACTCGAAGAAGCGTGGCAAGCTGCGCGGCATCGGGCTCGCCACCTATATCGAGGCCTGCGGCGGCGGCCCCGACGAGACGGCGCAGATCCGCGTCGCCGGCGACGGGAGCGTCACCGTGCTGATCGGCAACCAGTCGAACGGCCAGGGACACGAGACGCTGTACGCCCAGCTTGTCTCCCACAAGCTGGGCGTGCCGCTCGAATCGGTCCGCGTGCTCCAGGGGGACACCGACCACATCCTCTATTTCGGCATGACCGGCGGCAGTCGCGCGGCCTCCGTCGGCGGCACGGCGGTGGTCTCGGCGTCAGATCGCATCATCGCCAAAGGCAAGGCCATCGCCTCGCACCTGCTGGAAGCGGCCGAAGCCGATGTCGAGTTCACCGAAGGCGAGTTCCGCATCTCCGGCACGGACAAGAAGCTGCCGTTCATTAAGGTCGTGAAGGCCGCGCACACCGCCGGCAAGCTTCCGGCGCACCTCTCGCCCGGCTTGGACGAGACGGCGAACTTCCTCTCGGCCGCCTCCACCTACCCCAATGGCTGCCACATCTGCGAGCTGGAAATCGATCCCGGTACCGGCGATGTCGAGATCACGCGCTACACCATCGTCGACGATTTCGGACGCGTGATTAACCCTCTCACGCTCGCCGGCCAGGTCCACGGCGGCACCGTGCAGGGAATCGGCCAGGCGCTCTACGAGAACTGCGTCTACGACAAGTCGACCGGCCAGCTTCTCACCGGCTCGTTCATGGATTACGCAGTGCCGCACGCCGCCCAGGTCCCGGACATCTCGTTCGCTTATAACGAGGTGCCGTGCACCGCCAATCCGCTCGGCGTGAAGGGCTCCGGCGAAGCCGGGGCCATCGGCGCTCCACCGGCGACCATCAATGCCATTGTCGACGCGCTGTCCGAGTTCGGCGTCACCCATATCGACATGCCGGCGACGCCGGAGAAGATCTGGCGCGCCGTGAGTGCGGTGCACAAAGCCGCTTAGGCCGGTGTTTCTTGACTCCTTCTAAATTCGGCCCCTACGCTCAAGAAAAATATAGAGCTGGGTCTAGGAGGAGGAACCAATGCCAAGCATCGTCGCTCCTGCGGCTCGCAGGACGTTTCTGCGTGCGGCCACGGCCACCGCTGCCTGCGCCCTGATCGGGCTTACCGCCGCATCGCCGGCTCATGCCCAGATGAAGGCCCCTCGCGGGCCGGTCGAGATCACCACCGGCTCCGGTCCCGGCGGCACCCCGGACGTGATCTTCCGCAACGCGGTCAAGATCATGACGGAAGAGAAGATCATCGACATCCCGGTCGTGGTGCAGAACCGCACCGGCGGCTCGCACTCCAATGCATACAACTACGTGCTCGGAAAGAAGGGTGACGAGAACCTGTTGCTGGTGCTTGCCTCGCCCGTCTTCACCACCCCGATCATGCAGGGCACACCCTCTGTCATCGAGCAGACCGTGCCGGTCGCCGGCTTCATCCAGTCGGAGCTCGTCCTGCTCGTCCAGCCGAACTCGCCCTACAAGACGATGAAGGAGCTCATCGACGCGGCCAAGGCCCAGCCGCGCCGTGTGCGCGTCTCCGGCTCGCAGTCCGGCAGCACGGATCATCTTGCCACCGCGCTGGTCGAGAAAGCCTCCGGCGCGCGCTTCACCTACGTGCCCTACGACAGCGGCTCGGCGGCGCTGGCGACATTCCTTGGCGGCAACGTCGAGGTGACGTTCTCCACGCTCGAGGAAGGCCTGCCGAACATCCAGAGCAACAAGGCGCGGCCTCTCGGCATCCTGTCCGAGAAGCGCCGTCCGGAGCCGGCCTACGCCAACGTGCCCACGCTCAAGGAGCAGGGCTACGACGTCGTCTTCGGCCAGTTCTGGGGCGCCGCCCTGCCGCCGGGTGCGGATCCGGCCGTTGCCGCGTGGTGGGAAGACAAGTTCCGCAAGCTGGTCGCCACCAAGGCGTGGCAGGACGGACTCAAGGAGAAGTTCCAGCGCAGCGACTTCTACGGGGGTGCGGCGGCTGGGGAGTACTTTAAGAAGGAGCAGGCGACGTTCCGCGCCTTGATGGAAGACGTGGGTCTCGCCAAGAAGTAGTCCGTACGGGACACGCAGATCATCGAGGCCGGTAGCATGAGGAAAAGCGATGTCATCCCGGCATTGCTGATGCTCGCGCTGTCGGCCGCGATTTTTATCGAGACCTTTCATCTCGAATACTACGGCGAAGTCTCACCCGGACCCGCCTTCCTGCCGGTGTGGCTGGCCTTGGGCGGCGGCGTTCTCGTGGTGCTCCGCCTGCTCGAGGCGCGCCGTCTCGCCGGCAACGCGGCCGTCGAATGGCCCGACCGTCCAGGCCTGCGGCGCATTGCTCTCATTGTCGCTGGTCTCGTCGCCGTGCCGCTGCTCACGCCGGCGATCGGCATGATCCCGGCCATCCTTCTGTTCATGGCCTTTCTCCTGCTCGTCGTGCTGCAGCAAAGCGTGGTCCCGAGCCTGCTGACCATCGCGCTCACCGGCGGCCTGGTTTACGGGATCTTCGTGCGCTGGCTCGGCGTCGCGCTTCCCACAGGCGCGCTGGGAATCTGACCGGCATGGATTCACTGGCACTGCTCGGGCAGGGCTTCGCCGTCTGCTTCACCCCGCTCAACCTGTCATTCATCGTGATCGGCGTCCTGGTGGGCCAGGTGATCGGCGCCCTGCCCGGCATCGGCCCGTCCGCCGGCATGGCCCTGCTGCTGCCGCTGACCTACGGCATCCCGCCGGTGACGGCCGTCATGATGCTGGCCGGCATCATGTACGGCGGCATGTATGGCGGGACGCTGACCTCCGTTCTGGTCAACGTCCCCGGCGAGGCGGCGAGCGTGATGACCGCCGTCGACGGCCACCAGATGGCGCGCAAGGGCCGCGCCGGCGCGGCGCTGAGCATCTCGGCGATCGGCTCGTTCCTGGCCGGCATCGCCGCGGTCGTCGCGGTCGTCTTCATCACGCCGCCGCTGGCCGCCTTCGCGCTCAAGTTCAACGCGCCGGAATATTTCCTGCTGGCCCTTCTGGGCATCACCGCGACGGCGAGCCTCGGCACGACCTCGCCGACCAAGGCGCTGATGGCGGCCCTGCTCGGCCTGATGATCGCGATGGTCGGCGTCGACCCAATCGCCGGCACCGAGCGGCTGGTCTTCGGCCTGCCCGGCCTGCTCGAAGGCATCGATTTCCTGCCCGTCGCCATCGGCATCTTCGGCATCGCCGAGGTTCTGGCCTCGTTGGAAAAATCGGAGCATGTGGAGCCGATGCGCACCCGATTGCGCGACATGTGGCTGAGTGCCGAGGAATGGGCGCAGAGCCGCTTCGCCATCCTGCGCGGCAGCGTCGTCGGTTTCGTCATCGGCATCATGCCCGGCGCCGGCCCCACCATCGCCGCGATGATCGCCTACGTCGTGGAGCGCCGTGTCAGTCCCCATCCCGAGCGCTTCGGCAACGGCGCCATCGACGGCGTGGCGGCCTCGGAATCCGCCAACAACGCGGCGGCCCATGGCGCCTGCATCCCGATGCTGGCGCTCGGCATCCCCGGATCGGCGAGCACGGCGGTGCTGCTCGCCGCCCTCATCCTGCACGGCATCCGCCCCGGCGCCATGCTGATGACCGAGCAGCCGCAGCTCGTCTGGGGTCTCATCGCCAGCATGTTCGTGGGCAATGTCGTGCTCCTCGTCCTCAACCTGCCGCTGGCTCCGCTCTTCGCAGCCCTGCTGCGTGTCCGCTACGTCCATCTGGCCCCCGGCATCCTGGTGATCTCGTTGGTCGGGGCCTACGCCAGCACGCTCGATTTCGGCACGGTGTGGATCGCGCTCGCTTTCGGCATCGTCGGCTGGTTCATGATCAAGCTCGACTTCCCCCGCGCTCCGCTCGTTCTCGCCCTCGTCCTCGCACCGCTGCTCGAGAGCTCGCTGCGCCAGTCCCTGCTGCTGTCGTTCGGCAGCCTGTCGATCTTCGTCGAGCGGCCGCTGTCGGCGGGGCTTCTCGCCTGCGTCCTGATCTCCCTCGCGCTGCCCATCATCACCGCGATTCGGGCTCGACGCGCCCGTACCGGCTCCGTATGAATCGGCGATGAACCAGCCCAACCGACTCGCCGCCCGCGCCGCCGCCCAAGCCATCGCCGCTAAAAAGCTCCGCGCTGTCGAGCTCGTCGAGGCCAGCCTCGCGCGCATCGCCGAGCGCGAGCCGACGGTTCACGCCTGGGCCCATCTCGACCGCGACCTCGCTCTCAAGGAAGCCCGCGCCCGCGACACCGAGGCGCCGCGCGGCCCCCTCCACGGTGTGCCGGTGGGGGTCAAGGACATCATCGACACCGCCGACATGCCCACCGAGCACGGCTCGCCGATGCACAAGGGCAACCGGCCGGCAATCGATGCCGCGTGTGTCGCTCTCGTCCGGCGCGCCGGCGGCATCATCCTGGGCAAAACGGTCACGACGGAGTTCGCCTCGTCGCCGCCCGCACGCACGCGCAATCCCCTCAACCCGGAGCATTCGCCCGGCGGCTCGTCGAGCGGCTCGGCCGCCGCTGTAGCGGATTTCCACGTCCCGATCGGTTTCGGCACCCAGACGGCCGGCTCGGTGATCCGGCCGTCGGCCTATTGCGGATTGGTCGGCTTCAAGCCGAGCTACGGCGCCTATGCCGTCTCGGGCGTCAAGCTGCTTGCACACAGCCTGGACACGCTCGGGACGCTGACGCGCAGCGTGGACGACGCATTGCTGATGTGGGAGGTGCTGCAAGCCGCACCGGCAGCTCCCGTGGCGGTGCGCGAACGCCCGCGTATCGGCCTGTGCCATACGCCGTTCTGGAGCCAGGCCGACAAAGCAGCGGTCGATGCCTTCGAAGCCGCCGCTCGCAAGCTCGCCGCCTCGGGCTTCGATCTTGAGATCGTGGAGCTGCCGGCGTGGTTTGAAACCCTGCACGAGCATCACCGGGTGATCGCCGAGTACGAAAGTGCGCGCAACACCGCGTTCGAATGCGCGCCCGAGCGTTTCCACCTGCATAGCGCGACCATGCAGGCGGCGCGCGAGCGCGGCTGGCGTCTGACACCGGAGCGCTACAGTGCCGCCCGCTCGGCCCAGAGCCGCGGCCGCAATGAGCTTGCATCGGTACTCGGCGGCTTCGATGCGCTGATGATGCCGTCGGCGCCGGGAGAAGCCCCACGCGGCCTCAGCACGACGGGCGATCCAGTGTTCAACCGGCTGGCCAGTCTGCTGCACGTGCCGGCGATCTGCGTGCCCGTCATGAAAGGGCCGCAGGGCCTGCCGGTGGGCGTGCAGTTCGTCGGCACCTACGGTGACGACCTGCGTCTCCTGCACCTCGCGCGGCGCATCGAAGATCTATTCGCATGACACCGTCCGAGCTTTCGCAACTGCTGCCGGACGTCGTCGCCATCGCGCGGCGGGCGAGCCAGGAGATCCTGCGGATCTACAATCTCGGCTTCGAGGTCCGCGACAAGGCCGACGCCTCGCCCCTGACCGAAGCGGATGAAGCGTCCGAAGCGATCATCCTCGCCGGTCTGAAAACCCTGACGCCGGATATCCCGGCGTTCGGTGAGGAAGCCGTGTCGCGCGGCGAAGCCAACGCCGAAGCGCTGCCGCTGCGCTTCTGGCTGGTCGATCCCCTGGACGGCACGCGTGAGTTCGTCAGCCGCAACGGCGAGTTCGCGATCTGCGTCGGGCTGGTGGAGGCGCGGCGCCCGATCCTCGGCGTGCTGCACGCACCCACCCTCGATACGACCTGGATGGCGGCCGGTGCCGGAACCGCTTCCGTCCGTCGTGGGCAGACCTCGCCGAAGCCGATCCACGCCCGGCGGCCGCCGCCCTCGGGTGCCGTCGCGATCCAGAGCCGCAGCCACGGGGACCGCTCGGCCGTGGAAGCGCTGTGTGCCGAACACGGTGTGACCGAGATCCGTATTCAGGGCAGCGCCATCAAATTGGGCGTTCTGGCGGAGGGATTGGCCGATTTCTATCCGCGCTTTGGCCCGACCATGGAATGGGATACCTGCGCCGGGCACGCCATCCTGGAGGCGGCTGGCGGTCACTTCGAGACCATGGGCGGCGGCCCCCTGCTTTACGGCAAACCCGGCTTTCGCAATCCGGATTTCATGGCCCGCGGCGCGGTGTGACGAGCGTCATAGAGCTACCGTCCCCGAGCTCTAGGATAGGCTGACGCCCGTTGGCCTCACCGGCCAAGGCGCGTATACTTAAGGTTGCGGGCTGGCTGCACCGGGGGCCATGTGAAGGCATTTTTCCTTGCGATTGCGATCGTTGGCGCCGTCCTCGGCACGGCGCCGCGGGCGGCCGACGCCGCGACGGGCGAGAGCCGGGTAGCGCTGGTCATCGGCAATTCCCGCTACCCCGATGCCCCGCTGCGCAATGCCTCGAACGACGCCCGCGCCATGGCCGCCTCGCTGCGCGAGCGCGGCTTCGACGTCATTCTGCGCGAGAATGCCACCAAGCCGCAGATGGAATCGGCGATCATCGATTTCGGCGAGAAGCTGAGCGAGGGGGCGACCGGCCTGTTCTTTTTCGCCGGGCACGGCATGCAGGTTCAAGGCCGTAACTTCATCGTGCCAACGGACGCGAAGCTGACCACGGAACAGCGCGTCAAGCTGGAGGCCGTCGACATCGAGACCGTGCTCGATCAGATGCAGGGCGCGCGCTCGAAGGTCAACGTCGTCATCCTCGACGCCTGCCGCAACAACCCGTTCGAGCGGCGCTTCCGCTCCGCCAGCGGCGGGCTGGCGCAAATCAACGCGCCGGAGGGCACGCTGATCGCCTATGCCACCGCCCCCGGTCGGGTCGCCGCCGATGGCGAAGGCGCCAACGGTCTTTACACGAGCGAGCTCCTGAAGGCGTTGCGCACGCCCGGCCTGAAGGTCGAGGACGTGTTCAAGCAGGTTCGGATCAACGTCGCGCGCGCCTCCAACGGGGCCCAGACGCCGTGGGAGGCGTCGTCTCTGATCGGAGACTTCTATTTCGTGGCTCCGCCGCCTCCGACGGCTGCGAATACGCCGCCGTCGAATGCTGCCGAGGTTGCGTTCTGGAACGCGATCCAGAGCTCGAGCGATCCGGCGGAGTTCAAGGCCTACGCCGCCCGCTACCCCCAAGGCGAGTTTATCGAGATTGCGCGCCTGCGGCTCGACGCCCTGGAAAGGGCACGTTTGGCCTCCCAGCAGGTCGCCGTTGTCGCCCCGAGGCCTGAGCCGCCGGCGGCAAACGCGCGCCTCCGCGGGTTGGACGGCAAGTATCAAGCGTTGATTGCCGGTGCGAGCTGGACGACAGGCGACGTCGCGGCGGTTATCGAGATCAAAGGATCGGTCATCACCGGCTCGGCCACGCGTGGCGATCAACCGCGCCCCTGCCGAGTCACCGGCCGCATCAGCGATGACGGGACGCTCGCCACGCCGATGCGCCTTGAATGCGATGCCATCGCCGATCGTGAGACCCGCCATGAATCGCTTCAGATCACCCTGGAGGGCCGCTTCGCTTCCGCTGCGGATGGCGAGATCGTCGGCGTGACGACCTTCCGTTCCAGCGACCGGCGCACCGGACAAGCGTCGTGGCGTCGGTTTTCAGATGCCCCACCGCAGCTCCAGAACGCCGCCGTCGGCACGAACCCCACCCCCGTTGCAGTGCCGCCGAAGCCCGTACAGCAGGCGGCACTACCGCCCGCGTCCGCTCCGATCCCCGCCGACCGCCGCTACCCCGCCGACGGAATCTACAACGCCAAATTCACGATGATCGGCCAGCAAGGGTTCCTGAATTTCGAGGCGGCGATCGAGATCGCCAATGGACAGATCCTCGGCAAGTCGACGACATCCAACAGCGCACCCGACTCATGCACCCTGAGCGGCAATCTCGACCCCGCGACCGGCGACGTGATTTCGATGTTCATGGCCTGCCGGTGGATCACCGCGCATTTCAAGGGTCGGTTCAACGCCAACCCGCAGTCCGGAATCGTCGAGGGTCAAACCGAAGCCCGGTCCATCATGGACGGCCGGGTCATTCCGGTCGTGTGGCGGCGCTAGGCAGGTCTGGCCTGGTGTGACGCCGGTCATAGAACGCACCTGGTCAGGCCCTATCATGGGCTGCCGGCCCTAGGCGGAAACGCCGGGAAGGCCGTATATTCGAGGTCGAGTGGCGGTGTCGGGGACCAACCCATGAGAGCCTTCTTTCTTGCCTTGGCGATGGCCGGTGCGGCGCTTGCCAGTGTTTCAGCCCCGGTGGATGCGGCCACGGGCGAGCGCCGTATCGCCCTCGTGGTCGGCAATTCCCGCTATGCGGACGCTCCGCTGAAGAACCCCGCCAACGATGCTCGGGCGATGGCGGCCTCGCTGCGCGAGCGCGGCTTCGAGGTCATCGTGCGGGTCGATGCCACCAAGACCCAGATGGAAACGGCGATCATCGAGTTCGGCGAGAAGCTGACCGAGGGCGCCACCGGGCTGTTCTTCTTTGCCGGCCACGGCATGCAGGTGCAGGGCCGCAACTACATGATCCCGACGGATGCGAAACTCAGCTCCGAGCAGCGCATCCGGCTGGAAACCATCGACATCGACGCCGTGCTCGACCAGATGCAGGGCGCCCGCTCGAAGGTCAACGTCGTCATCCTCGACGCCTGCCGCAACAATCCGTTCGAGCGTCGCTTCCGCTCGACTAGCGGCGGACTGGCGCAGGTCAACGCGCCGGAGGGCACGCTGATCGCCTACGCCACGGCCCCCGGACGGGTGGCCGCCGACGGTGACGGAACCAACGGCCTGTACACCGCCGAGCTGCTGAAGGCCGTGAACACCCCGGGCATGAAGATCGAGGACGTGTTCAAGCAGGTGCGCATCAATGTTGCGCGCGCCTCCAACGGGGCCCAGACCCCCTGGGAGGCCTCGTCGCTCGTTGGCGATTTCTACTTCACGCCGCCCGCGCCGGTCGCACCGGTCGTCACCCAGGCGGCGCCTCCGTCCGCGAACGCGGCCGAAGTCGAGTTCTGGAACGCGATCAAGTCGTCGACCAATCCCGACGAGTTCAAGGCCTACCTGGCCCAGTACCCGAACGGCCAGTTCGCGGCTCTCGTCCGGGTCCGGCTCGAGGCGGCCGAGAAGGCGCGTCTCGTGGCGGCCACGTCTCCTCAGACCGATGCCCCTCGTCTGGCTGCGGTCCGCTCTGCGGCCCCGGAACTGGACGGCAAATACCACACGGTGCTGTCCTCGGTTACCTGGAACAATGCCGATATCACCGCGGTCATGGAGATCAACGGGACGCGCATCACCGGCTCCGCGTTTCACGAAGCCAACTGCCCGTTCACCGGCCGGATCAAACCCGATGGAACAGCGGAGATCCGGATCGATTGCCCGGCCGTCTACTCTTCGTCACGCCTCCATGCCAGCGCGATCGTCGTCGAGCTCGAAGGGCGCTTCGGTCCGGTTGGCGACAACACCCAGATCGCCGGGGAAACGACCTTCCGTTCGAGCGACCGGCGGACAGGCAAGGCCATCTGGCGACGGGTCGCGCAATAGCGGGGCAAACGCCGCGCCGCCCTAAGCCCGGCCCGCGATCCGGGCTCCCAGCAGTGCCATCGTCGTGGCAATTTCTTCCCGCGCCAGGACGAGGCTGGTCCGCGACTGGGCGTCCAGCCGGCTGCCGAAGCGGCCGAGAAAGCGCTCGATCTGGCGCCGCAGCTCGCCGAGATCGGCGGTGATTTTGGTGCGCAGCGCCGGGTCGATGGCCTTTGGCAAGGATTCGGCCATCCGACCCAGACGCACTCCCAACGCGGTAAGCTCGGCATCGACGTTCATCATGGGCCCCATTACGCCGCACTTGCCGCCGCGTGTAAGGCGTCAACTTTCCGGCAGCGCCGACGCTTGAGCTTCTTAACGATTCTACGAGGGCTGGCCGAAAGAACCCTTCTGGCCGAAAGTGCGCCCCTGACGAGGTATCACTTCGGAACGGTTGCCGGCGGGAGTTCGAACTGGTCGCGGGTCCGCGTGTAGCGGTTGCCGTAGAAGCGCCCGATAGGAAAGAAGCGCTCGCCGCGGATGCGGAACGTCTCGGGGTCGAACAGATCGTCGCGCACGTGGAAATGCACGCCTTCACCCAGCAGCAGGCGCCGTGTCTCGCCCACCTCGATGACCTGGCGCAGCCTGCACTCGAGGGAGAAGGGCACATCGCGGATACGCGGCGGCTTGACGGACACGCTCGGCGCCAGCGCCAGGCCGGTCGCCTCCGCCTCGCTAATCCCGGGCGGGAACTCGGCACTGGTCCGGTGCATCGTCTCGGCCAGCGCCTCGTCGACGATATTGACCACCCATTCACCGCCGCGCTGTGCGTTGACCAGCGTGTCCTTGAGCCGCGCGCCGGGCCTGGGATTGATGCTGATGATGACCAAGGGCGGATCGTCGCCCAGCACGTTGAAAAAGCTGAACGGCGCCACATTCACCGTGCCGACCTCGTTGAGCGTGGTCGTCCAGGCGATCGGCCGGGGCACGACCAGCGCGGTCAGAAGCTTGTACCGTTGACGCGGTGTCAGATCGGCGGCAGCAGCGTCCATCAGTTCGACGGCTCCGCCTTGGCGCCGGTGCGCTCGGTGATCAGTTTGTAGTGCTCGATGCGCCGGTGGCGGGCGAAGTCGAAGGTCGTGCGGCGTAGATAATCACCCAGCGCCAGATCGCAATCGTAGGCGATGACCTCGTCCGCCTCGGTCGTCGTCTTGGCCACGATCTCGCCGGTCGGCGCCACGATCAGCGATTCCCCATGCATGCCGAAACCGTCCTCCTTGCCGGCCTTGGCGGCGGCGACGACCCAGCTCGCATTCTGGTAGGCGCCGGCCTGGCATGACAGGCGGTGATGGAAGACCCGGATATGCGCGGGCTCCTCCGGCACCTGGAGGTTCTCGTTGGGTGTGTTGTAGCCGAGCACGATCATCTCGGCGCCCTTGAGCGCCA
>Ga0196963_10001988_pt1 | contig 12815 bp, 10 predicted proteins | sample S1_5metaG_FD_148600 | JGI IMG/M metagenome (GOLD analysis project Ga0196963, IMG submission 148600) | Soil microbial communities from Anza Borrego desert, Southern California, United States - S1_5 | ecosystem: Environmental > Terrestrial > Soil > Desert | place: USA: California | collected... | reverse complement strand
CGGATTCAAGAGCGGCGCGCGCCTTGGCGCGCTGGTCGATGCTCTCATACTCCCAGACATGGACGACGCGGTTCTGCACGCCGATGTCGACCACGTAGTAGCCGAGGCATTTCGGCAGGTACTTGTTCTGAATCGGCCAGCCGTTTTCGCCATAGAGCTTGAGATAGGCGCCAAGCGTGCCCGGCTTCAGCGTGTAGGTGCGCAGATCGACGATCATGGGGTAATGCCTTTCACAAGAAGCCGAGACTATGGCCGCCATCGGTCACGATGACGCTGCCGGTCATATACCGCCCCGCGTCGGAGGCGAGCAACAGCAAGGCGCCGTCAAGATCGGCCGGGTCGCCGAAACGGCGCAAGGGGACACGTTTGAGCATCGCCTCGCCGGCCTTGCTGGCCAGAAATTCGCGGTTGAGATCGGTCGCGACATAGCCTGGGGCGAGCGCGTTGACCCGGATGTAGTGGCGAGCCAGTTCGAGGGCCATGGTCTGGGTCAGGCTGATGAGCGCGGCCTTCGCTGCGGCGTAGGCCGAGACATGGCTGGCCGGTCTGAATCCGAGAACCGAAGCGATATTGATGATCGTACCGCCGTGGCCGTGCTTGGCCATAGCGGTTGCCACGCAATGCCCAACCCGCCTCGCCCCGTTCAGATTCGTATCAAGGACCTGGTGCCAGCCCGCTTCGTCCTGCTCGAGGAACGACTGTGTCGTTGCGATGCCGGCATTGTTGACGAGGATGCCGATCGGTCCGAGCTCGGTCTCAATCGCCGCGATGCCCGCGGCCACCGACGCCGCATCGGTTACATCCATGACCACCGGAAGGGCGCGACCGTCGAAGGCCGCGACCTCGGCATCGAGCTCCTTCAGCCGGTCGGCTCGCCGCGCGGCCAGCGCGACCTTGGCGCCGGCCCGCGCGAGCGTCAGCGCGAAATGGCGCCCCAGGCCGGACGAAGCGCCCGTCACCACGGCCACGCGGCCGGACAGATCGAAGGGATCGCTCATGCATCGGCCTCGAGACTCTTCGCGCGCTCGCGCAGCACGAACTTCTGGATCTTTCCGGTCGACGTCTTCGGCAACGGTCCGAAGACGACGGTCCGCGGCACTTTGTAGCGCGCCAGGTTGTCCCGGCACCAGTCCATGATCGCCTCGGCGGTGATCGGACTGGCATCCGGCTTGAGCGTGACGAAGGCGCACGGCGTCTCGCCCCATTTGTCGTCGGGGCGAGCGACCACGGCCGCTTCCATGACCAGCGGGTGCTTGTACAGGGCCTCCTCCACTTCCAACGACGAGATGTTCTCGCCGCCGGAGATGATGACGTCCTTGGAGCGGTCCTTAACCTCGACATAACCGTCGGCATGACGTACCGCGAGGTCGCCCGTATGAAACCAGCCGCCGCGGAACGCCTCGCGCGTCGCCTTCGGGTTCTTGAGGTAGCCCTTCATCACGGTGTTGCCGCGCAGCAGGATTTCGCCCAGCGTATGCCCGTCGCTCGGCACGGGCTCATTGGTGCCCGGATAGGCCACGGTGAGATCTTCGAGGGTCGTATAGCGCACCCCCTGGCGCGCCATCTTCGCGGCGCGCGCCGGCAGATCCAGTGCGTTCCATTCGTCCTGCCATTCGCACACCATCGACGGCCCGTAGCATTCGGTAAGGCCATAGGCATGAAGAACCCGGAAGCCCATGCTCTCCATCGCCGCAATGACCGGCGAGGGGGGCGCGGCGCCTCCCGTCATCACCTCGACGGTGTGGCTAAAGCGCTGCTTCACCGACGCCGGCGCATGGATCAAGGTCGTCAGCACGATCGGCGCGCCGCACATATGCGTGACCTTATGCCGGTCGATCATCGGGAAAATCAGCGCTGGATCGACACGGCGCAGGCACACATGCGTACCGGCCGCCGCGGTCACCGCCCAGGTGTAGGTCCAGCCATTGCAATGGAACATCGGCAGGGTCCAGAGATAGACCGACCGGGCGTTGAGGCCGAACGTCATGGCGTTGCCCAGCGCGTTCAGGTACGCGCCGCGATGGTGGTAGACGACGCCTTTCGGGTTGCCCGTCGTTCCCGAGGTGTAAAGCAGACAGATCGCCTGCCATTCGTCGGCCAGCGGCGGCAACTCGTCATCGATCGAGCCTTCCATCAGGAGGGCCTCGTAGTCCTTCTCGCCGAGAAGCGCGCCGCCTTCGAACAGCGGATCGTCGATGTCGATCACGGTGGGCTTCTTTTTCATCATCGCCAGCGCTGCCTTGACCGTCGCCGAGTACTCACGGTCGACGATCAGGAGCTTCGCCTCCCCGTGCTCTAGGCAGACGGCGATCGATTTGGCATCGAGACGATAGTTCAGCGCGTTGAGGACCGCCCCCGCCATCGGCACGCCGTAATGCGCTTCCAGCAGCGCCGGCACGTTGGGCGCCATAACGGCGACGGTGTCGCCGCGCCCGATGCGGCGGCGCTTGAGGGCCGAGGCCAGCCGGCGGCACCGGCCGTGAAACTGGGCATAGGTGAACTGGCGCTCACCATGGATGACCGCCACCTTACGCGGATGCACCGTGGCCGCACGGGCCAGGAAAGACATGGGGGACAGCGGCACGTAATTCGCCGGGCCGCGCTCGAGATCGCGGTCAAACAGACTTTGGCGTTTGCGCGGTCGCTTCATTCGTCCTCCCCCGTCCCTGGCTGCATTATTCGCTGGCCGGCCGGCACCCGGTCAACAGCCGTGGACTGGCACTTGCCAGGAAGCGCGCATAGAATGGTCCCATGATCATTGACGTTGTCTCGGACGCCATCTGTCCCTGGTGCTATATCGGCAAGCGCCGCCTCGAACGCGCGCTGCGCCAGGCCGCCCCGGAATCCGAAGTCCGTATCGGCTGGCGCCCCTTCCAGCTCAATCCTGACATGCCCCGCGAAGGCATGGACCGGAAGGAGTATCTGCGCGCCAAGTTCGGCGAGGACGATGGCGGGAAACGCTACGAGGCCGTGGTCGCGGCCGGCCGCGAGGAAGGCATCGCCTTCGCGTTCGAGCGGATCAAGCGCACCCCGAACACCATCTTGGCTCACCGCCTGATCCGCTACTCGGCGCGCGAGAACAAGCAGGAAGAACTCGTCGAAGCGCTGTTCCGCGCTTATTTCACCGAGGGTCAGGATATCGGTGATGCCGGCGTTCTCGCTGACGTGGCCGCGGCCGCCGGGATGGACAAGGCCAAGACGGTCGCCTTTCTGGCCGGCAGCGAGGATGAGGACACGATCCGCCAGGAAGACGCCTTCGCGCGCCAGATCGGTATCCAGGGCGTGCCATGCTTCATCATCGACCGGCAATATGCTGTCTCGGGGGCGCAGCCGCCGGAGGCTTTCCTCGAGGTCTTCGAGCTGGCGGCAAAGGAAAAAGACGGGTCCGGCGCCAATCCCGACGTGATCTAAGCCGCGAGTTTCACCAAGTCGCCGAGCAGCCGGTTGACGCCGACCAGGCGCTCCTTCGCGTTGCCCCAGCTTGTCACATAGACCAGCTTGTTATCCGGCCGCACCTTCATCTCGCCGGCGTGCTTGGTGATGTAGGTCACCAGCTTCTGCGGGTTGGCGAAACGATTGTCGCGGAAGCTGACGACCGCCCCCTTCGGGCCGGCGTCGATCTTGTCGATGCCCGCCTGCTTGCAGAGCCGCTTGATCGCGATGATGTCGAGCAGGTTCTGCACCTCGGGCGGCAGCGGCCCAAAACGGTCGATGAGCTCCGCCGCGAAGGATTCGATCTCCGCTGAATCGACGAGCGCGGCGATGCGGCGATAGAGGCCGAGCCGCACGCCGAGATCCTCGACGTACGATTCCGGGATGAGCACGGGCGTGCCGATGGCGATCTGCGGAGTCCACTCCTCGACAGCCGGGGCTGCGGTTTCTCCCGCCTCGCGTGTTGCCCGCACGGCGTCCTCGAGCATGTGCTGGTAGAGCTCGATGCCCACCTCGCGCACATGCCCGGACTGCTCCTCGCCCAGAAGATTGCCGGCACCGCGGATGTCGAGATCGTGCGAGGCGAGCTGGAAACCGGCGCCAAGGCTGTCGAGGGTCTGCATGACCTCAAGACGTTTCTGCGCCGCCGGGGTCAGAAGCCGATCCGCCGGCACGGTGAGATACGCATAGGCGCGCGTCTTGGCGCGGCCCACCCGTCCCCGGAGCTGGTAGAGCTGCGCCAGGCCGAACATGTCGGCCCGGTGCAGGATCATCGTGTTGGCCGTCGGGATATCGAGGCCGGATTCGATGATGTTGGTCGAGAGCAGGACATCGTAGCTGCGGTCGACGAAACCGGTCATGACGTCCTCGATCTCGGTCGGGGACAGCTTGCCGTGCGCGACCGCGACCTTGCATTCGGGCACGAGGTTGGCGAGCCGCTCGCGCAGCATCCCGATATCCTCGATGCGCGGACAGACGTAGAAGGTCTGGCCGCCGCGGAAGCGCTCGCGCAGGATCGCCTCACGCACCACGACGGGATCGTAGGGCAGAACGAAGGTGCGGATCGCCAGCCTATCGATCGGCGGGCTGGCGATGATGCTCATGTCGCGCACTCCCGCCAGGGCCATCTGCAGCGTGCGCGGGATCGGCGTCGCCGTCAGCGTCAGCACGTGGACGTTGGCCTTGAGCTGCTTCAGCCGCTCCTTCTGGCCGACGCCGAAATGCTGCTCTTCGTCGACGATCAGCAGGCCGAGATTCTTGAACTTGATGGTCTTGGCGAGCAGCGCCGTCGTTCCGACGACAATATCGACCTTGCCCTCTTCCAGATCCCGCCGCGTGTCGTCGGCATCCTTGGCCGTAACCAGGCGCGAGAGCTGCGCCACACGCATCGGCAGGCCTTCGAACCGAGAGCGGAAACTGAGGAAATGCTGACGCGCGAGCAGCGTCGTCGGCACAACGACCGCGACCTGGAACCCGGCCATCGCCGCCACGAAGGCGGCGCGCAAGGCGACCTCGGTCTTGCCGAAGCCGACATCGCCGCAGACCAATCGGTCCATGGCCCGACCGGCCGCGAGATCGCTGGTAGCGTCTTCGATTGCGCGGGCCTGGTCCTCGGTCTCCGGAAAAGGGAACCGCGCGCAGAACTCGTCATAGGCGCCCTGCGGCGGAACCATGATCTCGCCCGCCTTGAGCTGTCTCTCAGCCGCGATGCGCATGAGCTCGCCGGCGATTTCGCTGATCCGCTTCTTGGCCCGTGCCTTGCGAACCTGCCATTGGATGCCACCGAGCTTGTCGAGCTGCGCCCCCGTTTCCTCCGAGCCATAACGCGACAGGACATCGATGTTCTCGACCGGAACGAACAGTTTGTCGTTGTCGGCGTAGATCAGCCGCAGGCAGTCATGCGGCGCGCCGCCGACCTCGATACGCGCCAGCCCGTCGTAGCGACCAATACCGTGATCGACATGGACGACGAGATCGCCCTCGCTCAGCGCCGAGGCCTCGACGAGGAAGTTCTCCGCCCGCCGCTTGCGCTTGGCGGCGCGGATCAAGCGGTCGCCCAGGATGTCCTGCTCGGTGACGACGGCTATGTCGTCGGCGGCGAAGCCGCGCTCGAGGCCCAGCACGGCCAGGGCCGTGACCTTCGGCGACAGACGCTGTGCGGCCTCCCAGCTCTCGACCGCGAAAGTCTCCTCGACGCCGTGATCGCGCAGCAGATGGGCCAAACGGTCGCGCGAGCCGGCGCTGTACGCGGCGATGACGACGCGCCGCCCCTGCCCGTTCTCCCGTATCAGGTGGGTGCGGACAGCCTCGAACAGGTTGCCGCCCGGTTGGGAGCGGATCGGTGCGAATACCGGTCCCGGGCGACCACCGGCATCGACGCTGCCATCTCCGGTATCGGCAGGAGCAAACGGCGAGAACGCCCCGACGGGGCGCTGCCCGGCCAGGCGTTTCCACTCATCGCGGCCGAGATACAGCCGTTCGGGCGGCAAGGGATGATAGGCTGGCCCTTCGGCACCGCGCTTGCCCTGGGCCGTCTCGCGCCGGGCGTCGTAGAACTCGGCGATCTGGTCGAAGCGCGCGTTGATCGCCTCGCTGGCCTGATGGTCGAGGGTCAGCATCGCGCCAGGCAGGTAGTCGAACAGCGTCTCCAGCCGTTCATGAAACAGCGGGAGCCAATGCTCGAGCCCGGCATAGCGCTGCCCGGCGCTGATCGCCTCGTAGAGCAGATCGTCCTTTACCGCGCCGAACAACTCGCGATAGCCGGTCCGAAAGCGCGCGATGGAGGTGTCATCGAGCGGCACCTCGCTTACCGGTTTCAGGGCGAACCGCTCAAGCCGATGAGCGCTGATCTGGCTCATCGGGTCGAAGCTGCGGATCGCTTCCAGCGTGTCACCGAACAGATCGAGGCGCAGCGGCTCCGGCGTCCCCGGGGGAAACAGGTCGACGATGCCGCCGCGCAACGCATATTCGCCCGGCTCGCGCACGGTATCGGCTCGGCGATAGCCATTGCGGGCCAGAAAAGCGAGCAAGCCGTCGACAGCCAGCTTCGCTCCGACCTCCGCCGCGAAACTGGCGCCGGCGAACACCGAGCGCGGCGGAACACGCTGCAGCACCGCGTTGACCGTCGTCAGCACGACCCGCCCCGTGCCCGGCGCCGGCTGGCCGACCCCCGAGGCAAGGTCGGTCAGCGCGTCGATCCGGCGGCTGACCACCTCGCCATTGGGCGAAACCCGGTCGTAGGGCAGGCAATCCCAGGCGGGTACGCTGAGCACGGAAAGGCCGGGGTCGAAGAACCCCAGCGCCTCGGCGACCGTGGCCATGCGGGCGTCGTCCCGGGCCACGTGGAGCACGCTGCGGCCGGTCCGCGCGGCGGCCGCAATCGCCCGGGCGTCGATCCCGGGAGGCGCGCCGGCGATTCCGATTGGGCCCCCGCCAGAGAGGATTCTTTCTAGTATTTTCAATTTACTAAGGCTTAGATTTAAAGTTCTGAAGAAGGGCCATTACGTCGTGGTCGTGATCCGCCGGCACGGCTTGGCGGCGGGTCGCCCAATCGAAAATATCCGGATCCGCGGCCGTGAGAAGATGCTCATAGCGATCCAGCTGCTCCACCGAAAAACCCGGCACATGACGCAAGGCAAACGGCCCGAGCAGGAGGTCGGTTTCCTTCATGCCGGTGTAAAGGCTGCGATGGATAAGACGACGCCGGCGTGCCTCACACGTCTCCGGCGGGCCCGCTGGATCCTGGGGTTCGAACATGGGCGAATCTGTCCTGATCGGCTAATGCTATAGACCGCCCTCGAGCGGCTGTCAGCCGCTAGTCCTTGGATCCGCGATGCGTCCCGACATCCTCTTCAAGCTCTTTGCGCCGGTGACGTCGTTGCCCGGGGTCGGTCCGCGCCTGGGAACGTTGTTCGACCGCCTTGTCGGGACCGAAACCGAGGCCGGCCCGCGGGCGAAGGTGGTCGACCTGCTCTGGCATCGGCCCAGCGGCCTGATCGACCGTCGTTTCACCCCCAAGGTCGCGGAAGCGCCCGAAGGGGTCATAGCCACGCTGACCGTCCATGTCGATACACACCACAAGCCGCGAAACCCCCGTCAGCCCTACCGCATCGACTGTCACGACGAGACCGGCGACATCCAGCTCGTCTTCTTCCATGTCAAAGGAGACTATCTCGAAAAGCAGCTTCCGATTGGTGAGCAACGGGTAATCAGCGGGCGGATCGAGCGTTTCCGCGACCAGACCCAGATGACTCACCCGGATTACATCGTCCGGCCTGACGAACTCGCCTCGCTGGCCACCATCGAGCCCACCTACCCGCTGACCACCGGCCTGACGCCCCGGGTGATGGCAAAGGCCGTCCGCGCCGCCGTCGATCGTTCACCGGCCCTCGCCGAGTGGCTCGATCCCGCGCTCCTCACCCGCGAGTCCTGGCCCAGCTGGCACGCGGCCCTGCAGACCTTGCACAGCCCGGCTTCCGTCGACGATCTGACCACGACGACACCGGCGCGCTGTCGCCTCGCCTACGACGAGCTGCTCGCCAACCAGCTGGCCCTGGCGCTGGTGCGCGCCCATCAGCGCCGTCTGCCGGGGCGGCGCATTGCCGGTGACGGCACGCTACGGGCCAAGGCCAAGGCCGCCTTGCCCTTCGAGCTCACCGGATCGCAGCGCCGGGCCCTGGCCGATATCGACGCCGATATGGGAGGCGAAAGCCGCATGCTGCGCCTGCTCCAGGGCGATGTCGGCAGCGGCAAGACCGTGGTTGCCCTCATGGCGATGCTGAACGCCGTCGAAGCCGGCTTCCAGGCGGCCCTCATGGCGCCGACCGAGATCCTGGCGCGCCAGCATCACAAGACCATCGCGCCGCTTGCCGAGGCGGCGGGCGTTCCCCTGGCCCTGGTCACGGGACGCGAGAAAGGCCGGGCCCGCGACGCCGCTCTCGCCGGCCTGGCGGACGGCACCACACCGCTCGTCGTCGGCACGCACGCGCTGTTCCAGGACGATGTCGAGTTCCACAATCTCGGTTTTGCCGTGATCGACGAGCAGCATCGTTTCGGCGTGCACCAGCGTCTCGGTCTCGCGGCCAAAGGCACGGAAGGCCGCATCGGCATCGACACGCTGGCGATGACCGCAACGCCGATCCCACGGACCCTGATGCTGTGCGCCTACGGTGACATGGATGTTTCGCGCCTCACCGAGAAGCCGCCCGGCCGCCAGCCCATCGACACGCGAGTCATGCCGGTGAGTCGCTTTGACGAGGTCGTGGCGGGGGTGAAACGTCAGATCGATCGCGGAGCTCAGGTCTTCTGGGTCTGTCCGCTTGTCGACGAGTCCGAGGATTCAGACCTCGCCGCCGCAACCGAGCGGCAGGCGGATCTCGCCGCGCGTTTCGGGGCCGAGCTCGTCGGGCTGGTTCATGGCCGGCAGAAAGGGGCCGAAAAGGACGCGACCATGACAGGTTTCGCCGCCGGCGCGCTGCGCGTGCTCGTGGCCACGACGGTCATCGAAGTCGGCGTCGACGTGCCGAACGCGACGATCATGATCATCGAGCATGCCGAGCGTTTCGGGCTCGCTCAGCTCCACCAGCTGCGCGGGCGCATCGGCCGAGGCGACAAACCATCGACCTGTGTGTTGCTCTACACCGACCCGCTCGGCGAAACCGCGAAAGCGCGCCTGTCGATCATGCGAGAAACGGAAGATGGGTTCCGCATTGCCGAGGAGGATTTGCGGCTGCGCGGGGCCGGCGAGCTGCTGGGCACCCGCCAGAGCGGCTTGCCGGAATTCCGCCTGGCCGATCTCGCCGTCCACGGCGAGCTATTGCAGATGGCACGGGACGACGCTCGATTGTTGCTCGAGCGCGATCCGGACCTGGTCAGCGAGCGCGGCCGCAATCTGCGCACGCTGCTCTACTTGTTCGAGCGCGACGCCGCGGTCAGGTTGGTTCGCTCCGGCTGAGACAGCACGGCGCGCTCGGGCGGGGTGGCGATGCCACCGGAAACCACGAGCTTGAGCGCCTCCTCCGTGGTCAGGTCGACGCGGTAGATGTCAGCCACCGGCACCAGGACCAGAAATCCCGACGCCGCATTGGGCGTCCCGGGCAGGAACACGTTGAGCATGCCGCCGGGGACGATGTCCTGAGTCGTCCCCGGTGTGCGGCCGGTGATAAAGCCGACGCGCCACAGGCCCTTGCGGGGAAACTCGATCAGCACGACCTCGCGGAACGGCGAGGCTCGCTCGTGGAACACCGTTTCGAAGATCTGCTTCATCCAGGCGTAGATCGAACGCACCACCGGCATGCGCCGCAGGATGCCTTCGCTGATGCGCAGGAACAGGCGTCCGAAGAAACCGGCCGTCAGCCAACCGATCAAGGTCAGCAAGGCGACGGCGATGATCAGGCCGAGGCCGGGAATGTTCACCGGCAGGTAAGAGTTCGGGTTGTAGTCCCACGGCAGGAGGCTCGTAACCTTGGCGTCGATGAAATTGATCAGCAGCCAGGTGATGTAGAGCGTGAGCGAGATCGGCGCGGTAATCAGGATACCGGCGAAGAAATAGGCCCGTATCCGCGCCATCAGGCTGAGATGGAAGCTGATTGCCACCTCACCGGCCGGTTCTGACGATGTCAAAGAAATGCCTCCAGCGCCTGAACGGTTTCTTCCGGCGCTTCCTCGGCCAGGAAATGCCCGCAATCGATCGCCTGCCCTCGCACGTCGTCCGCCCACGGACGCCACGCGCCCAGGACGTCGCGGGCCCGCCGGGCGATACCGGTCTCTCCCCACAACGCCAGAACCGGGCAGTTTATTTTGCGCTGCCCGAAATCGGCACTGTCGAGCTCGAAATCGATCGAGGCCCCGGCGCGATAATCTTCGCAGGCCGCGTGGATGGCAGCGGGATCATTAAAGCAGCGGACGTACTCCGCCATGGCTTCCGGTGCGAAGGTGAAACCCGGCGCCGTCCAGCGGCGCAACGTTTCGCGCAGATACCACTCCGGATCGCGGCCGATCATCCGTTCGGGGAGCCCGTCCGGCTGGCTGAGGAACAGCCAGTGGTAGCTCGCCGACGCCATCGCCTTGTTCATGCTCATCCACATGGTATGGGTGGTGACAATGTCCAGCACCGCGAGCTTTTCAACGACGGCCGGGTGATCCAGTGCCAGCCGATAGGCGACGCGCCCGCCCCTGTCGTGCCCCACGACCGAAAACCGTCTCCAGCCAAGCCCCGCCATGAGATCGACCATGTCCTGGGCCATGGTGCGTTTGGAGTATGTCACATGCGCGGTATCGCCGGGCGGCTTGCCGGAATCACCGTACCCGCGCAGATCCGCCACGATGACGGTGAATGTTCCGGCCAATCGTGGCGCCACGGCATGCCACATCGCATGGGTCTGGGGATAGCCGTGCAACAGCAGCAGCGGCGGTCCCTTCCCGGCTCGACGAAAATTGATCTCGACCCCGTTGGCGTTGGCTCTATGCTGGCTAAACCCCGAAAACACCAATTCCTCCACGGGTACGGATATGCCGCAGGATAGCGCCGGCGCCGCCCCGGCAACAGCGTCCGCTTCCCATCCAGGTCCGCAAAGCGATATGCGGCCGGCACTTCTGTCGCTGGCCACGGCCGTTCCTCCGATCGTCCTGAGCCAATCGGAGGTCGTGGCCCGGGCAACGTCCCTGTTCGACGGGCGGCGCTCCGATATCGACCGGCTTCTCCCGGTGTTCGAGAATGCCGGCATCGCCACACGCTACTCCTGCGTGCCGCTCGAGTGGTACGAGCACCCCCATTCCTGGTCCGAACGGAACCGTCTCTATATCGAGAACGCGCTGTCCTTGCTTGAGCAAGCGGCGGCGGATTGTCTGGCCGGAATTGGGTTTCGCCCCACCGATATCGACGCCATCGTCGTTGTCTCGACCACCGGTATCGCGACGCCCAGCCTGGATGCGCATCTGATCAACCGCCTCGGCCTGCGCCCGGATGTTGTTCGGCTGCCCATCTTCGGCCTCGGCTGCGCCGGCGGTGTGCTCGGCCTGGCGCGGGCCGGCGCGCTGGCCCGGGCCATGCCGGGAGCCCGGATCCTGTTCCTGGTCGTCGAGCTCTGCGCCCTGACCTTCCGCAAGACGGATCAATCGAAGAGCAACATCATCGCAGCGGCGCTGTTCGGCGACGGTGCGGCGGCGGCGCTCATCGGCCCCGCCCGCGATGCTCGCAGCGACGGCGTCCTCGCCTTGGGTGACAGCGGCGAGCACACTTGGCCGGATTCCCTCGATGTCATGGGCTGGCATGTCGAGGATGACGGATTGGGCGTTCTGTTCTCCCGCGATATCCCGGCGCTGGTGCGTGGCCAGTTCCGCGACGCCGCCGACGGCTTCCTGGCGCGGCACAGCCTCCTGCGGGCGGATATCGACACCTTCATCTGCCATCCCGGCGGCGCCAAGGTCATCGTCGCGCTCGAAGACGCCTTCGAACTGCCCGGCGGCAGCATGCGCGAAGCGCGTGACGTTCTGCGTCAGTACGGAAACATGTCCGCCGCCACGGTTCTGTTTGTCCTGGAACGCACTCTGCGCGCGACAAGAGCTAGCCGCGCCCTGCTCTCCGCCCTGGGACCCGGCTTCACCGCGGCGTTCATGACACTCGAGCGCCCATGACCGTGGTGCAGATCATCCTGGGGGCGGTACTGCTGCAGCGACTCGTCGAGCTGTGGATTGCACGGCGGAACACGGACCGGCTCCTCGAGGAAGGCGCCATCGAAGTGGCGCCCGAGCACTACCACTATCTCGTCGTGCTGCATGCAGCCTGGCTCGCGGCCCTGGTTCTTCTCACGCCGGACCACGCGGAAATCAACGGCGTCTGGCTCGGGGTGTTCATCCTGTTGCAGGCCGGGCGGGTATGGGTGATGGCTTCTCTCGGCCGATACTGGACGACGCGCATCCTGACAGTGCCCGGGGCCCGCCTCGTTCGCACAGGGCCTTACCGTTTCCTCCGCCACCCGAACTACGCCATCGTCGCCGCGGAGATTGCCGTCCTGCCGCTGGTCTTCGGCCACTGGGAGATGGCACTGGTCTTCTCCGGCCTCAATGCCATGCTGCTTTGGGTCCGCATCCGGGCGGAGAACGAGGCTCTGGCCGAACGACAAGCCCTCGATTAATCTCCGGCCGCCATGATGAACAAATGCGTCTCGTCCCTGCCCGCCGCCGTCGCCGGAATCCGCGACGGCGCGGTTGTCTTGATCGGCGGCTTCGGCAATGCCGGTATTCCCGTGGAGCTGATCGACGCGCTGATCGATCACGGCGCCAAGGACCTCACCGTCGTCACCAACAATGCCGGCGCCGGCCGCAGCGATGTCGCCAAGCTTCTCGGGACTGGCCGGGTGCGCAAGATTGTCTGTTCCTACCCG
>Ga0196963_10001987_pt1 | contig 12816 bp, 12 predicted proteins | sample S1_5metaG_FD_148600 | JGI IMG/M metagenome (GOLD analysis project Ga0196963, IMG submission 148600) | Soil microbial communities from Anza Borrego desert, Southern California, United States - S1_5 | ecosystem: Environmental > Terrestrial > Soil > Desert | place: USA: California | collected... | reverse complement strand
TCGCGGTGGACTTCGAGGTCGTGATCGGCGCCGAGGTGGCGCGGGAGACGGGGCTGAAGGCGGGGCAGTGGATCACGCTGACGCACGGGTTCCCCGCGCGGGACGGGGGTGGGGCGGGGGCGGCGCACGAGCACGATCAGTTCAAGTACACGGTAGTGGGGGTGCTGAACCCGACGGGGCAGGCGTACGACCGCGCGGTGTTCACCAACCTGATGAGCACGTGGATCATCCATGCGCACGACCGCATCGAGAAGGCGCACGCGGGCGAGGATGAGCGCCGCCAGCACCACGCCCATCACGACCATGATCACGAGGTGGTGACCACGGCGGCTGATGTGACCGACGAGGACAAGAAGATCACCAACGTGTTCGTCCGCGTCAAAGGGCGCGAGGGGTCGGACTCCTCCGCGGTGCTCCCGATGGTCTTCGACCGCCTTCGGCGCGGCCAGCTCTTCCCCGGCGGCGTCACGGTTGCCCAGCCCAAGCAGGAGCTCGACAAGGTCTGGAGCATCGTGGGCAATGTCGATCGCATCATCATCGCGATCGCCGCGGCGGTGCTGCTGTCGAGTGGGATTGCGATCATGCTGGCGCTGTACAACTCGATGGAGCAGCGGCGGCGGCAGATCGCGGTGCTGCGGGTGCTCGGGGCCAGCCGAGGGCGGGTGCTGGGGCTGGTGCTGACCGAGTCGGCGGTGATCGGGCTGCTCGGGGCCGCGGCGGGCGTGGTGCTGGCGGCGGTGGGGGCCCTCGTCGCCGCGACGATCATGAAGCGGGAGGTGGGGCTCACGATTGATCCCACGCTCCAGCCGGTGGCGTTGATCCTCGTGGCGATCGGGACCATTGTGCTGGCGTGCCTGGCGGGGCTGGTGCCCGCGCTCGCCGCGTACAACACGAGTGTGATGCGGAACCTGCGGCCGATTGGGTAAGAACCGCGACCGTGAGGGAGCGGCTGGGTGGGCAGTGAGTTGGAAGGCCAAGGCAGCAAGCCCGCGAGGCGCGGGCTTCCGCTTCCTCACGGGCGCGGTTCCTATTCTTGTTTCATGTGGAAGTTCTGGGCGATCCTTGGGGCCGCGCTGCTGGGCGGTGGTGTGTACGTCGTGGCGCAGTCGCGACCTGCTGGGAAGCAGGTGGTGAAGGAGACGGCACCGGCAGAGCCGGTGCGGCCGTCGCGGCCCGACGTGATAAACCAGGCGCCAGAGGTGAAGCCGGTGCCGCCAGCGCGGCCCTCGACCCCGGAGCCGGCTCGTAACGGCACGCCGGCGCAGCCTCTCGAACCGGAAGCGTCGGCGACCGACGCACCTCCTGAGGCTGCGCCTGTGGAGCCCACGTCTGAGGAGAACAAGAAGCCAGGCGAGTTCGACGAGCTGGTGCCGACCGAGCCCGCGCCGGAGATAACCCCGCCGCCCATCGTGCCCGAGGCGCCCGCGGCCGACGCGGCCAAGGAGGAGCCCGCCCCCGAGAACCTCAAGAAGCTCGGCGCCTTCTCCATCGTGCCCGGCAAGATCGAGAGAAAGGATGACGGCTCGCTGCTGCTCGACGGCAAGTACACGCTGAAGGGCGAGGGCACGCCGCAGAGCCCGTACGTCGTGAGCTGGGACCTGCTGACCTCGGCCGAGGAGGCGTTCGATCCTCAGAACGGCAAGCGGCGGCTGCCCGAGCGGGTCGCGATGCTCGATGGGAAGACGGTTCGACTGAACGGGTACATCGCCTTCCCGATGACAAGCACCGAGCCGCGTGAGCTGCTGAGCATGCTGAACCAGTGGGACGGCTGCTGCATCGGCACGCCGCCGACGCCGTACGACGCGGTGGAGGTGGCGCTCACGGAGACGGTCGAGGGAGATGACCGCTTCGCCACCACGGGCAAGGTCGTGGGCACCTTCCATGTGAAGCCGTACCTCGAGGGCGACTGGCTCATTGGGCTGTACGTGATGGAAGATGCGAAGCTGACGCCAAGGGACTTTGGGCCGGGGGCGAACTGAGCACGACGCCAAGACTGAGCGAGCTTTGACGCGAAGTCGCGGATTGAGAGTTGCGCCGGGAAAGGTGCGTCGCCGCCAATCCGGGACTTCGCCCAGAGCGGCTCAGTCCCGGCTTCGGCTTATTCGGGGATGAACGCCGTGTAGCCGCGCTCGAGGAGGCCGTTGGGGGCGGTGTGCCCGGCGAGCAGGCGGTCGACAGCGCCGTCGATGCGCTGCGCGGTGTCGGCGAGGATCGACTTCTCGTCGGTCTTGCCGCCGGCGGACATGAGGTAGCCGAAGGTACGAGCCATGCCGCAGTTGGCCACGAAGTCGGGGATGATCGCGAACTCCTTGTCGGCGATCTTCTGGAGGGCGAGCATGTCGCTGACCCAGCTCTTGAGGTCGCTCTTGCTGCGGTCGTAGGCGAACGGGTTGTTGGCGCCGCAGGAGACGACCTTGACGCCGCAACGCTTGAGGGCGTCGATGCGAGCCGCGTTGGTGGAGTGGGAGATCGCGCCGGGGATGTATATCTCGGCCTTGTGCTCGAAGAGCTCGTCGCCGCTTGCGGAGTCCACGATCTGCGGGTGCTCCTTGCCGGGGGCGGGCAGCTCGGTGCCCTGGCGGGCGAGGATCAGGGCGTTGACGTTGAGGCCCTTGGCGTCGCTCGCCACGCGGGTGGTGCGGTTCGCACCCCGCGAAGACGCCGCCACCGTCACCACGCCCAGCTTCTGCAGGTAGTACGCGGCGAACGCGCCCACGGCGCCGAAGCCCTCGATGATCGCCCGCTGACCCTCGAGCTTTAGGTTCCGCTGCTTGTAGTAGCGCTCGACGGCGCGGACGACGCCGTAGCCGGTGACGACGTCGGCGATCATCCAGCGGCCGTCGCGGGGGCCGGGGAGGTCGGGCAGGACGACGGGGGCTTCGACGCCGTGCTTGAGGCGCTCGATCTTGGGCGTGGGGCCCTCGGTGTCGGTCCAGGAATGGCCGCGGGCGATGCCTTCCTGCGGGTGCTTGTTGCCGACGACCTTCTCGATGATGGCGGTGGCCTCGGAGACCTCGTCAACGCCGATGTCGCCGCCCGTGCCGTAGCAGCACTTGAGGTAGGGCCCGATGTGGCGGTACCAGCGCTCTAGCACGCCGCGCTTCACGTCGGCGGGGTACTTGTCGTAGTCGAAGTCGATGACGGACTTGCCGCCGCCGATGTCGGGCCCGGCGACGCAGAACTTCACGCCCATGGTCTTGGCGAGGAACACGGCCTCCTGCTGGGTGCCGCCGGCACGCATGCGGGTGCCGCCGCCGGCCGCGCCGCCGCGGAGGGTGTCGATCGCAAGCCAGCCCACGGCGGGCGTCTCGCGGTCGCGCCACTCGACGACGATGGTGGCGGGCCGCTCGTAAAACGCCTGGTACTTGTCGAAGCCGGTGGGCATGGCGAGTTCCTATAGGACCTATAGGACTCATTGGACCTATAGGAGCAGACCAATAGACAACCACGCCGGGGAGGCCCAGCGGCTGAAGGCGGAGTCGATTGCGGCTTACTTGTTGCCGACGAGCGTCTTGGGCAGGCCGAGGGCCTTGTCCTTCTTGGGGTCGAACTTCTTGTCGGTCTGCATCTTCTGGATGCGCTCGGCGCGGGTCATGACGGAGCGCTTGCCGGTGAGGTTGGCGGAGATCTTCAGGCTGCGGTCGAGGCTCATGGTCCAATCCTTCCTTCGTTCGTCAACGCCTTGCCGCGCCGACACTTACTTGAACTTCTCCCACAGGAACTTCTCGAAGTTCGAGCTGCCCCTGTGCTGCTTCTGCCAGATCGCCCCGAGCTTCACGACCTCCGCCTCCATCTTGGTGCGGACTGACTGGCGGTATTCGTCCGAAGTCAGCCCATCACCCACGAAGACGCGGTAAAGACCGGGGCCAGCATTGTTCGCCCCCCCGGCCGCGGATTCAACCGGCACATAGTGGGCATTGAGGCCGTTCTGGCGGAGCCAGCCGACGGTGCTCTCGGCGTCCTCCCGGGGGAGGTTGGCGAGGTACAGGTAGTTTTTCCCCGGTTCGCGGGGGTCGCGACCGGTGGCGGGAGGCAGGGCGGTGACGCCCGAGGACGGGCGCGGGTTCGTGGTAGCGGGGGTGCTTGCCGCGGCGGTGCTGGTAGTACCCATGGGCACCGACTCGTCGGGCTCCTGCACCTTGGGCGGGTCGCGGCGGAGGTCGGCGCTCAGTTCCTTCTCGGCACGCTTCTCGCCAAACCAGGAGCCAGCCGACCACGCGGCCACCAGTGCAAGGAAAGCGACCACCGCGACGACGGACTTGATCCACGCGGGGTATGCCCTGCCGTTCACGTGGACGACTTGCTCGGGCGCGGGCTCAGGGTCGGGTGCGTAGCTCGGCTCGCGGGGTTTGAGCTCGACGCGGACCACGGGCTTGGCCGGGCGCGGCGTGGCCGGTGGCGGAGCGCTCGCCTGGCTCCTGCTCAGCAGGTCGAACAGCGGGGTTTGGCGGCGACCGGCCATGCGGGGATGGTATCAGAGCCGGTGGTGTTGGGGTGACCCTGCGGCGGGCTCTTCTGCCCATTCTGTCGGAGACGGCGTGCGAGTGTGGGCGGGTGCGACGCGGTTGAACGCCGCCGCCGAGTCCAAGAGCACCCCCGTATACTGGGCCCCATGGCCATCCGCGACGAGGACATTCTTCCGCTCAAGATCAAGCCGCTCTCCCGCACGGAGGCGGTCTACATCCCCGAGATCGTGAAGGGTTTCGGCACCACCCTGCGGCACTTCTTTACCTCGTTCGGGCAGGGGCGGACCAGCCGCACCATGCAGTACCCCGAGGTGCGGCGCGAGGACCTGCCCGTGGAAGAGGGCGGGATGCTCAAGTCCAACTTCCGCGGCGTGCACCGCCTCAACCGCGATGAGCAGGGGCGGGTCAAGTGTGTGGCGTGCATGATGTGCCCGACGATCTGCCCGGCGCGGTGCATCCATATCACCGCGGGCGAGAGCCCGTGGGAAGACCGCGAGAAGTACCCGGTCAAGTTCGAGATCGACGAACTGCGGTGCATCTACTGCGGCATGTGCGAGGAGGCGTGCCCGGTAGACGCCATTGAGCTGACCCCCGAGTACGACATCGTCGGGGCGTCCCGCCAGGAGATGATCTTCGACAAGGAGAAGCTCCTGCACATCTACGACGTGACCATCGACAAGAAGCCGATGTAGGGTCGGCGAGGTCGGCGAGGTCTGATGGGCAGGACTTGGTTTGGAGCCCCCGCGACTGCGGGGGTTTTTGCATTTGGGGGCCGGCGGTTCGGAAGCCCCGAACAGACCCGTGCAACCCATTTATTCCTCCCACTCCGTTTGCCCATCCAGCATTCATGGTGTCTCTTCCACCCGGAGAACGGTTCTTTCTGATCGGGGTGCACCCAGTGCGCTGGCGGTCAGGCCGTAGCTCTTGATTGACTGATTCCCGCGGCGAAGCCGGGGCACGTTGTGCCTGCGCTATCCCCTTGCCCACGCGGCCTGGGAGTGGCGGCTGAACCGGGGGGGCGGTTGATCGCTGGGGACGGAGTGCGCCAGCGGTTTGTGCAGAGGGATTGTCAGGAGATCGAGTATGCAGCAGACTATCGCAGTGTCGGCCGTCGCCCTTGCCATCGCGAGCGGCGCCGCCCAGGCCGCGTTCTTCCGGTTCTCGCCGGACACCAATGACAACAGCTGGGCCTTCACGGGCAACGGCGCGAACGTGACGGCGGCCACGGGCAGCACGCCCGTCATCCTGCACATCGATGACAACAACGGGCCCGCGCCTGAGCTGCAGGTGTCTGTGTCCTTCGTGGCGCAGTACACGCTCACCTTCGTAGGGTCGGTGAACCTTCCGGGTGGGGGTCAGTCGCTGAGCTATGCCGCGAACGGCAGCTTCAGCTTCACGGACATCGCCAGCGGCGTGACGCTGCTGACCACGAACTTCTCCAACGCCCTGTTCACTACCCGCGGCGGCGCGAACAACGGCCCGTGGGCGACGACCGCTTCGCTGCAGGTCGATGACGGCCTGGGCGCGGCGGTGTCGATGGTCTGGGGCGGCGCCAACCTGCCGGCCTACGGCCTGATGAATGGCGCTCTGAACGGCAGCCCCCGCGGCTTCGCGTTCGAGATGACGAGCCTGAACTCCAGCGGCGCTCTGCCTTACGCGGGCCAGAACCCCGGCGTGTCGATCAACCCCACGACTCGACTGCCTACGGCTCAGTGGTGGAGCGAGGCGACCTACTCGTCCACGGCCGCGATTCCTGCTCCCGCGACGCTCGCGGCGGTGGGTGTGGGCGCCCTGGCGATGGGCCGCCGCCGTCGCCGCTGAGATCGTCTTTGATCGTCCTCCGAGTTTGAACGGAACTGAAGCACAACACGGCCCTCTGGGGCCGTGCTGTGTTTTTGCAGGTTGTGGTTGTTGTTGCGATAGAGTCGGGCAGCGCTCAGGCGCGGACCACGCCGGCGACCTCGGTGGCGAAGCGTGCCGCGGCGTCGTGGATGTTCTGCTCCCATGAGGCGGAGCCCTGGGCGTAGATGACCGAGCGGCTGGCGGTGACGAGCACGCCGCACTCGGCGATGCTTTTGCCCGGGCGGACCATGGCTCGGATGTCTTCTGCGGTGCCGCCCTGGGCGCCGTAGCCGGGGATGAGGAAGAGCTGGTCCGGCATGCGCTGGCGCATGGCCGCGGCCTCGGCGCTCTTGGTGGCGCCGACGACGGCGCCCAGGGCGCTCAGCTCGCGGGCGGACTTGTACTTGAAGCCGACGCCCTGCACGAAGGACGCAATCATCTCGCCGACGGTGCGGCCGTCGATGAGGGGCTGGCGCTGCACGGCGTCGCTGTCGGGGTTGCTGGTGCGGACGAGGGAGAAGACGCCGAGCCCAGCGTCGAGCAGGGGGGTGAGGCCGCTCGCGCCGAGGTAGGGGCTGGCGGTAATCCAGTGGGCGCCCAGGTGCGTTGCGGCCGCGGCGTAGTGGGCGGCGGTGGTGGAGATGTCGCCGCGCTTGGCGTCCCACACGACGACCAGCCCGAGCCGCACGGCCTCGGCGACGGCGTCTTCCATGACAGCAAAGCCGCGGGAGCCGTAGCGCTCGAAGCACGCGGACTGGAACTTGACCGCGGGTGCGACGCCGGCGCAGGCCCGCAGGACGCCCCGGCAGAACTCGGCGATGGCAGCGGTGGGCTCGTGGTGGCGGGCGCGGAGGTCGGCCGGGAGGTTCTCGAGCACGGGGTCGAGGCCGACGCAGACGGGGGAGCCAAACTTGTCGATCGCGGCCGCGAGCCGCTCGGCGGGGTGCATGGTGGCCATAGGGTGCCCTCAGCTCGGCGCGGTGTGGCCGAGGCACGCAACACTATCCGACTATCCTCGCCCATGGACGCGCCGCGGCACATCGACCTCAAGAAGGACAAGGGGCTGACGGTGGAGTGGCAGGACGGGGCGACGAGCTACTACTCGATTCCCTACCTGCGGCGGATGTCGCCCAGCGCCGATGCGCGGGACCTGCGGGAGAAGCTGACGAAGAACCCGCTGACGGTGCTGCCTGCGTCTCGCTCGCAGGGACCGCTGGTGGCGACGGACGCGGAGCTGGTGGGGAACTACGCGATCAAGATCACGTTCTCGGATGGGCACGCGACGGGGCTGTATTCGTGGAAGTACCTGCGGGAGATTGATCCGGCGGTGAAGGAGCGGGAGGCGCCGCCGGGCGCTTCGGCATAGGACTCATAGGAGTCATGGGACTCATAGGACTGTTGGGCTGTTACCCTGCGGGCTGTGTCTGAGTCGCCTTACCTCTTGACAACACCGCTCTCCGACATCCGCGCGATCACGGATCGGCAGGTGTCGCTGCTCAGGGGGCTGGGGATTACGCGCCTCGGTCACCTGATCGCGCACCTCCCCATGCGGCATGAGAAGATCGAGGCGGAGACGCCGCTAGGTGAGCTGGTGGCGGGGCAGCTGGTGTCGGCGCGGGGGACGATCTCGGCGACACGGCCAGTGCGGAAGGGCAAGCTGCCGCGGCTGGAGCTGGCGCTGATCGACGAGACGGGGCGGCTGGATGTGGTCATCTTCAACGCCCCGCGCTGGCGGATGGAGCAGCTGCACCCGGGCGTGCGGATCCGCGTCACGGGTAAGCCGCAGACACGCGGACCGGGCTTGCAGATGGCTAACCCCAAGATCGACGTGCTGAAGGAGGGGACCGAGGAGCCGGACCTGTCGGACGCGCGGGTGCGGCCTGTGTACCCCGCGACCGAGGAGCTCAAGAGCGCGGAGATCGAGAAGGTCGTGCAGAAGGTGCTCGACGGGGCGCTGCCGCTGCTGGAGGACCACCTGCCGGAGGCGTACCGCAAGGAACGCGGGCTGCCCAGCCTCTCCGAGGCGTACCGCATGCAGCACCGGCCCGAGTCGCTGGAAGAGACCAAGGTATCGCGCCGGCGGCTGGCGTACGACGAGCTGCTGATGCTGCAGGTGGGCGTGCACCTCAAGCGGGCGCTGCTGCGGAACACGCTGAAGGCGCCGGCGCTGAAGTTTAATGACGCGATTGACCGGCATATCCGCGAGCGGCTGCCGTACCAGCTCACGCCGGGGCAGGAGGAGGTCGTGCGCGAGATCGCGAAGGACCTCAGCCAGTCGGTGCCGACGAACCGGCTGATCCAGGGCGACGTGGGCAGCGGCAAGACGCTGGTGGCGCTGTACGCGATGCTGCTGGCGGTGGCGAGCCAGCGGCAGGCGAGCCTGATGGCGCCGACCGAGCTGCTGGCGGAGCAGCACTTCGCGAGCATCTCGCGGATGCTGCACGGCTCACGGGTGAAGGTCGAGCTCCTCACCGGCAGCACGCCCCGGCCCGAGCGCGAGTCGATGCTCGCGCGCCTCGCGGACGGCGAGATCAACATCCTGATCGGGACGCACGCGCTGCTGACCGAGAGCGTGCAGTTCAAGGCGCTGGTGCTCGCGGTGATTGATGAGCAGCACCGCTTCGGCGTGCACCAGAGGGCGGCCCTGCGCGACAAGGCCACCGAGGGGGCGACGACGCCGCACGTGCTGGTGATGACGGCGACGCCGATCCCGCGGACAATGGCGATCACGCTGTTTGGTGATCTCGACATCTCGTCGATTCGGGGCCTTCCGCCGGGGCGGACGCCGATCCGCACGAAGGTGCTGCCGCCCGAGCACCGCGAGATCGCCTACGGCGAGATCGAGGCGCGGCTCGCACGCGGCGAGCAGGCGTACTACGTCGTGCCAGCGATCGACCCCACGCACCAGGACGAGGGGGATTACATGCCCGTGGCCGGCGACGGTGGTGCCGTTGCTGCCCCGCTGCGGGACGTGCGCACGGCGGTGCGGGAGCTGGAGCAGCGGTTCCCGGGGGCGAGGATCGCGGCCGTGCACGGGCAGCTTTCGCGGGCGACGCGCGAGCCGGTGATGGAGCGGTTCCGCAATGGAACGATCCAGATCCTGGTTGCAACGACGGTGATCGAGGTGGGCGTGGACGTGCCCAACGCGACGCTGATGGTGGTCGACAACGCCGACCGCTTCGGCTTGGCGCAACTGCACCAGCTGCGCGGGCGCGTGGGACGCGGCAGCAAGGAGTCGGCGTGCTACCTGATCGCGGGCGAGACCGACCCGGCCAACCCCAACCCCGAATCGGCGGCGCGCCTGGCGATCATGGAGAAGACGACCGACGGCTTCGCGCTGGCGGAGAAGGACCTGGAGATCCGCGGGCCGGGCGAGATGTTCGGGGCGCGGCAGTCGGGGCTGCCGCCCTTCAAGGTGGCGGACCTGATGCGGGACCGCGAGCTGCTGCTGCTGGCGAAGCGGGACGCGGCGGCGTGGGTGGGGGCATCGCCGCGGATGGAGCGGGCGCAGGACCAGCTGCTGCTGCGGCGGTTGACGAAGGCGTTTGGGCGGGAGTTGGGGCTGGCGGATGTGGGGTGAGGGGTGAAGACCCTCGCTTGCGCGTCGGGCTCGTTGGAGGGGATGCGGGGACCCTCGCTGGCACGTCGGGCTCGTTGGGCGTGGTGGACCTTCGCTATTCTGTGGGTGGTACGGATGGCACCTTGGAGATTCACCATGAGGCGTGGCGTGTTGGCGGTGGTGGCGGCGGCGGGGCTGCTGGTTGGGGTAGGGGCGTTCACGGGCGTTGCTAAAGCGCAGGGCTCCAGCGCGGCAGCCAAGGGCGAGGACGCGTCCAAGCTGCTGGAGAAGGCGCGGGCCGCGCTGTCGAAGGTGAACGCGCTCAGCTATGAGGGTTCGGTGGTCGGCGGCGGTGGGCTGAACGCTCCGGAGGTCAAGGCGCAGGTCTCGATGGCCAAGGCCGATGCGGGCGGGTGGAAGGTGTACGCGAAGGGCACCTCGGGCACGACGCCCTTCGAGGTGGCGTACGACGGCGTGCAGGCGAAGTCGGTTCGCGAGGCGGACAAGGCCGTGTACGAGAAGACGCCCAAGGACCACGCGGACCTGATCGTGCTCTTCAGCGGGCAGCAGGCCAAGCACCCGGTGGCGTGGGAGCTGATCGAGGAGTCGCCCCTGCCAGCGACGGGCACGCCCGTGCTGGAGGGCGAGGCGACGGTGGACGGTGAGGCGTGCGATGTCGTGCGCGTGCCGGGCAAGGCGGACGCGAAGGAGGGGGCGCCCGACGCCGACTACGGCTACAGCGTGGCGATCGCACGCCGGGACTCGCTGCCGCGCCGGATCGAGCGGCGGGTGGGGATCGCGGGCACGCAGTCGCGGGTGCTGACGCTGTCGAAGTTCAAGGTCAACGGGGAGTCGGTGGGGGCGCCGTACTCGCTGTCGGTGCCGGACGGGTACGCGGTGCGGCAGGCGGACGTGGTCAAGAAGAAGAAGGGCCCCAGCGGCGGGCCGAAGGAGCCCAAGCAGGCAAAGCCAGCGGGCAAGGTGGATGTGGGCGCGGTGGCGCCGGAGTTCGCGCTCAAGGACGCGAGCGGCAAGGAGCACAAGCTCAGCGACTACAAGGGCAGGGTCGTGGTGCTGGACTTCTGGGCGACGTGGTGCGGGCCGTGCAAGATGGCGATGCCTGGGCTGCAGAAGCTGCACACGAAGTACAAGGGTCGGGGCGTGTCGGTGCTGGGGATCAACGTCAACGAGAACGGCGATCCCGTCGAGTACATGAAGAAGAACAAGTTCACGTACGGGCTGCTGCTCAACGGGGAGGAGCTGGCGCAGTCGTACGAGATCGGGCCGATCCCGATGTTCATCATCGTGGGCAAGGACGGAAAGATCATCTGGAAGGCGGTGGGGTACTCGCCGGATCACCAGCAGGAGATGGCGGAGGTGATCGAGAAGGAACTGGGCAGCAAGGGCGAGGGCGAGAAGAAGGGGGGCGAGTGATGAACGACACCGAAATCGATGTGCTGGCGAACGAGTCGCGGAACCTCACGAACAAGACGGGCGAGCACAACCTGTGGAAGGCGGTGCTGAAGCTGCCGGCGTGGTACTTCGTGGCGCAGGGCAGCGGTGAGGATGTGGAGCCGCTGGTGGCGAAGGTGGGCGGGCGGCCGACGCTGCTGGCCTTCACCAGCGAGGAGCGTGCCACGGCGTTCACGCGCCATCTCGAATCCCGCCAGGGCGGCGCCCGGCGGGGCGTGCTCGACATGGAGGTGGCCGACGCGGTCGCGTACTGCCAGCGGCTGTTCGAGGCCGGGGTGGAGACGATCCACTTCAACAGCGGCGACTACGAGTTCAGCAGCGGGATGATCAAGCTGAAGGACATGGCGGGGCGTTACGGGAGCTGACGAAGCGATCGCCCATAGGTCTAATAGGTCTTCGAGGTCCTCGAGGATCTCCGCAGTTGCGCTACCGCCACTCGTGGGCATCTGGCACGTAGTGCGGCGCGTTGTCGCCCACGGAGCCGATGCGGTGGAGCTCATCAATCATCAACTCGGGGCTGGCGCGCCAGGCGCGGGCGCTGCCGTCCGCGGCCACGGCCATCGACAGGTCGCCCGCGTGCCGGAAGGAGGTCGTCGGCGAGTCGTTGGGCACCCACTCCGTGCCCGACCAGAGCATGGGCGGGTCGAGGAGTGCCGAGTTGCGCGGCGTGCCCGCAGGGAGCATCGCGTCGGCGAAAACGAAGAGGCTCGAGGGCTGCTGGATGTCGGCGAGCCGCCGCCATGGGCGGTGGCCAATGGTGAACGCCCAGCCGGGCGTCTTGCTCGGCGAGAGGTAGTAGCCGTTGTAGCCGTACGTGCTCGTGGGCTCGCGGCTGGGGCCCTGCGGCTGGTACGTGCCCCAGGGCTGCTCCGGGCACTCGTACACCGATCGCTGCGCGAGTGAGGCGTCGAGGTAGGGCGCGATGAAGCCGCGGGCGTGGTCGACGGGGGTGGTGCTGCTGCCGTGCGTGCCCCACCAGTAGATGACGGGGCCGCTGCCGATGTCCTGCGTGGACCAATAGGCGAGGGGGATGGCGCGGTCGGCGTGCGTGCCGGCGTAGAGGGTCCACGCGGCCCCCAGCTGCCGCTGGTTGGCCAGGCAGCGCGTGCCGCGGGCGGAGGCGCGGGCCGCGCCGAGCGAGGGCAGCAGCACGCCCACGAGCAGCGCGATGATGGCGATGACCACCAGCAGCTCGATGAGCGTGAAGGCCCGACGCGTGGTCAGGCTCGTGGTCAGATGCGCGGTCACGGGCGGCCCCCAATCAGCAGGGCGCTCTCGGGGGCGCGCAAGGCGTTGATGAGCAGTGAGCGGTCCGCGGCGGTGGGCTGGCCGTCGCGGTCGAGGTCGCGGGCGGCGGTAGAGAGTGAGGATTCCCACGTGTAGAGGTCGCCCGTGCTAACGACGAAATCCTGCGACAGGTCGAGCATCGCGGGCGTGGGGCCGAAGTGCACGAGACCGGCGGTGCCGACTGAGATA
>Ga0196963_10001986_pt1 | contig 12819 bp, 3 predicted proteins | sample S1_5metaG_FD_148600 | JGI IMG/M metagenome (GOLD analysis project Ga0196963, IMG submission 148600) | Soil microbial communities from Anza Borrego desert, Southern California, United States - S1_5 | ecosystem: Environmental > Terrestrial > Soil > Desert | place: USA: California | collected... | reverse complement strand
ACGGTCCCGCCCGCCACGTCGGCTGGTGGCTGGTCGACGACGGCCTGCCGCGGCTCGAGCGCGCGCTCACGACGCCGCCGGGGACCGGGACCGCGCTGGCGCGCTGGTCGCGGCGCCATGCCCTCGCGCTGTACCTCATCGGCACGCTGCTCCTGACCGCGGCGTTCGCCGGCGCGGCGCTCGCGCCCGCGCACCTGATCGGCGCGCCGGCCTGGCTGGTGGCGATCCTCGGCATCGGCGCGGCGCTGGTCGCCAGCCAGGCGGCCCTGCATCTGGTCAACGTCATCGCCACCGCGCTGGCCAGGCCGGTGGCGTTGCCGCGGCTCGACTTCACGGCGGGCATCCCGAGCTCGGTCCCGACCCTCGTCGTGGTGCCGGCGCTGCTGACCTCGGACGACGACGTCGCCGAGCTGGTCGAGCGGCTGGAGGTGCGCTTCCTCGCCAACCGCGACGAGCAGCTGTGGTTCGCCCTGCTGAGCGATCTGCCGGACGCGCCGCAGGAGACCATGCCCGCGGACGCGCCGCTGGTCGAGCGCGCCGCGCAGCTCATCGCCGCGTTGAACGAGCGCCACGCCGCGGGCGGACCGACGCGCTTCTACCTGCTGCACCGGCCGCGCCGCTTCAACGCGCGCGACCGCGTGTGGATGGGCTGGGAGCGCAAGCGCGGCAAGCTCGCCGACCTCGCGCACCTGCTGCGCAAGGGCGAGAGCGGCGCGTTCTCGCGCATCGAGGGCGATCTCGGGCACCTGCCGCACTGCGAATACGTCATCACGCTCGACAGCGACACGCTGCTGCCGCGCGACAGCGCCCGGCTGCTGGTCGCGACCATGGCCCACCCGCTCAACCGGCCGGTGCACGATCCGGCGACCGGCCTGGTGACCCGCGGCTACGGCATCCTGCAGCCGCGCGTCGCGATCAGCCTGGCCAGCGCGCGGCGCTCGTGGTTCGCGCGCATCTCCACCGGCGATCCCGGCATCGACCCGTACACGCGCGCCGTATCCGACGTCTACCAGGACCTGTTCGGCGAGGGCTCGTACGTCGGCAAGGGCATCTACGACGTCGACGCGTTCGAACGCGCGCTCCACGGCCGGCTGCCCGAGAACCGCATCCTCAGCCACGACCTGCTCGAAGGCTGCCATGCCCGCGCCGGGCTGGTCAGCGACGTGCTGCTGGTCGAGGACCAGCCCACGCGCTACCTCGTCGATCAGCAGCGCCGACATCGCTGGATGCGCGGCGACTGGCAGATCGCCCACTGGACGCTGCCGTGGGTGGTGGACGCCACCGGTCGGCGGACCCGCAACCCGCTCTCCCTGCTCTCGCGCTGGAAGCTGTTCGACAACCTCCGCCGCAGCCTGGTCGCGCCGGCCGCGGTGGCGCTGATCGCCGCGGCGCCGTTCATCCCGGGCCCGGCCTGGCCGTGGCTGGCGCTGGTCGTGCTGATGCTCGCGATGCCGCTCCTGGTCGCGCTGGTCACCAGCTGGGGCAGCCCCGGTCCGGACGTGCCGCGCGCCATCGTCTGGATGCGCGCCGTCGAGGGGCTCGGCAAGCAGGCCGCGCAGGTGGTCATCGGCCTCGCCATGCTGCCGTTCGAGGCGGCGCAGGCGGTCGACGCGGTCGCGCGCACGTGGTGGCGGCTGCTCGTCAGCCGGCGGCGCCTGCTCGAATGGCGCACGTCGAGCGAGGCCGAGCGCGCGCATGGCGACGGCATCGTCGGCACCTGGGTCGGCATGCGCTGGGCGCCCGCGCTGGGCATCGCCAGCGCGGGCGCGGCGGCGGCGCTGCACCGGCCGGAGATCGTGCTGGTCGCGCCGCTGCACGCGCTGTGGTTCTGCGCGCCGACGCTGGCGTGGTGGCTCAGCCGCGCGGTCGGCGACCGCCCGGTCTCGATCGACGAGGACGATCGCCTGTTCCTGCGTCGCGCCGCGCGCCGCACCTGGTCGTTCTTCGAGGCCTTCGTCAATCGCGGCGAGCACTGGCTGCCGCCGGACAACTACCAGGAGCACCCGACGGCGGTGGTCGCTCACCGGACCTCGCCGACCAACATCGGCCTGTGCCTGCTCGCCAACCAGGCGGCATGGGATTTCGGCTGGCTGCCGCTGCGCGGCGTCGTCCAGCGCACCCAGGGCACGCTGCTGACGATGGACTCGCTCGAGCGCTACCGCGGGCACTTCTACAACTGGTACGACACGCGCACCCTCAAGCCGTTGCCGCCGCTCTACGTCTCGACCGTCGATTCGGGCAACCTCGCGGCGCACCTGCTGACCGCGCGCTGCGGCCTGCTGATGCTGGCCGACCAGCCGCTGGTGCGCCCGGCGATCTACGCCGGGCTGGCCGATACCCTCGGGCTGTGCGCGGCGCGCCTCGACGCGCTCGACGACGACGGCCTGCGCCCGGCGCGCGAGGAGCTGCGCCTCAGCCTGGCGGCGCTGGCCGGAGCGCCGTCCTCGCTCACCGCCGGCGCCGCGCTGCTCGCCGATCTCGCCGCGCGCTGGGAGGCGATCGCGGCGCGGGCGCCGGTGCGGGCCGACGCCGAGCTGGCGCGCTGGGCGGAGACGGGCGCGCGCCAGGCGCGCGCCTGGCACGAGGAGATCATCCACTTCGCGCCCTGGCTGGAGGCCGCCGCGCCGCGCGAAGCGGACTGGTTCGCGGGGCTGCTCGCGGCCGGCGAGCTCGCGGAGCTGCGCCGCGCCTGCGAGCGCCTGGACGAGGGTCCGACGCTGCGCGCCATCGCCGAGCTGCCGCAGTGCGTGCTGCCGGCGCTCGACCGGCTGCTCGGCGGCCGCGCGTCGCCGGCCGTCGGCGACGGCGACCGGATCTTCGAGCTGCGCCGGCGCATCGTCGACGCGGCGGTGCGCGCCGAGCAGGCGATCGGCGCGCTCGACGAGCTGGCGCGGCAGTGCCACGATCTCGCTGACATGGACTTCGCGTTCCTCTACGACAAGGGACGCGACCTCTTCACCATCGGCTTCAACGTCACCGACCACCGCCTGGACGGCAGCTACTACGACCTGCTCGCCAGCGAGGCGCGCCTGGCGAGCTTCCTCGCCATCGCCCAGGGCCAGGTGCGCCAGGAGCACTGGTTCGCGCTCGGCCGCATGATGACCGTGTCGCGCGGCCGCCCGGCCCTGCTGTCGTGGTCGGGATCGATGTTCGAGTACCTGATGCCGAACCTGGTGATGCCGACGCACCCGGACACCGTGCTCGACCAGACCAACCGCTCGGCGGTCGAGCGCCAGATCGAGTACGGCCGCCATCGCGGCGTGCCGTGGGGCATCAGCGAGTCGGGCTACCACCTCACCGACGTCCACCTCAATTATCAGTACCGCGCGTTCGGCGTGCCGGGCATGGGCCTCAAGCGCGGCCTGGGCGAGGACCTGGTGATCGCGCCGTACGCCAGCGCCATGGCGGTGATGGTCGCGCCGCGCGCGGCGGTGAAGAACCTGCAGCGCCTGCAGGCCGAAGGCCGCGAAGGCCCGTACGGCTTCTACGAGGCGATCGACTACACGCCGGCGCGCCTGCCGCGCGGCGCGACCGCGGCGCCGGTGCGGTCGTGGATGGCGCACCACCAGGGCATGGCCCTGCTGGCGATGGACGCGGTGATCAACGACTGGCCGATGCAGCGGCGCTTCATGTCCGACCCGATCTTCAAGTCGGTCGACCTGCTGCTGCAGGAGCGCGTGCCGCACGCGGTCGCGCCGGTCTTCCCGCACGCGACCGAGTCCGGCGCGGCGCGCCGCGCCGCGACCACCGGCGGCGACACGCTGCGCGTGTTCACCACGCCCAATCCGCAGGCCCCCGAGATCGACCTGCTGTCGAACGGGCGCTACCACGTGCTGATCGGCGCCGCCGGCGGCGGCGCCAGCCGCTGGCGCGATCTGATGGTGCTGCGCTGGCGCGAGGACGCGGTGCGCGAGGCGCACGGGCTGTTCTGCTACATCCGCGACCGCGGCACGGGCCAGTTCTGGTCGAACGCGTCGATGCCGACGCTGCGCCCGACCCGGCACTACGAGGCGATCTTCACCCAGGCGCGCGCCGAGTTCCGCCGCCGCGACCACGACCTCGACACGCACACCGAGATCGCGGTCTCGCCCGAGGACGACGTCGAGATCCGCCGCATCACCGTCACCAACCGCTCGCGCGAGGCGCGCACCATCGAGTTCACCAGCTTCGGCGAGGTGGCGATGGCGCCGCTCGCCGCCGACGCCGCGCATCCGGCCTTCAGCAACCTGTTCGTCCAGACCCAGATCCTGCGCGCCAGCCAGGCGATCGTCTGCACGCGCCGGCCTCGCCAGGCCGGGGAGAAGCCGCCGTACCTGGTGCACGCCATGGCCCTGCACGGCGTCGAGGCCGGCGCGGCGTCGTTCGAGACCGACCGCTCGGCGTTCGTCGGCCGCTGGCGCTCGATCGCCGAGCCGCGCGCGATGGACCACGAGGAGCTCGGCGGCGCCGAAGGCAGCCCGCTCGACCCGATCGTCAGCGTGCGCCGCTGCGTGCGCCTCGAGCCGGACCAGTCGGCGACGATCGATCTGGTGCTCGGCATGGCCGAGACGCGCGAGGCCGCGGTCGCGCTGGTCGACAAGTACCGCGAGCGCCGCCTCGCCGACCGCGTCTTCGACCTCGCGTGGACCCACGGCCAGGTCGTGCTGCGCCAGCTCAACGTCTCCGAGCCGCTGGCCCAGGCCTTCGCCCACATCGCCGGCGCCATCGTCCATCCCACGGCGCACCGCCGCGCCGGCGCGGCGATCATCGGCCAGAACCGTCGCGGGCAGAACGCGCTGTGGGGCTACGGCATCTCGGGCGATCACCCGATCGTGCTGCTCAAGGTCGGCGACTCGGAGAAGCTCGAGCTGGTCAAGCAGGCGGTGCAGGCGCACGCCTGGTGGCGCTCGAAGGGCCTGGTCGTCGACCTCGTGATCATGAACGAGGATCCCTCGGTCTACCGCGCCGCGCTCTACGACCTGATCATCGGGCTGATCGCCGCCGGCCCCGAGGCGGCGCTGATCGACAAGCCGGGCGGCATCTTCGTGCGCCGCGCCGACCAGATCGGCGAGGAGGACCGCATCCTGATCCAGACCCTGGCGCGCGTCATCCTGACCGACGCGCTCGGCACGCTCAGCGAGCAGGCCGAGCGCCGCGCGCGGCCCGAGGTCGCGCCGCCGCGCCTGGCGACGGTGCGTCCGCGCCAGGGCGACGCCTCGTCGATCGGCGAGCCGGCGGTGCGTCCCGACCTGCTGTTCTTCAACGGCTACGGCGGATTCACGCAGGACGGCAAGGAGTACATCCTCGCCCTGCGTCCCGGCCACGTGACGCCGGCGCCATGGGTCAACGTCATCGCCAACCCGTTCTTCGGCACCGTCGTCAGCGAGGGCGGCTCGTCGTACACCTGGCTCGAGAACAGCCACGAGTACCGGCTGACGCCGTGGCACAACGATCCGGTCGTCGATCCGAGCGGCGAGGCGATCTACCTGCGCGACGAGGAGACCGGCCAGTTCTGGTCGCCGACGCCGCTGCCGGTGCGCACCGCCGCGTTCCACACCGTGCGCCACGGCTTCGGCTACAGCGTCTTCGAATGCCGCCACCTCGGCATCGAGAGCGAGCTGTGGATCTACGTCGCGCTCGACGCGCCGGTGAAGTTCGCCTTCCTGACGCTGCGCAACAAGAGCGGCCGTTCGCGCCGCATCAGCGCCACCGCGTACTGGGAATGGGTGCTTGGCGAGCTGCGCCACAAGACCGCGCTGCACGTCGTCACCGACCTCGATCCGAAGCTCAACCTGCTGGTCGCGCGCAACGCCTACAGCCCGGACTTCCCGACGCGGATGGCGTTCGTCGACGTCAGCGAGTCGACCCGCACGCACACCGCGGACCGCGCCGAGTTCCTGGGCAAGAACGGCGGCTACGACGCGCCGGCGGCGATGGCGCGCGCGCGCCTGTCCGGTCGCACCGGACCGGGGCTCGATCCGTGCGCGGCGCTGCAGTCCGCCATCGAGCTCGCCGACGGCCAGAGCCGCGACATCGTCTTCACGCTGGGCGTCGCCCGCGACCAGCGCGACCTCGCCGACCTGTCCGCCCGTTTCCGCGGCGTGCAGGCGGCGCACGGCGCGCTCGAGAAGGTCTGGCAGCACTGGAACCACGTGCTGTCCGGCGTGCGCGTCGAGACGCCGGACAAGGCTCTGGACGTCCTCGCCAACGGCTGGCTGCAGTACCAGGTGCTCAGCTGCCGCATGTGGGGCCGCACCGGCTTCTACCAGTCGGGCGGCGCGTTCGGCTTCCGCGACCAGCTGCAGGACGCGATGGCGATGGCCACCGCCGAGCCGACCGCCCTGCGCAACCAGGTGCTGCGCGCCGCGCGCCACCAGTTCCGCGAGGGCGACGTCCAGCACTGGTGGCATCCGCCGCACGGCCGCGGCGTGCGCACGCACTTCTCGGACGACTACCTGTGGCTGCCGTACGCGGTCTGCCGCTACGTCACGGTCACCGCCGACACCGGCGTGCTCGACGAGCGCGTGCCGTTCCTCGACGGGCGTCCGGTGGCCAGCGACGAGGAGGCGTACTACGACCTGCCGATGAAGTCGGAGGAGCACGGCACGCTGTACGAGCACTGCGTGCGCTCGATCCAGCGCGGGCTGCGCTTCGGCGCGCACGGCCTGCCGCTGATCGGCTGCGGCGACTGGAACGACGGCATGAACCGCGTCGGCACCGAGCACAAGGGCGAGAGCGTGTGGCTGGCGTTCTTCCTCGGCGACGTGCTCAAGCGCTTCGCCGAGGTCGCGCGCCGCCGCGGCGACGCCGCGTTCGCCGAGCACTGCCTGAGCGCCCACGCCCAGCTCAAGCGCGCGATCGAGGACCAGGCCTGGGACGGCGAGTGGTACCGCCGCGCCTACTTCGACGACGGCCGGCCGCTCGGCTCGAAGGACAACGACGACTGCCAGATCGACGCGCTGCCGCAGAGCTGGTCGGTGCTCTCGGGCATGGGCGAGCCGGAGCGCGCGCGCCAGGCGATGGCCGCCGTCGAGCGCCGCCTGGTCAAACGCGACGCCGGCATCATCCAGCTGTTCGATCCGCCGTTCGACAAGGGCACGCTCGAGCCCGGCTACATCAAGGGCTACGTGCCGGGCGTGCGCGAGAACGGCGGCCAGTACACCCACGCCGCGCTGTGGACGATCATGGCCTTCGCCGAGCTCGGCGAGCGCCAGCGCGCCTGGGACCTGTTCCAGATGGTCTGCCCGATCAACCACGGCCGCACGCCCGAGCAGGTCGCGGTCTACAAGGTCGAGCCGTACGTCGCGTGCGCCGACGTCTACGCGGTCGCGCCGCACGTCGGCCGCGGCGGCTGGACGTGGTACACCGGCTCGGCGGGCTGGATGTACCGGCTGATCGTCGAGACCTTCCTCGGCCTGCGTGTCGAGGGCGAGCGCCTGCGGCTCGAGCCGCGCGTGCCGGACGGCTTCGGTCCGTACACCGTCACCTACCGCTTCCGCGAGACGCCGTACCGCATCGTCATCGCGCGCGGCGCGGGCGGCGAGCGGGTGGCGCTGGACGGCCAGCCGCTCGACGACGGCGTCGTGCCGCTGGTAAACGACCGGCGCGAGCATCTGGTCGAGGTGGGGTGACCCGACGGCTCCGGCTCCGGGCGGTACGTGACACGCGTCGACGGCGTCGCGACCAGCCCATCGCGCGCGGTCGTTTCGTCGCTGCTGGAGTTGCATCGGCGGCCGCGGGTCCGGTCCTGCACTCCGTTCTCGCCATCGCGAGGCGCATTGGGTAGGCTGAGGTCAAGTGGGTCGACGATCGCCCACGTGATCGCCGCCCGATCGCCGACAGCCTCCGCATCAGCCCCGTCAGCCGCCGCCGCCCATCTCCTCACGACCGCCCCACCTCCGCCAGCCGATCCAGCCGTCTCCACAGGCAGGCCATGCGCCGGATCATCTTCCTCCTGCTGCTCGTCGGGGCCGCCGGCGCCGAGACCTGGCGCGTGGTCGCGGACGGGTCGCGGCTGAGCTTCCGCGGCTCGACCTCGGTGCAGGAGTTCCACGGGTCGGCGCGCGTCGCCGGCGGCGTCATCGATACCGATCCCAACCGTCCGGCGGGGTTCATCGAGGCCGACGCCGCGAGCATGGACACCGGCGGCGCGCGCCGCGACCGCCGCATGCACGCCGAGGTCATGCGCAGCAAGCTCTTCCCGTCGGTGCGTTTCGACCTGCGCGCCGTCGATCCGACGCCCGACGGCATGATCGCGCGCGGCACCTGGACCATGCGCGGCATCGCGCGCGAAGTCGCCATCCCGGTGCGCCTGGCGCGCGGCAACCAGGTGCGCGCGATCGCCGCCTTCGTCCTCGACATCCGCCGCTGGGACATCGAGCCGCCGCGGGTGATGGTGATCGCGATCGATCCCGATGTGCGGGTCGAGATCGATCTGCTGCTGCGCCCGGACCCCGATGCCGTCGCGCCGCGCATCGATCGCAGCCTGAACGGCGTCGTCGCCGTCGACGCTGCCGACACCGCGATCGATCTCGGCCAGCGCGTCGCCAACACCAGCGTCGTGCTGTTCGAGGACGCCGGAGCGGTCGACGCCACGACCTGGTGCGCGCGGCTGAAGGAGGCCGGGTTGGCGGTCCTGGCGGTGCGCCACGGCGAGCGCGCCGGTGTCGGTGGTCCCGCCGAGGCGCTGACCGATGCCCCCGGAGCGATCCGCGCCCGATTGGCGATGCCGCGCGCACGCGTCGCGGTGCTGGCGTTCGGCGACGACGCGCAGCTGATCGACGTCGTCCTCGGCGCGCCGAGGGGCGAGGCCGTGGCGCGATCGCAGCGGATGATGGGCGCATCGCCGCCGTGAGGTGATCGCGACGGCCAACCCGCGCTTCGCGCTTCGCGCTTCGCGCTTCGCGCTTCGCGCTTCGCGCTTCGCGCTTCGCGCTCAGCGACCAGCGATCGGAAGCGTCGCGTATTCAGCGGCCATCGTCGACGCCAGCGCGCTCGGCGGTCCGAGCGCGGCGATGCGGTCGATGGTCTGCTTCTGCTCCGGCGTCAGCGTCGGGCTGGCGGTGAACAGCGTCGGGAAGATGCCGTTGAACGCCTCGTGCGCCTGCGCCGCCGCCTTCGCCGCGTTGGTCTTGCCGAGCGCGGCCAGCGTCTCGCCGACGCGCTTGCCCTGCTCGCACTTGCCGAGCTGGCCGAGCACGAGCTTGCCATCGATCGCCGCCAGGACCGGATCGCTGGTCGCCAGGCGCTCGATCAGCGCCGCCTTGTCGTCGGCGCGCGCGACGACCCGCTCGCGCAGATCGGCGAGCGCGGTCCGTTCGTCGTCGGCCAGGCTCTTCTTCGCCAGCGCCTTGTCGACCGCGTCCAACGCGGCGCCGATCGCCTGGGCATTGGCCATGCGCGCGACGCGCTGCGCCGCCGGCAGCGACCAGTCGGGTTCGTAGAGGAACGGCGCGATCAGCACGTCGGTGCGCGCGAACTGCTCGGCGACGGCCGCCGGCTCGGGATCGGTGATGACGTGCTCCTTCGCCGGGATCATCAGGCGGGTGTCGACGACGCCGGCGCGCGCCAGATCGTGCGCGACGTTGACCTGCGTCTGACCCAGCGCCGCCAGCGACCATTCGAGGGTCCCGACCGAGATGAACCACCCGAGGCGCGGATCGCCGTGGCTGACGCCCTCGCGGTAGTTGGCCGAGAAGAGCGCGAGCTGGTTGAACGGGAAGGCGCGCCACGCGAGCGCCGGATCGCCCTTGGCGTCGCGTCGGGGGCCGTGCTCGGCGAACCACTGGCCGGTCGGCACGCCGCCGCCGGAGAAGCAGGCGATGACGCCGCGGCCGAGCACGACCTTGTAGTCGGCGCAGCACTGGCCGATGGCGATCCGCGCCGCCTCGATCTTGCCGGCGGTGTCGCGGCCGTTCTGCCCATCGGCGAACGCCATGTTGATGCCGATCAGGTGGTAGGGCTGGAGGGTGCTGGCGTCCCACAGGCCGAACCACGCGTTCTCGGTGCGCGCGCCTTCGCCGGGGAAGTACAGGTAGATCCCGGCCGGGCGCTCCGGATCGATGTGCTTGGCGCAGACGTTGTAGCTGTAGCCGGGCAGGCCGGTCTGGCAGTGGTAGTCGGCGCGCAGCCCGCGGTTGCCGGATGGCGGGAGCACCGGGATTCCGGGGGCCTGCTTGGCCTCGCCCGCGCCGGCACCGGCGGCGAGGGCGAGAGCGAAGGCGAGGGCGACAGCGACGAGGAGCGGTCGGTGGGCGGCATGCATGCAGGGAAGATGCCGCCGATCGTGCCGACGCGAGTCGGATATCCCGACGTCGCTGCCGGACCGTCCGCTACCCCGGGGCCGGCACGACCAGGTGCGGGTAGCCGATGCCCCGGCGCAGCGTGAAGCTGATCACCGCGACGCTCGCGAGCTGGAACGACAGCGGCGCGATCGGCGACGGCGGCAGTCCCAGGATCGCGCTGGCGACCACGCCCAGGCTGCCGCCGTGGGCGACGATCGCGACGGTGCGGCGCTCGGCGCCGGCATCGGGCACCCAGCCGCCGAGGCGGCGGCGCACGCCCAGCGCGGCGAGCTCGGCGTAGAGCGGCGGGACGATGCGCGCGTGCATCTCGTAGCAGCCTTCGCCCAGCTCGGTCTTCCAGCATTCCTCGAGATAGCGCTCGCCGTCGCGGCGCATCATCTCCTCGAAGCGCGTCGACGGCAGGTCCTTCAGGGCCGCGTCGGGCATCCACTCGCGCAGCCACGGGTGCACGCTGATCGGCGGATCGCCCGCGGCGCGGGCGATCGTCTCGGCGGTCTGCACGGCCCGGCCGTACGGCGAGACCAGCAGGTGCTCGATGCCGGCGCCGGCGAGCGCGGCGGCGGTCACTGCCGCCTGGCGCACGCCGGCCGGGCTGAGGAAACCGGTGACCGGTCGCATCGGCGTCGCATGCGGATCGCCGGCAGCCTCGGCGTGACGGACGAGGATCAGCTTCATGGCGCGCTCACCGGGCGGCTCATGGCGTCGGCCACAGTCCGACGATGAAGCGCGGGTCGCGCGGCTTCATGCCGGTCAGCGTCGGACCCGGCATCCATCCGGGCTCGAGCAGCGCCGCGTAGGCGAGGACGCAGGGCGAGATGGTCTCGTTGACGGTGTATTCCTGCATCTCGGGCGCGTCGTGGTAGTCCATCACCCAGCCGCGCCAGTAGGGGATGTGCGGGCAGAGATCGTCGTCGCGCACCGCGACGTAGTCGGGCTGCAGCCGCCTGAGCGTGCTCCACGTCTTCGCCTGGCCATCCCACGCCATGAGGTTGAAGCCGGCGCGGCGCGCTCCCATCGGGATGCCGCCGGTGACGCCGTAGACGGTGATCCCGGGCACCGGATCGACGATGCCGTCCTCCTCGCTCTCCCCCGAGAAGAAGCACCACGGATAGTTGCTGCCGACTCCCGAGGTCCACGACAGGCCGAGCGGGTTGCAGCCCTGCACCCAATCGCACGCCAGGGCGATGGCATCGCGGAACTTGGCGGCGCGGTCGAGACCGTAGGCCATCACCAGGGCGCGCGCGTCGGGCGTGCCGGCCGCCTTCCCCCAGGTCGTCGGCCACGGCGAACGCTGGTCGATCGGGCTGCGGTAGAACCGCTCGTGCGTGCGCGCCTCGACCTGGTCGCCGGCCGCGAGGTAGCGGCGGCGCACCTCGTCGCGTATCGGCGCCGGCAGGGCGCCGTCATCGCCGAACGCCCACCAGTAGTCCTGGTGCACGAACCTCAGCGGCCACTTCAGGTGCGGCTTCATCGTCGGGTAGAGCGCGATCGCGCGCTCGAGGTACGGCGCCTCGCGCGTGGCGAGGTAGAGCTGCAGCGCCGCGGCGCAGCCGGTGACCGCGATCAGCTCGTCGCTCTCGCGGTAGGGCTTGCCCGATCCGAGGTAGTCGTCGCGCTGGTAGTGGTTGGCCTCATCCATGCCGAAGGCGTACGCGCGCGTCGCGGACGCGAGCCACGCCGCGGCCTGCTCCGGCGCGAACGGCTCGATCAGCCGCGCCAGATGCGCCGCCGGTCCGGCGTAGCTCAGCGACATGCCGCGCGTGCGCGCGCTGAAGAACATCCTCTCCGGATCGTGGTGCGGCCGGCCGGTCGGCATCGCCGCGAGCGAATTGGGGTGGCAGCGCTGCTCGCAGTGCCCGGCGACGCCGCCGGCGTCGTCCTGCGAATTCCGCCACACCAGCAGGCCGTAGGCGACCTCGTCGAGGATGTCCGGGATGCGGTTGCCGGCGTCGTAGGTCGCGGCCTGCCCATCGCTGAACACGTCGCGGTTGAGCTCATACGCCAGCAGGAGATCGAAGATGGTGTCGTAGTGGTACCAGCGGCGGTCGAAATCGGCGGCGTCGTACCAGCCGCCGACGCCGCCCCGGCCCGTCGGCGCGCGCTCGGGCTGATGCGGATGCGCCTTGATGTGCGCGTCGATGGCGTTGAACGGCTTCACCGGCGGCGCGCTGAGCGACGACTCGGGCGCGTAGTCGGCGTCGTAGGCCGCGGCGTGCGCCAGCGGCCGTGGCCAGCCGGTATCGCTGGCGGTCAGCTCGTGGCCGGCGCGCTGATGGAAGAGACCGCGCAGGTGCAGCCAGAAGGCGCGGCCGATGGCGTCGGGATGGTGCTTGAAGGCCCAGCTGCGGCCGAGGCCGTCGACGCGGATGTAGAACTCGCCCCGCGCGGTGAGCGCCGAGAGGTCGAGCTCGTAGATGTCCTCGCCGGCGCCCGGTCGTTCCTGCTTCTGGATGGCGACCGTCGGATCCTTGGCGACCAGCGCGATGCGGCCCTCGTGGACGACGGCGCGCGTGTCGGCATCGACCACCGCGAACCG
>Ga0196963_10001985_pt1 | contig 12823 bp, 10 predicted proteins | sample S1_5metaG_FD_148600 | JGI IMG/M metagenome (GOLD analysis project Ga0196963, IMG submission 148600) | Soil microbial communities from Anza Borrego desert, Southern California, United States - S1_5 | ecosystem: Environmental > Terrestrial > Soil > Desert | place: USA: California | collected... | reverse complement strand
GACTCGTTGCGGTGCTGCTCGCTGCGGCCGCGCTCGGTGCCTCGATGCCGGCCGAGGCGCAGGACGCGAAGAGGACCATCAAGGTCATCCCGCTGAACGCCCTGCGCACCATCGACATCCACGCGAACTCCAACGGCGTCATCCGCATGCATGCGCTCGCGGTCTACGACACGCTGTTCTCGTGGGATTCCAAGCTCGAGATCAAGCCGCAGATGGTCGAGGGCTACACCGTCTCCGACGACAAGCTGACCCATCGCTTCACGCTGCGCCCTGGCCTCAAATTCCATGACGGTACGCCGGTCACGACCAAGGACGTGATTCCGTCGCTGCAGCGCTGGATGGCACGCGACACGCTCGGCACCAAGATGCGGGCCTTCCTTGCCAGCCTGGACGCGGTCGACGACCGCACCTTCACGATGAAGCTCAAGGAGCCCTTCGGCTTCGTCGAGCTCGGCCTGGGCGCGATCGCCGGCATGGCGCCGGCGATCATGCGCGAGAAGGAGGCGAAGACCGATCCGCATACGCTGATCACCGAGGTCGTCGGCTCCGGCCCCTTCCGCTTCGTGCGCGCCGAATGGGATCCGGGCTCGAAGGCGGTCTACGAGCGTTTCGCCGACTACGCGCCGCGCGCGGAAGCGCCCGACGGCCATACCGGCGGCAAGGTGGTCAAGATCGACCGCACCGAATGGATCGTCATGCCGGATGCGGCGACCGCGGCGGCGGCGATGGCCAAGGGTGAGATGGATTTCTGGGACGGACCGCCGCTCGACCTGATCCCGGTGGTCTCGGCCAACAAGGACCTCGTGGTCGAGAAGATGCAGCCTTTCCCGTTCTTCGCCGGCTTCCGGCCGAACGCACTGCACCCGCCCTTCAACGATCCGCGTGCCCGCCAGGCCTTCGCGCTCGCTGTCGACCAGACCAAGGTCATGCAGGCGGCGATCGGCGACGAGAAATGGTGGCGCACCTGCTACGCCTTCTACATGTGCGGCGCGCCCTTCGGCACCGAAGCGGGCTCCGATGCTTTCCGCAAGAACGACCTCGCCAAGGCGAAGCAGCTCCTCGCCGAGTCGGGCTACAAGGGCGAGCCGATAGTCCTGCTCGGCACCACCGAGATCGCCATCATCAACGCCGAGATGCAGATGGCGGCCGAGGCGATGCGCTCGATCGGCATGAACGTGCAGACCCAGGTCAATGACTGGGGCACGGTGCTGACGCGTCAGGCCGACAAGAGCAAGCCGGGGCCGGGCTCGTCGGGGTGGAACGTGGTCGTCACTTACTTCTCGGGCGTGACCAACTTCCATCCGCTGACCAACATCGCCACCAACATGGCCTGCGACGGCAGCAACTGGGCCGGCTGGCCCTGCGATGCCGAGGCTGAGAAGCTGCGCGACGCACTGGCGCGCGCACCCGACGCGGCGGCGCAGAGGGCGGCGCTCGAAGCCTTCCATAAGCGCCTCTGGGAGGTGGTGCCGCTGGTGCTGGCCGGTCAGTTCGACCAGCCCTCGGTCTACAGGAAGAATCTCAGCGGCTTCCTCAAGGCCAGCTCGCCGGTGTTCTGGAACGTCGTGAAGAACTGACGCGAAAAGGCCGGGTCCGTCAGGTCGGACCCGGCCTCTCCAGCTGCTTGTAGATCGCCGCCGGCTCGCCCCACAGCGCCGCCCATTCCGGATCGCCGTAGGAAAAATGCCACCACTCGCCGTTGAAGGGCGCGAAGCCGGCATGGACCATGGCCTCGCGCAAATGCGCGCGGTTTCGACGCTGCGCCTCGGTCAGGCCGTCGGCGAAGGCGACGTATTTCGGCGACTCGAAATCGGCATAGACATGGCCCATATCGACCGGCGCGCCGTCCTCGACGATGGTGACGTCGACCGCGCCGCCGGTCGGATGGCCTGCGACGGAAGGCACCGCGACATGCTGGTGCACATATTCGGCAAGGTCGTCGCCTTTCAGATGCGGGTGCTTCTCGCCGAAGATCTTCGTGTATTTCTCGAAAGCTGCGGTCTGCACCGAGAGCAGGCGGTGCGCGTCCCAGACATGAATCCCGTAGCGCGGGTTGAGACGCCGCAGCGTCTGCGCAGCCAGTGAGAGCCGGGCCAGCGCACCAGAGCGGATCCAGGGCGACTTGAGCTCGCCCGTGGTGATCGGTGCGTTCGGATCGGGGATCATCGGCACGAGCTTCTCGCCATTGTCGCGCACCGGCACCTTCGCCAGCTCGACATAGGTCAACTGGCGCCGGTCGGCGAGCATCGCCAGGACGCGGTCGGGCGAAGGGAGCGTGAGGTCAGCCACCGGCGACGCCCTGGGTGTTGACGTAGAGAGCGTAAAGGCTGTGGCTCGCCGCCATGAACAGGCGGTTGCGATAACGCCCGCCGAAACAGACATTGGCGCAGCGCTCGGGCAGGTCGATATGGCCGATCGGCTGGCCCTGCGGGGAGAAGATGCGCACGCCATCCAGTTCCGGCGTTCCCATGCCCCAACCGCACCAGAGATTGCCGTCGACATCGACGCGGAAGCCGTCGGGCGAGCCGCCGGCGGCGTCGATCAGCACCTTGCCCTTGCCGAGCTTGCCGCCGGAGCGGACCTCATAGGCGCGGATCGTACGGTTCGGCGCGTCGCGCGAGGCGACGACATAGAGCAGCTTCTCGTCGGGCGAGAAGGCGAGCCCGTTGGGGCCGGGAATGTCGTCGGCGACCCTGGCGATCTTTCCGCTCTTGCCGTCGATGCGGTAGACCGCCGGCTCGAGCTCCGATTCGTCCTTATGGCCCTCGTAATATCCGAGGATGCCGAAGGGCGGATCGGTGAACCAGATGGAGCCGTCGGAGGTCACGACGACATCGTTCGGCGAGTTCAGCTTCTTGCCGTCATAGGAATCGGCGAGCACGGTGATCGAGCCGTCGTACTCGGTTCGCGTCACGCGGCGGGAGTCGTGCTCGCAGGTGACCAGCCGGCCGGCGCGGTCGCGGGTGTTGCCATTGGCATTGTTCGACGGCTTGCGGAAGGCCGAGACCTCTCCGGTCTCTTCGTCCCAGCGCAGGATGCGATTGTTGGGGATGTCGCTCCACAGGAGGTAGCGGCCGTCACCGATCCAGACAGGGCCTTCCGACCAGCGGCACCCCGTATAGAGACGTTCGACGGAGGCGAGCGTCACCTTGTATTTGGCGAAGGACTGGTCGAGCACGCGCACCGCGGGATCGGGATAGCGTTGGTTCGGCTGCCACATGTCTCTGGGTTCCGTCATGGTTCGGCAGGGCTTGCCTTCGAGGCAGGAGAAGGAGGACCCTGCTCCCGATCCCCCCACTTTGGATGCTTCCATGGACACTGTCACGCTCGGCCGGACCGGCCTCAAGGTCGGCGTCGCCGGGCTAGGCTGCGGCGGCTTCTCGCGGCTCGGCCTGGCCACCGGCAAGACCGAGGCCGAGGCCGTCGCGCTGGTCAAGCGCGCCCTCGATCTCGGCGTCACGCTGTTCGATACCGCCGCCGCTTACGGCACAGAGGGCGTGGTTGGCCAGGGCCTCGCCGGCGCGCGCGACAAGGTGGTCATCGCGACCAAGGGCTTCATGAACGAGGGCGACACGCTGCTGCAGACGGACAAGCTCGTCGCTAGCCTCGACAATTCGCTGAAGCTGCTGAAGACCGACCATGTCGACATCTTCCAGCTCCACGGCGTGCGCGCCGCTCACTACGACCATGCGGTGAAGGTGGTCCTGCCCGTGCTCAAGCGCGAGCAGGAGAAGGGCAAGTTCCGTTTTCTCGGCATCACCGAGTCGGCGGCCAGCGACCACTCAGCCGCGATGCTGAGCAAGGCGGTCAAGGACGACCACTGGGACACCGTGATGCTGGCTTTCAACCTGATGCATCAGCATGCGCGGAAGGCGGTGCTGCCGGGCACGATGGCGAAGCGCATCGGCACGCTGGTCATGTTCGCCGTCCGCAACATCTTCGCCAAGCCCGAGCGCGTCGCCAAGGCCATGAAGGAACTCGCCGCCGAAGGCAAGGTGCCGAAGGCGCTGGGCGACGATCCGAACCCGCTCGGCTTCCTGATCCATGAGGGCGGCGCCACCAGCCTGACCGACGCCGCCTACCGTTTCGCCCGCTACGAGCCCGGCATCGACGTGGTGCTATTCGGCACCGGCGACGTGAAGCACATGGAGGCGAACATCGCCTCGCTGAACCGGCCGCCGCTGCCGGCCGCCGACCGCCAGAAGCTGATCGATCTCTTCAGCCATCTGCTCGGTGTCGGCCTCGAAGGCGCGACGCCCGCGGTGCGCGCCGAGGCGGAGCGGCTGAAGGCGGCCGCGAAGAGCTAGGTCAGCGCTCTCTCCAGCACCCGCGCAATGTGCACCGCCTCGCGGTGCGCGCCATCGGCGATCTGATGGCGGCAAGACGTGCCGTCGGCGACCAGCAGCGTGTCCTCGGCCGCGGCGCGCACGACCGGCAGCAACGACAGCTCGGCCATCTTCATCGAGACCTCGTAGTGCTCGGCGGCATAGCCGAAGGATCCGGCCATGCCGCAGCAACTCGACTCGATGGCCTGAACCTCGAGGCCGGGAATCTGCTTGAGCAAGGCGAGCGTCGGCCTGAAGGCATCGAAAGCCTTCTGGTGGCAATGGCCGTGCACGAGCGCCTTCGCCTGCCGTAGCGATTTGAACGACAGCTTCGCCCGGCCGGCGGCATGCTCGCGCATGAGGAATTCCTCGAACAGCATCGCCTTGCCGGCGAGCAGCCCGGTCTCGCCCGGCAGCAGCGCATCGATCTCGTCGCGGAGCGTCATCAGGCAGGAGGGTTCGAGGCCGATGACCGGCAAACCGTCGGCGAGATGCGGCTTCAATGTCTCGAGCATCCGGCGGGCCTCGGTCCGCGCCTGGTCGACGAGACCGGCGGCGAGAAAGGTGCGGCCGCAGCAGAGCGGCGGGCCCGACTCCTCGCCGGCAATCACGACATCGTAGCCGGCCGCCTTGAGAACGGTGATGGCGGCGCGGGCATTCTCCGGCTCGAACCATCTGTTGAAGGTGTCGACGAGCAGGACGACGCGCGGCGCATCTGAGGGAAGCGCCGCCTCGCCACGGAAGGGGTGCGGGCTCCATTGCGGCAGCTTGCGCCGCGCGCTGAACCCGGCCCAACGTTCGGACAGCCTTGCCAGCGCCGGGATGCGGTCTCGCAGATGCAGCAGCGCGCGCAGCTTCGAGGCGAAAGGCGCATAACGCGGCAGATAGGCGACGAGCCGGTCGAAGAGGCGCAGGCCGTGGCGCTTCCGGTAGTGATGCAGGAACTCGACTTTCATCCGCGCCATGTCGACGCCGGTCGGGCACTCGCGTTTGCAGCCCTTGCAGGAGACGCAGAGATCGAGCGCGTCGTAGACGGCATCCGAGGTCAGGGCGTCGCGGCCGAGCTGGCCCGAGAGGGCGAGGCGCAGCGTATTGGCGCGGCCGCGCGTCAGGTGCTGCTCGTCGCCGGTTGCGCGATAGGACGGGCACATGGTGCCGGCATCGAATTTCCGGCAATGGCCATTGTTGTTGCACATCTCGACCGCGCCGGCGAAGCCGCCGGGATCGGGCCAGGCGAGCGCCGGCGTGAAAGGTTGCGGCTGGTAACGCGGGCCGAAGCGGAACAGCGAGCGGTCGTCCATGCGCGACGGCCGCACGATCTTGCCGGGGTTCATCAACCCCTTGGGGTCGAAGAGGTCCTTGATCTCCTCGAAGGCCTTGGTCAGGCGCGGACCGAAGAAGGGTGCGATCCATTCCGAGCGCACCAGCCCGTCGCCATGCTCGCCCGAATAGGCGCCCTTGTATTCGCGGACGAAGGCGGCGGCTTCCTCGGCGATGGCGCGCATCTTCTTGGGCCCGTCCTCGGTCTTCATGTTGAGGATCGGGCGCACATGCAGGCAGCCGACGGAGGCATGCGCGTACCAGGTGCCTTTGGTGCCGTTCTTTTCGAACACCTCGGTCAGCCGCCGCGTGTATTCGGCGAGATGCTCGAGCGGCACGGCGCAATCCTCGATGAAGCTGACCGGCTTCCCGTCGCCCTTCATCGACATCATGATATTGAGGCCGGCCTTGCGGACCTCCCAGGTGTCCTTCTGCAGATTGGCATCGACGATCTCGACGACGCTGCCCGGCAGGCCGAGATCGCCCATCAGCGTGACGAGATCCTTGAGCTTGGCGATCTGCGCGTCGCGCTCGTCGCCCGCGAATTCGACCAGCAGGATCGCGTCGGGCTCGCCCTTGAGGAACTGCGCGACCGTCGAGGCGAAGGCCGGGTTCCGGCGCGCGAGGTCAATCATGGTGCGGTCGACCAGCTCGACCGCGCTCGGGCCGAGCTTGACGATGTGCTGGGTCAGCTCCATCGCCTGGTAAAAGATCGGGAAGTGGCAGACGCCGAGCGTGCGGTGTTTCGTCAGCGGAGACAGCTTGAGATGCAGCCGCCGCGAGAAGGCGAGCGTGCCCTCGGAACCGACCAGCAGATGCGCGAGATTGTGGCCGGCCGGCTTGACGGTCTCGAGATTGTAGCCGCCGACGCGCCGCAACAGTTTCGGATAGCGCGCTTCGATCTCATCCGCCTCGCGTGCCGCGATCGCGCGGACTCGCTCGATCAAATCGACGAAGCGCGGCGGACCGGAGATGCCGGCGAGGTTGCCGCCGACCGGACCAAAATGTGCCTCGGTGCCGTCGGCGAGCAGCGCATCGATACCGGCGACGTTGTGCACCATGTTGCCGTAGCGGATCGAGCGCGAGCCGCAGGAATTGTTGCCGGCCATGCCGCCGATCGTCGCCTGGGCGCTGGTCGAGACATCGACCGGGAACCAGAGCCCGTGCGGCCGCAGGAAAGCATTGAGATGGTCGAGCACGATCCCGGGCTGCACCACGACCGTCGCCGACGCCTTGTCGAAATCGATGATCTTGTTGAGGTGGCGCGCATTGTCGATGACCAGCGCGTGCCCGACGGTCTGGCCGCACTGCGAGGTGCCGGCGCCGCGCGAGAGCACCGGGGCGCCTTCTTCGACCGCGATGGCGATTGCAGTCCTGGCATCCTCCTCGTCGATCGGGACCGCCACGCCGATCGGGTCGATCTGGTAGATCGAGGCGTCGGTGGCGTAGCGGCCGCGATCGGCGGCACCGAACAGGACCTGGCCGCGCAGCTCGCGCCTGAGCCGCGTCTCCAGCCTCGATCCGCCGCCATCCATGCCCATGATCTGCCTTTCTCCGCACCCGCCGCGGCCGTAAGATTACCGTCCAGCCCAAGCGAGCGGAACCATGGTCAAGCTGAGCAACGCCCCGAGCGGCCGTCATTTCCTGCAGATCCCCGGCCCCACCAACGTGCCCGACCGGATCCTCCGCGCCATCGACAATCCGACCATCGACCATCGCGGGCCGGAATTCGGCGCGCTCGGCCGCAAGGTGCTGACCGAGATCAAGCCGATCTTCGGCACCAAATCTGACGTCGTGATCTATCCGGCCTCCGGTACCGGGGCCTGGGAGGCGGCGCTGGTCAACACGCTCTCGCCCGGCGACCGCGTGCTCATGTTCGAGACCGGGCATTTCGCCACGCTCTGGCGCGAGCTCGCCGAGCGCTTGGGCTTGCACGTCGATTTCGTCCCCGGCGACTGGCGCCGGGGCGTCGATCCGAAGCAGGTCGAGGTGCGTCTTGCCGAGGACAAGGGCCACGCGATCAAAGCAGTCATGGTCGTCCACAACGAGACCTCGACCGGAGTCACCACACGGGTCGGCGATATCCGCAAGGCGATCGACGCGGCGAAACACCCGGCGCTGTTCATGGTCGACACCATCTCCTCGCTCGCCTCGATCGACTACCGCCACGACGAGTGGGGCGTCGATGTCACGGTCGCGGGCTCGCAGAAGGGGCTGATGCTGCCGCCGGGGCTTTCCTTCAACGCGATCAGCGCCAAGGCGCTCGCCGCGCACAAGACGGCCAAGTCGCCGCGCAGCTACTGGGACTGGTCGACCATGCTGGCGGCCAACAGGACCGGCTATTTTCCCTACACGCCGGCGACCAATCTCCTTTACGGCCTCGCCGAGGCGATCGACATGCTGATGGAGGAGGGGCTCGCGAACGTCTTCGCCCGCCACGACCGCCATGCTGAGGCGACGCGGCGCGCGGTCAGGACCTGGGGCCTTGAGCTCCTCTGCGTCAACCCGGCCGAGTATTCGAGCTCGCTGACCGCGGTCTTGATGCCGGCGGGCCATAATGCCGACGAGTTCCGCAAGAAGACGCTCGCCGCTTACGACCTCTCGCTCGGCGCCGGCCTCACCAAGGTCGCCGGCAAGGTCTTCCGCATCGGCCATCTCGGCAGCTTCAACGACCTGATGCTGATGGGCACGCTCGCCGGCGTCGAGATGGGCCTCGCGGTCGCCGGCGTGCCGCACACCCAGGGCGGCGTGCAGGCGGCGATGAGCTATCTCAGCGGCGCAGCGAAGAGCGAGACGCCGAAGCGCTCGGTGGCTTAGCGCCGGGCTTCACGCCGGCCGCCACCAGCAGCGTCTCCGCCGCCTTGCGCGCAACGGCCGCCATGGCGGCGTCGTTGCGCACCAGCATCTGGATGATGGCGCCGTCGAGCAGGACCTGGAGCTGGCTGGCGAGGCCGTCGGCGTCCTTGGCCTTGGCGGCGCGGAGCAGATCGCGGAACCAGACCCGGCGGCGTTCCTTGAAGGCGATCGCGATGCGGGCCGCCTCGTGCGTCGGGTCGGCGAGCTCGGTCACCGCGTTGACGAAGGGACAGCCGCGCAGGGCGCCGACATCGAAGAGCTTCCCCACCCGGTCATAGGCATCGAGGATCTGCTCGGCCGGCGGCCGGTCCGATTCCGGCAGCGGCGCGAAGCGGCGCTCGAGATAGGCGACGACCAGCGCATCCTTCGACGGGAAGTAGTTGTAGAGCGTGCGCTTGCTGATGCCGGTCTCGGCCGCGACCGTGTCGACGCCGATGGCGCGGATACCCTGGCGATAGAACAGGCGGTCGGCGGTCTCGAGGATGCGCTCGCGCATCGCCGCCGAGGCGGCTTCCCGCGCCGACGCTACACCGACCTGTGCAGTTTTTCCTTGACCGCCCGCCATGGCGCCTCCAAGCTACCTACACAGACCTGTGTAAGCAAGGCTCTCCCATGCCGCAAGCTGCCTCCTGGCGTCCGTCGCGGGTGCTCATGCTTCTTATCCTGGCGACGATCATCCTCTCGATCACCGCCGGTTTGCGCCAGAGCTTCGGCCTGTTCATGGCGCCGATGGCGGCGATCGGCATCACCGCGGTCGCCTTCAGCTTCGCCGCGGCGCTGCAGAGCCTGATCTGGGGCATCGCGCAGCCCTTCGTCGGCATGCTCGCCGACCGCTACGGCACGCGGCCGGTGCTGGCCGGATCGGCGCTGGTGATGGCGGCGGGCCTCGCGATCGCGGCGACGGCGGAAAGCGCGCTCGCGCTCGATCTCGGCGCCGGCCTGCTTGCCGGCATCGGTATCGCCGGCACAGGGCTCGGCATCGTGCTCGGCACCGTCTCGCGCGCCGTGGGACCCGAGCGCCGGAGTCAGACCGTCGGCGCCGTCGCGGCGCTGGGCTCGCTCGGCACCCTGGTCCTGGCGCCTGTCGGGCAGGGGCTGATCGACGGCTTTGGATGGCGCGCCGCGCTTCTCGTCTTCGCCGCGATTGCCGGTGCGATGGCGCTGCTGGCGTTGCCGATGAAGGAAGACGCCCCGCGCCAAGCGGCTAGCTCGGCGCCGGAGGACACGCAGCCGCTCGGCGAGGTGCTGCGCCAGGCTTTCTCCCATCCCGGCTATCTGGCGATGACGGCCGCGTTCTTCGCCTGCGGTTTCCAGCTCATGTTCATCAACGTGCACCTGCCCTCATATCTCGAGCTCTGCGGCTTGCCCGCGACCTTGAGCGCGGCGGCGCTGGGCCTGATCGGGCTTTGCAACACCTTCGGCACCTATGCCGCGGGCTTGCTGGGCGCCCGCTACAGCCAGAAGCGCCTCCTGGCGCTGGTCTATCTCCTGAGGACGATCGCGATCGTCGCCTTCATCGCCGTGCCGGCGAGCCCGACCTCGACCCTGATCTTCGCCGCGGCGATGGGGTTCCTCTGGCTGACGGTGGCACCGCTGGTCAGCGGCCTGGTCGGCCGCGTCTTCGGGCTCAAGCATTTCGGCGCGCTCTATGGCTTCGTCTTCCTGAGCCACCAGATCGGCTCGTTCTGCGGCGTCATGCTCGGCGGCTTCGTCTTCGACCTCACCGGCAATTACGGCGCCGCCTGGATCGGCCTGATCGCGATCGGGCTCATCGCCTTCGTCCTGCAATGGCCGATGGACGACCGCACGCCGGCCGAGCGTGCGCGCGCCAACGCGCCCGTGCCGGCCGCCGCCTAGTCGACCTCGTCCATCAGCACCGGTACGAGAAGTCCGGCCAGCACCTTCGAGCGCTCGACCTCCTTCTTCCCGTACATGCCTTGGACGCCGGAGAGCGCCAGCGTGCCGAGCCGCTTGCCGTTGGCGGTGATCGGCGCGTTCAGGATCGCGGTGATGCCGAGCGAGTAGATCAGCTCGTAGTCGAAATAAGTGCGCTTGATCTCGGCCTTGTTCGGCGCGATGAAGACGTTGCCCTTCTCGAGGATCTTCTGGTTATGCGAGGCGGGGTCGATCGGCTTGCGCCCGCCGACCGGATACTTCCTCGGGTTCGAGCTGTAGGTGCGGGCGACCTCCTTGTCCTTCTCGACGTATTTCAGGACCGTGAACATCGTGAAGTCGCAGGTCTCCTTGGCGAGCTTCTCGACCGCCTTGTAGACCTTCTTCTTGTCGCCCTTCATCGAGAGGGTCATGACATTCGTCACGTCCATGACGGTTATGTCGCGCTTCTTCGGCATGTCCTATCTCACTCTTTCTATGGCGACCGCGGCTTCCGGCGGTGCGGCGGGCAGGGGCGGTTGGGGGATGCGTTCGGGGACCAGGCCGCGCGCGTAGAAGCGCAGCACGACCAGGAGGGCGACGGCGATCAGCAGCTCGCGCAGGGCGGCGCCCTGGACGGCCGAGAGGCCAGGCACCCATGGAATGATGAAGCGCGTCGATTCCAGGAAGAAGACGACGAGGACCGCGCCGACCACGGCGCCGATCGAGTTGCCGAGACCGCCGGCGAGCAGCGACAGCTTGACGTAGAGCGTCAGCAGCGGCGCGAACAGGTCGGGCGCGATGAAGCTGGTGAAGTGGCCGTAGAGGGCGCCGGCAAGGCCCAGCGCCGCGGTGCCGAAGGCAAAGGCCTTGATCTTGAACATGACGACGTTCTTGCCGGCGACCTGGACCACCTGCTCGTCGTCGCGGATGCCGCGCAGCACGCGGCCGAAGGGCGAGTTCACCAGGCGCTCGACCAGGAAGAACAGCACGACGGTGACGGCGGTGACGATGCCGAGGAACTGCAGATTGAACAGATGCGGGCCCAGCGCCTGGCGGAAGGGCCCGGGGATGCCGGAGAGACCGTCGGTGCCGTTGGCGATCCAGAGCTCATTCGACATGACGACGCGCATGGTCTCGGCGAAGCCGAGCGTGACGATGGCGAGATAATCGCCGCGCAGCCTGACCGTGATCATCGCCACCGCGACGCCGACCAGCGAAGCAACCAGGGTGCCGGCGGCGATGCCGAGCGGGATCGGCCAGCCGAGACGCAAGGTCAGCAGGCCCGAGGTATAGGCGCCGACGGCGAAAAACCCGACCAGGCCGAGATTGATCAGCCCGGCCTTGCCCCAGATGACGTTCATGCCGAGCGCCATCATCGCGTAGATGCCGGCGGTGACGCCCATGGCAACGAGGTAATGCTCCATCGCTAATACGCTCTCTGGCCGAGGATGCCGCGCGGGCGGAAGGTCAGCACCAGCAGGATGGCGATGAAGCCGACGGCCGTGCGATAGGCGGGGCTCAGCACGAGCAGGCTCAGCTCCTCGCCGACGCCGACGACCAGCGCGCCGACGACCGCCCCGGGGATGCTGCCCAGCCCCCCGACCACGGCGGCGGCGAAGATCTGCAGGATGGTCTTGAAGCCGATCAGCGGATCGATCGTGGTGTCGAGGCCGATCAGCATGCCGCCGAGGCCGGCCAGGCCCATGGCGACGAAGGAGACGAGGCGGGCGACGAGATTGGCATTGATGCCCTTGATCGCCGCCAGCATCGGGTTGTCGGCGACCGCGCGCATCGACTTGCCGGTGCGGGTGAAGGCGAGGAAGGCGAACAGCGCCGCCATGACGATGACGGCGACGATGAAGTTCTCGACCTGCTGCGGCGAGACGCGGATGCCGGAGACGTTCCAGTCGCGCTGGATCGGCAAATTGTAGCCGCGCAGCTGGTTGCCGAAGATGAAGCGCACCAGGTTCTCGAGCGCGATGGTCAGCGCGATCGAGCCGATCGCCGTGGTGATGAAGCCGGCTCGGCGGAAGGGTTTCAGCACGATCTCGTCGGAGAGCACGCCGATCAGGCCGGCGATCAGGAAGGCGAAGCCGAGGGAGGCGACCGCCGGCAGGCCGAAGGTGACATTGGCGACGTAGCCGGCGAAGGCGCCGATCGTCATGTGCGATGCCAGCGCGAAATTGGTGAAGCGCAGCACCGCGAAGATCGCCGTCAGCCCGATGGCCGGCACCGCGAGAATGGTGCCGGCCATCAGGCCATTGACGATGAGCTGGAGGACCTCCACGCGATGCTACCGTGCTTGTTGGGGTCGTCGCGCGTCACCCCCCACCCTATCCCTCCCCCACAAGGGGGGAGGGAATATTAGGTGCGGCGTCGCGTTCCCTCCCCCCTTGTGGGGGAGGGATAGGGTGGGTGGTGAGACGCGCACGAGGTGGTTCAGCGAC
>Ga0196963_10001984_pt1 | contig 12826 bp, 7 predicted proteins | sample S1_5metaG_FD_148600 | JGI IMG/M metagenome (GOLD analysis project Ga0196963, IMG submission 148600) | Soil microbial communities from Anza Borrego desert, Southern California, United States - S1_5 | ecosystem: Environmental > Terrestrial > Soil > Desert | place: USA: California | collected... | reverse complement strand
CTACGCCGGCGGCGCGGGCGGCAAGACGTACGCCTGGCTGCTCGCCGGCCTCGTCCTCGGCGCCGCCATCCTCGTCAAGCCCGCCACGACCTACTTCTGGCCCGCCGTCGCCCTCGCGTGGTGGATGTTCTCGCGCTCCGAAAACCGCCCGATCCGCTGGCACGCCCTCGCCTGGGTCGTCGCCGCGCCCCTCCTCGTCACCCTCGCCTGGTCCGCCCGCAACCACGCCGTCACCGGCCGATGGGTCTACTCCACCGTCGACGCCCAGAACCTCCGCCACTTCCTCGCCCCGCTCACCGAAGAATTCGCCCGCGCCAAAGGCCCACCGCCCGGCGACGCGCTCCACGCCAACCACATCGGCGCCATGCAGCGCGATTTGGGCGACATCATGATGGCCCGCATCACGCCCGCCGACCTCGCCGACCGCCAGAAAACCGAGGCCCGCGCGATCATCATGAAGACCCCGTTCTGGAGCGCGACCGGGATGCTGATTAGCGCCGGCATCTGTTTCCACGACGGCTGGGCCTGGACGCCCGACCAGCTCAAGGCCCCGACCGCCCTCCGCGACCTGACCTACCGCCTGAACGCCCTCCAGATCGACCTCCGCTTCCCCATGCTCGGCCTGGCGATCGTCGTCCTGATCGAACGCGTCCTCCTCCGCCGCCGCCACAAACACTGGCTCCGCCACACCCTCCACCTCGACCGCCGCGCCGCAAGCAACGACCCCGACGACGACGACGACGACGTCCTCCTCGCCGTCGACCGCCCCTCCCCCGACGCCCTCCGCGAGACCCGCGACCTCGCCGCCCTCGCCGCCATGCTCGCCTACTTCGTCCTCATCTCCGGCACCGCCTTCTCCACCGGCTTCCGCATCGTCTACCCCGCGGAGTTCACCCTCATCCTCTGCGCTATCGGCGGCGTCCGATCCCTCTCCCGCATGCTCCTCCGATACGTCGACACGCGCTGACCCCCGCGCGCCCGAAACAAGCCGGGGCACAGCACACGGGCTCCGCCCGAAGCGCCGCCCCGGATCCGCCCGCGCGGAAAAACAAGAACGCCCACGGAAATCCGTGGGCGTCCTCCATTCTCATCCCAAGCTAACTTCAAACCCGGTGCTTCAACCGCAGCGCGTTCTCCACCGCCGGCCGCCCCATCGGGTAATACTGGAACCCGTTCTCCCGCATCACGTCGCGGTTCAGACAGTTCCGCCCGTCAAAAATCAACGGCGTGTTCATCGTCGCGCTGATCTTCCGGAACGGCAGCGTCGTGTACTGCGGCCAATCCGTCACCAGCGCCACCGCGTCCGCGCCCGCCGCCGCCGTCACCGGGTCCGGCGACCACTCCACCTGGTCCTTGAAGATCGCCTTCATGTTCTCCATCCCCTTGTAGTCGTGCGCCCGGACCGTCGCGCCCTTCGCCAAAAGGAAGTTGATCACGTCGATCGCCGTCGACTCGCGGATGTCGTCCGTGTCGGCCTTGAACGCCAGACCCCAGACCGCGATCGTCGCGCCCTCGATCGGCCGGCCCAGTTTGGCGACGATCTTCTCGGCGAACCGCTTCTTCTGGTTCTTATTGACCGTCTGGATCGCCTGCACGAACAGATTGTCGTAACCCACGGCCTTGGAGATGTGCTCCATCGCCGCCACGTCCTTCGGGAAGCAGCTGCCGCCGTACCCGCAGCCCGCCCGCAGAAACGCCGGCCCGATCCGGCTGTCGGTCCCCATGCCCTTGCGGATGTCTTCGACGTCCGCCCCGTAGTGCTCGCAGAGGATCGTCATCTCGTTCATGAACGAGATGCGCGCCGCCAGCATCGAGTTCGCCGCGTACTTCGTCAGCTCGCTCGACTCCCAGTTCATCGTCAGGAAGTTCTCTTCCCGCTTGATGAGCGGGTCGTACAGCCGCCGCATCTGCCGGAACGCCTCCGGCGATTCGCCGCCGACCACGATCCGGTCCGGGTTCAAGCAGTCCTGGACCGCAGTGCCCTCCTTCAGGAACTCCGGGTTCGACACGACCTGCACGTACGCCTTGGTCTGCTCGCGCAGGAAGTTGTACAGCTTGCGGTTCGTACCGGCCGGCACCGTCGACTTGACGATGATCGTCACCATGTACTCGTTCTTCAGCTCCGCCAGCGCGTCACACACCTCTTTGCCCGCCCCCTCGAGGTAGCTCATGTCGACCGTGCCGTCCGGCTTGGGCGGCGTGCCGACGCACAAAAAGACGACCTCCGCGTCCTTCACCGCCGCCTTCACGTTGTTCGTGAACTGCAACTGCCCCGACGCATAGTGCTCCTGCATCAGCTCCTGCAGGCCCGGCTCGAAGATCGGGCAGTGCCCGTCCTGCAGCGTCTTGAGCTTCTTCGGGTCCTTCTCGACCCCGCGGACCGTATGGCCGATCGCCGCTAAGCACGTCCCGGTGACCAGGCCCACGTAACCGCAACCGATGATCGTCACATCCATATTACTGCTTCCTTACGTTCGACAAATCCCCTTCGCGGGCGGCCCCCGGATCCCGCACGTCCTTGCCCGGCGGCATCATAAGATCGTGACAATTCCCCCGCCACCGGTAAATCGGGAGCGGCTGTCACCTTGTCAGAACATCGGACAACCGGGGGGGATACTTGTTAGCCGATACCGGGATTTACGTTCCAGCGGTCCCGCATCGCGAGGGTTCTAGGACGCGGATATACTGGACATTCGCACGCCCGGGGCAAGGACGCTGGTCATGATCATCACCCCTTCAGTAAGGCCCGCTACACCCACCCGCCGGGCCCTGTTGCGCGCGACCGCAGGCGTCACCATGGCCGCCCTGACCACCCGGTGGGCGGCCGCCGCCGAGGCCGGCAAGGACGCCGGCACCTTTAAGTTCATTGTCCTTAACGACATCCACTACGTCGACGCCAAGTGCGGCCAGTGGCTCGCCAAAGCGATCACCGGCATGAACGCCCACGGCGCCGAGCTCTGCCTGATCGTCGGCGACCTGACCGAAGACGGTACCCGCCAGCAAAACGCCGGCGTACGCGACGTGCTGGGCGGCCTAAAGATGCCTTATTACTGCGTCGTCGGCAACCACGACCACGAGGCCGGCAACAACGGCCGCAAGGCCTTCGAAGCCGCGTTCCCCCACTCCGAAAACTACCTCGTCGAACACCGCGGCTACCAATTCCTCGGCCTCGATTCCACCCAGGGCCGCGCCGGCAAGGACACGGTCGTCGCCAAGGCCACCCTCGACTGGAACGCCGCCGCCCTCAAAACCCTCGACCGCAAGCGCCCCACCGTCGTCTTCACCCACTTCCCGCTCGGCTGGTTCACCCCCTCCCGCCCCGCCAACGCCGGCGACCTCCTCGACCAGTACGCCAACCACAACCTCCGCGCCGTCTTCAACGGCCACTTCCACGGCGCGACCGCGCGCAACCACGCCCAGGCCGTGATCACCACCAACACCTGCTGCTCGTTCCGCCGCAAAAACCACGACCCGTTCGACGCCCGCAAGGGCTACTTCCTCTGCACCGCCAAGGACGGAAACGTCACCCGCGAGTACGTCGAAATCCCCCCCGCCTGACCGCTGTGCTCGCCACGCGAAGCCCGATTCGCGGTCGCTCGGCGGCGTCGCGGCGGAGCGAGAAACGCGCGGCCCCGCGAACCCTCCCGCAGCGGCCCCCTATCGCGGTGCCACCCCACCCTGCTCAATGCCTGCCACGCGCCGCTCGACCACGTCGATCACCCCCGACGGCTCGACCGGTTGGTCCGCCCCGTTCGCCGTGGCCCCCCCGTCCGCCGCCGCCGACAAATCGCGCCGCGTCACCGTCCGCGGCTTCTCGTGCACCATCCCCATCTTGTACGCCGCCACGATCAGGTACCCGAACACCATCAGGTACGCCGCGATCGCGTACCGCGTCCGCATGAACGCGATCGCCCCGCCCAGGCACGCGAAGAACAGCGCCAGCCCGTAGCTGACCATCACCGTCTGCTTCACGCTCAGCCCCCGCGCCACCATCTGGTGGTGGAAGTGCTGCTTGTCCGCGCTGAACAGCGGCCGCCCCGCGATCCACCGCCGCGTGAACGCCAGCGCCGTATCCAGCACCGGCAGCGCGAACATCACCATCGACGCCAAAAACCACTTCCAGTGCTGCCCCTGCGCCATCAGGATCATCGTCACCGCGCAGCAGAACCCGAGGAACATCGACCCCGTGTCCCCCATGAAGATCGACGCCGGGTTGAAGTTGTACGGGATGAACCCGAGCACCGCCCCCAGCAGCGCGATCGCCAGCACGACCCGCATCGTGTCCAGATTCGGGTTCATCGCGCCCGACGTGGTCGCCAAATGGATCGACAAAAACAAAAACCCGAACGCGATGATCGCCGTCACCCCGCTGCACAGGCCGTCCAGCCCGTCCATCAGGTTCGTCGCGTTGCAGCACCCGACCACCACGAACACCACCGCGATACAGCTCGTCGCCACCGTCACCCATTCGGGCACGTGCGGCAGTAGAGCCCACCGGCCGCCCGCCGCCTCCTGCACGCTGACCCACCCGTTGTACGTGTCGAACAGCAGCCCCGTGCACCGCGTCCCGAACCCCTCGGCCAGCAGGAACAGCGCCGCCACCACCTGCCCCAAAATCTTCATCCACGGCCGGAGCGTGAACACGTCGTCCCACAGCCCCAGCACGATGATCACGCTCGCCCCCGCGACGATCGCGAAGCTGATCGTCACGTGCTGCGTCAGCCCCGGCTCCTGGATCGGCATCTTCCGGAACTGGCTCACCGCCAGCCCGCTCAGCCACCCCAGGAACACCGCCACGCCCCCGAGGTACGCGATCGGCACGCTGTGCATCTTCCGCACGCGGTCCGGGTTATCCACGACCCCCCAGTAGTTCGCGACCACGCGCATGATCGGCGTGAACAGGAAACTTACCGCGAACGCCGCGTAAAACACGTAGATGTATTGCTCGAGCAGGTGGTCCGTCGTCGGGAAGACGGCCCCGTTGCTCGGGTCGGGGGCGATCGCCAGCAGGGAGTTCGTCATCCGGTAAACCTCTCGCGCTCGGGCAACGTCGACGGCCCCCGTCGCGGCGCCGGTCTTCCGACCCCGGCAAAACCGCCCATCTTAGATCCCGCTCGGCCGGCGGCAATGCGATCCGCGCATCAAGCGCGCTTCAAACCGCACAACTGTGACAGCCGTAACCCTTTGTTCGGACAGGTTCGCACGCGCCTTAACCCGGCGGGCCCAAATCCGCCCGATAACCGCCAAGCGCGCGCGGCCAGTCATCCGCGCGACCGCACGTCCGCCATGACGGACCGGATGATCTCGTCCAGCGGACGCTTCGGCTCGAACCCGACCGCGCCGCGGATCCGCGTCAGGTCCGGCACCCGCCGCTGCATGTCGTCGAACGGCTGCCCGTACGCCTGCGCGTACGTGAGGTGCTCGACCGCGCTGCGCGACCCCGTCAGTGCGATCACCCGCCGCGCAAGCTCGTTGATCGACACTTCCTCGTCGCTCCCGACGTTGTACACCCCGCCCACCGCGCCCCGCGTCGCCATCAATGCGACCAGTGCCCCGACCACGTCCGCCACGTGGCAGAAGCAGCGCGTCTGCTTCCCATCGCCGTACACCTGTAACGGCCGACCCGCCAGCGCCGCCTCCACGAACCGCGGCAGCACCATCCCGTATTGCCCGACCTGCCGCGGGCCGACCGTGTTAAACAGGCGCACGATCGTCACCGGCAGGCCGTACTGATGGAAATACGCCAGCCCCAAAAACTCGTCGATCGCCTTCGAGTACGCGTAGCACCACCGCGTGTGCTTCGTCGGCCCCATCACCACGTCGTCGTCCTCGGCGAACGGCACCCGCGCCCCCTTCCCGTACACTTCCGAGCTGCTCGTGATCAGCACGGGCCGCCCGAACCGGTGCGCCGCCTCGAGCACGACCTCGGTCCCATGAATCGTCGTCCGGATCGTCCGCACCGGCTCGTCGACGATCAGTTGCACCCCCACGGCCGACGCCAGGTGGAACACCGCGTCGCACTGGCCCATCAGCACGTTCACCGTCGACGCGTTCTCCACCGAGTCACGCACGAACGCGAACCCCGGCCGGGTACGCAGCACGTCGAGATTGTCGGCCCGCCCGGTCGACAAATCGTCGACCACGGTCACCCGGTGCCCGCTCGCGACCAGCGCCTCGGCCAAATGAGATCCGATGAACCCCGCGCCACCGGTGATCAGGTAGTGCATCGCGGGCGGTTGTCAGTCGGAGCGAACGGAATGTCAATCGCCCCCCGCGCGCGACTCGCAACCCGTCGCGGGGCGATCGCATAAGGGAGGGCGAGGCTCCGTCCGAGCCGTTTCACGACGATGCGTCCCCCGGGAGGGCGAGGCTCCGTCCGAGCCGCGGGGGCACCCCGCGCACTCTCGCCGCCGCCGTGCGCGCCAAACACCACCCCAGCGCCACCCTCCCCGGACTCAATCTCTAAAAATCTTCGCGCCTTTCAACCCCGGATCCCGCTCCCGTGCGCGCCCGAGATCACGCCCGCGGGACACCGCCCGTAAAGATGAGCGAACGTTCCACGGGCGCGCCGACTTCGCCCAGGCGGACGCCCGACCGAAACGGAACCGATCGGAGGTACCAAAAGGAACCGAAAAGTACCGATTTGTACCGGTTTGTACCGGAAATGCCCGGTTTTGCCCGGTTTTGCCCGTCACTGTCCTGCACGTAACCTCTTGCGGGACAAGCGATATCAAACCCGTCGCCACCGCCCAAGGACGCGCGGCTTCAAAAATTCGCGGCCGTCCCACGCGGTCAGCAGTCTGTCCCTTCCAGGCCTCGACCGATCCATATCAAGGAGTGGGCATCACCGTCGGTGCCCTCCCCACATTTCGCGCGGAACGAGCACGATCCCCGCGGCGTATTTGTGAGTCGGAATAAGCAAGCTATCATCGACCGTTTCACTCCCCGGCCCCCGCCGCGGGCCCCGCGCCGGAGGGCGTCGCCTAAACATGCGTAAGCTCAAGCCGCGTCGACAATTAGAAGTACCCCAGTCGCGGCCGTCCGTCGAGACGCTCGAACCCCGCCAGCTCTTCGCGTGGGGCGCGTTCCCGCAACTAATCGACCAGGACCTCGCCACGTCCCGTTATCCGCAATACACCGGCAGCGGACAAACCATCGCCTTCATCGACACCGGCGTCGACTACACCCAGCCCCAGCTCGCCGGCAAGTACGTCGGCGGTTACGACTTCCTCGACAACGACACCGACCCCATGGACACCGACGGCCACGGCACCGCCCTGGCGACGCTGGCGGTCGGCGGGTCGTACACCTATCAGGGGGCCGACTACCGCGGCATCGCGCCGGGCGCGAACATCGCCGCCCTCCGCGTCGACGACGCCCAAGTCGTACCGGATGCGCGGTACGAGGCCGCGTTCCAGTGGATCATCGCCAACCGCGTCGCACTCAACATCACGGTCGTCAACTGCTCGTTCGGCGGCGGGCACTACACCACCGAGGCCCAGCGCGCCGTCTACGCCGACGAGATGGCCACCCTCGCCGCGGTCGGCGTGTACATCGTCGCCTCCTCCGGCAACGACGGCGCCCAGACCCCCTACGGCGTCGAGTACCCCGGCGCCGACCCGAGCGTCTTCAACGCCGGCTCCGTCACCTCGGGCGACGTCATCAGCAAGTTCACCGAGCGCGGGCCGATCATGGACATCCTCGCGCCCGGCGAGAACGTCCCGACCGCCTACCTCGACGCCAACGGCAACCGCATCTTCCTGGCCGCCTCCGGCACGAGCTTCTCAAGCCCGATCGTGGCCGGCGCCGCCGCCCTGATCAAACAGGTCGACCCCACCTTCACCGCGCGGGACGTGAACTCGATCCTCCGCGCCAGCGGCGTCGACAACTACGACGGCGACGCCGAGGCCACCCCGCGCACCCTCCTGACCTACTCCCGCCTCGACGTCGACTCCGCCGTCGACCTCGCCGTCGCCCGCCGCGCGGTCGGCGCCGCCCCGGGCACGCTCGGCGACGACGGCCGCGAGGCCGCCATCAAGTTCGACCAGGACGGCGTCCTCCACTACGCGTGGTACGACTCCGCCACGACCGAACTCAAATACGCCGCCCGGTCCAACAACGGCAAGTGGACGACCGTCCGCACCGTCGACACCGCCGGCGACGTCGGGCACTTCGTCTCCATGGCCGTCTCGTCCACCGGGAAACCCTCGCTCGCGTACTACGACTCGGGCAACGCCGACCTCAAGTACGCCGCCTGGACCGGCTCGAGCTGGGCCGTCGAGACCGTCCAGTCGCACCTGTCCGTCGGCCTCTACCCCTCGCTCGCCTTCGACCAGTTCGACGACCCGATCATCACCTACTACTACAAGAACGGTGGCGACCTCCGCGTCGCCGTCAACTTCGGCTCGGGGTGGCAGATCTCGACCGTCGACGCGACCCAGGACTCGGGCCGGTACTCCAGTCTGGCGCTCAACGCGTCCGGGCAGTGGACCGTCGCCTACGAGAACAGCACGACCGGACAGTTCAAGTTCGCCCGCCGCAGCGGGACGAGCTGGAGCGTGTCGACGATCGACGGGGCGACCCGCGCCGGCGGCGGGTACATCTCGCTCGCCTACGACGGGTCCAACCGCGCCAACGTCTCCTACTACGACGCGTGGAACGCCGACCTCAAGTTCGCGCGTCTCTCCGGCACCACCTGGAGCACCACCACCGTCGCCTCCCAGTTCTCGCAGGGCCTCTACACGAACCTCTTCTTCGACGCCGGCGGCAGCGCAAACATCGTCTACTTCAATAAGACGCAGGACTCGGCCCTGCTGGCCGCCGGCACGTTCGGGAACTGGAACGTCTCCGCCTTGGCGTCCGGCGGCGGACGACACTTGGCCGTCGCCCGATACGGGGGGACGTCGGTCTTCGCCTTCTACGACTCCGCATCCACCTCGCTCGCCCTCGACCAGTTTTGAGCACGGCGCGCGATTGCGGTCACACCCGCGGGGCAGAAAAAACTACCCAATTTACCGCTCGAGCTCGGTAGATCCGCCCTCCGAGCCCTTGCAAATTCGCAACTCTATGGATGTAAGGTGCCCCAAATCATGGATTTAGGCCCGCTACCACGGTTTCCTAGGAGGCGCGGCGGGCGGCGGTCTTTGCAGATCGCTCACCGTTTTTCCCTTGAACGCCGGAAACCGCCCGTGTTATAGATCCTCACTGGAGAGCTTGCGCGTCGACGACGTGTCGGTGTCGCGAGAAAACGAGAGTGACGGGTCTACCTCAGGATGGGGCGACACGTGAGAGAAACCACTTCGAACGCGAGGGTCGGGATGAAGCTGCACAAGATCGGGCTCGCCGCTGCCACGGCCGCATTCGCGCTGATTGCCGGCCCCGCACAGGGCGCCGAAAACCTTTTGTACGATTGGAACGCGGTCAACGCGGCCACGACGCCCGTCGCCGGCTACGTGCCCGCGCCGTTCGTCAACGACACCAACGCGACGTCGGCCGGCATCCTCGCGCAACTCGCTGCGCAGCAGGCCGCCACGCCGGGTCGCGTGGCGATCAAGGTGACCCCGAATCAGACGCTGAGCCCGGCGTCGATCGCGGCACTGTTCAACAACCCGAACTTCACGATCAACTACGCGTTTTACGACATCGAGACCGGCGGCCCGGCGGTGACGACGCCCCTGGCCCAGCAACAGGCCCAGGCGATCCACGCTCAGCCCGGGGGCGCCGGGACCCGCGTCGGCAACTACCGGCTGTTCCCGGGCAACGGGGACAACTCCGGCGTCGGTGCGGGGCCGTCCCTCGCCGAATACACGTCCGGCGGGCCCACCGGCGTGAACATGGCCAACCCCGACCTCTACCCGGGCAGCCCGTTCTACAAGGACCCGGCCGGCGTCGGCGGCACCTCCACCTCGCCCAACATCCGGTCGAGCCTGTTCACGCTCCCGGTCAAGCGCCTGACCTACACGACGTCGAACATCCCGTCGGGCCACCAGATCATCCCGTACGTCAACCGGTTCAATAACTTCGGCAACAACGAGCTCGACTCCGACGCCAACGCGGGCAACGGGTATGCGTTCAATCAGAACGCCGCCGACCCGACCAAGGGTCAACTGCTGTCCCGCGGCGACTTCAAGGCGCTCGTCGCCCACTACCGCCTGCGCGGGGCCGACGGCATCCACCTCCTCGACGGCGGCGTCGTGGGGTACAGCCAGGCCCAGTTCGAGCAGGACGGCAAGGACGGCTGGCAGATCCCGCAGGTCAGCAGCATCTTCGCCGCCGCCGACGCAAAGATCGCCTCGCTCGACACGGTCATCAAGACCGGCGGGACGACGAAGGACTTCGAGACGGCCGGCGTCGTGTTCTCGGGCGTCTACTCGCTCACGCAGAACAAGCTGGCCCTGCTGCTCAGCAACCTGACCGAAGCCCCCACGAGCGTCGAATTCCCCGCCCGTATCGCAGGGAAGATCGTCGCCGGCTCCCACCAGGTGGGCGAGGGCGAACACCGCCTGCTCGAATTCACCGGCGTCGGCACCCAGTGGGTCCTGAGCGCGAACACGCCCCTGTTCACGTCCGCCGCTGACACCAACCGTAACGGCATCGGCGTCCCCGAGCCCGTCGCCCTCGGCAGCCTCTCTCTGGTCGCGATGGGCGCACTCTTCCGCCGCTCGCGCCGGGCCTGAGACGACTCGTTCTAGAATCTCATCACGCAAACTCACCGGCCGCGAGCACCGCTCGCGGCCGGTGCTCTTTTGTCCTCGTACCTGAGAAGGGTTGACCGGCAAGCGCGAAGCGAAAGCGCTCCGATGCCTTGCAATCACTTCGCCGACGCCGGCCGCGCGGCGATCAGGCCGTGCGCCTTGGCCACGCCGTGCATGTAGTCCGGCACCGGGTACTTCTCGGCCGCGATCGCCATGTGCTCCTTCGCCTTCGCCGTCTCGCCGAGGGCGTCGTGGTACAGGCCGATGTAGAGGTGCGCGTAGAAAAGCCGGCGGCCGAGCGCCTTTTCATCGAGCCCCTTATCCGCGGTGGCGGTGGCGATCACGTCGTCCGGCGTGGCCTTGCCGGCGAAGAGGTCCAGCACCTTCATCATGGGGATGCGGTCGTCGCCGCGAGACGGGATGAGCACCTTCTTCGCGTCGGCCGGCGTCTTCCACCGCGCGACGCACGCGAAGTGCCAGGCGGAATTCTCGACGTCGTCCGGGTTGACCGTGCGGTGCTGCTCGAACTGCCTGGCCCCGTCCTCGAACCGCCCGGCGTAGTAGAGCGCGATCCCGCGCTGCCACAGTTGCGGCACATCGTCCGGCCGGGCCTTCGCGTAGGCGTCGAAGTCGGCGCAGCTCCTGTCGGCCCGGCCGAGCATGAAGTGGGCGACGCCGCGGGCGAACTGAGCCTGCGCTCGCGCCGGATCAACCGCCAGCAGCGCATCTGCGTCGGTCACCACGCCGGCCCAGTCTTTGGCCGCCTGGCGCAGGCGGACGCGGATCGCCAGTGCCCGTGCGTCCTTCGGCGCGACCGACACGGCGCGGTCCGCGAGTTTCAGCGCCTCATCGAGCCGCTCGGCGGCCGCGGCCTCCGCGGCACCGGCGAGGAGCCCGTCGAGGTCCTTCGCCTCGTCGGCGGCACGCGCGGGGAGTGAGATCAGGACGATCGCGACGATCGATAGGAGGCGGGAGGTCATGCGGCGTAGCGTACCGCGCTGTCCCACGACATCGGAATATCGAGCTACTTGATGCCGCCCGCAATCACACCGCCGCCCGGCGCCGGAGGTTCTGGAAGAACGGCCCGCGCCGCCGCTCGGTGCACTCGGCCGAGTACAGCCGCTCGGTCAGCCAGTACATGCCTTCGCGCAGCTCGGCAACGCTCATCCCGCGCGGCTCGTAGTTCACGTCGAACAGCGTGCACAACTCCCAGCGCCCGGGCTCGAGGATGCGCCCCTCTTTGAGCAGCCGCGCGTACAGCGGCGTGCCGGGGAACGCGGTCAGCACGGTGATCTGCACGTCGTACAAATGGTGTTCGATCGAGAAGTCGAGCACGTCCTCGAACACCTTGGGCGTGTGCCCGTCGAGGCCGAGGATGAAGCAGCCGTTCACCGTCACGCCGGCGCGCTGGATCCGCTCGACGCGCTCGGCGTACTTGTCCGCCCATTTCGCCTTGGCGTCGGCGTGCATCTCAATCCCCTTGAGCGCGCCCTGCGTCGGGCTCTCTAGGCCGATCAGCACCTGCCGGCAGCCGGCCTCGTGCATCAGGTCGAGCAGTTCCGGGTCGTCGGCGACTGTGACGTCGGTCTCCGTGAACCACTTCAGCCGCAGCGGGATCAATTGCCGGCAGAGTTCCTTCCCCCACGCCTTGTCGACGAACGTGTTGTCGTCGGCGAACTCGATGAACGGCCGCTCGCGCACTTCCATGATCGCGCGGATGTCGCGGATTACGTCGGTGACCGGCCGCTTGCGGTACTTTTCCGCGAGCATCACCGTCGACGCACAGAAGTCGCACCGCCACGGGCACCCGCGCGACGACTGCACCGTGAACCGGTTGTACGGCCGGTCGCCCAGCAGGTCGTACCGCGGCACGGGCAGCCGGGCGACGTCGATCGGCGGAAACTCGCGCGACCGGAACAGCCGCCCCGGCTCATCCATCGTCCTTCCGCCTTCGTCCTTCGCCGCCGCGTCGACGATCGCCGGCCAGACGTTCTCCCCCTCGCCGACGATCACGTAGTCCGCGTGCCTCGCCGCCTCGTCCGGCAAGACCGATACGTGCAGCCCGCCCATCGCGACCTTCACGCCCGCCGCGCGCAACCGCCCGGCGATCGCGTACGCCTCGAACACCTGCG
>Ga0196963_10001983_pt1 | contig 12837 bp, 10 predicted proteins | sample S1_5metaG_FD_148600 | JGI IMG/M metagenome (GOLD analysis project Ga0196963, IMG submission 148600) | Soil microbial communities from Anza Borrego desert, Southern California, United States - S1_5 | ecosystem: Environmental > Terrestrial > Soil > Desert | place: USA: California | collected... | reverse complement strand
CATGTTCACGTCCAGGATCGCCAGGTCCGGCAGTTCCTCCGCGATCATCCGGCGCGCGGCGGCGGCATCGGGCGCTGCGCGCACCACGAACCCGTGGCGGCCGAAGTACTCGGCCAGCAGCGCGCGTAATTCGGACTCGTCGTCGACCACCAGCAGGCGCGGGGCGGTGTCGGGCTGGACGGCGGCGGATTGGGCCTGGGTCATCGAAGGGGCTCCGGCAGCCGGCGCCGACCGCGAAAGACCATGGCCAGCGACGACAGGGGTGGACGAGGCGTGCATGAGGTGGCGGCGATGCTGGTGGGGGCGAGTTTCAGCCCGGCTTCCGGTCTCGGCGGCCAGGGTATCAATTGTTTCAGCGTGCCCGGCGCCGCGATGCGGACGCCGGGTGCCGGAGCCTGCGCGTCACACCAGGGCGAGCGCCGAAGGCAGGGTCGCCAGCACGGCCAGCAGCACGGCGGCCGGGTACAGCACCGCCGACAGCAGGCCGCGCAGATCGCGCGGCGCCGACGCCAGCGGATCGCCGTCACCCTGCAGGTCCTCGGCGAAAGCCTCGCTCCGGTACAGCCAGCCGGGCAGGCCCAGGTCGTCTTCAGTGAGGCCGCTGGCCGCATCGAATTCAACGGGGGCGGGCATCGTCAGCATGGCGGTGGTCATCGGGCTCTCCTCAAGGAAACGCAGGGCCGCCCCGGTCTTTCGGGCGGGGGCGAAGCCCCGGTGCGCGGTGCAGGCAGGATTCGCTGCATCGGAACGCAGTGTCTTGGGCCGGGGTTTCAGCATCGCGTCAGCGTCCCGGGGCAGCGTTTCGTTTGTTGCAGCAGGCGCGGCGATTGCTGGAGCGCTGGACAAGGACGGCCGTGGCCGGTCGACTTCGTCGGGCAGCCGAAGGTCAACTGCGGCCAGTTCGTCACGCTTTTCAGCGGGTGGACCGCCCGGCGGTCTGCTGCAATGAAGTCGTTGGAGTCCCGTCAAGGAGGCGCGCATGCCCGATCTGCCCATGGACAGGATGTCGACCGAGCTGGTCCCGGTCGCAGCCCCGCCCCACCGCGGCGGCATCCCCATCGCCAACCTGCGGCGGGTCTACCGCTGCGAGGAGGTGGAACGCCGCCTGACCAAGCTGCCGCCGAAGGAGCACGAGTCGCTGCGCAGCACCTACGAGCGCATGCTCGAAAAAGGGGCGGAGCGCTTCCAGGTGAAGCCCTCGGGCCTCCCTGCGATGGAGCACCTGTACGACGAGTTGCCGAACTTCCACGACGCGCTCGACGACATCCGGCGCCAGCTGGCCCTGTGCCAGGACAGCCGCGATGCGCTGGAGATCACCCCGATGCTGCTGCTGGGCCCGCCCGGCGTCGGCAAGACGCATTTCGCGCGCGAGGTGGCGCAGCTGCTGGGCACTGGCATGGGTTTCGTCTCGATGAGCTCGCTGACGGCCGGCTGGGTGCTGTCGGGCGCCTCGTCGCAATGGAAGGGCGCGCGGCCGGGCAAGGTCTTCGAGACCCTGGTCGACGGCCAGTACGCGAACCCGGTGATGGTGGTCGACGAGATCGACAAGGCCCGCGGCGAACATGCCTACGACCCGCTGGGCGCGCTGTACAGCCTGCTGGAGCACGACACCGCGCAGAGCTTCGTCGACGAGTTCGCCGAGGTCGCCGTGGATGCGAGCCAGGTGATCTGGGTCGCGACGGCGAACGACGAGCGCTCGATCCCGGAGCCGATCCTGAACCGCGTCAACGTCTACGAGGTGTCGATGCCCGACCGGCACGCGGCGCGCGCGATCGCGCAGCGGCTGTACGCGTCCATCCGCGGACAGCACGACTGGGGGCGCCGCTTCGAGCCCGAGGCGCCCGAGGCCGTGCTGGAGCACATGGCGGGACTGGCGCCGCGGGAGATGCGGCGGGCCTGGATGACGGCGTTCGGCAACGCGCGGCTGGATGGGCGCGGGGTCGTCGAGTTGCGCGACTTGCCGGAGGGGCATGGCAAGAAGTCGCCGATGGGGTTCGTGCAATAGCGCCTGAAGTGCCCGTGGCCGACTGCGCGAGGCGGAGCCTCCGCGCGGGTCGGTGCCGCGGTCGGCTGCCACGCGGCGGGGCGAGGCCCGGCCGGGCGGCGGTCAACCGGACCAGCAAAGGCGCCCGGAAGCTGCATGAAAGGACCAGCCGCACCCCGCGCCTATCATCCCCGCCATGCCCGGCCCCTTCTCCGACCGCCTCGTCATCGCGTTGTCCTCCCGCGCGCTGTTCGACTTCGAAGATGAGAACCAGGTCTTCGAAGCGAGCGACGACCGCGCCTACATGCAGCTGCAGCTCGATCGCATCGACCAGCCGGCGCGCCCAGGCGTCGCGTTCTCGCTGGTGCAGAAGCTGCTGGCACTCATGCGGCAGGGCCAGCAGCAGGTCGAGGTGGTGATCCTGTCGCGCAACGATCCCGTGTCCGGCCTGCGCGTGTTCCGCTCCTGCCGCCACTATGGCCTGGCCATCGAACGCGGCGTCTTCACCCGCGGCGAGCCGCCGTGGCGCTACCTGAAGCCGCTGAACGCGCAGCTCTTCCTGTCGACCAACGAGGCCGACGTGCGCTCGGCGCTGGACGCCGGTGTGCCCGCCGCGCGGGTGCTGCCGCACAGCGCACGCGCCAGCGACCGCCATCCCAACGAGGTGCGCATCGCCTTCGACGGCGACGCGGTGCTGTTCTCCGACGAGGCTGAGCGGGTCTACCAGCGCGACGGCCTGGACGCCTTCCAGCGCCACGAGCACACGCAGGCCGCGACGCCGCTGGGTGCCGGCCCCTTCAAGCCGCTGCTGGCCGCGCTGCACAAGCTGCGCGAGGCCGCGGACCCCGCGGGCATGCGCATCCGCACCGCGCTGGTCACCGCGCGCAGCGCGCCGGCGCATGAACGCGCGATCCGCACCCTGATGGACTGGCACGTCGAGGTCGACGAGGCGATGTTCCTGGGCGGCCTGCCCAAGGGCGAGTTCCTGCGCGAGTTCGAGCCCGACTTCTTCTTCGACGACCAGACGCGCCACGTCGATGGCGCGGCGCCGCACGTGCCGGCCGGGCACGTGACCGCCGGCATCGCGAACCTGTTGCGCGGATCGGCCTGAGGGTCCGCCGGGCCCGCTCCCTCATCGGGACGAACCCGGCCCCTGGTTCAAGGGGGCGCCTCGGGCACGGAACCTGCAATTCAACAACAGCGTGGGAGGGCTGCAGCGCGCCCGCGCGGCCGCGACATGGCCGCCACGAGGCCGCTTCGGGAAGGGACATGCGGGGAAACGCGCTGGACCACCCGGCCCTGGGTCACATAGGTTTCACGCCTGCGCCCGACAGTGCCGGGTCTCACGACGACATACCAACGCCCCGAGGAACACACCGTGCCGATCTCTCTCACCGGAAGCGCCTACGCGCAGGACTTCAATACCCTATCGAACAACGTAAGCGGCGGCACCGGCAGCGCGCTGCCCGCCGGCTGGGCCTTCAACGAGACGGGCACCGGCAGCAACTCCAGCTACCGCAGCGGCACCGGCAGCGCCAACAACGGCGACACCTACAGCTTCGGCGCGGACGGCAGCACCGAGCGCGCGTTCGGCACGCTGCGTTCCGGCTCGGTGGTGCCCACGCTGGGCGTCAGCTTCACGAACGACACCGGCGCGACGATCACCTCGCTGACCATCGGCTACACCGGCGAGCAATGGCGCCTGGGCGCGGCGAGCCGCGCGGTGGCCGACCGGCTGGACTTCCAGTACAGCGTGGACGCCACGTCGCTGGCCACCGGCGCCTGGGCCGACGCCGACGCGCTGGACTTCGCGGCGCCCATCACCAGCGGCACCATCGGCGCGCTGAACGGCAATGCCGCGGCCAACAGCACGGCACTGGGCACGACCATCACCGGCCTGTCGATCGCGCCGGGCCAGACCTTCTGGCTGCGCTGGACCGACACCGACGTCGCCAGCGCCGACGACGGCCTGGCCATCGACAATTTCACGCTCAGCACCGGCACGGTGGCGCCGGCCAACCAGGTCAACCTGTCGGTGAGCGCCGCGGTGGCGCTGGAGTCGGCCGGCACCAGCATCACCGTGACCGCGACGACGACCAGCGCCGTCACCACCGAGCAGACGGTAACTCTTGATGTCAGCGGCACCGGCGTCACCGCAGCCGACTACGCCCTGTCGGCCACGACGATCACGATTCCGGCCGGCGCCAGCAGCGGATCGGTCACCTTCACGGTGCTCGCGGATGGCGTGGCCGAAGGCCACGAAACCGCGCTGCTGACGCTGAGCGGCCCCTCGTCGGAACTGACGCTGGGCAGCACGCCGAGCCAGCAGGTGCTGATCGTCGACAGCATGATCACGGTCCGCATCGCCGACGTGCAGGGCGCGGGCCACATCTCGCCGCTGCTGGCCTCGGCCAGCGACACCGCGGCCGTGCACAACATCCCGGGCATCGTCACCGCGGTGGCGTCGAACGGCTTCTACATGCAGGACCCGACGCCCGATGCCAACGCCACCACCTCGGACGGCATCTTCGTCTTCACCAACAGCGCACCGACGCACTCGGTGGGCGATGCGGTGCTGGTCTCCGGCACCGTCACCGAGTTCCGCGCCGGTGGCCCCGCCTCCGGCAACCTGACGGTCACCGAGATCGTGCACAACGCCGGTGTCGCGCCGCTGGTGATCGCCCCCTGGGACGATGCGCCGGCCGGCGGCATCACGCCCATCGTGCTCGGCACCGACCGCGTGCTGCCGACGCAGAAGATCAACGACGACTTCGGCGCCGGCGGCGGCAACGTGGAGACCGGCGGCGACTTCGATCCGGCGAACGAAGGCATCGACTTCTGGGAGAGCCTGGAAGGCATGCTGGTCAGCGTGCCGGGCGCGGTGGCGGTGTCGCCGACCGCGCACTTCGGCAGCAACGAGGAGATCTGGGTGCTGGCCAACGGCGGCGCCGGCGCCACGGGCGTCACCGAGCGCGGCGGCATCGCCGTGAGCGCCGGCGACTTCAATCCCGAGCGCATCCAGATCGACGACCTGAACACCGGCACGCTGCTGCCCGAGGTGGACGTCGGCGCCCGCTTGGGCGACATGACCGGCGTCGTCCACTACGCCTTCGGCAACTTCGAGGTCCTGGTGGCCGACACGCCGACGGTGACCGAAGCCTCGACGCTGCAGCGCGAGGTGACCACGCTGGCCGGCAGCGCCGGTGCGCTGACGGTGGGCACCTTCAACGTCGAGAACCTGGATCCGGGCGACACCACGTTCGACGCCATCGCCGCGGCGATCAAGACCAACCTCGGTTCGCCGGACATCCTGTGCGTCGAGGAGATCCAGGACAACAGCGGGCCGGCGAACAACGGCGTGGTCGATGCCTCGGTCACCTTCAACACGCTGATCGAGGCCATCGTGGCCGCCGGTGGCCCGCGTTATGAATTCCGCCAGATCAACCCGGTCAACGGTGCGGACGGCGGCGAGCCCGGCGGGAACATCCGCACCGGCTTCCTGTTCAATCCCGAGCGGGTCGATTTCGTCGAGGGTTCGCTGCAGCGCCTGGTCGACCCCGCCGGCGGCGCGTTCGACAACAGCCGCAAGCCGCTGGTCGGCGAGTTCGTCTTCAACGGCGAGCACATCACCGTCATCGGCAACCACTTCAACTCCAAGGGCGGCGACCAGCCGCTCTTCGGCGTCACGCAGCCGCCCGAGCTGAGCTCCGAAGTGCAGCGCATGAAGCAGGCGACCATCGTCGCGGACTACGTGGACGGTCTGCTCGCGGCCGATGCCGGCGCCAGCGTGATCGTGCTGGGCGACCTGAACGACTTCGAGTTCTCGGCGCCGGTCGGCGTGCTGGAGGCCGCCGGCCTCACCTCGCTGGTCGAGACGCTGCCCGCGAACCAGCGCTACAGCTACAACTTCGAGGGCAATGCGCAGGTGCTGGACCACATCATGGTGAGCCCGGGGCTGCTGGCGGCCACCAGCGGCTTCGACGTCGTGCACATCAACTCCGAGTTCGCCGACCAGCTGAGCGACCACGATCCGTCGGTGGCGCGGTTCGGGATTGCGGAGCAGAAGGTGCTGGTGGGGACATCGGGCGTCAACACCCTGATCGGCGGCGCGGGGCACGACACCCTGACCGGCCTGGGTGGCCGCGACCTGCTCACGGGCGGCGCCGGCGACGACAGGTTCGTCTACACCAGCCTGCTCGATGTCGGCGACCGCATCTCCGACTTCCAGCCCGGCGCCGACAGGATCGTGGTCTCGCAGCTCTTGTCCAGCATCCGCTACGCCGGCAGCGACCCGGTCGCCGACGGCACGCTGGCCATCCTCAGCCAGTCCGGGCGCACCTACGCCATGGTCGACGTCGACGGACGTGCCGGACCGGGCACTGCGCGCGCACTGGTGGAACTGGTCGGCGTCACGGCCGGCCAGCTCGCAGGCCACGAGGTCTTCGAGACCGGCATCGTCGTCGGCGCTTGAAGTGCCCTGAACAACCATCCCTGAGACAAATCACCATGACCCACGCCCTGATTGCCAACCTGCCCCGGATCGGCCTCGCCGTCGCCCTTGCCGTGCTGGCACCGCTGGCGGCCCACGCCGCCGCCGTGACCAAGACCTTCGACATCGAGATCACCAGCGGCGAACTGCTGGGCCTGCACTTCGGCGGCCAGTTCAGCTACGACGACACGTCGGCCGATGCCGGCCCGTTCGGCACCACGTACGCGCTGACGGACTTCAGCTTCGCGTTCGAAGGCACGACCTACACCATCGCCGACGTCGCCCCCGACCTGCTGCTGTGGTCGGAGCCGACCGACGGCGACGCCGGCCTCGAGGGCGTCTTCGGCTCCTTCTCGTTCCTGCCCGGCGACGGCTTCTTCGGCCCGACGATGACCTACGTCTTCGCCGACCCGGGGCGCCTGCCGGGCGGCGGCGACGTCAGCTACGCCGATGCGCCCAGCGCCGTGCCGGAGCCGGGTTCCGCCGCACTCGCACTGGCCGCCCTGCTGGGCCTGGGCGCGGCACGCCGCGCTCGCCGCGGCGCATGACCTTCAAAATGAGCGGCCAGGTGGCCGCTCAATCCAGCGTGTAGGTGCGCAAGCCCTCCAGGTCCAGCACGCGCAGGCCGCCGTACTCGATGCGGATCACCCCCTGCGCCTGCAGCGCCGACAGCGCCTGGTTCACCCGCTGGCGCGACAGGCCCACCAGGTAGGCCAGCTCCTGCTGCGTGATGCGCAGCAGCTCGCCCACGCCCGGGTACAGCACTGGGTGGAACAGCGCCGCCAGGCTGCGCGCCACCCGCGCGTCCGGGTGGTTCTGGCGGTCGATCTCGCGCGCGGCGATGAACTGGCCCAGCCGCTCGTTCAACTGGTTCATCACGAAGCGGTTGAAGGGGATGCTGCGGTCCAGCAGCGCATGGAACTCGTCGATCGGCAGGCCGGCCACCGTGCTGCGGCGCAGCGCCTCGATGTTGTAGCGGTAGATCTCGCGCTTGAGCAGCGTGCCCTCGCCGAACCAGGCGCCCGGCGGGATGCCGGTGAAGGTGATCTGCGCGCCGCCCTTGCTGTCGTTGCTCATCTTCAAGAGCCCTTCGACCACGCCGAACCAGTAGGTCGGCGGGCGGCCGACGCGGCAGATGCGGTCGCCGGGCAGCGCATGCGCGACCACGATGGTCCCCGCGGCATGGCGCTGGTCCACGGGGTCCAGCACCTTCAGCCACGGGATGCTGTCGAGCTCGTCGACGGTGGGTGAGCGCGCGCGGTCGCGCAAGCTGGTGGCGGCGGTCATGTCGGCCCTTCAGGGTCGGCGCAAGCAGGAGCCTGGGATCGTCCGCTGCAGCGGCCCGGCGGCACGCGGGGCCGATGAGCAGGGGCGGGAAACTCCGCTCGGGTCGGACCCTAGGATTGTCGTTGTACCGACATCCGGGCGTCAAACTTGGTCCTAGAGTCCGGCTCCAACGAGACCCGGGACCGATGCCAGCCCGAGGCCCCGAACACGAAGGAGACAGCGTGCAAACGACCTTCCCGCGCCTGCTGCTCGACCACGCCCGCCAGCGCCCCGATGCGCCGGCGCTGCGCGAGAAGCTGTACGGCATCTGGCAGACCACGAGCTGGGGCGCGCTGGCCACCCTGGTGCAGCACCTGGCCTGCGGCCTGGCCGCCGCCGGCGTGCGGCGCGGCGAGCATGTGGTGGTCGTGGGCGACAACCGGCCGCGGCTGTATGCCTCGATGCTGGCGGCGCAGTCGCTGGGCGCGGTGCCCGTGCCGCTGTACCAGGACGCGGCGGCCGCCGAGTTCGTCTTCCCGATCACCAATGCCGAGGTGCGCTTCGCCGTGGTGGAGGACCAGGAGCAGGTCGACAAGCTGCTGGAGCTGCGCGAGCAGTGCCCGCAGCTCCAGCGCATCTGGTACGACGATCCGCGTGGACTGCGCAAGTACGCCGAGCCGGGCCTCGAGGCGCTGGACGCGCTGATTGCCGAGGGCGCTGCGCGCGCCGCTCGCGAGCCCGGCTTCTTCGCAGCCCAGGTGCAGGCCGGCCAGCCGCACGACGTGGCGGCCATGTTCTTCACCAGCGGCACCACCGGCAACCCGAAGGGCGTGGTGCACACGCACTTCACGCTGCTGGACCGGGCGAATGCCGGCAAGGCCTTCGACCGCCTGACCGAGCGCGAAGAAGTGCTGGCCTACATGCCGCCCGCGTGGGTCGGCCAGAACATCTTCAGCTACGCCCAGTGGCTGGCGTGCGGCTACGTCGTCAACTGCCCCGAATCGGCGGCGACCGTGACGATCGACCTCAAGGAAGTGGGGCCGACCTACTACTTCGCGCCGCCGCGCATCTTCGAAGGCCTGCTCACCAGCGTGATGATCCGCATGGAGGATGCCTCGCGCTTCAAGCGCTGGCTGTTCCACACCTGCATGGCGGTGGCGCGGCGCGTGGGGCCGGCGCGCATGGACGGCAAGCCGGTGGCGGCGCTGGACGCGCTGAAGTGGAAGCTGGGCGACATCCTGATCTTCGGCCCGTTGCGCAACACGCTGGGCTTCTCGCGCGTGCGCGTGGCGTACACGGCGGGCGAGGCGATCGGGCCCGATCTCTTCACCTTCTACCGCTCGATCGGCATCAACCTGAAGCAGCTGTACGGCTCCACCGAGACCGCCGTCTTCGTCTGCCTGCAGCCCGACAACGAGGCCAAGGCCGACACCGTCGGGGTGCCGGTCGAGGGCGTGCAGATCCGGCTGGCGGACTCAGGCGAGATCCTGGTCAAGTCACCCGGCTTGCTGAAGGAGTACTACAAGAACCCCGCCGCGACAGCCGAGGTGCTGACCGCCGACGGCTGGTACCACACCGGCGATGCCGGCTTCATCGACGCCGGCGGCCACCTGAAGATCATTGACCGCGCCAAGGACGTCGGCCGCATTTCGGGCGGCCCGAACGACGGCGCGATGTTCGCGCCCAAGTACGTCGAGAACAAGCTGAAGTTCTTCCCGCAGATCAAGGAAGCCGTGGCCTTCGGCGACAAGCGCAGCTCGGTCTGCGCCTTCATCAACATCGACTTCGAGGCCGTAGGCAACTGGGCCGAGAAGCGCAACCTGCCCTACGCCGGCTACACCGACCTGGCGGCCAAGCCCGAGGTGTACGAGCTGGTGCGCGACTGCGTCGAGAAGGTCAACGCCGACCTGGCCGCCGACGAGAAGCTGGCCGGCAGCCAGATCAGCCGCTTCCTGATCCTGCACAAGGAGCTGGACGCCGACGATGGCGAACTCACCCGCACGCGCAAGGTGCGCCGCGGCACCATCGCCGAGAAATACCAGGTGCTGGTCGACGCGCTGTACGGCGGCAAGTCCGAGCAGTTCATCGAGACGGCGGTGAAGTTCGAGGATGGGCGCAGCGGCAGCGTGGCGGCGACGCTGAAGATCGTCGATGTGAAGACCTTCCCTGCGGTAAGGAGAGCGGCATGACAGTGGCCACGGCTTTTGCGGGTTTGCCAGTGGAAACGCCCACGGTGCGCGACAGTGCGACCGCCACGCCCCAGCGCGCCCCGGGCGCCGTGGTGCTGGACGTGAAGAACATCTCGCTCGCCTTCGGCGGCGTGAAGGCGCTGACCGACATCAGCTTCGACGTGCGCGAGCACGAGGTGCGCGCCATCATCGGCCCCAACGGCGCCGGCAAGAGCAGCATGCTCAACTGCATCAACGGCGTCTACACGCCGCAGCAGGGCAGCATCACCTTCCGCGGCAAGACCTTCAGCCACATGAACTCGCGCCAGGTGGCCGAGATGGGGCTGGCCCGCACCTTCCAGAACCTGGCGCTCTTCAAGGGCATGAGCGTGGTCGACAACATCATGACCGGCCGCAACCTGAAGATGAAATGCAACCTCTTCCAGCAGGCCATCCGCTGGGGTGCAGCCGAACGCGAAGAAGCGGTGCACCGCGAGTTCGTGGAGCACATCATCGACTTCCTCGAGATCCAGGCCTGGCGCAAGACGCCCGTGGGCCGCCTGCCCTACGGCCTGCAGAAGCGGGTGGACCTGGGCCGCGCGCTGGCGATGGAGCCCAGCGTGCTGCTGCTGGACGAGCCGATGGCGGGCATGAACGTCGAGGAGAAGCAGGACATGTGCCGCTTCGTGCTCGACGTCAACGAGGAGTTCGGCACCACCATCGTGCTGATCGAACACGACATGGGCGTGGTGATGGACATCAGCGACCGCGTGGTCGTGCTGGACTATGGCAAGAAGATCGGCGACGGCACGCCCGATGAGGTACGCCGCAACGAGGACGTGATTGCCGCGTACCTCGGCACCAACCACTGACGGCCGGAAGAAGGAATCGCGATGGGCTTCTTCCTCGAAACATTCATCGGCGGGCTGATGAGCGGCATGCTCTACGGCCTGGTCGCCCTCGGCTTCGTGCTGATCTTCAAGGCCTCCGGCGTCTTCAACTTCGCGCAGGGCGCGATGGTGCTGTTCGCCGCGCTGGCGATGGCGCGCTTCTCCGAATGGATTCCCAAGCTGACCGGGCTGGACGGCAAGTTCATCGCCAACCTGCTGGCCTTCGCCGCCGCCATGCTGGTGATGATCGCGGTGGCCTGGCTCGTCGAGCGGCTGGTGCTGGGCAAGCTGGTGAACCAGGAAGGCGTGACGCTGCTGATGGCCACGCTGGGCATCACCTACTTCCTCGACGGCTTCGGCCAGACCATCTTCGGCAGCGACATCTACAAGATCGACATTGGGCTGCCGAAGGATCCACTGTTCCTGCTGGAGTCCACGTTCCAGGGCGGCATCCTCGTCAACAAGGAAGACCTCTACGCCGCTGTGATCGCCGCCGCGCTGGTGGTCGTGCTGTCGCTGTTCTTCCAGTACACCGGCACCGGCCGCGCCCTTCGCGCGGTAGCGGACGACCACCAGGCGGCGCAGTCCATCGGCATTCCGCTCAAGCGCATCTGGGTCATCGTCTGGTCGGTCGCGGGCTTCGTCGCGTTGGTGGCCGGCATCATCTGGGGCAGCAAGCTGGGCGTGCAGTTCTCGCTCACCGTGCTGGCGCTGAAGGCGCTGCCGGTGGTCATCCTGGGCGGCCTCACCTCGGTGCCGGGCGCCATCATCGGCGGGCTGATCCTGGGCGTCGGCGAGAAGCTGTCCGAGGTGTTCGTCGGCCCCATGGTCGGCGGCGGCATCGAGATCTGGTTCGGCTACGTCCTCGTACTGCTGGTGCTCCTCGTCAGGCCGCAGGGCCTGTTCGGGGAAAAGATCATCGACCGCGTCTAACCGGCAAAATCACCGGCAAAGGGAACGACCATGCTCTACCGTGAGAACGGCCAGTTCAAGACGAGCTACCGCGCCGACCAGCAGATCTTCCCCATCCTGCAGGACCGGGTGGTGATGTTCGGACTGCTGGTGCTGGCGGCGGTCGCCGTGCCGCTGTTCGCGCCGGAATACCTGTTCCGCGCCATCCTGATCCCCTTCCTGATCCTCTCGCTCGCGGCACTGGGCCTGAACATCCTGGTCGGCTACTGCGGCCAGATCTCGCTGGGCACCGGCGGCTTCATGGCGGTGGGCGCGTACGCCGCCTACAACTTCGTGGTGCGCATCGACGGCATGCCGCTGGTGCCCGCCATCCTGCTGGGCGGGGTCTGTGCCACGGTGGTCGGGGTGCTGTTCGGCATCCCGTCGCTGCGCATCAAGGGCCTGTACCTGGCCGTGGCGACGCTGGCGGCGCAGTTCTTCACCGACTGGGCCTTCCTGCGCATCAAGTGGTTCACCAACGACTCGTCGTCCGGCTCGGTCTCGGTGGCCGAGTTGAAGACGCTGGGCTGGACCATCGACACGCCGGCCGAGAAGTACCTGTTCTGCCTGGCCTTCGTGCTGCTGTTCGGCCTGGTCGCCAAGAACCTGGTGCGAGGCCACATGGGCCGGGCTTGGATGGCGATGCGCGACATGGACGTCGCCGCCGCGGTCATCGGCATCCGCCCGGTGCACGCCAAGCTCACCGCCTTCGCGGTCAGCTCGTTCTTCGTCGGCGTGGCCGGCGCGTTGTGGGGCTTCGTGCACCTGGGCTCGTGGGAGCCGGCCGCCTTCTCGATCGACCGCTCGTTCCAGCTGCTGTTCATGGTCATCATCGGCGGACTCGGTTCGATCATGGGCAGCTTCTTCGGCGCTGCCTTCATCGTCATCCTGCCGATCGCGCTGGACAACCTCACCGTCGCGGTGGGCCTGTCCACCGCCACCGCGTCGCACCTGACCTTCATGATCTTCGGCGCGCTGATCGTCTTCTTCCTGATCGTCGAACCGCACGGGCTGGCCCGGCTGTGGTCGATCGGCAAGGAGAAATTGCGGCTCTGGCCTTTCCCGCACTGATGACCCCCCGAAGCGCCT
>Ga0196963_10001982_pt1 | contig 12847 bp, 14 predicted proteins | sample S1_5metaG_FD_148600 | JGI IMG/M metagenome (GOLD analysis project Ga0196963, IMG submission 148600) | Soil microbial communities from Anza Borrego desert, Southern California, United States - S1_5 | ecosystem: Environmental > Terrestrial > Soil > Desert | place: USA: California | collected... | reverse complement strand
ACCGCCACTGGCGAAGGCGCCCTTGAGGTTCTCGTACGCCCACACGGAGTCACAGACCGCGAGCTGCACCATGCCGCCGCTCAGCAGCAGCCAGCACTGCCGACCGACGCGCGGCCCGCGGCTCAGGGCGAGCAGCGCGACGCACGCGGTCGCCAGGTCGAGGATCGGATACACCCACGTGACGGCTCGCTCCACGCTCCCGTCGAGGCCGGGCAGGTCCCGGAGCAGCACCGTCCACGCCACATAGAACAGCGACGACGTGACGAGGAGCCCGTCGACGAGGAGCCGAGCAGGGCTGCTGCCCTTGAGCGCCGGTCGCAGCAGCATCGTCACGCCCGCGATCACGAGCAGCGTCGCGACCACGTAGGCGACGTCGTAGGCCGACGGGACCGGCATCGGCTCTCGTCGGACCGACTCGTACCACAGCCACCAGACGTTGGCCACGGCCCACGTGGCCTCACCGGCCGCCACGGTGTGCCAGGCGAGACGCAGGCGACGGGTCCGCTGGCGACGAGCGCCGGTGGCGCACAGGACTGCCCCCAGGGCAGCGGCACCGACGTAGCCGAGGTTGCTCGCCCAGGTGCCACCGACGAACAGCAGCCCGCCGGCCGCGAGCGCGAGCAAGAGCCCCGCTGCCGCCGCGGCGCGCCGGAACACCAGACCTGTCACTCCGCCCTATCGGCACCCCGGCTGGGCGACCTGAGCGTCGGATCTACGGTGACGGCGTGCCGCGCCTCGTCCTCCTTCGCCATGGCCAGAGTCAGTGGAACGAGCTCGACCTCTTCACCGGGTGGCACGACGTCGACCTCACGGCCCGAGGCGAGGAAGAGGCACGCCGGGGCGGCCAGCTGCTGGTCGAGGAGGGCATCGAGGTGGACATCGTGCACACCTCGCTGCTCCGCCGTGCGATACGCACCGCCAACCTCGCGCTCGAGGTGGCCGATCGGCTGTGGATCCCCACGCATCGCCACTGGCGCCTGAACGAGCGCCACTACGGCGCGCTGCAAGGGCTGAACAAGTCCGAGACGAGGGCGCGGTACGGCGAGGCGCAGTACGTCGAATGGCGTCGGTCCTACGCCACGCCGCCGCCGCCGCTCGATCCCGACGACGACCGTCATCCCCGCTTCGACCCGAGGTACGCGACCCTTCCCCCCGACGTCCTTCCCGCCAGCGAGTGTCTCGCCGACGTCGTGGTGCGGATGCTCCCCTACTGGTACGACCACATCTGCGTCGATCTGCTGGAGGGGCGGACGGTGCTCGTGGCCGCACACGGCAACTCCTTGCGAGCGCTCGTCAAGCACCTCGACAGCATGAGCGAGGACGAGATCACCGGCCTGAACATCCCGACCGGGATCCCACTGCTCTACGAGCTCGACGAGCACCTGCGGAAGGTCTCGGCGCGCTACCTGGGTGATCCCGAAGCCGCCGCCCGAGCGGCCGACGCCGTCGCCGCGCAGGGCAGAGCGCTCCCCGAGTCCGAGCGCGAGCCCGACGATCCTGCTGACTGACTGACGCACGGCCGCGACGCGATCGCGACGTCTCCGGCGCAGGCTCGGACCATGGCGGCGCAGTCGCAGCTGTTCGTGGTCTGGATGAACGGGCGGGTCCTGCTGATGGTCGACGGGCCGACGCCACCTGACCTCGACCCGTTGGTGATCGAAGCGCGGGAGTCGCTCGTCGCCTCAGGCGTCCCCGACGACGACATCGACGTGATCTGGAAGGACCGCACGCCCGCGGTGCTGTGACGCGTCACGGCTCCTCCGGGGACAGAAGCCGGAGGAGCCGCTCGCCGTGATGCCAGTCGGACGACGAGGCCGGTCGCTCATGCTCCAGGAGCGCGGTGGGCATCCGCTCGTGCGCCCGTCCAGGTGGCGATTCGACGCTACGACCGGCGGGCGCGGGTGTCAGCGAGGTGAACGCCCCCACGATCCGTTGGGACCACCATCCACACCGAGGTCATCGCCCTACGGCGAGCAGAGACGGGGTGCGCGAACGTGCCGCACGTGCCGTGCCCAGCCCTCGAGGCGTTCCTCTCGACGTGGCCGGGGGACCCGTCCGGCCTGGACACGGCAAGACGGCGCGCCATCGCCATCGCGCTCATCGCCGACGCGAACGTCGTGGGCGTCGGACGCTCGCTCCTCGAGTTCGACCCCGCGCTCCACCTCGACGCCGATCAGCTCCGCACGCTGCGCGACGCGATCGCCGACCCCGCGACGCCGCTCTCGCCCGCGACGCGCGATCGGGCCCAGCGTCGACTCGACTCGGTCGTCGAAGCGCTCGTGCAGCGGCGGCTCGTCGATGCACACCGCGTCGCGCTCTCTGATGCGCTGACCGGGGTCGGCAACCGAGCGTCGGCGATGCGTGAGCTGCGCACGACGCTCGCCGCCACCGTCCGCCAAGCGCGCGTCATGACCGTGGCGATCGTCGACCTCGACGGGCTCAAGGAGATCAACGACACCGACGGCCACGCCGCCGGGGACGCCGCGCTGCGCGCCGTCGCCAACGCCCTGCGCGACGCCACGCGCGCCGAGGACTCGGTGCACCGCGTCGGCGGCGACGAGTTCCTCGTGATCGCGCCCGCCGCCGACGCCCAGACGATGAAGCGCATCGTGGAGCGGGCGCGCCGGCGGGCGCCGAGGTTCAGCGCCGGCGCAGCCGTGGCACCGATGGATGGCACGACGTCCGACGAGCTCCTGGCGGTGGCCGATGCCCGGATGTACTTCGACAAGGGGTCGGTGGCGAGGCACTAGTCCGCACGCCCGACCCTCGACGGGACGTTTGAGCGATGGTGCAAGACCCGACGAACTGCTCAAGATGGACACCTGATGTCCACGCCGGCTCCGTTCCCTCGACTCGACCGCCGCCGCCACCCGCGAGAGCGCCGCCGAGTGCCCGTCATCCTCGCCGGCGTGGACATCAACCGTTCCTACGCCTGCGTGACCGAAGACATCTCGCTCGGTGGCGTACGCCTGCGGTCCGCCGCCTACACCGGCATCCGCCGCTGCCGTCTCGTGATCGGCGCCGACGACGACCAGGTGGAGATCAGCGCCGTCGTGCTCGACGAGGTCGTCGACCTGACGTCGGGATGCTCGATCCTGCGGCTGGCGTTCGACGAGCCCGGAGCGGCGCTCGACGATGCGCGCTCGGGCGAGGACGCATGGCCCGATGCTCGCCGCAAGCGGACGCGAGCGATCGCCGCCGGCGTGACGGTCACGCTCCTGGCCCTGCTCATCGCGGTGGTGATCGCGACTGCGAGCCAGCCCCGCACCGTGCGCCTCCGGTCCGCGTCCGACGACCGACCCGAGACGCCCGTCGCGTCCACGCCCGTCGCGACCTCATCGCCGACGACGTCGGTCACCGAGCCGCGGACGGCACCGACGTCCGCGCCGACGACCGTCCCCGAGGTGCGCGGAGCGGCCCCTGACGCGCCGGCAACGACAACGCCGCCCCCCGTCGATGCGCCGACCGTCACGACGGTCACCGCACCCCTCGTCGTCCCAGCGCCGGCCGTCGAAGCCATCGACCACGCCGTGCAGCTGATCGTCGGCGACGACGGCGACGTGGCCGCCGTCTCCACCGTCGGGCCTTCCGCCGACGTCGACCGGATCCGCGTCGAGCTTCTCGTCACGCCCGTTCCCGAGAACGGCTCGACACCCGTGTTGGTTCGCATCGAGAACCGCGACACCGTCGCCGTGTCGACGCCTGGTGGTCTCGTCGTCAACGTGACCGCGAGCCGGGACGGCGCCGTCGCCGCGTCGACGACGCTGTCGAGCACGAGCCTCAGCTCGATCGACGCCGGCGAGACCGTCGAGCTCAGCGGCTTCCTCGACCAGCTTCCCCCGGGTCGCTATGACCTCGACGCTCGCTTCGAAGTGACGCGCTGAGCCGCCTCAGCCCTGATTGAGCTCACGGAGCAAGCCCAGCTCGTGGGCGCGAGCGACGGCTTGGGCGCGGTTCCGCGCCCCGAGCTTGCTGAACAGTCGGCTTTGCACGTTCTGCACGGTCTTGACACTGATGTTCAGCGTGCGCGCGGTCTGCTTGATCGACTCGCCGCGCTCGATGGAGAGCAGGATGTCGCTCTCGCGACGCGTCAAGCCGACACCGGGACGATCCGCGGAGGCGATCCGCAGCTGATGCAGCACCTGGCGTGCGAGCGTCGGGTCGAGCACTGAACCGCCGCGGCCCACGATCTCGATGGCGCGCATGAGATCCTCCGGCTCGGAGTTCGCGGTGATCGCCGCTTCCGCTCCCCGGAGGAGCGCGTCGAGGACCTCGTGCTCGTCGTCGCTCTCGAGCACGACGATGGCATCGGCGTCGAGAGCAGCGAGGTCCGCCCAGTCACGATCGACCGGATGCACGATGACGGCCACAAGCGTTGCGTCGGGCGTCGACTCGAGCGCCGCGAGATCGATCAGGTCGCGACCGGCGGCCTGGACCGTGTGCGTCACGACTTCGCGAGCGACGCCGCTGCGGCCGAGCACGATCACGGACGGCCCGCCGGCGCGCAGATCGATGATCGGCTCGTCCTCACTCGCGGCCAACCGAACCTCCCCACGGGACGGTACGGAGGCGACTCACCCCTGCGGCAGGGGCGACACTCCCACCTGCGCATAGGACTCCTGGCCAGGGCACACCGCGCGACGCGCCGCGCGGCGAGCATCACTCCGAAGGCACCAGGCCGAGCTCGTGGGCGCGGGTCACGCAGTGCGAGCGATTCGTCGCGCCGAGCTTTCGAAAGAGCCGCGTCTGGAGGTTCTGCACGGTCTTGTTCTTGATGCCGAGCCGTCGCGCGGTCTGCTTGAGGCTCTCGCCGCGCTCGATTGAGTCGAGGATCTCGATCTCGCGAGCGGTGAGCACGGGTCCCGCTCCTGAGCTCGCTCGCTCGACGGCTCGATCGAGCGCCGCCCGCGTCAGCCGCCGCGGCATCTGGAGCTCGCCGGCCTCGGCAAGTGCGACCGCGCGCACGAGCGCGGCGGGCTCGTCGTCGGCGGTCACCACCGCACTGGCGCCGTCGATGAAGGCGTCGAGGGTCTTGGTCGGCGAGGGGCGATCGAGCACCACGACGACGGGGTTGGCGCACGCCGCGAGCTCTCGCCAGTCACTCGAGCTCGGCTCGACCACGACGATCACCACGTCATCGGACAGCTCCGGCGATGTCTGCTCGACCACGGTGCAGCCGGCCGTCTCGAGCGCGGCGCGCGCGATGTCGTGCGCGATGCCCATCGCACCGATGAGCGCGACCGCGGACAACGAGCCGCTCAGCCGGAGACGGCGGCGGACGACCGCGGGCCGAGCAGCCCCATGCGGTGCGCGAGCGCGACGGCGTGGGCCTGGTTCTGCACCCCGAGCTTGGTGAAGATCCGCTGCTTGTGGTTGTCGACCGTCTTCGGGCTGACGCCCAGCGCTTCCGCGCATCCCGCCGCGGTCATGCCAGCCGCGAGCGATCGGAGGATGTCGACCTCGCGTGGCGTGAGCGCGCTGCGAAGCGGCAGGCGGCGGCGATCCGCTGCCGGCGCGTTGCGAAGGGGGCGACCGAGGGCGGCATCGGTGATGGAGCGCACTCCGGAGCCGTAGGACACCAAGGCGTCGAGCCCGCAGTTCGCGAGCCGGCGCTCGATGTCGGTGGAACGCCCGGGGTGGAGCCCGACGAGGCGCACGGTGGGCGCGACGGCGCGGACCGCCGGCACGAGGTCGGGAGCCGCGCGCACGGCGGCGATCTCGCAGAGCACGACGTCCGCTCCGGTGCTCCCGACGAGATCCGGCAGCGTGGTTGCATCCTCGACCGAGGCGACGACATCCAGCTCCCCGTCCGCGGCGAGGAGCTGCTCGAGGCCGAGACGGACGAACTTCCTCCGCTCTTGGACGACGACCTTTCGCACGCTGTGGCTCCTCCCGCCAGAATTCAGTATCGCATCGCAGACCGGGCGGACGCTGGTCAAACTCTGCCTTTCGACCATGCGTTCCATAGTTCCCACCTAGTCATGCCTGGGTGATCCCCCTACGGACACGTGGTCAGGGTGCCCGAGATCATCCGAGGGGGATGAGGCACGACGATCGCATCGCGCTGCGGGCTCATGCGCCTGCGCTCGTGTGCGCACGGTGCGGCGCGGACACGCCGCTCGAGCTCCTCGACCCGATCGATGCGGCTCGCTGCGTCTGCTGTGACGCCCCCCTGCGCGCCGCGACGGGTGACCCCGCGCCCATCTTCACCCTGCTGGACGGGCTGGGCTGCGGCGATACCGCCGGCATCGGCGCCGCACTGGCTGACTTCGTCGTCTGGCGCGAGGAGGCGCTTCCCGAGGACGTGTTCGTCATCGGCCGTGAGCAGGTTCGTCGGCACCTGCAGAACGGCGCCGAGCGCCGGCTGCGCTCCGTTCGGATCGAGGGCGATGCCCTCATCGCGGAGATCGTGGAGCGCCGCGTCTCGCCGCCCGTGCAGCGGACGCTCACCTGGCGGATCGATGTCGCCGACGGGCGAATCGTCGACTGCGCGGTGGCCGAGCGACCTGACGACAGTCGCCAGTGAGGTTGCTCGAGCAGCAGATCGGGCTGCTCGAGGGGGTCGTCTCGGCGCGGTACGACATCGACGCGGATGGCCGAGAGTCGATCAACGTGCTGGCGCTCCCGGGCCGACCGCGCGAGACCATCGCGCTCGAGGCTCGCTCGATCGCGCTCGTGAACGGCGTGCAGGTGCCGCTCGACGCGGTGAAGGTCGTGCAGTTCGACTCCGTTGAGCAACCGCAGCCCGGCACCTCGAGCGTCGACATCGACCTCGTCGAGGAAACGTGGCGCGGCGCTGGCGGCGACGATCGCCCCGTCGTCGAGAACGTCGAGGTCGCGACCGAGCAAGGGCGCGGTCACGCGCTCGTGACGCTCCGCGCTCGCGGGGCGAGCGCCACCGGTTCTGCGGCCTTCGTCAACGCTGCCGCGTCGATGCGACGCGGTGTCGCCGAGGCGGCGTTGGCTGGCTTCTCGGCGTTGACGAGCGACCGAGCGCGTCTTGCGGTCGACAATGCGTTCGTCGTCTCGGCCGCACCGCACCACATCGCGGTGGTGACGGTCGCGATCGTGACCGACGATGACGAGCAGGTGCTCGTCGGGGCCACGTTGGTGGGGAGCAACGGCGAGTTCCACGCGCTGGTGCGAGCGGCGCTCGATGCGATCAATCGATGGTCGCAACGACCTCAGCGGTCGCCATCGCCGTCCGCGCGCTCGGGCGTCTCACCGGCATCCGGCGCCTGACGCTCGGTTCGCGTCGTCGACGTCGTCGACGTCGTGTCATCGGCGGCGGTCGTGCACCCCGTCGTCGAGGTCGACGACGACGTCGACGATGTCGACGAGGATGCCGGCGCGCACGGGTCCGTCGCCGTGGTGCTCGAGGTCGAGCGCGTCGTTGTCGGTGTCGTCGAGGACGACGCCGCCCGCAGGAACGACTCCGAGGTCGACCAGGACGTCCGCCACTGCCACTGCGACGCCACCGACGTCTCGGTCGTGATCGACGTCGGCGACGTCGCGGGGTCCTCGGTCGGCACGGTCGAGGTGGACGATGGGCTCGAGGTCGGTGCCGGCTCGGCTGACGCGCCGGCGCCGGCGGCGGTGTGCCCGCTGGCCTGGACGAAGGCTTGTTGTTGCTCGATGGTGCTCTTCGCCAGTGGCGCGAGCCCGGCCATCAAGCCGAGGGCGGCGACGAGACCGACGCCGACGGTTCGGTGAAGCGCCTCGCGGACGTCCGCGGGTCGCCCGGCGACGCTCAGGAACGCGGTGATGAGCGGTACGCCGACGTGGAGGAAGTCCCACCACGTGGCGGCGGTGCCGACCAGCTCGAGGCCGATCACGCGCCGCATGCCCTCGGCAAGGAGCACCGCCGCGATCCCCACGGCCATCGCGACGATCGCGACGATGGATGCCGACGCGCTCGTCGGCGGCGTCGGCCGATCCACCTTCCTGCGCCGGTAGAGGTCGGCGTCGGCCGCGGCGACGAGATCGGTCGCGTCCTTGAACCCCTCGTCGAGCTCGGCGAGACCGGCGGTGAAGCTCGGCGAGCGTTCCGTCATCCGTCGGAACGCCGCCGACAGGTCGGCCGCCGTCGTGTCGGGCGCCACGACGACGAACTCGTCGCCGCCGACCCGAAAGGCGCTGTCGCCGCCGCGCAGGCCACGCACGAGCGCCGAGGCCATGCGTCGCAGCGCCTCGTCGCCCGCCGCATGCCCGGCGCTGTCGTTGATCTGCTTCAGCCCGACGAGATCGACGACCGCGACCGTGAGTCGATGCCCATGGCGACGAGCGTGGGCGAAGCTCCGCTCGAGCGCCTGGTGGGCGGCGCGCCGGTTCCCGAGCCCCGTCAGCGGATCGAGCAGCGCCGACTGCTCGATCCTGGCCAGTCGGCGAGCCGTCGTCGCCGTGACGAGCTCGTCGATGAGCACCGCAAGACGGTGCTGCATCTCGCGTGCCTCTTCGTCCGGCAGCGGCGACGCCACCTGGTCGTACAGGACGGTCCGGAGAAGCCGAATGTCGTCGAGGCTCGGGTCGAGCTCGGCGTCGAAGGCGAACAACGCGTCGAGCCAGCGTCCGGAGGTGTCGGTGCGCGTCGTCTCGAACAGGACGGCGGCGACGATCGCCCGCCGGTTGCCGGCGTCGAGCGTCGCGCCCGCCGCGCCCCAGAGGTCGGCGAGTGCGTTCGTGTCGACGTGTCGCCGCATCCGCTCCCCTCGGACCTGTCGGAGCCGCGTTCGCACGGCGCCACGCGGTTCGCTGCGCTACGCAGTCGCACCTGCACGGAAAGGCTTTCCCTGGTCGAGGTTGGGATGTATTCCCTATGCCCCAGTCCGTTCGCGGGTGGCCTCGGCGAGGTTGCCCGGGTGACCGAGCGCGAAGCCTTGCGCATGGGTGACGCCGAGCTCCCGCAGGACGGCGACCTGCTCCTCGTCCTCGACTCCCTCGGCCACGAGGACGGCGCCGATCTCGGTCGTGAACCCGACGAGCGCTCGCGTGAGCGCCCGGGCGCCGGCATCGCGGACGACGGCGGCGGTGACCCCGGCATCCAGCTTCACGATGTCGGGACGGACCAGGAGGACATGGCGCAGCGTCGACCACCCGGCGCCGGCGTCGTCCACCGCCACGCGAACACCACGCGAACGGAGCTCGTCGAGCGCGGCGACGAGCTCGTCGTAATCGTCCACCACGTCGTGCTCGGTGATCTCCACGACCACGGACCGATCAGCCGCCAGGATGTCGGCCGCCCGCCCGTCGCAGAGGCCGGCGGGCGTGAGGTTGACGGCCAGATAGACGTCCGGCGGGAGCGGCGCGCCCGCCGCGACGGCCGCTTCGGCCGCGATCAGATCGAGATCGACGACCCGACCGGCGCGCCGGGCGCGAGCGAACCAGCCCTCGGGCGAGGTGTCAGGCGTCGCCGAGATGCGCGCCAGCGCCTCGACGCCGACCAGCTCGTTCGACGCGAGCTTCCGGATCGGCTGGAACACGATGCGCAGCTCGCGCCGGCGAATGACCTCGTCCAGGGGCCGGTCGGGCCGAGGTCGGCGCGCGAACCAGCCCGCCACGGCGGAAACGACGCGAGTTGTGGTTGCGGGCTTCCCGACCGCCATCGTGCCTCCGTCGTCGCGTCGACGACCGGCAAGGACGATCGTGACGCGGCTTTCCGCCTATTTCTCCGGATGAGCGCTGGCCGGGCAACGGGCGAACAGCGAGACGCGCCGGGACGAAACGGCCACCGAATGGAGACCTTCGGCGGCAGGATGCCGATCAGGGCTGGAGCTTGTAGCCCAACCCGCGCACCGTCACGAGCGTCGTGGGGTTGGCGGGGTCGTCCTCGATCTTCGCTCGCAGGCGGTACAGGTGGGTGTCGACGAGGCGGCCGTCGCCGACGTACTCCCAGCCCCACACCCGCTCCAGCAGCTGGTCGCGCGAGATGACCTGCCCGGCGTGCTCGGCCAGCTCGCACAGCAGGCGGAACTCGGTCTTGGTGAGCGTCAGCAGCCGGCCGTTGCGCCGCACCTCGCCGGCGCCGGGCGCGATCTCGAGGTCGCGGACCCGCATCGTCGTGCGCGCCGGCGCCGTCGCCTCGCGCTGCATCCGCCGCAGGTGCGCCCGCACGCGGGCGGCGAGCTCCTTGGGCACGAAGGGCTTGGTCACGTAGTCGTCGGCGCCGGCCTCGAGCCCGGCGACCACGTCGTGGCTGTCGGCCTGGGCGGTGACGACGAGGATGGGCAGCGCGCTGGCCGACCGCAGCGCCCGCACCACGTCGAGCCCGCCGAGGCCCGGCAGCAGCAGATCGACCATCGCGAGGTCGGCGCCGCCGGCCCGGAACCGGGCGATGCCGTCCTCGCCGGTGGCGGCCTCGACCACGTCGTAGCCCTCGTCCTCCAGCATCAGGCGCACCGCCGTGCGGATGCCGGCGTCGTCCTCGACGAGGAGCACCCGGGCCACGCTCCATGATGCCGTCGCGTCCGCGCGTCGCCGTTCGCGACGCGTTCGCGACCTGGGCGCGGGGCGGCGGTGACATGGGGGTGCCACGGTGAGCAGGTCTGGGAAACCCCTGGGGGCCCGTGGCCGCTCCTGGCGGCTGCGGGCCCCGTCGGGTTCTGACCGCGAAGATCTCACGATGCCGCGGAAGCGACGCCTGGGCTTGCGGGGCCGGCTGGCGATCGCGTTCGCCGTGCTGGGCCTGGCCGTCGCCGGCTCGCTGGCCGCGCTCGCCTACCAGCGCACCCGCACCGTGCTCGTGGAGGACCGCCAAGACGCCGCCGTGGTGCAGACGTTCGTGAACGCCCGACTGGTGCGCGACGCACTGCGGGGTGAGGACGTCGACGTCGCCGAGCTGCTGGCGTCGCTGTCGACGGCCAACCGCTCCGAGCCGCTCCTGCGCCAGGACGAGCGCTGGTACGGCCGCAGCGTCACCGTCGACGCGGATGACCTCCCGTCCGCGTTGCGCCAGCGCGTCGACCGCGGCGTCGCGTCGCGACAGCGATTCGTGCTCGATGGCCGACCGCTTCTCGGTGTCGGCGTGCCGATCCCCGCCATCGGGGCGGAGTACTTCGAGGTGTTCCCGCTCGACGACCTCGAGACGACGCTGCAGACGCTCACCGCCGCGCTGTGGACGGGTGCCGGCGTGGCCGGCATCGGCGTCGCGCTGATCGGCCTCGTCGTCTCCCGACGCATGCTCCGACCGCTGGCGTCGGCGACCGATGCCGCCCGGCAGCTCGCGTCCGGTGATCTGTCGACGCGCATCGACGAGCCCGCCGACCCTGAGCTCGAGCCGCTGGTCGACGCGTTCAACGACATGGCGACATCGCTGGCGGCCCGCGTCGAGCGCGACCGACGGTTCGCGTCCGTCGTCAGCCATGAGCTGCGATCGCCGCTCACATCGCTGCGCACCGCCGTCGACGTCGCCGTCACCCGACTACCCGAGCTCGACGACCGCGCCCGCGTCGCCGTCGACCTCGTGGTGGATCAGCTGGCGCGGTTCGAGCGCATGACCCTCGACCTGCTCGAGATCAGCCGCATCGACGCCGGCGTCGCCCCCGTCGACGCCCGACCGGTCGAGGTCGCGACCGCCGTGCGAGAGCTGGTCGCCACGATCACGAACCACCGCGTTCGCACGACGGTGCAACCGGCGGCGCGCGACCTCGTCGTGCCGCTCGACCTCGCCCGCCTCGAGTGGTCGCTGCGCAACCTGCTCGCGAACGCGCAGCACCACGCTGGCGGCGCCACCGACGTCGTGGTGGACGCCGACGACGCCGTCGTGCGCATCGCGGTCGACGACGCCGGGCCCGGCATCCCCGAGGACGAGCGCGACCTCGTGTTCGAGCGGTTCGCGCGAGGACGAGCGGCCATGGGCAAGCCGGGTTCGGGCCTCGGCCTCTCGCTGGTGCACGAGCACGTACGCGTGATGGGCGGCACGGTCGTCGTCGGCACCTCGCCCGACAACGGTGCCCGGGTGACGATCGAGCTGCCGCGATGACTGCGCCCGCGCAGGTCCGGTCCGGCGCGCTGCGACTCGCCGCACACGTCGTCGTCGTGCTGAGCCTGACCGCCGGCTGCGGTGGTCTGCGGGCCGAGGAGAGCGACCACCCGCTGGCCGAGGACGAGGTGCCCTACGACCTGCTGGCAGCACCGGCGCCCACGACGACCACGTCGACGCCGCAGTCGACGACCAGCACGACGTTGCCGTGGCGGACCAACCTCTGGTACGTCGCCGGCGACCGCATCGTGCCGGCACCCCGGCAGCTGCGCGCCCAGCCCGAGGTCGCGCAGGTGCTGCGACTGCTGCTGCGCGGCCCGTCGGATGACGACCTGCCACTGGTGCGCAGCGCCCTCGACATCGGCGATGCCACGGCGCCGTTCCCACCGGTGGGCGGCGCGCTCACGATCGAGCTCGCCGCCGACTTCGGCGCGCGCTCGTCGTCCGAGCAGATCCTCGCCCTCGCCCAGCTCGTGTTCACCGTGACCGAGGTCCCGGGTGTCGGGCGGGTCGTGTTCCGCATCGGCGGCGCCGACCTGGCCGTGCCGCTGCCGAACGGCCAGCTGGCGCAGGGATCGGTGTCACGTGACGACTACGCGGTCCTCGCGTTCGCGCCGGGATGACGCCGACGGTCAGATGGCGTCGACGCCCTCCTCACCGGTGCGGATGCGCACGAGCCGCCCGACGCCGGTGATCCAGATCTTGCCGTCGCCGATCTTGCCGGTCTGGGCGGCGGCGGCGATGGCATCGGCGACGGTGTCGGCATCGCCGTCGTCGACGACCACCTCGACCTTGACCTTCGGCAGGAACTCGATCGTGTACTCGGTGCCGCGGTAGGTCTCGGTGTGGCCGCCCTGGCGGCCGAACCCC
>Ga0196963_10001980_pt1 | contig 12867 bp, 10 predicted proteins | sample S1_5metaG_FD_148600 | JGI IMG/M metagenome (GOLD analysis project Ga0196963, IMG submission 148600) | Soil microbial communities from Anza Borrego desert, Southern California, United States - S1_5 | ecosystem: Environmental > Terrestrial > Soil > Desert | place: USA: California | collected... | reverse complement strand
GAATGGCGAGCAGGCCGCGCGTCTGCTCCGTATGGCCGACGCAAATCTCGAAATGCATCGCCGAGTGGACGAAATTGGCATGCGTCAGCATCGCCCCCTTCGGCCGCCCGGTCGTGCCCGAGGTGTACATGATGAAGGCGAGGTCGTGCTGGTCGATGCCAACGGGCGCAAGCGCCGGCGTCGGCTTCAGCTTCAGCAGCACCTCGAAAGCCTCGGCGCCGGTCACGCTGCCTTCGACGGAGAAGCGGAGACCGACGGTCGGGATGTCTTTCGCCTCGGGCAGGCGGGCTGCCGCGGCGGCATCGAAGATCAGCGCCTTCGCGCCGCAATCGCTGAGCGCAAAGGCGATCTCGGGCGCGGTCTGGCGGATGCCGATCGGCACGGCGATCGCGCCGATTCGGATCGCACCGAAGCAGGCGAGGAAGAAGGCGTCGTGATTGCCGCAATAGAGGCCGACGCGGTCGCCATGGCCGATGCCGCGGGCGGCGAGGTTGGCGGCGACGGTATCGAGCGCCCGGTCGAGCTGGCGATAGGTGTAGCGCTTGTCCTCGAAGACCAGCGCCTCGCGATCGGGAAACCGCGCGACACTGCGCTTGATCATCGCATCATAGGTCGCGGCGCGGTCGGCATAGGTCTTGACGATGCGGTCTCCGAACCAGCTCTCGTGGCGGATCGGCGATGGCGCGGCCTTCGCCCAGCCGACCGTCATTGCGGCTGCCCGACGATGAACGAGACCGAGGTGGTGGCCGCGCCGCCGATATTGAGCGTGGCGAAGGTCCTGGCGCCCTCGACCTGGTAGTCGCCGGCGGTGCCGGTCACCTGCTTGTAGGCGTCGAGCAGCATGCGCGTGCCCGTGGCGCCGACCGGATGTCCGGCGCCGATCAGCCCGCCGCTCGGATTGACCGGAATGCGGCCGCCGATCTCGATGTCGCCGGCCTCGACGGCTTTCCAGGCCTCGCCCGGCGCGGTGATGCCGAAATGATCGATCGCCATGTATTCGGTGACGGCGAAGCAGTCATGCGTCTCGATACCGTCGAGGCCCTCGACGCCCGCGATGCCGGCGCGCCTGAATGCATCCTCGATCGTGCCGCGCACATGCGGATAGACGTAAGCCTGGCCGCGGCTCGAAGCGAGCTTCTCGGCGGAATGCATTGGCGAGGTCCGGTGGCCCCAGCCGCGGATGACCGGCGTCCCCTCGAGCGTGCGCGCGGTGCGCTGGGCGTGGCGGCGGGCGAAGGTTTCGGAAGCGAGAAACACGACCGCGGCGCCGTCGGAGACCTGGCCGCATTCCTGGCGGCGGATGCGGCCCTCGATCACCGGATTGGCCTCATTGTCCTCGGTGAAGCTTTTCTCGTTGAAGCTCCACTTGCGCGTATGCGCATTCGGGTTGCGCCGGCCATTCGCGTAATTGATCTCGGCGATGCGGCCGAGATGCCGGTAGGCGAGACCGTAGCGGCGATCGTACTCGTCGCCGAGATCGCTGAAGGCGCGCGGCCAAACATATTTCGCATCCTGGAACTCGCGGCCCTGCCAGGCGGCGGTGCCGAGATGCTGGGTGGCGAGGTCGCCCGGCACGTTCCTCATCATCTCGATGCCGACGACGCAGGCGAGATCGTAGCGGCCGGCCTCGATCTCCGCAGCGGCGGCGAGCGCCGCGATCGAGCTCGAGGCGCAGGCGGCCTCGTGCCGTGCGGTCGGCAGGCCGGCAAAGGCCGGATCGATCGAGGCGAAGAACCCGCCGAGCAGGCCCTGGCTGCAGAACAGCTCCGAGGCGAAGTTTCCGACATGCGCGACCTGCACATCGCCGGGCTCGAGCTTGGTCGCGGCGAGTCCATCGCGCACGGTCGTCGCCATGAGGTCGAACAGCGTCTGCTGCTGGCGCATGGCGTTGACCGAGAAATCCGACTGCGCGCCTCCGAGCACGAAAACCGGAGCTGCCATCGCTACCTCCTACCAGCCGGTCGCATAGGCCTGGCGCCGATGATCGGCGCCGGCATACATCACGCCGCCTTTCAAATCCGAATGGATCATGCCGACTGAGCCCGCACGCCAGCGCCGCTCAGGCCACCACTCGATCTTGTGACCGAGCGCGGCCAGCTCGGCGGCGACACTCTTATCGATGCGGCCTTCGAGCTGAAGCCGGCCGGGGTGGTAGGTGTGCGGCAGCATCGAGTTCGGCCAGCTATAGCTTGCGAAGCGCGCCGCCTCGACGGCGAGCTGCGGCTCCATGCCGAACACCGCCGTGTTGAGGAAGCCCTGGATCTGCGCCTGGCCCAGCACCTCGGATCCGGGTGAGCCGAACGGCATCACCGTGCGGTCCTTGCGGATTGCGATCTGCGGATTGGCGGCCATGCGCGGCCGGCGGCCGGGACCGAGCCGCGCCGGATGGTCGCGGCCGGTATAGGCGCGCGAGCCCCAGGCGCAGCAGGGAAGGCCGAGCTCGGGGACCACCGGGCCCATGACGCCGGCATCGCTCGGCGTCGAGGAGAAGGCGTTGCCGTGCTTGTCGACGACGCAGATATAAGAGGTCTCGGCGGCGACCGGCTCGCGCTGGCGCTTGGTCGGCGGACCGATCGCCGCGGAGGGATCGGGCTGCCAGGGCGGGACGTTGCGGCCCGGTACTTCGCCCGGCGCCGGCATCTCCGGCGAGGCTCTGTTCATGTCGATGCGGCGGGCGCGGCTCTCGGCATAGGCGTCCGAGAGCAGCGTATCGAGCGGCACCTTCTCGAAGCGAGGATCGCCGAAATAGGCCTCGCGGTCGGCGGCGGCGAGCTTGAGCGCCTCGGCGACGACGTGGATGTGCAGCGCGCTGTTGTGGCCGAAGCCGGCGAGGTCGAAGCGCTTCAGCAGGTTGAGTGCTTCCAGCACCATCGGTCCCTGGCTCCAGGCGCCGCAGACGAACATGTCCCAGTCGCCGAAGCGGCCCTTGATCGCCGGTTCGATCTCGACCGCGTATTCGTCGAGATCTTCCATGGTGACGAGCCCGCCGAGCTGCTCCTGCATCCTGACCAACGCGCGGGCGACATCGCCGCGATAGACGGCATCGCGTGCCGCCTTGAAGCCCGCGGCGCGACCGCTCGCCGCCTGCGACTGGTCGGCGATGTATTGCAGCATCGAGGCCTGGGCCGGCTGGCGGAAGATCTCGCCGATCATCGGCACGCGCCCGCCCGGCGCGAACAGCTCGTCGGTGGTCGGGCAGGCGTAGTGGAGCCCGCTCTCATACATCTCCATCGTGCGGTCACGGCGCAGGAAGAACATCGGGAAGCCGTCGCGCGCGAAGCCGATCGCCGCCTTCGCCACATCGGCGAAGGACATCGTGCCGTAGCGCTCGAGCAGCGTGATCCAGGTATCCGGTGCCGACGGGACGACCGAATGCAGGATGCCGCGCGGCACGATGCCGTTATGCTTCTCCCAGAAATAGTCGAGCGTCGCCGCCTTCGGCCACGGGCCGGGCCCGACCGCGGTCACCACCTCGTCCCTGCCGGGGAGGTAGAGCATGGTCGGGGCCACGCCGAGGAAGTGGCACATATCGCTTTCGAGCACGTTGAGCGCGAGAGCACCGGCGACGCCGGCGTCCACGGCATTGCCGCCGGCTTCCAGGATCTCGAAGGCGGCCTGCGAGGCCCAGGGATGGTTGGCGACGACCGCATGCCGCGTCGCCATCAGGGTCGGGCGCTGCGGCTCGGGATGATCGGTGCGGAAGGGATAGGTCATCTCAAGCGAAGTGGGCCCGAAGCCTGCGAGCCGATCAAGCGTTACGGCACCAGCACGACACGGCCGACGACACGGCCGGCGCGGAGATCGTCGATCGCCGCGTTGGCCTCCGAGAGGGGCCGCGTCGAGATCGGCACGCCGGATCCGGGCTTCTTCGCCAGAAGCCTCGCCGCCTCGCGCATTTCCTCGAGCGAGCCGACGAAGGAGCCGCGCAGCGTGATCATGCGGCCGGGGATGCCGGGGAGCGGCAGCGGCAGCGTGCCGCCGAAGAGCCCGACCAGGATCATCGTGCCGCCGCGGCCGAGATGATCGAGGCCGAACTTGACGCTGGCTTCCGAGCCGACGAAGTCGACGATTCCGGCGAAGCCCTCGGGCGCAATCTTCTTGATCTGGTCTTTGACGTCAGCGGCGGCGCTGTCGATCGCCTCGGCCGCGCCTGCCTCCAGCGCGGCCTTTCGCTTCTCCGCGCTGATATCGGCGACGACGATGCGCGCTTTGGTGATCTCGGGCGCGAAGCCGATGCCGGCGAGGCCGACGCCGCCGGCACCGATGATCAGCACACGATCCTCTGATGTCATCGCCGGCAGCTTCTTGAGCGCGCTCAAAGAGGTGATGCCGGAGCAGGCCAGCGTGCAGGCCTGTGTCTCGGAAAGACCGTCATAGGGAACGAGGTAGCGCGGATGCGGCACGACCACGTGGTCGGCGAGGCCGCCATCGGCGCGGATGCCAAGGCTCATCTTGTTGCCGCAGAGGACTTCGTCGTCGCGCGTGCAGAATTTGCACGTGCCGCAGCCGATCCACGGATAGACGATGCGCCTGTCGCCGATTGCGGCATCCTTGGCGTCGGGGCCGAATGCGATCACCTCGCCGGCGATCTCATGGCCCGGGGTCAGCGGCAGCTTCAGGGTCGCGCCAAAATTCGCCTTTTTACCGCCGCCGAGGTCGAAATAGCCGTCCTGGACATGCAGGTCGGAGTGGCAGAGGCCCGAGGCGGTGATGCGGACCACCACCTCGGTGCCCTTCGGCGTCGGGATCTCGTAGCAGCGCCGCTCCAGCTTCTGGCCGAAGGCGACGATCTGCTCTGCCTGCATCTGGCTCACGCGTTGGCCATCTCGCGCTTGCGCTCCCAGCAGATCGGGAAGGGCTCGCCCTGGACCACGTCGCCGGTCTTAAGCTGCGGATCGCCCTCGACGAACATCGTCTTCTCCTTCTGCACCCAGCGCGCATCGTCGCCGAGCCAGCGCGAGGAGAAGCCGATACGCCGCTGCGTGCCGGCCTGGTTGCCGCCGGAGCCGTGCACGACCAGCGGGTGATGCACGAGGATGTCGCCCGGCTCCATGTGCCAGGAGAGGAAGTTGTACTTGGGATCGTCGCGATGCAGCGAGAAGTCCGGGCAGGGCTCGAGCTCGTCGTGATGGAGCGTCTTCGACGTCGCGGTGAGCAGCGGGTTGTAGTGCTTGCCCCATTTATGCGAGCCGGCGATGTACTCGACGCCGCTGGTGTCACGCGAAACCGGCGTCAGCGCCAGCCACATCGACGCGACATGATGGCCGCTGACCGGCCAGAAAGGCTGATCCTGGTGCCAGGAGGTGCGGTCGGTGACGCCGGCATCCTTGGTGAAGAGCTGGTCATAGAAGAAGCGCACCGTCTTCGACCGCATCAGGTGGCCGGCGATCTCGGCGGCCGGCGACTCGCGCGCGAAAGCCTCGAAGTCGGGATAGCTGCGCCACATGTAGAGCAGCGTGACGAAGCGGAACTTCTCGCCCGAGGAGGTGTGGTCCTTGCCGCGCACGCGCGGCACGCCGGCCGGGCGCTGCGAGGACTCGGCGAAGGTGCCCTTGAAGTCGGCAACTGCCTTGATGCTCGCCTCGCGCATGCGCTCGCACCAGTCGCGATCGAACATGCCGCGCAGGCAGACGACGCCGTCGCGCTCATAGGCCTCGATGTCTTCGTTTCGGACTTTGTTGAGGGGCGTCCGGTTCATGCTGCGATCCTCTCGAACGGGCAGGCTCAGTTGATAGACTACTAAATATCTGCGATAGTTTCCATCGGCGCAAGGCGGGGAAAACGGTTTTCGGGGCGGGCAGGGACGTGGCTGATACCGACATCCTGGTGATCGGAGCCGGTGCTTCCGGCGCCGCCGCGAGCTGGCGGCTATCGGAGGCCGGCATCCGCGTGATCTGCCTGGAACAGGGCGACTGGGTGAAGCCCGAGGACATCCCGATCGACCGGCCCGACTGGGAGATCGCGCGGGCGAGCTGGTGGAGCCCGAACCCGAATGTGCGGAAGCTGCCTGCGGACTATCCGGTCAACGACACGGACACGCCGATCAAGCCGCTGATGTTCAACGGCGTCGGTGGCTCGACAATTATGTGGAGCTGCTTCAACCCGCGTTTCCACCCCGGTGATTTCCGCGTGCGCAGCATCGACGGCGTCGCCGAGGATTGGCCGCTGACCTATGACGAGCTGGCGCCGCATTACGACCTGAGCGACCGCATGATGGGCGTGTCCGGCATCGCCGGCGATCCCTCGGTGCCGGCGCGCAGCGAGCGGCCGATGCCGCCCCTGCCGATCGGGCCCGGCACGCAGACCGTGATCGACGCCTTCGACAGGCTCGGCTGGCATTGGTGGCCGGGCGACGTCGCCCGCAACTCGACGCGTTATGGCGAGCGGCCGGCCTGCAACAATTGCGGGGCCTGCGAGATGGGTTGCCCAAGCGGGGCCAAAGGCACCGCCGACGTCGCCTACTGGCCGAAGGCCCTCAGGCAGGGCGTCGAGCTCCGTACCGGTGCCCGCGTCTTCGAGATCACGACCGACAAGGCCGGGCGCGCCACGGGCGCGCTCTATTACGACCGCGACGGCGCCGTGCAGCGCGTCACCGCCGAAGCGGTGATCATGGCTTCCAACGGCATCGGCACGCCCAGGCTCCTGCTGTTGTCGAAATCGGCGCGGCATCCTGACGGGCTCGCCAATTCGTCGGGGCTGGTCGGCAAGAACCTGATGCATCATCCGATCGCGGCCTTGAGCGGCATCTTCGACCGGCCCTTCGACGGCGGCACCGGCGGTGCCGGCGCCTCGATCCTCAGCAACGAGTTCTACGGCACGAAGCGCGGCCACGACTTCGTCCGCGGCTACATGCTGGCCGGACCGCGCATCCACGCGCCGCTGGCGACGGCACAGGGCGTCTGGGGCAAGCCGCTGCCTTGGGGCAAGGGCCATCACGCCGAGTTCGAGCGGCTGTTCAGCCGTGCCGGCGCCATGATCATCTGCTGCGAGGATCTGCCTCACGAGGCGAACACGGTCACCATCGATCCCGCGCTCAAGGATTCCGACGGCATCCCGGCGCCGAAGCTGACCTACACCGTCGACGACAACTCCAAGCGCATGATCCGCCACGGCCTCGACCGCTCGAAGGAGATCTGGGAGGCGGCCGGCGCGATCGAGACGATCGAGCGGCCGCTGCTGGCCCAGGCCGGCTTCCATCTGATGGGGACGGCGCGCATGGGGAACGACTCGAAGAATTCGGTCGTCGACAGATGGGGGAGGGCGCATGACGTGCCCAATCTCTTCATCGTCGATGGCAGCGTCTTCGTCACCTGCGGGGCAGTGAACCCCACGCCGACGATCGAGGCGCTGGCGCTGCGCACCGCCGACCACATCATCCGGAGCCGCCGCTGATGACCGGGCGCGATCTCTTCATCGACGCTCTGCTGTCGACGCTGCTGCCGGGCGACGGCGACTGGCCGCCGGCGCTCAAGACCTGCGTGCCGATCTGGTTCGGCGAGCGCGCGCTCGCGGAGCCCGGCCTTGGCGGCGCCGTCGACTGGCTCCGGCGCTCGCTGCCGGCGGACTTCGCCACACGCTCGCCGGCCGAGCGTGCAGGCAATCTCAAGGCCTGCGAGGCGGCGGATTCCGCACGTTTCGCTTATGTCGTCTCCGAAGCCTTCAACGGCTATTACATCGATCCGGCGGTTCTGGCGGTGGTCGAGCGGAAGACCGGCTTTCCGGCGCGACCACCGCAGCCGGCGGGTCATCGGCTCGAGCCGTTCGATGCATCGGTTTTGGACGGGCGGAAGCGCCCAGCGCTCTCTTGAGGGGAACAGATACCATGTCGAATGCAGGGTGGTACGAGGACGCGATCATCATCGACGGCCTCAACGCGTCGAGCAACGGGCCGAACGTCTTCGACCTGATGCGCAAGGGTGGGCTGACCGCGGTACACGTCACCCATGTCAGCCCCTATGCGCGCATGCAGGACACGATGAAGAGCCTGGCGCTGTGGAAGAAGTGGTTCCGCGACCACAAGGACAAGATCTTCCAGGTCTACACGACCGCCGATATCGCCCGCGCCAAGAAGGAGAACCGGCTCGGCGTCATCATCGGCTGGCAGGACTGCACCGGCATCGACGACCACCTGTTCAACATCGCGCTCTATGCCGAGCTCGGCGTCCGCTTCATCCAGATGACCTACAACACCGCCAATGGCATCGGCACCGGCTGCTACGATTCCTTCGATGCCGGCCTAACCGATTTCGGCTGCGAGGTGGTCGAGGAACTGAACCACCGCGGCATCGCGGTCGATCTCAGCCATTGCAGCAGCAAGACCGCCTCGGACGCCATCCGCGTGGCGAAAAAGCCGGTCTGCTACACGCATATCGCGCCGACCGGGCTTTGCGACGTGCCGCGCAACAAGTCGGATGAGGATCTGAGGCTGATGGCGCAGAACGGCGCCGGCTATGTCGGCGTCAGCCTGCACCCGTTCCTGCTGGCTAAAAGCAACGATTCCGAGCTCGACGATTACATCGACTGCATCGAATACGTCTCCAACCTCGTCGGCGAGGACCAGGTCGGCATCGGCACCGACTTCTTCGAAGGGGTCGACATGGCGAAGTTCGCCCAGACCATGACCCGGCGCGACAAGTACCATGCGCGGGTCATCGGCCCGCCGATCCCCAATACGCTGCGCTATCCCTCGGAGATGCCGAGCATCGCCGCGCTTCGCAACATCGTCCCGGCGCTGGAGAAGCGCAAATGGACGGAGAAGCGGATGCGCAAGCTGCTGGGCGAGAATTTCCTGGCCTATCTCGGCCGGGTCTGGCACGCTTGATCGTCGACGAGATTCCTCCCCCGCGCCGGAGCGCGGGGGAGGGCTCGAATCACTTCCACTTCATCTCGTAAAGCCGGCTGACCTCGTCGATCGACGGCTTGAACTCGAGATCCTTGTTCATCGCGTAGGTCACGACGTCGGTGGTCAGCGGCACCATATAGGCGTTCTCGGTGATGCGCTGATAGGCGATCTGGTAGAGCCGGCGGCGCTTCTCCTGATCGATCAGATTGGCGGCTTCGACGATCCACCCGGTGAGCTCGCTGTCCTGCGCCATGTCGGGCGGCCCGCCCTGGAAGGTGACGCTGAGCGGCACCGAGGCATCCGCGATCGACCAGGAACCGGTGGTCGAGTGCACCAGCGGCGTCTCCTTCTTCAGCTTCTTCTCGTACATGGCCGGGAAGGTCATGTAGACGAGCTTCGCGTTGATGCCGACGGCGCGGAGGTCGCCGATGATCGCTTCCGTCACCTGGCGGTCGCGATAGGCGTAGAGCTCGATCTCGAAGCCGTTCGAATAGCCTGCCTCGGCCAGCAGCTGCTTGGCCTTGGCCGGGTTGTAGTCGTACTTGGTCACTTCCTGGGTGCAGCCGAACTGGATCGGATGGCAGTTGGCGGCGATCAGGCGCGTGCCCGGGAAGATATGGTCGACGATCGCCTGGCGGTTGATCGCGTGGTTCATGGCGCGGCGCACGCGCACATCCGCCATCGCCTTGCTCGACTTGCCCTCGGCATCGAGCGTCATGTAGCTGATGCGCATGCTCTCGCCGGTGACGACCTTGATGTCCTTGCGCGTCGCCAGGTTCTTGGCGAGGTCCGGCGGGATCTGCCAGATCCAGTCGAGGCGGCCGGAGATCAGCTCCGCGACCTGGGTCTGGGTCTCGCCGATGGTGCGCTGGACGATCTTGCCGATGGTCGGCTTGCCCTTGGCGCCGCCGGCGAAATAGGCGTCGTTCTTGACCAGGGTGATGGTCTTGCCGGCGACGGCCTCGGTCACCTTGTAGGGGCCGGTGCCGACCGGCTTGTCCGACATGCCCTTCGGCCCGGCTTGCGTGTAGTACTCGCGCGGATAGATCGCCAGGGTCGAGGCCACGTATTCCAGCGCGGCCGGGAAGGGCTTCTTCAGGTTGATGCGGACCTTGTAGGTGTCGACCTTCTCCGCGTTCTTCATCCAGTTGACCATGTTCTGGATGTTCACCTTGTTGTCCGGGTTGGAGACCCAGTTCACGGTGAAGACGACGTCGTCGGCGGTGAACTCGGCGCCGTTGTGGAACTTGACGCCCTGGCGCAGGTCGAACTCGAGCACCTCGGGATTGACCCAGCGCCACGAGGTGGCGAGCACCGGGCTGTAGCTGCCGCGGTCGAGGTTGCGCTCGATCAGGTGGTCCCAGACGAGCCGGCCGATCATCTGGCCTTCGGCCACCGACTGGTTGAAATAGAGGTCGTAGCTGGGAAGCGAGTAGCTCCAGCCGATGTTGAGCGTGTCGCTCTTCTTGTCGGCGAAGGCGATCGTCGGCGCCATGAGCGCCAGGACCGCGGTCGCCGCCAAGGCTTTTCCGAGTCGCATGCCGTTCCTCCTCAATACCGCGATAGCTTGTTTAGTGAGTGCTAACGTCATCCACAATCATGTAGCGAAAAGCCGCGCCCGGCAATAGGATCGGGCACGGGGGATCAGGAGTTCTGGCGGCAGGGATGGTAGCGTTCGGGCTCAGGCGCTTAGGCATGGCGCTGTTCGTCGCCTTCGCGGTCTCCGTGATCAGCTTCTGCCTGCTCTATCTTTCCGGCGATCTCGCCATCGCGCTTGCCGGCGAGACCCAGGACTATGCCCAGATCGAGCTTATCCGAAAACAGTACGGCCTCGACCGGCCGCTGCTCGTCCAGTACTTCGACTGGCTCGGCAAGGCGCTCGCCGGCGATTTCGGCCAGAGCGTCTATTTCAAGACGCCGGTCAAGACCATGCTCGCCGACCGCCTGCCGGTGACCATGACCCTCGGCCTGACCTCGATGCTGTTCGCGCTCGCGCTCGGCATTCCCTTAGGCGTACTCGCCGCGATCCGGCCGAACAGCTGGATCGACCGCCTCGCGCTCACGCTCTCGGTCGTCGGCCAGGCGCTGCCGACCTTCTGGTTCGCGCTGGTCCTGATCGTGTTCCTCAGCCTGACCTTCCCGCTGCTGCCGGCCTCCGGCACCGACAGCTGGGAGAATTTCGTCATGCCGACGATCGTGCTCGGCTACAACGCCGCGCCGGCAATCATGCGGCTGACGCGGACCGGCATGCTCGAGGTGCTCTCATCCGACTACATCAGGACGGCGCGCGCCAAGGGCCTGCGTGCCGGCAAGGTCCTGTTCAAGCACGCGCTCCGCAACGCGGTGATCCCTGTGGTCAGCCTCGCCGCGGTGCAGTTCGGCTTCATGCTCGGCGGCTCGGTCGTGGTCGAGACCATCTTCGCCCTTCACGGCACCGGCTTCATGGCCTGGGAGGCGATCAAGAACAACGACTTCCCTACCGTGCAGGCGGTGGTGCTGACCTTCTCGCTGTTCTACGTGTTGCTGACGCTGGCGGCCGATCTGTTCAACGCCTGGCTCGATCCGCGGATCAGGATCGCGTGAGCATGGCGACCGCGCTCCCGACCGCCGAGTCGATCCTGCAGCCGAGTCCGCGGCGGCTGCTGTTCGGCCGCGTCTCGCGCCATGTCGGCCTCATGCTCGGCGGCGGTGTCTTCATCGCCATCGTCGTGCTGGCGCTGCTGGCGCCGCTGATCGCCCCGGCCGATCCCTATGTTCAGAACGTCGCCAAGCGCCTGATCTCCCCGGTCTGGGAGGCCGACGGCAGCTGGGCGCATCCGCTCGGCACCGATCATCTCGGCCGCGACTACCTGACCCGCCTGATCTACGGCGCCCAGGTGTCGCTGATCATCGGTGCCTGCGCCGCGCTGATCTCGGGCATCATCGGCACGACGATGGGCGTGCTCGCCGGGTATTTCGGCGGCCGCGTCGACATGGTCATCACCACGATCATCACCATCCGGCTGGCGCTTCCCGTGGTCTTGGTGGCGCTCGCCGTCGTCGGCGTCATCGGCGGCTCGTTGCAGGTGATGATCGCGGTGATCGGCCTTCTGCTCTGGGATCGTTTCGCCGTGGTCATGCGAAGCGCGACGCTGCAGATCCGCAGCCTCGATTATGTCGCCGCCGCCCGCGTCTCGGGCTGCTCGACCCTTCGTATCGTCCTGACGGAGGTGCTGCCCAACGTGCTCAACCCGCTGATCGTGGTCGCGACGCTCGAGATGGCGCATGCGATCCTGCTCGAGGCGGCGCTGAGCTTCCTCGGCCTCGGCGTGCAGCCGCCGCTGCCCTCCTGGGGGCTGATGATCGCCGAGGGCAAGAACTACATCCTGTTCAAATCATGGCTGATCGGCATTCCGGGCGCGGCCTTGTTCGCCCTGATCCTGGCGATCAACCTCATGGGTGACGGCGTCCGCGATATCACGGCGCCGGAGGGGAGGGGATGAGCGCGATCCTGGAAGTGCGCGACCTGCATGTGCGCCTGCCGGTGGCGGCGGGCGAGCTGCATGCCGTGCGCGGCATCGACTTCACCGTCTCGCGCGGCGAGACGCTCTGCATCGTCGGCGAGTCGGGCTGCGGCAAGTCGATGACATCGCTCGCCATCATGGGGCTTCTGCCGCGGCGTGCGAAGCGCAACGTCGCTTCGCTCCGTTTCGACGGCCTCGACATGGCCGCCTTGAGCGAGCGCGACATGTCGGACATCCGCGGCAACCGGATGGCGATGATCTTCCAGGAGCCGATGACTTCGCTCAACCCTGCCTACACGATCGGCAACCAGCTGGCCGAGGCGCTGACGCGCCATCGCTCGGTTTCCAATCGCGAGGCGACCGAGCGCGCGGTGTTCCTCCTCGAGAAGGTCGGCATCACCTCGGCCGGCGACCGGCTGCGGCAATACCCGCACCAGCTCTCGGGCGGGCTGCGCCAGCGCGTCATGATCGCGCTCGCGCTCATGTGCGAGCCCTCGCTGATCATTGCCGACGAGCCGACCA
>Ga0196963_10001978_pt1 | contig 12869 bp, 9 predicted proteins | sample S1_5metaG_FD_148600 | JGI IMG/M metagenome (GOLD analysis project Ga0196963, IMG submission 148600) | Soil microbial communities from Anza Borrego desert, Southern California, United States - S1_5 | ecosystem: Environmental > Terrestrial > Soil > Desert | place: USA: California | collected... | reverse complement strand
CCGACGTGGCGGCGGAACCTGGTCGAGAAGTGGAACGGATTGACGAAGCCGACCTCGGCCGCGACCTCCTTGACCGCCATCGCCGTCGCCGCCAGCAGATGGCGCGCGCGCTCGATGCGCTGGGCCTCGAGCCAACCCATCGGCGTCGCGCCGACCTGGGCGCTGAACAGGTGCGCGAGATGCGACGGCGAACACCCGGCGATGCGCGCCAGCGCGGCGATGTCGAGCGGCTCGCGCCAGCGCGTCGCGATCGCGTCCAGCGCGGCGCGCACCGCCGGATGGCGGTTGGCGTGCGCCGCGCGCGGGTTGGCGAGGTAGGCCAGCAGCAGCGCGCGCTCGAGCAGGTTGTCAGCCAGGCGCAGGCGTTCCGGCGACGCGCCGACGGCGACGTCGTGCACCTGGTCGGCGCAGGCGAAGGCCCCGTCGCTGGCGCCGCGCGGGTCGATGACCAGGAGCCCCGGCGCGACCTCGGGCCAGTCCATGAGATCGCTCCATTCCGGACGCGGCCGGAAGATCACCCAGGTCTCGCGCCAGCGCGGCGAATCGTACGCGAAGGAGACCTCGTAGGGCGTCCGCGGGCGGACCAGCGTCAGCGAGCGGGCGCCGACCACGACATCGCGCCCGCGCGACGCGAAGCGCGCCCCGCCCTCGAGCGCGATCCCCAGCGTCCACCACGGATAGCCGGGCTCCCGCCGGAAGCGGTGGTCGAGCGCGTTGTCGCTCCTGCCGGTGCCGATGATCATGGCAGGAAGAGGAAGGTCGTTCGCAGGCTGGTCAATGGATGCCAGCCTGATGGCGATATCCTGGAAGCAGGATCGAGAAGCCATGACTGCCGTCGACCAGGTCGCTCCGCCCGCTTACCGATTCGCGTTCGCTCCGCGCGAGCTCGACGCCATCGCCGCGTGCAACGACGAGCACGGCTTCGCCATCGTCCGCGGCGCGATCACGCCGGCCTTGGCCGACGAGATCAGGACGGACATCACCGCCACGGTGACGGGCGCGCCGGTCGCCGCGCTCGAGAGCCGCTGCGACGTCGCCTTCATCGAACGCGCGCCGTCGCTGCTGAAGCTGCTCGAGTGCGATCCGTACATGCGCCTCCAGCATCGCCTGCTCGGCACCACCGACCTCGTCATGCACCGCACCGCGGCGATCATCCGCCAGCCCGGGTCGCCGCCGATCGGCTGGCACACGGACATGCCGCTCCTGCCGCCGGCTCCGCGGAGCGCCAACGATGCGCTCAACCGCGGCGAATGGCCCAACGGCATGTGGTTCTACCTCACCGGCTCGAGCCCCGAGACCGGCGGGCTGGCGGTCATCGCCGACTCGCATCGCCCGGACTGGACGCCGCCCGCCGGCTACGCGCTCTCCGGCAACCGCCAGTTCGTGCACCGCGCCGGCGACCAGGCGGTGCACGGCGGCATGGAGATCCCCGGCGCTGTGCAGCTGGTGACGGCCGCGAACGACCTGATCGTCTTCGCCGCGCGCACCTATCACGCCGCCAACCCGCACCTCGGCGGCGCTGCGCGCCTGTCGGCGGGCATGGCGCTGCGCCCGCGCCGCCCGCGGCTCACGGTGCCCTGGCCGCTGCCGGAATCCGCCCGGCGCTTCATCGCCGCGACGCCGCCGCACCTGCGCCGCTACGTCGATGGCTATACCGGGATCGTCGCCGACTGGCGGCCGGAGGTCCCTGCGGCGTGACCGTCGCCGCGGCGCTTTGCCCGGCAGCGCGCCACCGCTACACCATGACCGATGGCAGGCTTCCTCGCCGACGACCAGGCGCGCAAGGTGCGCGATGCGACCGACCTCGTCCAGCTGATGGGCGAGTACACGACGCTGCGTCGTTCCGGCCAGAACCACACCTGCTGCTGCCCGTTCCACCAGGAACGCTCGCCGAGCTGCTACGTCTACGACGACGGCCACTACCACTGCTTCGGCTGCGGCGCGCACGGCGACGCGATCACGCTGATCCGCGACAAGGAGCGGCTCGAATTCGTCGACGCGATCGAGCTGCTGGCGCGACGCGCCGGCATCCAGCTCGAGTACAGGCGCTCGGGCAAGCCGGAGATGCCGCGCGGCGAACGCGACCGCCTGCTCGCCGCGATGGAGCTCGCCACGGCGTTCTACGAGCGCCTCCTGTGGGAATCGGCGCAAGGCGCCTCCGGTCGGGACTACCTCGCCTCGCGCGGGCTGTCGGTCGACGTCTGCCGCGCGTTCCGCCTGGGCTGGGCGCCGGGCGGCGGCGCGCTGGTCGACGAGGGCCGGCGCCGCGGCTACGAGCCCGAGCTGCTGGCGAAGATCGACCTCGCGATCGAGCGCAACGGCCGCCTCACCGACCGCTTCTTCGAACGCATCAGCTTCCCGATCTGCGACCGCTTCGGTCATCCGATCGCGTTCTCGGCGCGCCTGCTGCCCGAGGCGGAACGCCGCGCCAAGGAGGAGGGCCGCGGCGTCGGCAAGTACGTCAACTCGACCGACACGCCGCTCTACCACAAAGGCAACGCGGTCTTCAACCTGCATCGCGCGCGCGTGCCGGCGCGCGACAAGCTGCGCCTGATCGTGATGGAGGGGCCGACCGACGTGATGGCGGCGGCGGACGCCGGATTCGACGAATGCGTCGCGGTGCTCGGCACCGCGCTGACGCCGGAGCACGCCAAGCAGCTCGGACCGGTGCCGGGTCCGGATGGCCGGCTGATCCTCCTGCTCGACGGCGATCGCGCCGGCCAGACCAACGCGCTGAAGGCGCTGCGCACGTGCCTGGCGGTCGGGGTCCAGAGCCACGTGGCGATCCTGCCGGAGGAGCTCGATCCCGCGGAGCTGCTCAAGGAGGACGCGGGGAACGCGGCCGAGGGCGCGCGCGGCAAGGCCGCGATGGAGCGCGTCCTCGCATCGGCGCGGGTCGACGTGCAGCACCTGCTGCGCGCGGTCGCGCCGCGGCCGTACGAGCTCGAACCGCGCGCGCTGCTCTCGGCGGCCGACGAGGTGCTCGAATGCCTGCGCCCGCTCAAGGACGCCGAGCTGGTCACGCTCTACCTGCGCGATGCCGGCGATTACCTCCAGCTCGACACGACCATGCTGGCGCGCCGTCTCGCCGGCGCGCGCGACGCCGATCCGGTCGACGAGCCGGCGACCGAGCAGGGGGAGCGCCTGCCGCAGCTCTCGGCCGAGCAGGACGCGTGCCTGCACATCCTGATCCAGCGGCCCGATCTGCGCGCCGACGCCTTCGACCGCTACGAGTTCGAGCCGAGCGACCTGCCCGAGGCGTGGCGGCCGCTGGTCGACCTGATGCAGCGCCGCGTCGAGGCCACGCCGGGCGATCTGGTCGACGACGAGACGCTGGTCGAGCGCCCGGCGCTGCGCGCCTGGGTCTCGCACTGCGCGGCGCTGGCGCTCGATCAGCGCGTGCCGGCGATCGGCGATCCGCCCCGCCGTCTCGCCGACGATCTGCGCCAGATCCGCCTGACCCGGCTGCGCGCGGACCGCGCGCGCCTCGCGCACCTCATGGCCGAGGCCGAGCGCGGTCGCGATTTCGCCGGTCTCGGCCGGCTGACCGCCGAGCGCCTGGCGCTGAACCGGCGGATCCGCGACCTCGAAGCGGTCGGCACCGGCCAGGTCTGAGGCCGCCCGCCGGGCTTGGACTCCGCCTTGAGCAACCTTTGAGCGAACGCCCAAGTTCTGTCGGCAACCCCCGCTTCCATGCTGTAGAGATAGGGAGGGTCCACATTTCGCCGTGACGCGCCGATGGCTAGCTTCGCCCTGCAGCCCTCGCGCCGTGTCCAGCCACCTGTGGTCTCCGGTTCGTTACAACCAGTCGCCCCGAAAACGTTCGACGTGCTGCACGTCAGAGCTCTTGCGGCGATACCTCGCGTCCTAGACTCCACCGACTTTTGCCGGCTCTCTCCTCGGATCGCCCGGCACAACTATCCAAGGCGCTACGATTTATGGCGAAGCTCACGACCGCTCCCACGACCCCGGCACCGACCGCTCCCAGCGACGGTGAAGCCGCCGCGACGCCCCCGGCCGCCGGCCCGGAAGGTCAGCCGCTGACGATCAAGGACGTGGTCGAGCGCCTGGTGAAGACCAGCAAGGGCAAGGGCATGGTCACCTACGACCAGCTCAACGCCCTGCTGCCCGACGCGGTCAACGACCCCGAGCAGCTCGACCAGATCCTGACCGAGCTCGAGCAGAAGGGCGTCGAGCTGGTCGAGGACCTGAGCGAGGGCGACGACACCGGCGTCAGCGAGACCACCGCCGAGACGACGGAGGCCAACGAGGAGGACGCGGGCCTCATCTACGAGGGCTACAACCCGAACGCCGAGGACGACGTCGAGATCGGCGAGAAGATCGACGACCCGGTGCGCATGTACCTGTCGCAGATGGGCGAGATCCCGCTGCTGACGCGCGACCAGGAGATCGAGCTCGCCCGGCGCATCGAGATCTACCGCGACGGCTTCCGCCGCAAGGTCATGACCATGCCGGAGGCCGTGCGCCGCGGCATCCAGTGGGTCGAAGAGCAGAAGGAAGTGAAGGAGCTGCAGGAGAAGAACGCCAAGAGCCACGGCTCGTCGCCGACCCGCGACGATTACCTCGACCGCGCCGAGAGCCACCTCGGCACCATGTACCGCCTGGTCGAGCACGTCTCGCCGTTGGGCGACGAGATGGCGAACGCCGCCGAGGAGGAGGCCGAGGTCCGCATCGAGCAGCTGCTGCGCAACCGCCTGCTGCGCTCGTACCGCCTGCTCGAGGAGATGGAGCTCGACGCCAAGACCGTCATCCAGATCAAGGACGAGATGCTCGACCTGCGCCGGCGCATCCTGCGCCTGCGCCGCGAGGTCGAGCAGAACCGCCGCAAGAAGCAGGTGGTCAAGGAGAAGCACGGCGAGCTGGGCAACCTCGGCAAGCACATCGGCGAGCCGATCGACCGCTTCATCGACCGCTGCATCGCGGTGTCGAAGCGCTTCCGCCTCTACGAGGAGGCCAAGCAGAAGCTGTCGTGCGGCAACCTGCGCCTGGTCGTCTCGATCGCCAAGAAGTACCGCAACCGCGGCCTGTCGTTCCTCGACCTGATCCAGGAGGGCAACGCGGGACTGATGAAGGCGGTCGAGAAGTACGAGTACAAGCGCGGCTACAAGTTCTCGACCTACGCGACCTGGTGGATCCGCCAGGGCATCACCCGCGCGATCGCGGACCAGGCGCGGACCATCCGCATCCCGGTCCACATGATCGAGACCATGGGCAAGCTGCGGAAGATCCAGAAGGACATCCTGCAGGACACCGGCCGCGAGGCGACGATCGAGGAGGTCGCCGACCGCGCCAAGCTGAGCGTCGCCGAGTGCAAGCGCGTCATCCGGGTGTCGAAGCACCCGATCAGCCTCGACCGCCCGATCGGCGACTCGGACGACTGCTACTTCGGCGACTTCCTCGAGGACAAGAGCGCCGACAACCCGGCGAACATCTCGTCGAACGAGCTGCTCAAGGAGAAGATCACCGAGGTGCTCGACACCCTGACCGATCGCGAGCGCGAGATCATCTGCCTGCGCTACGGCATCGGCGACGGCTACACCTACACCCTCGAGGAGGTCGGCCGCCGCTTCAACGTCACGCGCGAGCGCGTGCGCCAGATCGAGGCCAAGGCGATCAAGAAGCTGCAGCACCCGATCCGCAGCCGGAAGCTGGAAGGCTTCATCGATACCAAGGCGTACTGAGGGCTGCTCGCAGCCGTCGTCGCGCGCGGCCGGGGGCGGATGCCTCCGGCCGCGTGCATTTCCCGCTGAACCAGGACGCCGCGACGACCGTTCCCATCCTCCATGGGGAAGGCCCTGCGACGCTGGCGGCTGCCCATCCTCTCCCTGGCGCTCCTCGCGTTGGCGGCGCTCTGGGTCGCGGGGGTGGCCGTGACGGTCGCGCTCGCTCCGGGCTGGGCGACGCGGCAGGCGCCATCGATCGCCTGGGCGGCGATGGTGGCGACGTTGCGCGATGTTCCCGATGCGCACGACGCGTTGGTGGAGCGGGTGGTATCGGCCACGCCACGCCAGCACGACGTCCTCGCCGCCCTGCTGCGCCGCGATGATCGCCTGTCGCGTGCGGTCGCACGCGCGGTCGTCGCGGCGGTCGACGCGCCCCGCTCCGAATGGCTGGTCTTCCGAGGCGAGGGAGCGGCCGACGTGCTCGGGCCGCTCCTGCTGATCGGCGCCGTGCAGCGGGACACGGCCGTCGCCGGCGCCTGCCGGACGACTCTCGACCACATGCGCTCCTATCGTCATGGAGGCGGCCGATCCGAGGCCCCGGGCTGGCATGCGCTCGTCGCGAGCCATGTCGCGATCATGACGAGGCCAGAACTGGGTCGGCTGACGAGCTGGCTCGCCACTGCGTACGACCCGTACTTCGCGGAAGGCTCCGGTGTCATCGCCTTGCTCGAAGGCCAACTCGGCGACCCCGACCCAGTCGTCGCCCGCGCCGCGTTGTCCGGCCTGTGCTGGCGGGGTTCAGCGGCGATCGGCGATCGACTCGTCGAGGCGGTCGCCGATGACGATTCGACCGGCATGACGAATGCGTGGTTGTCGCAGGTGCGCGATCCCGCCGCGGGCACCGCCCTGGCGCGCATGCTCGCGCACGCAGACCGCACCCGCCGCCTTGGCGCGGTGATCGCGATCGCCCGCTGCCGCGCGGTCGCGCAGGTTCCCGACCTGCTCGCCGCGCTGGACCGGGATGCGACGCTGCGCGAGCCGATCCTCCTGACGTTGGCGGAACTGCGCGACCGGCGCGCGCTCGCGGCGTTCGCCGCCGCGCTCCACGACGACGAGCCGATGATGCGCCTGCTCGCCGCGCGCGGCCTGTCTGGCATATCCGGGGATGATGCGCTGGCCGCCCTGCGAGCGGGCGCCGTCGACGATCCGCTGATCGCATCGGTCGTGGCGCAGCGCGCGACGCGTTGAGCGTCGACGTCGGCTCACCCCGGCGCGGTCGGCGTCGTATCGATGATGAACGTCGCCTGGTTGTTGGTCTCGTCGGCCTCGTCGACGACCTCGTCCGCATCGTAGATCAGGCGGTACTCGACCTCGCCGAGCGGCTCGTACGGCCAGTTCACCGCCATCTCCTTGAGCACGCGCGGCGCCATCGGTCCGAACACGCCTTCGCCCATGATCTCGCCGTCCTCGCGCTCGATGCGCCAGCGCGTGTTCGGGATCGTCGCCTGGTCGTGATAATTGCTCGCCTGGAAGTGCAGCCGCAGGCTGCGGCTGGTGACGTAGTGGTGGATGTGCGGATCGGCGAGACGCAGATCGGGCAGCGCGCCGGGCTGCGCCGGCCAGGTGCGGATCGGCGGCGCGATGATCGGCAGGCGATGCACGTTGTTCGCCGGGTTCGCCTCGGTGTAGGTCGCGGCGGGATCGACCTCGATGGTGATCTCCCAATCGTGGCGTCCCGGCTCCGGCCGCAGGGGGCGCAACGGGTTCGTGGCGCCGAAGAGCTGCGCGTCGGTGACCTTGACCTCGATGCGCGGGTACGGCCGCTCGGGCGTCGGCGCCGGCAGCGTCGGGACGTCGCCTCGGTACACCACGACGCCATCGAGGCTGATCGCGAAGCGCGCGCCGGTGACGGTGATCGCGTTCGGGTTGCGCGCGCTGACGTAGAAATGGAACAGCAGGTCGCGCCAGTAATACATGCCGTGCCAGTGCACGTCGTTGTAGAGCAGGTCGACCTGGTCCGGGCCGACCGGGCCGCCCGAGGGCGGCGGTTCGGGCGGCGGCAGGACGGCGGTGATCTCGGTCACGTCATTGGCGGGTTCCGGATCGTCGGCCAGCGGCACGACCCGGACGACGTACTGGTCGTTGTTCGCCGGAGCGTGGTCCATCACCATGAGCTCGTCCGATTCGCCGTCGGCGGCGATGTTCGCGATGACGCCGCTGCCGATCAGCAGCGTGCCGCGCGTGCGCGTCACCGACCACGAGACGTTGCTGGCCTCGCCGCCGTGCGCGGCGATCGCGAAGACGATGTGGATCATCGTATCGTCCCCGACCATCGACATCGCGCGCGCGATGCTCAGGTCGACGGGCGTCGCCGGCGGCGGCTCGGGCGGCTCGGGCGGAGGGGTCGGCGGCTGCGGCGTGCTCGGCGCGGGGTCGGGCGCCGGCGTCGAACCGCCCGAGCCTCCGCAGGACGCCGAGCAGAGGACGGCGGCGGCGAACAGCGCCATCGCCATCGCTCGTGCGGTCAGCGTTCGTCCAGGTGCCGATTCCAGTGCCATTCCATCGCAGCGCATGCGCCGCCCCCATCGCGTCACGGATCCCGAGCACTCGTACCAGAGGAACCGCAGGCGGGGCGGGGAACTGCCGAGGGGTTCATCCTAGGAGGATCATTGCTCCTGGAGATCGCCGTCGGCTCGGCGCAAACCGTCTATCGGATCGGGACTTCGAAGGGTTGGTCCAACGGGGCCGGCACCGTGGTGTCGGAGGCGCCTCCGCGCCCTCCGGGTCCTCATGACCCGGCGTCCCCGTCGTACCGTCAATTGCTGTGGTTGATCTGGCCTCTGATGCGCGCGAACAGCTCGACCAGGCGCGGGTTCAGATCGTTGCCGGTCTGCTCGACGCGCTGGCGCTGCTCGCGGCGGCGCTGCTCGAGGCAGCTGATGAGGTGCCACGGGTAGTGGACCTGGACGGCGCTGGCCTCGGCGGAGGCGCGCGGTTGTTCGGCTTTGGCATGTCGCATGGCTGGTCTCCGCAGAGGGGTAAACGAACGGTACGCCACGAAGTCGCGACGCGTCAAGTTCAAGCTTGAAACCGTCGGCGGGACTCTCGCGCATCCACAAGGGATGGTGGTCGGCCGCTTCCGGGCCACTGCATGTCGACGGATCCGCCGCCGCGGACCCGCCCGGATCGCGAACCGCCGTCGCCGTGGTGCTCAGAAACGCTGGCGTTTGCGGTACTGCAGCGGCGAGCAGCCGGTGCGCCGTCGGAAGAGCTTCGAGAAATAGGCGATGTCGGCGATGCCGACCTGCTGGCCGATCTCGGCGATCCCGAGCCGGCTGGTGCGCAGCAGGTGGCGCGCGTGCGCGAGGCGCAGGTGGATGAGATGGTCGATCGGGCTGCGGCCGGTGACGGCGCGGAACGCGCTGGATAGCGACGATTCGCTGATGCCGGCGCGCTGCGCCAGCTCGCCGCGCAGGATGCGGCGCGGATACGCGAGCTCGAGATACGACAGGATCTCGCGGACGCGACCAGCGAGCGGATGCTGCGCCGCCGCGACATCGCCGGCCAGGCAGCGGCGCACCTCGTTCAGGAATTCGATCGCCAACGCGCGGCACAGCGCTTCGCGATCGGCGTCATCGCGCTCGAACGCGCGCGTGATCGCCGTGGCGATCTCGACGACACGCGAATCACCGCGCGGCTCGAGCAGGAACGCGTCGGGCCACGGCGTTTCGACGCCGTGCCGCGCCGGTCGGCGCTCCGGGCTGTCGTGGTGCGGAAAGCCGACCGGCGGCGCGGACCACGCGCGGTAGACCAGATGCACGCCGATGACCACGAACGGGTCCGCGCGCGGCGCGTCGTAGCGCACGGTCGTGGTCCACGGCACATGCACGATCTGGCCGCGACTCACCGCGTACGAGCGTTCGCCGACGCGGATCTCGCCGCGGCCCTCGATCACCGCCAGGAAGAGATCGGACTCGCTCCAGTGCGGGCCCGCGCGCTCGCCCGGTCGGAACGGATAGAAGTTGGCCTGCGCGACCCGGGGCGGCGTGGCGAGCAGATCGAAGGCGGGCATCCTGGGATCCTCCATCGGACAAGTCGGTGTGCTGGCATCGACGTGCTGACGGTAGACTGGCGAGTGGCATCTACCGGATAAGACAAAAACGTGGATTCGCGTCCATGGCATGGCCGCAGCCGCGCGACTAGGCTCGCCGACGGAGCCACTACCGATGTCGAGCGCGACCGCCCCACTCGTCGAGAGCATCGTCCCGGTCGCCGGGTTCACCGAGTCGTCGCCGACCGAGGATGACGCGGTGCTGCGCGAGCGCCTGCGCCGCGACGGCTACCTGTTCGTGCGCGGCCTGCTCGCACCGGGGCGGCCCACGCGCGTGCGCCGCGGCATCCTCGAGCTCTGCCGCGACCACGGCTGGCTCGACGACGCATCGCCGCTCGCGGACGGGAAGGCGCGCGCCGGACTGGTGCTCCTGGAACCCGACCGCGCCTACCACCGGCTCTACCAGCCGCTGATCAGGATGCCGTGGTTCAACGCGCTCTCGACCGCGCCGGAGCTCATGGAGCTGTTCCTGCGCCTGCTCGAGGACGAGGTCTTCGTCCACCCGCGCAACATCGCGCGCATCATCTTCCCCGGCGCGCAGACCACGCAGCCGCACCAGGACTTCCATTACATCGGCGGCGCCGACGACACCTACACCACGTGGCTGCCGCTCGGCGACTGCCCGCGCGCGCTGGGAGGGCTGGCGATCCTCGAAGGGTCGCATCGCCTCGGCGGGCTGAAGCACATCCCGGCGATCGGCGCCGGCGGCCACGGCCTCCCGACCGGCGGCCTCGGCCTGCGCTGGCTCAGCAGCGACTACCGCTGCGGCGACGTCGTCCTCTTCCACAGCCGCACGGTGCACGCCGGCCAGGACAACCGCACCGACCGCCTGCGCCTGTCGTGCGACTTCCGCTACCAGCGCGCGTCGGATCCCGTGGATCCGTCATCGCTGCTGCCGCACTACCACGGCGCCGACGTCGATTGATCGTCGCCGCGGCTCACGGCGCGAGCTCGACCGTGAAGCTGGTCATCGTCGGCGCGCCGGCGCAGGTGATCGTGTAGGCCTCCTCGGCCTTCTTGGCGATGTGGACGTCTTCCTTCTCCACGCCGCCTTCGGTCCAGCGGTAGGTGATCTTCACCGGCCGGAAGCCGCCGCGCGGCTCGACGTAGTGGGCGTTGATCGAGTGGTGGAAGAAGCCGAGCGTGTTGTTCTGCTTGCCGGCGAAGCGCAGCAGCGCCGTGCGCGTGCCCTTCGGGATCTCGGTCAGGGTGTGGTAGGCCGTGTTGCCCGCGATCGGGCCCTCGGCGCGGCCGAAGTCCTTCCAGGTCTTGCCGTCGTCGAACGACGCCTGGAAGTCGAAGCCCTCGCCCGTGCCGCGCGCGCGGTAGAAGCAGCCCATGACGATGCGCGTCATGTCGCCGGGCGTCTCGACCGGGTAGGTGATCGAGCCGGTGCCGGCCTGCATGAACAGCGGCGCGCCGGCGAGGTTCTCGACCACCGGGTGGAAGTCGGTGAACAGCAGCTGCTTGTCCTTGACGCCCGGATCGATGTTGCCCTCGATGGTGATCCGTCCCTCCTGACGCGCCGAGCGGAAGGTGATGGCGTTCTTGCCCTGCTTCAGCGCCGGCAGGGGACGCTGCGAGTGCTGGATGTCGTGCGCGATCGTCAGCGCGTCGAGACCGGTGCCGGCGCCGGCGAGGTCGAAGCGCAGGCGGTAGTCGTAGCGCCGGTAGCAGCGGTCGGTCAGGTCGATGGTCTGCGCGCCGCTCGCGGTGACGTTGGCGATCTCGCTCCAGTCGAGGCCGTTGTTCTGCGAGAAGGAGACCTTCAGCGAACCGCCGGCGCCGACCACGGCGTCGAACGCGAGGCTGCCGCCCAGGTAGACGTAGCTCGACGGCATGCGCACGGTGAAGCTGGCCGGCTTGCCGGCGTCCTGCACGTGCACGGCCGGCTTCTTCTTGTCGTGCTCGGTGGTCGCGACGTTCTCGGCCGCCAGCGCGGCCGCGAGGAACGCCTTCCGGCCGAGCGGCGGCGCGTACGTGGTCGCGCCGTTGCCGACGCGGCCCGGAGCGATGTCGCCGTACTGCGGCGCGTAGCACAGGTCGCCCTCGCCGACCTTCTGCTCGAGGTTCCACTGCTCGCCGCCCTCGCGCTTGTTGACGTGCAGGCCCTTGTTGGACCAGTTGCGCGTCAGGCGCTCGCCGTCGCGCAGCTGCACGTTCAGCTCGTAGCCCGACGAGTAGCCGTATTCGAAGACGTGCGGGGCGTTGCCCTTCTTGACGTAGGTCCCGGGCGAGTCCTTCACCTGGTGGGTGCGCGCCGGGTACCAGCCGCTGGTATCGACGAACGGCGACGTCCCCTGGTTGACGCGGGCCTCCGGATTCGCGCTCAGGTCCTCGATCGACGCGATCGTCTTCTTGTCGTCGAGCAGGTACCAGTTGATCAGCGACGCGTCCATCATGTGCCATTTCCCGTCGAAGAAGATCTCCGGGATCGAATGGTTGTTGCCGGCCCAGCCGCGCGCCTGCAGGCCGACGTGGCGGGCGAGCTCGGTGATGTGCGCCGAGGCGCAGCAGCACTGGCCCCAGCCGTACGAGTTGGCCATCTTGACGAAGTCGTGCGGGTGCGAGCTGTCCTGCATGAGGTACTCGTTCGGCGGCGTCGACTGGTGACGGAACTTCACCACCGTCTCCCAGACCTTCTTCGCCTTCTCCTCGTCGCTCATCCCGGGCGTGATGTTCTGCGCCGCCCAGGCCTCGAGCGAGGAGACGTCCTCGATGTGCTCCGAGAGCACCAGCACGTGGCTGACGACCGCCGGCGGGGCGGCCTTGTCGGCGCCGATCGCGAACGACGCGGCCATGGCCAGGGCGAGGATGCGTGCGGCGGTGCTCATGCGGCGATTCCTTGGGCGGGCAGGGGGTCGGCGTCGATCGTGTCAGGCGGGCGCGGCTGGGCCAAGCGCCGTTCGGAGGCGACCCAACCCGATGGTTGGTACGGCGTGGACGTTTGCGCGTTGCCGGCGGATCAACCATCGGACGGACCGCGGCTGCGCCCCAGCTGCGCCCGCGTAGCCTGGGGCCCATGTCCGAGCACCTGCTGTCGTCCTCGTTGTGCGAGCGCATCTGCCTCGGCG
>Ga0196963_10001977_pt1 | contig 12870 bp, 8 predicted proteins | sample S1_5metaG_FD_148600 | JGI IMG/M metagenome (GOLD analysis project Ga0196963, IMG submission 148600) | Soil microbial communities from Anza Borrego desert, Southern California, United States - S1_5 | ecosystem: Environmental > Terrestrial > Soil > Desert | place: USA: California | collected... | reverse complement strand
CCGGAATCAATGCGCCAGACCAGTACCAGCATCATTCAATAGTTGATCCAACCCAGCTGGTGCCAATACTCGAACAGCCACGGATGGGACCAGGGGTTGAGCGTGGCATAGTTGGCCGAAAAGACACTGACGGCAAAGCAGAGGACTGCGGCAATTCGCGCCCAGCGCGATTGAGCTGCTGCGTCGGCGGCGGGGATCAGCGCGAGCAGCCAGAGCGGGATTAGCCAGAACAACCAGCGGAGGCCGTTCGTCACGCCGCCGTAGTTGCGGTCGATGAGCGGCCGACTGAAATAAAAAGCCAACACGACCAGTGTGAGCAAGGCGATCGCCGCGGCCAGGCCCCACCTCGCGTCGCGCGGCCCGCGCAGCCAAAGGACAACGCCCCACGCGCTGAACAGCCAGACCGGCGTGAGCGAAAACACGCCATGATGACCCACCAGGCAATGAAAGATGTAGACGGCGACCGACGGCTCGCCCTTATCGACGCCTTGCAGCCGATCCGCCGTCCAATAAGTTCCTTCGTAATCGTACCAGTCGTCCCAGGCGCGGAGTTCTAGCCGATCGTTCACGCGCTGCAGGGCCAGGCGGTCATGGCCGTCGACATCCCAAATCACCCAGCGCTCGCCAGGCGTGCGCGGCTCGATGACCGTTTGCGACGAAAGCTCGATTCCTTTTGCCTTCACTTCGCTCGCTGCTTGCGGTGGCAGCTGTCCGGCATCGAGACTAGTCGCAAGCTCAGCGGGAATTTCCGCGAGCATCGGCCCATCCTTATAACGATGGGCATAGGCGGGCCTGAGACTTTCATGCGCCAGGTAATTCGTTCCCAGCGCCGCCGCAAAGACGATTGCCGCGGCGGGAGCAAAAGCCGCGACCGTGCGGAAGGGCGCTTTCCATAAAAGGGCCGCAGCCAGCAGCGCAAAAGACGCGAGCGCGGGCAATTCGCACGTCACAGCAAATGCGCTCGCCAGTCCGCCGGCCGCAAACCGCCACCAGCTCTGAGCGGGCTGCGAAAAAACCGGCCAGAGCGCGGCGAGAGCGACAACGACGGCGATGGCAGCGAACACATGGTTGTTCAGCGTGACGGCAAAGGTCGACAGAAACGTCGCTTGTGTCGCACAGGCCACGACAAAAATTCGCCCCCAGTGGCTCGTTCCCAACTTTTCAACGAGCATCGCAATGAGCCACATGGCGCCAGCCAGCGGCAACACCTGGCTGAGGAGCAGCATCAGTCTGGCGATGTAAAACGTCTTGTATTTGTCGCTCAGCGAGGCGCCAGTCGTTTGCTTGATCAGCCAGTATTCGCCCGCGAGCAGCGTAGGTAGCAGCGTCGGCTTGCTGGAATAGAAATGCTCTTTGCCATCGCGGCCGCGGTGCTTCACCAGATCGATCGTGTGCCACGCCCGCTGCTTTTCGCCTTTGGAGTTGAAGATCACATCGTCGATCGCATAAGTGCCATAGTCGCCGAGCGAGCGGATCGTGCACCAGCGGCTACGATCGTTCGCGCTCAAGAACGGCGAGGGATCGGCGAGGCTCGTCGAACGGACTTGCATCAAGCGGGCCGTCATCGACGCGGTCGCCGCGGCGATCAACAGCGCATACACGCCCCAGCGAATCGTTCTCCAATCGTCGTGCGTGGGTAGCGCTGGTTCCGCCATGGTCGCCCGTTCCCGTGTTTGCTTGTTAGGCGCCGTCGACGGGCCTGGTCGCGGCGATGCCGATCCGATCCTTGATCGAATACTGATGGATGTTCCGCCCGTAATAAGCCGTGATCAGTTCCGCGAGAAACCCCATTGAAATCAACTGCGCGCCGAGCAGCAGCGCACCCATCGAATAAATCACCGCGGGCCGATTGTGCAAATCTTCCAGCTGCCACTCGGGAAAGATTTTGTCCACGACCCAATAAATGGCCAGATAGAACAAACCGATGCTGCCGATGAAGAACGACAAAATGCCGAGCGTGCCCAGCAGATGCTGCGGCCGTTCCTTGAAGCCGGTGAGGAAATAAACCGTGAGCAAGTCGAGAAAGCCCTTCACGATCCGCGACACGCCATACTTGCTATAGCCGAACTTGCGGGCCCGGTGATTGACGACCACTTCGCTCACGCCCCACCCTTTCGCCGCCGCCAGCACCGGTACGAAGCGATGCAACTCGCCATAGATGCGAACTTCCTGCAGCACTTCGTGGCGATAGCACTTGAAGCCGCAATTGTGATCGTGCAGCTTCACGCCTGTCAGCTGCCCGACGAGCCAGTTGAAGACGCGCGACGGCCCGACCTTGTGCCACGGATCATGACGCACCTGCTTCCAGCCGCTGATCACGTCGTAGCCCTTGCCCAGCTCTTCGATGAATCGCGGAATCTCGTGCGGATCGTCCTGCAAATCGGCGTCGAGCGTGAAGACCAAATCGCCGCTGGCCGCTTCAAAGCCGGCCGATAGCGCCGCCGCCTTGCCGAAGTTGCGGCGGAAGCGAATGCCGCGAACCCGCTCGTCGGCGCTCGCCAGCTCTTTAATCACATCCCAGGAACCATCCTTCGAGCCGTCGTCGATCAGCAGGACTTCAATTTCGTAGTTGTGTTCCGTCGCAACTTCACACAACTCCTGGTGCAGCGCGCGGAGGCTCTCCATTTCGTTGTAGACCGGAATGACGAACGTCAGCATGGCGGGTAGGGAACGGATAGGCGTGACAGAGGACAGCAGATACGATAATCCAAAACCGCCGCCAAAGGAGCCCCGCACGAAGTGAGGGGAACGGGGTCGGAATGGCCGATCGCATTCCACTTACTTCGTGCGTGGCTCTCTGTCGCGCGAAAACGGAGGAACGACCAGCATGCTCAACTATGCCGCGCCGGACAAATTGGGCATCGACGCTACGAAGCTGCAGCGGGCTTACGACCTCGCCGCCGAATGGACGGAGCGCAAGCCAGGCAAATCGGCGATCATTCCCGCAGCCGCGATCATGGTGGGCCGCGGCGGCCGGACAGTCGAGCCCAAATTCTTCGGCCATCAGGGTCCGGAATCTGATGCGCCGCCAATCCGCCGCGACTCGCTGTTTCTCATCGCCTCGCTCACCAAGCCGGTCACGTATCTGGCGGCGATGATTCTGGTCGAGCGCGGTTTGCTGGGGCTCTCCGACCCGGTCACGCAGTACATTCCCGATTTTGCGGCGCATCACAAAGAGGCGACGCAGGTGCAGCATCTCTTCACCCACACGTCGGGCTTGCCCGATATGCTCGACAACAATCTGGAGCTCCGCCGCCAGCACGCGCCGCTCGCGAAGTTCATCGACGGCGCTGTTCGCGACACCGTTCCCAAGTTCCGCGCGGGCACCGACCTCAGTTATCAAAGCATGGGCACGCTCGTCGTCGCCGAACTCGTGCAGCGGATCAGCGGACTCTCGGTTGCGGAGTTCATCGGGCGGGAAGTACTTCAGCCGCTGGGTATGAAGTCGACTTCGCTGGGGATTGGCAACCTGTCGCGCGAGAGGATCGCTCGTTCTCAAACGCCGCAGTTTGAAGGCGTCGAGCGCTTTGGCTGGAACAGCGACTACTGGCGGGAGCTCGGCGCGCCGTGGGGTGGCATGTTCAGCGCGCCCGACGACTACGCGATCCTTTGCCAACTGATGCTCAACGGCGGCCGCCATGGCGACGTGCGTTTGCTCTCGCCTGCGACGGTCAGCAAGATCACGACGAACCGCCTCGACGATTTCCCCGATCTGCCCGAAGGAATCCGCCGTACGAAACCCTGGGGCCTCGGCTGGCAGCTCAATCATCCGGCCACCGAAGGGACGCTCTGCGATTTGCTGCCGGCCAGCGCCTTCGGCCATCTGGGCGCGACCGGCACGCTGTTTTGGATCGATCCACAGCAGCAGGCCTTCTGCCTGATCTTCACGACGATGGAGCGCGATCGCGCGCCCTGGCGGTTGGTCCATCTGTCGAACGCGGTCGCGGCAGCGCTTGAATGAGCCCGCATCAATACTCCAGTTGGCGACTGCGGGTTGATAACAGTTGCGAGCGCCAACGGTTCTTCGTAAGACCTTGTTGCCGAATGGCTTGCGCAGAAACTGATGAAAAGTTTGATAACAGCGCGAACGAAATTTCGATTGATCAAAAACACGAGAAAAGTCATTAATTTGCAACGACTTACGAGAAATATTATCACGAACTTCTGATAATAGTAAATCCGAGGGGTTGATAACGGCGCGATAACCGGTTGATTGCAGTTCGATCACGGTTGGATGGCAATATGCTCGCATCTGATTGCTCCTCGATAACACTTGCCGACTCTGGCGCGCGATGACGCGCTTCTTTCCCACGGCGCAGCAGCCATCGGCGCCAGGCAAGCGCAGCTCGCCAGCGGTGATGTGAACTATTGTATAGTAATCGCGGACGTTCGTCAACCGGGAGGCTTCGTCTTTGCCTAGCTCAATTCGCACACCAGCCTGACGCGCCAGCGAAGAAACTCGGGTATCGCAAAGCAGGTGGGTAGTGCAAAAGCCGGTGAACCGCCGGGGCAAGCCCGGTGGCGAATATTCTCTGTAAGCGATTTGACTTTCGCCTATTCGTTTCTTTCTCCGAATCAGCAGCTCCTGAGTTGCGTTTCAACGTATGTTTCAGATGGGTTTGGCTGCAGCCGCTGTCGCTGGCTGCTGCAGTCGCGCTCGCCACTTGCTTGCACACACAACACTTCCGGGCGTCACTCGCCGCACGGGAGTTGTTGTGTGGGCGGCAGACCTGAACCAGGGGCGCCAGCGCTCCCTCCCCGAACCGAGGCCGTCGCGTATCCGCTGCGCGACGGCCTTTCTTCGTTTCCGGCTTGGCTACGCAGTTGTATGCCTTGGAAAAATCAGCCCCGGGCGCTAGCCCCCGGTTCTTCGGGATACAGGGCGCCAGGCATGGCGGCTGTTCAGCCAGTGACAATCATTTCTTAGACTCCAACCCAGCCAGCAAAACGAAGATTTTTCCGGTGGCATTGAAGTATGCTGAAGATCGGTTAAACCAACGATGTCGGCACGCGTTCAGGCAAGTTTGCAGAGACACAGCGGGAGTCTGGCGGAATGTCGTTTCAGTTCGAATGCCCCAACGGCCATCTGCTCGAAGGCACCCCCGATCAGGCCGGCCAGCAATGCCATTGCCCGACCTGCGGCATGCTGTTTTTGATTCCCGAGCCGATCGAGGAAGAGCCGGCCGAAGATCCGCGCTGGCCCGGCGCCCGCGGCCGCAACAAGCGGGGCCTCGGCGACCTGGCTCCCACCGGCCCCAAGCTGCTGCACATCCCTTGCCCCAACGGGCACGAACTCGAAACGCCGCCCGAAATGCTCGATCAGGAAGTGCTCTGTCCCCAGTGTCAGGCTCAGTTCAAGCTCCGTCGCAAAGACAGCGTGGAGTTCAAGCGCGAGCAGGCCGAAGCGCTGATGATCAAGGAGCACAAGCTGGGCAACGCCTGGCTGCAAGGTGCGATCATCATCGCCGTGCTGATCGTCATCGGCCTGGGGGCGCTCATCGCCATCAGCATTGCTAACCGCTAGATTTACGGCGCGGCGGAATCTTAGTGCATCGCCGCGGCACGGTTGGACCAGAGCCCTGGCGACGAGGATGCAGCCGGCGCGGCGGATTTTTTTCGCGCATCATCGAGCGTGAGAAAGCTGAGTACCCGCGGCGAGTCATCCAGGCGGCAATCTTCGCTCAGGCGCTCGTGACAGCGGGGGCAGCAAGCACCGGTTACGAGGTTTTCCAGGGCCCGACAATGAGCATCGCAAGACCAGCAGTAATAAACGCTTCCGTCAAACATCAGTCAAACTCTCAGCACCTACCAACAGTCGATAAGAAAGATTTATCGGCAAGCGGCGTAACCGGGATGAGGCGAAAAATTCGGAAAATCGAGACAGTTGGACCGGCGACATTAGCAACTCAAATGCCGAACCCGGCGGCAGTCGCCGGTTGAAAGGCGACACCCGTTGATTACGCTGGATTCCAGGCGAAAACGCCCTGAAATCGCAGCTGGCAGCTTCCTGCTGTCGCGTTTTTTTTCTTCTCGTCGCTTCGAGGTCTTTCGCAATGCAGCTTATTATTCTGGCTGCCTTGCTGGCCACGTTAGCACATTCCCAAGCAGACCCCGGAACGGCCATGGGTTCGACAGTGGCGGCGAACCTGCTCGGCGATCAGGGGCGGCTGGTTGGCCTGCTGCTGACCATGTTTGCCGCTCCGTTTGCTACGGCCTGCGACGGCGGCTGGTTCATTGCCCGCTTGCGGAGGAATCCGCTCAGCACTTGCCGCGACTGGCAGCAAGCGGGCCAGCAGTACGAACGGCTGCAGCTCGCTGCCGCCTGGCTGTGGCTCGGCGCGTCGCTTGCGATCATCTATCTCTGGAACTGGCCGGAGCTCGTGCGCACGACTTGGGCGTGGAACGCCTGGCCGCTCGTCGATGATCTGTTCGTTCTCGCACCGGTCGTCGGTTCGCTTGGCCTGATCTGGATGACGTTCTATTACGTCGAACGAACCGCCCATGAACTGCGGCAAGCTCCCAAGCGGCGGCAGTCGCTCGTTGCGTATCTCACCTGGCAGTGCCGGCATTATTTAGCGATGGCCCTCATTCCCGCGCTGCTCGTGCTAGGCATTCAAGACTTGAGCGCTTACTTCGGGCAGCAGCAATTATTGACTTCGGCAACGGCGAAGTGGAGTTGGCTGGGAATCCCCGCCATTGCCTTGCTGGTCATCGCGCTGCCCGTGCTGTTGCGGCGGCTATGGCCGACGAGCGAATTGCCGGCGAATGAACTTCGGGCCCAGTTGGAAGCGATCAGCGTGCAGTTGAAAACGCCACTGACGCAGATCCTGGTCTGGGAAACGAACGGCCGCCTGGCGAACGCTGCCGTAGCGGGACTGTCGCGGCATTGCCGCTATTTGTTTTTGACCGACGCGCTGCTGGTGCAACTCGCGCCGACGGAAATCGCCGCCGTGGTGCGCCACGAGCTGGCCCACTTGCAGCGGCGGCATCTGATCCTGCGGTTGTTGCTCCTCGCACTGCCGGGACTGGCGTGGTTCGCGCTTGGGCCACTTCTTCGCGAACAGTTCGTATGGCTGAAAGATGTTTCGCCCGATTCGCTCGTCGTGGCTGGAATCTATTTAGCGTATGCCGCCGTCGTCGTGGGTTATTACTCGAAGCTGCTGGAATACGACGCCGATCTGGCCGCCGTTTTTGACGAGCGCGGCGAAGTGCATGCCGATTCGGCCCGCGACTTGATTCATGCCCTCATGGTGTTGCAAGGTCCGCACGGCGATGCCCGCTTTTCCTGGCTGCATCCGCCGACCTCGCTGCGCATCGTCTGGCTCCGCCGCGTGCTGCCGAAACCGGCCGAAGGCCTCGTCTATCGGCGACGACTCGACAACGCGGCGCGGGTGGTTTTTAGCCTGACCGCGGCGCTGGCGGCGCTGATCGTCTTCGCGAGCCTGCTTTCGTAGGCCGGAACGAGCGGTACTCCGCGCTGTTCCGGCATGCATTGCAAGACGACGTTCCTATTATCCCAATCCTGCCGGAACTGCGCTGAGTACAGCTTGTTGCCGGCCTACTCTACTTCACCAGCGGGCCGAGCACCTTGCTGAACTCGTCGGCCATGCGGAGGAAGCCCAGATCGGTGGGATGTGAACCATCGACGGTATCTTCGCCATCGGCGCCAAGCTGATTGTCGCCGGTGAGGTAATGCAGGTTTTTGTCGTGCGGCTGCAGCTCGGCGAAGATCTTTTTCAGCGCGGCCCTGCTGGTGGCGTTCTGCTCGGCGCGACCGGTCTTCAAGAAGGCATCGCTGTAGGTGCGATCTTCGGCCAGGATGATCGGCGTTGTGGGATGAGCCTTTCGCAGCATGGCGACCAGCGGCGCGGTGTTCGACGTCACTTCGGCGGCCGTCATGTTCGGCAGGCAGTCGATGACGAAGGCGGCAGCCTTGATTTCGACGATGTAGTTGGTCACTTCCGCTTCCATCTTGCCGTTGCCGGAAAAGCCCAGGTTGACGATCGGCCGCTCGAGCCGCCGGCCGAGGATCGCGGTATGGACCATGCCAGGCCGCGACGCACAACCGCCTTGCGTGATGCTCGTTCCATAGAAGACGATCGGCAGCTCGTGGGCTTCGTCGCGCACAAGTCTGGCGACTTCGCTGTCCGCCGTCACGCCAATTTCAACCTGCGACACGCCGTTATAAAGCGGCAGATACAGGCAGTAATCCCGCTCCTTGGCGGTCAAGCCGGTCACGAGCGCGGCTGTGTGTGTTGTTCCTTCTCGCGGCTGGCCAACACTCAGCCACCGCCAGGTTCCCTGCTCGTCGCGCACATAGAGATCGACGCCGCTCACTCCCGTCGCCGGCATATGCGGCATTGCGAGACGGTTGGTCGTGTTCGTCCAGCGGCAGTGAATCGCTGGCGATGAAGTACGAAAGCGAACGCAGAGCCCCGCCGAGTTGCGGCTGAGACTCCAGACTGCGTCGCGCACTTTCCCTTCGGCGCGCGCCGGCAGACGATCGTAGGGCGCCTTCACGTCGGTGAAGGCCTGGCCCTCGAGTCCGATCGCGCGAGCGTCGTACCAATCGAGCTGCGCAGTTTCATCGCGCCGGGCCTTCGATCCGTCGATGATTGCTGCCTTGTCAGCAGCAGTCGCGGAGAGGGAAAGAAGGAAGAGGAAGAGCAGCGGGATGCGGTGCGACATGGGAGCGTTCAGCATTGGGAAGTGGGAATAAGCAGAGAATACTGTGCGCGATTCTTGTTGCATAAGCAACGAAAGAGTCCCGCGCGCAGTAAGGGGAATGCGTTCGGCCATTCCAGTCCGCTTCCCCTTACTGCGTGCGGGGCTCTTTTCCTAACTCCAGTCCCTGTCTCGCTTTTCTTCCCCAAGAAATGATTAGAGCCGCTGTAGACATTGCGTCGTAGCGGCTCTTTCTCGTTGTTATCGTTAGCTAAAGGGCCGGCATCTGAGCAGCGGGGGACTTCATGTCTGCTGGTTCAGGCGGCTGGCTCAGCCGAGGGGCACTGACTGGGAAAGCACTTAGGCCTTCTTGGCAGTTGCCTTCTTCGAAGCCTTCTTAGCCTTCTTGGCAGCCTTCTTCGGGGCAGCCTTCTTAGCAGCTTTCTTCTTGGCCACAGCTACATCCTCCCTTAAGGAAAATACTGGCGAGCGTGGGCGGCGACCGAAACAGTTCGGACCGCTGGAAGCTCACCGATCTACAACCCGCCACACCCGTCGCAACGGGGCGTGAGACTTCGCGACATCCCGTCTGTCACTCATTCTCAAGCCAGGGCGGACTGTTAACTCCCTGCGTAATCGCAGCATCGAGCACTGCGTAATCGCAGCAACCGGGCACTGCGTAATCGCAGCAACCGGGCACTGCGTTGCCCACTCGCGGAGTCGAGTCGTTGATCAGCGAACTGAACAACTTCTCTCGTCTCTTCCTCGTGCTGTTCGATCCCTTCGTTGGTTTTCGTTCAGCTCGATTTTGTGGCTGGTTTTTTGAACCAGGTGTCGCTGACTTTGTCATCGACATTTTTTCCACGCGTGTTGGTATTAATGTTGCGAGTTGATAGCAAAACGTCAAGAGGAAATCTCCCGAAGTGCGCGAACATCGAGCAAGTTTTTTGTCGCGCGCGATCGGATGCGCGCACGAGCTGCGCTGCTTCAGCGGGCAGATGACAGAGAAAACCGGATCGTGAAGTGTTGCGGCGCAGCGCGTTGTTGACATGCGAAGCGGTGATCACCGAGCGCGCGTCGCATGCGCGCCACGGCACGCAACATCCACTGGAGATCGCTGGTCATGCGCACTCATGCTTTCAAAATGATGAAAAAACGCCTTGGTTTTTGATGATTTTGCGAGCAATGAAGATTGCGCGCAACGTCTGAACAATCACTGCGCACTTTGCTGCGAACGAGCAAGATGAATCTTGTCTTGCATGCGCGCTGCGCTTCATGCTCGCGCGAATCGTTCAGCGCGAATCGCGCTGCGCAATGATCAACGCGCTCGCCAAACGTTGTCGGACATCGCTTCTCGACGCGCGAAAAATTTTTTCACGGGCGCGATTTTTGTTCGTTCGTGGTCACTTGGAGAATGAAACTTGCGCGATTCGCATCCGTCGCGCGCTGCAAGTGGCAACTCGGCGCGCGTCAGTTGACGCTCTTGCGTCACTCGTACTCTTCCGGAAACAGTAGCGCGAGGACGTACGGCTTGATGAGTCGCCACAGCCAGAGGACTCCGGTCATCGCGAGCAGGAAGGAGATGATTGCGCTTGGAATGAGTCCGGGCATTTGAAACAGCGGCGCGTATTTTTCCCACAGCACGACCCACGCCACGATGACGATCAGGGTGGCGAGCGACAGATACGGACCGAACGGATTGTGTGACCGCCGCGTGATGAGGAAATTCAAAACGGCGACGATCACCGCTGCAACGGGTGAGGCGAAGAACACGAACAGCGACGCCTGCCAGCCCAGGGCGACGCCGACCATCGTCATCAGCGTGGCATCGCCGAAGCCCATCGCCTCTTTTCGCAGACCGATCCAACCGCCGACGCGCACGGCCCACACGAGGCCCCCGGCGACACCCAGTCCCACGAGCGAGGTCAGCAGCGATCGCCAATAGTCGCCGCCCAGCGACCAAACCACGGCCGTAGCGGCTGCCATGACAATGAACAGTAAAATCTGTGCGGGCAATAAGTTGCGATACGTTGGGCGATGCTTGGGACGAAGCCGAACGAGGCTCGCGAAGTACAGGGAGAATGCCTTGCCCCAGCCATGCCTCAGCGTGAGCGTGCCGTGCTGTATGGCCGCCCACCAAAGCCAGAGAATGGCCTCAGCGAGCGCGAGTCCCTGCCAGCCGTCGAGTTTTTTCGGCCAGAACAGTGCGGAGTCGGAATGGATCAGCAGCGGTTCGAGTGAGAGCCCGCCGGACGCATTGAACACAGCGGGCAGATGCGAATCAGGCATCGCAGTGGTCATGACGAGCAGCAGGATCGCGCCCGTGAGTGTGATCGCATCGGGAATCATCAGCTCATCGAAATCAATGAACGTCGCCGCCGTGAGGAGCGCGATGAGCACCGCGTGGACCGCGAAGAGCGGATACCAGTCGCTGGGCGAGTTCACGAGAAAGGCATGAATGGGAAGAATCAAACCGTTGCTCGTCTCAAAATGAAACAGAGCGACCATTCCCGCCGCGTAACAGACTTCGATCAGCAGCGGCCTGATCCAGAACCAGCGGCCATGCGCTTTCGATTCACGGCGGAGCAATACCCAACCGATGACAGGCAAGCAATCCAGCCAGCCGCGCTTCGGAAAATCCTTCGGCGGAGCAAACCATGGACTGATCGGCCGCCAATCATAAGCCAGGCCATAGATGGCTGCGTTGATGAGCGCGCCAACTCCGAGGCCCACGACAAAAATCAGCAGATCGCGGAGAAGCGTCACGACTGGCCGCCTTCCTGCTGGCGGAACCAGTGGGCAATTTCGTGCGCGATGGCCTCTGGCGAGAGTTCGTCGACAGCAAGGATGTGTTTCGCAACTGCCGCGTACAAGGGCTCGCGAATCCTCAGCAAGTGGCGCACTTCATCAATGCCGCCAGCCGCGGTGAGGTTCGGGCGTCGTTCGCCGGTGGTCGGGTCTTGTTCGATCCGCGCGAGCAGTGTCTCGGGCCGCGCCTTCAGCCAGACAATCTTTCCTGCCGCGCGCAACGCGGCGCGATTGGTTTCGCGCAGGATTACGCCGCCGCCCCAAGCGACGACCAGGCCGTCACGCTCACAGAGTTCCGCTACTGTCTGACTCTCGCGATCGCGGAAACCAGCTTCTCCTTCGGCAGCGAATATCTCGCGGATCGTCTTTCCTGCCTGTTGTTCCAAATGCTCATCGGCATCGATGGCAAGCAGGCGCAGTTGCTCGCTCAGCAGGCGGGCCACCGTCGTCTTACCGCACCCGCGGTAACCGATGAGATAGAGGTTGGACATGGGAGGAGGGGCTAGGGGTGAGGGGTTAGGGACTGGGGAACTGCAGCACCTCGGCGAAAGTCTCGCCCCTGCGAATCATCATCGGTATTCCTGCGTTGCATTTCCCTAGTCCCCAATTCCCAGCTCCTAGCCCCTTCGCACTCTCCAGCCCGCAAAGTCTACCACTCGCCGCTGTCATGGCAGTGGAATCAGCATGTCAACTTAATCCGGTCGCGGAGGTTGCCCCTCACGGCCGGGCGTAAGTGGCGACTGCGTGCCGGAGATACCGATTTTACCTTTCGGAAGGCGCTGCCGTGCGCCAACCGGCGCAGCTTGCCAGCGCCGCAGATCGGTAGTTCGGGCGATTTGTTGGAACCGCGGAGCCGGGTGATGAGCCGACTTGTCCGTCGCTTTTCCTGGAAGCTATTTGTACTGGTCGTCATTCTTTCGGCGCTCAGCCTCTGCGCGCCCGAAGCCTGGCGACGGTACCAGGCGCGGCAACTCGTGAACCGCGATCTGGCCGATGCCCGCAACTCCGTGCAGTTTTGCCCCGCCGATCCACAGCAGCAAATTTCCGGTCCCCGGCTGACGGATCGACCCGTTCCCGCGTTCGAACTTCCCGAACTGCCGGCGGAAACGGCCGGGCCAGAGCGGAAGTCCGGGCTCGACGCCTTTGAAACGCCCAAGCAAGTTGCGAAGACTGGCCCGGTGGTCGCCGAGCAAATCGATAACGACCCTTCGCTCGCCGAAACCCCCACCCGCACCGCGGCCAAATTCGAACCGACCATTGAGTTCGAACCGATGCCGACGCCGGCGGAGAAAACACCCACCGATGCGCCGACGATTAATCCTCCGCCGACGCCTTCCGAAGCGACCGAACCTTCGCCGTTAGCGCCGCGGACGTTGCCGGAGCCCTTCACCCCCAAAC
>Ga0196963_10001976_pt1 | contig 12871 bp, 11 predicted proteins | sample S1_5metaG_FD_148600 | JGI IMG/M metagenome (GOLD analysis project Ga0196963, IMG submission 148600) | Soil microbial communities from Anza Borrego desert, Southern California, United States - S1_5 | ecosystem: Environmental > Terrestrial > Soil > Desert | place: USA: California | collected... | reverse complement strand
GCGGGCCCGCGCCATCGCCAAGCGCACCGAGGCCGACCTCGCCATCGTCGACAAGCGGCGCGAACGCGCCGGCGTGTCCGAGGTGATGAACATCATCGGCGAGGTGAAGGGCCGGCACTGCATCCTGGTCGACGACATCCTCGATTCCGGCGGCACGCTGTGCAACGCCGCCGAAGCGCTGATGGATCACGGCGCCGAATCCGTTTCCGTGTACTGCGTGCACGGGGTGTTCTCGGGCGGGGCGGTGGCCCGCGTCACCTCGTCGCCGATCAAGTCCGTGGTCATCACCGATTCGATCATGGCGACCGAAGCCGTCCGCCTGGCGCAGAACGTGCGCCAGATCAGCATCGCCCCGCTGCTCGCCGAGGCGATCAAGCGCATCAGCGAAGAGCGTTCGGTCTCGAGCCTGTTCGACTGAGTTCAACGGTTTTGCAACGGGCGCGCGGCACCCCTGGAGGCCGGCGCCCCCTTTGAGGAAGAAGGAGTAGAAGATGGTCAACGCAACCAAGCTCGCGGCCCAGCCGCGAGAGCGGGCTGGAAAAGGGGCCGCCCGCGCCGCACGTCGCGCCGGACGCGTTCCGGGCGTGATTTACGGCGAAAAGGCAGCACCGACGCTGATCGATATCGATCCCAAGAATCTGATGCTGGAGCTCAACAAGCCCGGCTTTTTCACCCGCGTCTTCGATGTCGAGGTGAAGGGCAAGGTCGAACGTGCCTTGGCGCGTGACGTGCAGTTCCATCCGGTTAACGACCGCCCGGAGCACATCGACTTCATGCGCGTCGGCGAGCACACCCGCATCCGCGTCGGCATTCCGGTCAAGTTCGTCAATCAGGACAAGTCGCCGGGCCTCAAGAAGGGCGGCGTGCTGAACGTGGTGCGCCACACGATCGACGTCTACACCGCGGTCGACAAGATTCCATCGCAGATCACGATCGATCTCGAGGGTCTCGAGATCGGCGATTCGATCCACATCAACTCGATCAAGCTGCCGGACGGCGTCAAACCGACCATCGCGCGTAACTTCACCATCGCCGCCGTGGCCGCGCCCAGCGTGCTCAAGTCGGCCGAAGAAGAAGCCGCCGAGGCCGCTGCCAAGGCCGCTGCTACGACTGCCGAAGGTGCTCCCGCCGAGGGCGCTCCGGGTGCTGCTCCGGCCGCGGGCGCTGCCCCGGCTGCGGCTGCCGCCAAGGGCGGTGCCGCACCGGCTGCCGGTGCCGCCAAGGGCGCCGCACCTGCCGCTGCCGCGAAACCGGCCGGCAAGAAGTAAGTCTCGTTTCCGGAGACCGGGATGCTCCTGCTCGTTGGGCTGGGCAATCCCGGTCCCGGTTACGCGAACAACCGCCACAACATCGGCTTCATGGCCGTGGACGCCATTGCGGCGCGCCACGGCTTCAAGCCGTGGCGGGTGAAGTTCGACGGCGAGATCGCCGAGGGCGAGATCGCCGGCGAGCGGGTGCTGGCCCTCAAGCCGATGACGTATATGAACCTCTCAGGCCAGTCCGTCGCCGCGGTCGCGCGCTTCTACAAGATCGCGGACGAGCGCATCGTTGTGGTGCACGACGAGATCGAGCTCGCGCCGGGCAGGATCCGCGTCAAGCGCGGCGGCGGCAATGCCGGGCATAACGGCTTGAAGTCGCTCGACGCCGCGCTTGGGCCCGAATATTGGCGCGTGCGGCTCGGCGTGGGACGTCCCGACCGCGCGATCAGCGACGCCGATCCCGAGGCTGTTTCCAACTGGGTGCTGCGCGATTTCGCCAAAGCCGAGCGGCCGTGGCTGACCGCGCTGATCGACGCCGTAGCCGAGCACGCGCCGCTGCTCGTCGCCGGCGACGAGGCCAAATTCATGAACCGGGTGGCTCTGGCGACGAAGCCGCCGGCCCCCAAGACCGACACGAAGTCGACCGAGAGCTGATATGGGTTTCCGCTGTGGCATCGTCGGTCTGCCGAATGTCGGCAAGTCGACCCTCTTCAACGCGCTGACCGCGACGGCCGCCGCCGCGGCCGCGAACTATCCCTTCTGTACCATCGAGCCGAATGTCGGCCGCGTGCCCGTTCCCGATCCGCGGCTCGACAAGCTCGCCGCCATCGGCAAATCGGCCAAGATCATCCCGACTCAGCTCGAATTCGTCGACATCGCCGGCCTGGTGCGCGGCGCTTCCAAGGGCGAAGGCCTGGGCAACCAGTTCCTCGCCCATATCCGCGAGGTCGACGCCATCGCGCACGTGCTGCGCTGCTTCGAGGGCGGCGACATCGTCCATGTCGAAGGCTCGATCGATCCGCTGCGCGACGCCGACACCGTCGAGACCGAGCTGATGCTCGCCGACATGGAGAGTCTCGAGAAGCGCCTCACGGCCGCCCTCAAGAAGGCCAAGGGTGGCGATAAGGAAGCGAAAGCCCAGGTCGACATCATGGAGCCGGTCCTGGCCCTGCTGCGCGACGGCAAGCCGGCACGCCTCTTCAAGCCGAGCGCCGAGCAGAAGCCGATCCTCGACCAGATGCAGCTCCTGACGGCCAAGCCGGTCCTCTACGTGTGCAACGTGGAAGAAGGTTCGGCTCCCGCCGGCAACACTCTGAGCGCCAAGGTCGCAGAGCGCGCCAAGGCCGAAGGCGCATCGGCGGTCGTCGTTTCGGCGGCGATCGAGGCCGAGGTATCGCAACTCACCGACGAGGCCGAGCGCAAGGAGTTTCTGTCCAGCCTCGGGCTCGAGGAGACCGGCCTCGCGCGGGTCATCCGCGCCGGCTATGGCCTGCTCAATCTCATCACCTATTTCACCGTCGGGCCCAAGGAGACGCGGGCCTGGACGGTGCACAAGGGTGCGAAAGGACCGGAGGCCGCCGGCGTCATTCACACCGACTTCGAGCGCGGCTTCATCTGCGCCGAGACGATCGCCTACGATGACTTTCTCGCCTGCAACGGCGAGCAAGGTGCCAAGGATACCGGCAAGATGCGCCAGGAAGGGCGTGACTACGTCGTCCAGGATGGTGACGTGATTCTTTTCCGCTTCAACGTCTGACGGCACCCGTCTTGCTGCCCGCAGGCCGCGCCCTATAGTGATAGGCGCGAATGAGGGGGCAACATGAAGGGCTCGATCTTACGTCTGTACGCCGCGGTCGCCCTGCTAAGCGTCAGCGCCTGCGACAACCCGCGCCCGGCAACCGTCCCGGATTTGCGTTCGGCCGCCGCCAGCTCGCCGGCACTGGCCGCTGTCGCCAATAGCGAACCCCTCGGCCTCGAACGCATCGTCATCGCCGTCCGGCCGGGAACGCAGGTTGGCTCCGGCCGGCGCAACTGCACCATGTGCGGTCCGACCCCCATTCATTGGGACGCTGCGGCCACCGATCTTCGCGACGAGGCGTTCTCGGAGCAGTTCTTTGAGACGCTGAGCGCCATGGGCTATCGCGTCACCGGCAATCCACGGCAGATGTTCAACCGCGAGGCGGAACGGGCCAGCGCCCGGTATCTTATCGGCGCGCAAATCACCGGCATTGACCTCTCTCTGGACCAGATCGACTGGGCGCTCACCGGCCCGTCGAGCAAGGGAGATGCGCGCCTCAACGTGACTTGGCAGGTCTATTCCCTCCGCGATCAGCGCGTGGTCTATGAGAAGACAACCACGGGCACGGGCAGCATCCACCGCGTGGGTTTCCAGGGCGCGCTGCCGGCGCTGCTGCGCAACGCCTTTGCCGACGCCGCCATCAAGCTGGGGGTCGACCGTGGCTTTCAATCCACCGTCAGCGCCGCGAGCGCGGCATCAGGCATCACCGGCGCAGCGTCGGCCTCGCCCAACGATGATGCCTTGCACATTCCGCGTTTCACGCCGTTTTCGGGGCCGGTGGCAAATCGCCTCGCGGATCTGCGCGGATCGGCCGTCACCATCCTGGTACGCGGCGGCCACGGTTCCGGGTTCTTCATTTCCGAAGACGGCCTGATCCTGACCAACCGCCATGTCGTAGGCGACGCGGAAACCGTGAATGTCCGGCTTCTGGCCGGTGTCGAAGTGGTCGGCCGCGTGCTGCGGCGGCATGCCCTGCGCGATGTGGCACTCATCAAGGTCGATTTGACGCGAACCCGGCCGCTCCCGCTTCGCAGCACGGCCCTGCGCATCGGGGAAGAGGTCTACGCCATTGGCGCTCCCGTCGAGACGCGCCTCGCGGCATCGGTGACTCGGGGCATCGTCAGCGCGCTGCGGCGCGAGCTGCGGGCCGGGGTCGAGCTCGGCATGATCCAGAGCGATGCCGCGATCCAGGGCGGCAACAGCGGCGGACCGCTGCTCGACGGCTCCGGCAATGTCATCGGCATTGCCGTGGAAGGTTATGGCGTCGCTCAGGCGAACGCCGGACTGAATTTTTTCGTTCCGATCGACGAGGCCCTCAGCTATCTCAATATCCGGCGGGGAGAGCCGCGCGACCTGCGCTTCTAGGAGGACAACCATGGGCGAGATGATCAAGCTTACAGCCAAGGACGGCCACATCTTGTCAGCGTACGAGGCAAAGCCTTCCGGCGCGGCGCGCGGCGCCCTGGTCGTGGTGCAGGAGATCTTCGGGGTGAATGGGCATATCCGCCGGGTGGCCGATGGCTACGCCGCCGACGGCTATCACGTCGTCGCTCCGGCCCTTTTTGATCGCGTCGGCACGAGCATCGAGCTCGGCTACACCGACGCGGACATCGCCAAGGGCCGCGAGATTCGCGGCAAGGTCACTTGGGACCAGGCGCTGGCCGACGTGGCGGCGGCGCTCGCTCGGGTCAAAGGCAGTGGCAAGGTCGGCATCGTCGGCTATTGCTGGGGCGGCACGGTGACCTGGGTGTCGTGCACCAAGCTGGATGGTTTCTCCGCCGGCTCCTCTTACTACGGCGGCGGCATCGGCAATTTCGCGGCCGATGCGCCGAAATGCCCGGTGATCTGCCATTTTGGCGAGAAGGACCACGCCATCCCGTTGGACGAGGTGCAGAAGGTCAAGGACGCCAGGCACCCGGGCGTCGAGGTCTACATCTACCCCTCCGGCCACGGCTTCAACTGTGACGAGCGCGGCAGCTACGACGCAGCCAGCGCCAAGCTCGCCCGCGAACGAACCCTGGCGTTCTTCCGCAAGAACATCGGCTAAGCCAGTCAGTTCAGACGCTGGCGAACTCGATATAGGTGCCGTACCCGATGTCGGGGGCAAGCCGAATGGCGCGCCCGGCCGACCGGTAGTCCACGTCCGACGCATCGAAACGCAGGCGCAGCGTGTCGAGATCGCGCACGCCGATCCGGTAGCCGACGAAATGCGGGCTGGCTGGCGCGCCCGTCAGCGGCAAACCGGGAAAGCGCTCGACCGCCTGGTCGAATGGCAGCACGGCGATACACCCGCGCGCCGTCGTTACGCGCAACGCGCCGTCCTCCACGCTGACCGCGTCGCGGCCTTGTAGCCCCGCAAAGAAATCCGCCAGTGACGGTGGATCGGCAGCCACCATGACGGCTTCGGTAATCGCAATCGCCCCGTTGGCGTGCAACTGATACTCCGGCTTCCAGAAATACTGCGGGGCGTGCTGCTGGCAGACGAAGAACGCCGCTTCCGGTATCCGCCGGTCCGTCGCGAAGGCCAGTGAGAATGCCACGGTGGCGACCCCACCATCCGGCAGGCGCGCCTTGCGCTGAAAATGAAAAAGCTCGTAGCCGTCCAGACCCGCGGCGGCGAATGCCTGGCGATCGGCCTCCGCGTCGGCGCTCTCGAACACCAGCATCGAGAAGCCTTCGCGCCGGCCCAGGAACGCCTGGTTGAAAGCAGCGAAACTGAACTGGCCGTCTGCCGGCGGCGCGATCTTTGCCGGATCGACGATGGTCAGCAGCTCGAGGAAGTTGCCCTGAAGCTGGATCAGCGAATTGCCGGTGCCGAAAGGATGCTCGGCGCGCGGCGTAAGCGTGAAGCCCAGCCGCATGTAAGTCCGGCGCGCCGCTTCGAGATCGCGCACCGCGAGCACCAGATGATCGATACCGCGCTTCGGTTTTTCTGCCATGGCGTTAGGATGAACCGGACGCGACACCGCGTCTACAGCAACAGGGGACGAATATGTTTGAGAAACAGGTGGTTCAGTGCGATGTGCCGGAGATGGGCGGCCCGATCAACACGGCGGTGACTTTCGGACCGCTGGTCTTCGTCTCCGGCCTGCCGCCGTTTGACGAGGAGTTCTGCCGGCGGATGCGCGAGGCCCGCGCCAAGGGCGAGCCGCTGCCGGCCTATGAGGCGCCGTCCTTCGAGCAGGAATGCCGCATCGTCATGGATCACATGAAGATCGCGCTCGAAGCGGCTGGCTCGAACATGGACTGCCTGCTGAAGGTCACCGTCTGGCTCAAAGACCAGAACCAGCAGAGCATCTTCGACACCATCTACCGCAGCTACTTCTCGTCGTTCGACAAGCTGCCCTCGCGCACCCGCATGCAGGCCGGCCGCACGCCGCGCGATTGCGGGCTGGAGGTCGACGCGATCGGCTACATCCCGGGCAAGAGCTGGGTCTAGACGCCGGACGCTGGCTGGCGGAGCTCGTAGCGGATCACGCCGGGCTCCGCTCCGTTCCCCGCGAACCGGAAGCCGCAGCGCTCGAGCACGCGGATCGAGGGAGCCAGCTCGGGCAACGTCTCGGCTATCACGCGATCGACCGCCGGCTGCGCGAGGGCCCATGCCGCGAGCGCCCTGACGAATTCCGTCGCCAAGCCACGGCCGCGCGCCGCCGCGACGAATGAGTAGCCGATCTCCACCAGCCGATCCCCGCCGGGCGGCCCCTTGAAGCCGCCGACACCGACAAGATGACGCTTCCCCTCCGCCACCGGCCGCTCGACCGCGTACCAGCACCACCAACCTGCATCGTGCGGGGCGTGCGCCAGACGCTCAGCCGTGAAGCGGATCGCCTCGGTGTCGTAGAATTCCGGCGGCCACTCGGCCGGGACCTCGGCCGACAGCATCCGTGCAAAGGCCGCGCGGTCGCTCAACTCCGCTTGCGACAGCGCTGCCGTACCGGCAATGAGATCGAGGCGCGGCGCCGCGATCCGCGGAGCCGTCACCGCAACGCAGCGGCGATGTTGCCGCCGTCGACCGTTGAGATGGCGCCAGTGGTCTTGTTGGCCAGCGCCAGCGCCACGAAGGCTTGCGCCACGTCCGACGCCTTGACCTCGCGGCCGAGCAGGTTGCCGGCCATGTAGTCGTGCTCCGACAAGCCGCGCGCCTTGGAGCGGCTCTTGACCATGTCGTCCGTCAGCAGGCCGGTGCGCACGCGGTCGGCGTTGACGCCGTTCGAGCGGATGCCATCCTTGCCGTAATCGACGGCATACTGACGCAGCAGGAACAGGGTGGTCGCCTTGGGCAGGCCATAGGGCCCGAAATCGGGACCCGGATTGACCGCCTGCTTCGAGACGTTGAACAGCAGACAGCCGCCGGTCTTCTGCGCCTTCATCACGCGCACGGCGTTCTGGGCCACGCTCTGATGAGCGAAGAAGTTGAGCTCGAAGCTGTCACGCAGGGTCTTGTCGTCGACTTCGCCGATCTTGCCCTGCCACGCGGCACCGGCGTTCGACACGACGATGTCCACGCCGCCATATCGCGCGCAAGCCTTGTCGAAGGCGGCGCGCACGTCGCTCGCCTTCGTCACATCCGCCGCGACGGCGAACCCCCCGATCTTCTTGGCCACGGCTTCGGCCATGGCCAGATCGCGATCCACGACCACGACCTCAGCACCCTGGGCCGCGAACGCCGCCGCCGTCGCGGCGCCGATGCCGCTGCCCGCGCCCGTGACCAGAGCGATCTGGCGGGCCAGCGGCTTCTCGGCGTCCTTGCCGAGCTTGGCCTGCTCGAGCGACCAGTACTCGACGTCGAAGATGTCGGCTTCCGACACGCTTTCGAATTTGCCGATCGCTTCCGCATCGATGATCGTGCGCACGCCGTTGTCGGCGATGTCGGCGGCAATCTTGGCGTCCTTCGACGACTTGCCCAGGGCGAAGAGGCCCAACCCGGGTACGAGGATGACACGCGGCACGGTGTCGAGCATCGTCTTCTTCGGCACGGCCCGCGGATTGTGGCGGCCGAAATAGGCTTTGTACTCGGCATCGTAGGCTGCCAGCGCATCCTGCACGGCGTTGGCGAACTCGGCGGTCTTGCCGGCCTCGGGCGCCGGCACGATCAGCGGCCGATGCTTGGTGCGGATGACATGATCCGGCGTGATGACCCCGGCCTGCGAGTAGCGGGCGACATCGGCGCCGTTGACGAAGTTAAGGATTTCCGGGCTGGTCCGGAACTCCAGCACCCAGCGCTTATAGACGCCGTCAACCGGATCGACCGGGATCGCGGTGAGGCCGCGCAGGACCGGCGCGATCTCGGCTACCGGTGCCGCCTTTGCCGGCAGGGCGCCGGGTGCGAAGACGTTGCGCCGGCCCTTGGCGAGACGCTGCTCGGCCAGGGAGACGAACTCGATCATCCTGTTGTAGGCCTCTTCGGCCGTGTCACCCCAGGTGAAGATGCCGTGCTTGTGCAACACCAGGCCTTCGGCTTTCGGCATGTTCTTCTGGGCTTCCGACGCCATCTTGGCGAGCGAGAAGCCGGGCATGACATAGGGCACGACGGCGCAGCGGCCGTTATAGACCTCGCGAAGCAGTTCCTCGCCGTTGGCCTGGTCGGACACGGCGAGCACGGCATTAGCGTGGGTATGGTCGATGAACTTGTGCGGCAGGAAGGCGTGGAACAGCGTCTCGACCGAGGGATTCGGCGCCGACGCGTCCAGCAGATTGAGCCGCTGGAAGTTGACCATGTCCTCATCGCTGAGCGTGTCGAGCCTGTAGAGCTTGCGCAGCGGCTCGAGACGCACGGCCGGCAGGCCCGGCGGCTCGATCACACCCATGTCCCAACCCGACCCCTTGACGCACAGCACCTCGACATCCTCGCCGAGCGTGTCCTTCATCGTGGTCTTCACCGAGGTGTTGCCGCCGCCATGCAGCACCAGCTCCGGCACGCCGCCAAGCAGGCGCGTGGTGTAGGTACGCAGCGCCAAGTCGCGATTGACGCCCTGCGTCGCGTACTTGGCGACAGCCGCCTCGGCATCGGTTTTCGACCACAGATTCTTCATGGGGCAATACTCTCGGGCTTGCGCCGGCGCGCCCGCTTGGCGGCCGGCAATAGAAATCAGCGACGGTTGAGAACGCGCCCGGCGACCGCGTCGAGCTTGCGCATGATGTCGGGATTGCGGGCATGCGGCGCGGTGATCATCGCCGTCTCCAACGCAGTGTGGCAACCGGAGACGCAGGTATCGATCCGGCTGCGCAGCCGCGGTGCGACCTTGCGGACCAACGAACGCGCGTGGTCGGCGTTCTCCAGCAAGACCTTGATCACCGCGTCGACCGTCACGTGGTCGTGGTCCGGATGCCAGCAATCGTAGTCCGTCACCATGGCAACCGTGGCGTAGCAAAGCTCCGCCTCACGCGCGAGCTTGGCCTCAGGCATGTTGGTCATGCCGATGACCGAGCAGCCCCACTGACGGTAAAGCTCGGATTCCGCCTTCGAGGAAAATTGGGGGCCTTCCATCACCATGTAGATGCCGCCGCGCTTGATCGACAGGCCGAGCTCCTGGCCGGCGGCAAAGAGGTGATCGCCCAGGCGTGTGCAGACCGGGTGGGCCATCGAGACGTGCGCCACGCACCCCGTCTCGAAGAAGCTCTTCACCCGCGCAAAGGTGCGATCGATGAACTGGTCGGTGACGACGAACGTCCCGGGCGGCAGATCCTCGCACAGGCTGCCGACGGCGCTCACCGAGACGATCTCGGTGACGCCCGAGCGCTTCAGCGCGTCGATATTGGCGCGGAAGTTGAGCTCCGACGGCGGTACGCGATGACCGCGGCCGTGGCGCGGCAGGAAGACCAGCTTCTGGCCTTCGAGTTCGCCGAACATAAGGTCGTCGGACGGGTCGCCCCAGGGCGTCGACACGTGCTGCCAGCGCACGTTGGACAGGCCGGGAATATCGTAAACGCCGCTGCCGCCGATGATACCGAGGACCGGCGGCGTGCCGGGCGGGGGGACTGCCATGCGACTCTGCTCCCAAGGACCTATGACGCGGGAGGTTGTAGCCGATCCCCGGGGATTCTCAAACGGCGCCGCCCGCCTTACCCGGCGTTTTTCACCAGCTTGCCGCGCACCCGGCGCTGCCGCTCGCCATCGACGACACGGGTGTAAACGAGGTCCATGCCTGACCCGGTCAGGGTGCGGGCATAGGTCTGGATGTCGTGCTGGCCGCCCTCGCGCACCGAGAACTGATGAATCGTCAAGGTGCTGCGGGAGAGCCGGGCCCAGGACAGCATGCCGCCCTGCAGCGGGTCGCCGTTGTCGGCGGCAGTGAACAGGCCCGGTCGCGGGCCGGGGCGAAAGGTCATGGAAGTGGCGCGCCGCCGCACCTCGGGGTTCTGCGCGTCACCCCCGACCCGCAGCACCGTCGTCCAGGACACCGTGAAGCCACCCTCGCCCGCCGCAGCGATCCGCACATCGAGATCACGCTGCGTGACGCCGAGATAGACCGTGTCCTCGCCGTCGGCGATGCCGCTGCCGGCGAAACTGCCGAAGAAGGCTTTGATATCGAGCGTGCGGGCGGGAGCCGCCGGTGGCGCAGCGGCCCGGCGCGGCGCCGGCGTGGCCTGGACCGGTGAGGAGGGATTGAGCTGGAGCCGCTCCGTGCGCACCGTGCCGGTATCGATCGGTCCGGTGATCTGGGCAGCCGCAGAACCGCCGGCCGCCACAATCGCCACAATGGCCAGCGTCTGGATCGTCGTGCGCCGCATGCCCGCCTCCCGGTTCGCCAGACCCGCGAGTCTAGCCGAAGGGGCAACACTCAGGTGGAAATGTCGATGCGCGCGCCGCTGGCGGAGGCCGGCTTGGCGCGCACAATGGCCGAATGCCGGACAGTGTTCTCGGCGCGCTGGTCGGTGTCGTTGGGGCTTTCCACACGCAGGACGGCCGAACGCTGCAGCTTCTGCGGATCGCCGAGCGTCGGCTTTTCCTCTTCCCGGCCGACACGCAGAATGGCCGAGCGTTGCAGCGTCGCACCCTCGGTCTGTTCGGGGCGCGGCCGCTCGGCCGGCACCACCGCCGAGCGATCGAGCGCCGCACCGTCTTCGCGGGCTTGCGCCGCCTGGGACTGCGGCTCGCGAAACAGCGCCTGGACGGCATCAGCCGCCGCCTTGCTGGTGACCCCGATCGTCTCCTTGCCGAGATTCTTCTGGACGTTCTGAGCGACGAGGAGGGCCGAATCCTTCTGCAGATCCGTCTTCACTAGGTCCCCGAGAGTGGCCTCGGTCAGGCTGGCCATGTCCTGGACGAAGGAGTCGAGCTTGTCGATCTGCTGGACGGAGGCCGTAAGGGCCGCGGCGCCGATCGCCACCTGGGCGATCGCCTCGTCGACGCTGCCGGCAACCTGGGACAGCGTGACACCCGAGCTCGTGCTGCCGCCGCTGGTGCCCCCGCTGCTCCCGCCGGTCGTTCCGCCCGTTGTCCCGCCCGTGCTGCCCGTACCACTGCTACTGCCCGTTCCGCCGGTACCGCTGCTGCCGCCGGATCCGCCGTTGCCAGCACCGTTGCCGCTATTGCCGTTCCCGTTGCCAGTTCCAGGAACGGTCTGGCGGGCGATGACGACGTTGAAAACCGCGTCGTTGTAGTCGGCATCGCCCGGCGCTCCGTAGGCGCCGTTACTCTGCCTTGTGGCGACGAGATCCTCGAAGGCGATCGTGCCCGTCGGTCCGTCGCGCGTGTCGCTGCGCAGCGACTCACGCGTCTGGCTCGCTCCCGCGCGGCCCGACGCGTAGTCGAGGTGACCGGCGTTCTTCGACCGCTCCGTGAACAAGGCCCGGGCACCCTGGCCCTGCAGGAACTCCGCGTTACCCTGCGCGTCGCGGATCACATTCCCGTTCGCGTCGGCGCGTGCGAGACCGAACGCGCCATCGGCGCCGCGCACGACCTTGAGCCTGCCAGCGAGAGCCGAGGCGGCGTTGAGGCTGGCGCCGTCGGAGATCAAGAAGTAGCCGATGTTCTTGACGTCCTGGGAATTGACGGTGAACTCGACGGACGACTGGCCGGGCCGCAACGGCGCGTTACCGCCGTCGGCCTCGACATCGCCGAATAGCACCTTCGCCTCGCCGGTCTTGGTGTCGTAATAGCCGAAGACATTCCGGTAGCCGGCGCTTTCCGAAGTGAACGTGGCGCGCAGGGTCGTCGTCGGCCCGTTCGGCGGCGGCGGTGGCGCCACGCGGATGACGTTGAACACGGCGTCGTTGTAATCGGCGTCGCCCGGCGCCCCGTAGGCGCCATTGGCGTTGCGCAGAGCGGCAATGTCCTCGAAGGCGATGATGCCCGTCGGACCGTCGGCGCGATCTGCCGCCAGTGTCGAAGCGGTCTGCGTCGAGCCGGCCACGGAGGAGACATAGTCGACGCCGCCGGCATTTTTGGTCGTCTCGGTGAACAAGGCACGCGCATCGCGGCCCTGGAGGAACTCGATCGCGCCCTGCGAATTGCGGACGACATTGCCGCCCGCGTCGAGGCGCGCGACGCCGTAGCTGCCGTCGGCTGCCTGCGTGACCTTGATCTTCCCTGTCAGCTGCTGGGTGCTGTTGAGGCTCGCGCCGTCGGAGATCAGGAAGTATTCGATCTTGCCGACATCCTCGGCCTTCACCGAGAACTCGGCGACCGATTTGCCAGGCTGTAGCGGCGCATTCTTGCCCTCGGCTTCGACCGTCGGAAAGAGAATGCCACCCTCGCCGCTCTCGCGGTTGTAGTAGCCGAGGACGTTCTTGTAGCCCGCCGATTCCGAGATGAACTCGACGCGCAGCGTCTCCGTCTTCGGTTCGGGCGGCGGCTGGGTTGGCGCGTTGG
>Ga0196963_10001975_pt1 | contig 12874 bp, 11 predicted proteins | sample S1_5metaG_FD_148600 | JGI IMG/M metagenome (GOLD analysis project Ga0196963, IMG submission 148600) | Soil microbial communities from Anza Borrego desert, Southern California, United States - S1_5 | ecosystem: Environmental > Terrestrial > Soil > Desert | place: USA: California | collected... | reverse complement strand
GCTCTCCATGCCGATCGGCGAACACGGGTGCCCGCCTTGATGCCGGTCATCGGCTATCTCGACGCGTGAAGGCGTAGCCTGGCCGGGGCGTCCGTCGGCAGTGTGAGTTCGCAGATTCTTCACCCTGCCATCGTCATCACGCGATCAATTTCTGCGGCGGTGATGGCGCGTTTGCCCGGATTTACCAGCAAATCCGCGCGGCATTGCGCGTGCTACGAGTCACGCCATGAAAAAGAAGAAACCAGACCTGATCGGCGGCGTTACACGCGCGCAATTTGACGAGGCGTATCGGAATTACGCGCGCAAGATGGACCTGTTCATGGAGGGTCCGACCACGACCCACTTCCAGATGCTGGTCGACGCGGGGATCGAGATTCCCGCTCCTGAATCGCTCACCGACGAGGCGCTGCACACCAAGCTGTGGGGCATCATCCATGGCCTGGCGCGATTGCACGCGTTCCTGTCGTGCACCGATCACCTCAGCGATCGCGAGCTCTATACCAAGCTGTATCACGAGACCCTGCGCGTCGAGGAGCCGGCGGTCGACGAGATCGGCTTCACGACGCACATCAGCCTGTGCACGGCGGGCGATGGCGACGACCTCTACATGAAGTATTACGCGAACGATCACTTCCGCGAATCCTGCCGGAGGGATTACCCCGACGAACCATTGCCGCCGCACGAGGATCCCCCCTACGACCGCGATCGTCGGCTGCCGCGGCCGCCGTCACGACGGCGATGAAGACTGACGGCGACCCGCTACTTCGGCGCGCGCTTCCACAACCGCTGCGATGGCACACGCATCGCGCGGTTGAATTTCGACGAGGCGTTCTCCCAGGCGATCACTTCGGTCAGCACGATCAATTGCTCGTCCGGGAACTCCTGCCGGAGTCGAGCGAACAGCTCGTCGGAGACGTCGTGTCCGGTGACGGTCATCGCGTCGGCGTATTCGAGGGCGAGGCGCTCACGCGCGGTAAAGAGCGGGTTGTCGCGATACGACGCCAGCGCATCGAGCTTCGCATCCGGCACACCCAGTCCGCTGCCGACCGCAGCGTTGATGTCCTGTCAAAACTCGCAGCCATTGAGCGATGCGACGCGCCGGTTGACCAGCGCCTGCAAAGCCTCCTCGATCTGCCCCGCGGCGCCGATGCCGCCCCACATCGCGCGAACCGCGTGAAAGATCGCCGGCACGCGGGCGTACAGCAAGTGATTGATCAGCGGTGCGCCCCACCGCGCGGCCTGGGCGTCGAGCACGGCACGAATGCGGGGCTCGACGTGCTCCAACGATACGGGCTCAAGTCTCATCGTGGCTCCTTCTGCGCGCGCAAACGGTCGAGACAACTAGGGTACAATCCCCGTCGACATCCCGTCCATCGCCGCTCACGCGTGATGGACGCGCCTTTTTGAGTGCGAACTCTTATTCGATCAGGAGAGTCCCGATGCCGCGTCACGTGACGATTGTGCTGTGCACGCTTCTCGCGATCGCCGGTTGTTCCCGCAACCCAGAACGGTCCGCGATCGCGACGCCAACCGGGCCGTCGGCCGCCGCGCCGTCATCGCTGTTAGGCGACACCTCCGTCGCGCCAGGCGGAGTCTCCGGCGCGTTCGACGTGGCCTTTCCAGGACGCAACGACTCGTTCGATTTCCGCAACCAGCTCGAAGTCAAATACCAGACCTCGCTCGGCCGGGGCCCGACGCCGACGTTCGTCGACCGTGAAGGCGAAGTGGTGTGGACCCAGGAGTACATGCGCTACCGCGTCAACGGCTGCGACCACGGCAGCGCGACGCAACGCGTCCTCGCGCAGATCAACGGCGAGGCGCCGGGCCAGGTCTGCGGCGCCGCCGCCGATGGCTTGATCGCCTTCCCCCCGCGCAACGAGGCCTTTGACTTCCGGCGCCAGCTCGAAACTCGGTATCAGCAATTCGGCCGCGGCGCCAGCCAGTCAACGGTCGACGCCGAAGGCGGCGTGATCTGGACGCAGGAGTACCTGCGCTATCGCGTCAACCATTGCGACCACACCACCGCTGTGCAGAGGGTGTTCACGCAGGTCGACGGCGGCGGCGTGCCGCCGACGTGTTTTGTCCCGCCCTGCATCTTCACCGTCTCGCCGCGGACTCAGACGGTTCCGGCCAGCGGCGGCACGTTCACGGCGACGATCACCCGTACCTCTGGCGATTGCAACTTCGGGGTCGAGAGCCTCGATCCGTCCGTCACGTTGGACAGCGGCACCACCGGGACCGGCACGACCACGCTGACCTACACGGTCCGACCCAATTTCGGCAGTGCGAGAACGAGCTATATCCGCGTGCGCTGGCCCAACAATTCGACGCTCCTCGAGATCAACCAGGCCGCCGGCAACGTCGCGGCGTTCACCCTGATCGATCCCAACAACGCGCCCGGCGCCGCGACGACAACCTGTCTGATCAGATCGGCGGCGACGCCATGCACGTTGACAGTGGCCGGCGGCTTCTCCGCCAGCGCGATCTACACCTGGGCGGTCAGCTATCAGTACGGCGGCACCATCACGCACGACTATCGCAGCACCGATCCGCATTTCACGTTCACGCAGGCATGCGGTGGCCCCGGCACGACGGCGGCCGGGGTCGAAGTGCCGCTCAACGTCATCTTGATCGTCACCGACGGCGGCAGCAGCGTCACGGTGCAATCCGGGATGGGCGGCCAACCGCCGCTGACCATCCGATTCTTCAGCTGCTAGCGGGCGCGCGCCGGGTGGCTTGCGCCACCCGGCCGCATACCCGGGATGCTGGTGGGCGTTGATGCGACGGCTGCTCCTCGTCACGCTCTGCTTCGTCGCCGTCTTCACCAAGACGGATCCGCTGGCGTCACAGTCGCGGCTCGGCACCATCGAGTCGCTCGTCGAGCGCGGCACCTACCGGCTGGACGACTCGTCGTTCATCAACACCATCGACAAGGTGCATCGCAACGGCCATTACTACTCGCATCAGCCGCCGTTGTTGTCGACGCTTGAAGCACCGGTCTATTGGCTGCTGCATCTGTCCGGCGCCCGCTTTCACAATCGCGGCCGCTTCGTCATGACTTATGCGTTCACGCTGCTGACCAATGGCGTGGCGCTGGCGCTGACGGTCCTCGTGTTCGCCGCGATCTTGACGATGGCGGGTGTGAGCGGGGCGAGGCGTGACGCGCTGGCCGTGCTGTTACCGCTCGGCACCTGGCTGCTGCCGTACGGCGTTGTCGCCAACAATCACGGCATTTCGGGATTGCTGGTCGCGCTTCTGATCTGGCTGCTGCTGAAGGTCGAGTGGCAGGGCGCGACGCCGGCTCGTTCGATGGCGATCGGCTCGGCACTTGGTTTCCTGACGGCCATCGAAATACTTCCGCTGATTTCCTTCGTGCCAGTCACCGCCATTTACCTGCTGCGGCGCCGCGATCTCGATGCGCGGGCGCGGGTATTGTTTGCTGCCGGCCTCGCCGCGCCGCTGGTCGCGCATGCGCTCCTCAATATCCCGATCACCGGCGACGTCGTGCCGGCCGGCTTCCACACCGAGATGTTCCGTTTCGAAGGCTCCGGATTCGAGGAAGCCACGCTCACCGGATCGATCAAGTACCAATCGATTGGCGCGCTTGCCGCGTACGCGTGGCATTCGTTGTTTGCCGGCAAAGGCTTTTTCGTCTTCGCGCCGCTGTGCGCGCTGGGGGTGGCGACGTCGGTGATCGGTTGGCGCTGGTGGCAGGCCCGCGCCGGCCGCGTGCAGATGGTGTTGTTGACGAGCGTGGCGCTGAGCCTCGGGGCGTCGCTGCTCACCACGAACAACTTTGGCGGTGCGGCGGTCGGCTTTCGTCACGCCGTCTATCTGTCTCCGGTGTTCGCGGTGTGGACACTGCCGTGGATCGTCAGAGGGCGGCGGCCGCAGCTGGCCATCGCCGTCGTCGCGGCCGTGTCCACGGCGCTGATGCTGATATTCGCAGTGCGCGAGCCCTGGTTCGGGTTAACACTTTCGGACGCACCGGTCGGTACGTGGGATCAATACGTCCCGATCCTGGGCAGGCTCGTATATGGCAATCTCTTCATTCCATAGGAGACACCCGATGATTCGTCCGCTCATCGCCGCAACGATCGTCGCCGCCGCCACGCTCTCGATCGGCGCGCAGGCGCCAAAGAAAGCCTACGTCCTCGGTGAGATCGACGTGACCAATCCGCAGCAGTATGCCGAGTACATGAAGCTGTCGCCGGCCGCTATCGAAAAGTTCGGCGGCCGGTTCATCGCCCGCGGCGGGCGCAGTACCACGCTGGAAGGCAACGCCGCACGCGGCCGAGTGGTGATCGTGGAGTTTCCAAGTTACGAACGGGCGCTCGAGTTCTACAACTCCGTCGAATATCAGGCTGCGCGCAAGGCTCGCGACGGTGCCGCGACGGTGCAGTTCGTTCTGGTCGAGGGCCTGTAGACGGCAAGCGTTTGGCACGATCGGCGGCTCTCGCAGTTTTCGAGCCTTCAATTTCGCAAACATCCGCAGTCCCTCGGTTGAACATCGGCTTCCGATCGGGATTCCCTGACCGGCTCCCACGTCTGATGAACGGGAGGCATCAGGATGAAGCTGTGGGCGATCAGAGTCGTCATCGCGTGCGCGGGGTTGAGCGTCGTTGGGCCGGCGGCAGCACAGAATTGGCCGCGCTTTCGCGGCCCGAACGGGTCCGGAATCACCGACAGTGATCCACTGCCCACGACCTGGGATGCGGTGAAGGGCGATGGCGTGCTGTGGAAAGCCGCGTTGCCGGGCGTCGGGCATTCGAGCCCGGTGGTCTGGGGCGGTCGAATATTCGTGACGACCGCGCTGAGCTCGGCGACGAACACGAATTACAACCCGAAAGCCGAAGGCACCCAGCCGTCGACCGACGAGTCGATCCACGAGTGGCGCGTGCTGGCGCTGGACAAACAGTCCGGCCGGGTCGTGTGGTCGCGCACCGCGCACCGAGGCGTGCCGAAGCGCAAACGCCACATCAAAGCCACGCAAGCCAACGCCTCCCCGGTCACCGACGGCCGCATCGTCGTTGCGTCGTTCGGCTCTGAAGGCCTCTACGCCTACGATATGCATGGCACCCTGCTCTGGAAGCAGGACCTCGGGATTCTCGATCCCGGCTACGCTGGTCAGCCGGATCTGTCCTGGGGCTTCGCCACGTCGCCGATTATCTATCGCGATCTGGTGATCCTCCAGTGCGACATCCAGCAGAACTCGTTCATCATCGCCTTCAACGCCAAGGACGGCACTCGTGCCTGGCGCGCTGATCGGGACGAGTTGCCGGCATGGAGCACGCCGGCGGTTCATGAAGGCAAGGCGCGGACGGACCTGGTGACGAGCGGTTCGAAGTATTACCGCGGTTACGATCCGATAACCGGCAGGGAACTGTGGCGATTACGTGACGACACGCAGGTCAAGGTGCCGTCGCCGGTGATTGCCGGCGAGCTGTTCTTCCTGAGCGGAGGCAACCCGCGTGGCCGAGATTTCTACGCGGTACGAGCCGGCGCAAGCGGCGACATTTCGGTGACGTCCGGCCAACAGCCAGGCGCCGCTATCGCGTGGCACAAGAGCCGCGGCAGCTCCTACACGCCGACGCCGCTGGTCTACGACGGCCTGCTCTACGTCTGCAATGATAACGGCGTGTTGACGGTCTACGACGCGGTGAGCGGCGCGCAGATCTACGCCAATCGCATCGGCACGAGCAACAGCACGTTCAGCGCGTCACCGGTAGCGGGCCGCGGCCACATCTACTTGTCGAGCGAGGATGGCGACGTGCACGTCATCAAGGCGGGACGCACCTACGAGCTCGTCGCGACCAATCGGATGGGCGAAGCGCTGATGGCCACGCCTGCGATTTCCGATGGCATCCTGATCATTCGGGGCCAGCAGCATCTTTATGCCGTTCGCCATATGATCCGGTAACGATGAAACCCGCCTGCTTCGCCGTCATCGCCATGATCGTGGCGGTCACGTCCTCTGCGTCTGCGCAATCCATCCGCAGCGGCAAGACCGCCACCGGTATTGCCTACGACGTCCGCGGCGCCGGTCCCGTGGTGGTGCTGCTGACGGGATCGAATCTCGATCGGCGCATGTGGGATCGCGAAGCGCAGTGGCTGTCCGGCACCCGTACCGTGGTTCGCTACGATCTTCGCGCGCACGGCGAATCGGACACCGCGACGGCTCCATTCAGCCACCTGGCGGATCTGATCAGCGTCCTCGACGAGTTGAAAATCGCGAAGGCGACGCTGCTTGGACTATCAGCGGGTTCGACGGTCGCGATCGACGCGGCGCTCGAGGTCCCCGAGCGCGTCGAGCGCCTCATCGTTGCCGGTCCGGCGCCAAGCGGCTACGTGCCGGCGCAGGCGCCGCCGTTCGTGAAAGACATGATCGCGGCGCTGCAGGCACGCGATTACACGAAGCTCAGTGAGGTGCTGCTGGCCACGTCGGTGTTCGCCGTGCCGCCGGCGTCTCAGGCGCTCGTGCGCGAGATGGTGACGAAGAACGACCGGATGTGGACGATCGATCGCTCGCTGATGCGCGGGCCGTCGCAACCGGCGATGGGCCGCCTCGAATCAATCAAGACGCCGACGCTGGTGTTGATCGGCGACAAGGATGAATTTCAGCAGGAACCTGCGGAGCAGCTCGCTAAGCGCATCCCCGGCGCCCGCATTGTCCGCATCGCCAACGGCGGACATCTGCTCAACCTGACGTCGCCGAAAGAATTTCAGGACGCCGTCACGTCATTTCTCCTGGCGCGCTGATCCGGGATCGGATTCGCCGCGCCTGCGACCGAAGTAAAGTGGAGCGAGACGCATGGCACACGGCGCTCCAGCAGCCGCTCCGGGACCGACGTCCTGGCTTCCCGGCGCCAACTTCCTGAAGTTTCGCCGCGACCCGCTGGCGTTCTTCACCGAGCTCCATCGGACCTATGGCGACATCGCGCACTTCACGTTCGGGCCGCAACAGATCTACCTCGTCAGCCATCCTGACTGGATCGAAGACGTACTGGTCACGTCGGCGCGAAAATTCCAGAAGGGCGTGGCGCTCCAGCGCGCGAAACGCCTGCTCGGCGACGGACTGCTGACGTCCGAGGGCAGGCAGCATCTCAGGCAGCGCCGCACGATCCAACCGTTGTTTCACCGGCAACAGGTGCAACGCTTCGCCGAGGTGATGGTGAAGCACGCCGTGCGATGGCGCGAATCGATCACAGCTGGGTCGACGATCAACGTCACCGAGGAGATGGGCGCGCTCGCGCTCGCGATTGTCGGCGAGACGCTGTTCTCCAGCAACGTGCAGAGCGATACCGACGAAGTACGCGAGGCGCTGTCGGATGCGGTGCAGAGCTTTGGCGCGGCCTTCCTGCCGGGCATCGAACATCTGGAAAAGCTGCCGCTACCGGTGTTCGTGCGCGTCCGCAAAGCGCGCGAGCGTCTCGATCGCGTGATTCATCGTGTTATTGCCGAACGGCGCCGGCAACTGGCCGCACATCACGCGACGCCGCTACACGATCACCTCGGCGGCCAGGGCGATCTCGTGTCGATGCTGCTCGCCGCCCGCGACCCGGAAAATCCAACCGAGCCGGGGATGACCGACGAGCAGATTCGCGACGAAGCGATGACGATATTTCTCGCTGGTCACGAAACGACGGCGAATGCGATGTCGTGGACCTGGCAGCTGCTCGGCCGCCATCCCGAGATCGTCCAGAAACTGGATGAGGAGCTGGCGCGCGTGCTGAACGGACGCGTGCCGGCCGTCGACGACGTGCCGAGGCTTGCATACACGCGCGCCATCATCGCGGAGTCGATGCGACTGTTCCCCCCGGCCTGGACCATGGGCCGCAAGGTGATCGAACCCCACACGATCGGCGGCTTCATCGTCGAGCCAGACTCGTTGGTGCTCGTCAGCCAATGGGTTGCCCACCACGATCCGCGGTGGTGGGCCAACCCCGACGCGTTTGAGCCGCAGCGATGGCTCGACGAAAACGGAACGTGGACCGCGGCAGCGGCGGCGCGTCCCAAGTACGCCTACTTCCCGTTTGGCGGCGGCTCGCGCATCTGCATCGGCGAGTCGTTCGCGTGGACGGAAGCCATCCTGCTGCTCGCGGCGATTGCGCAGCGCTGGCGATTCACGCCTGTCACCGACCCGGTGCCCGAGCCGCGCATCACGCTCAGGCCGCGCGGCCTGAGCATGCGGGCGCACTGCTGCTGATTACGGCGCCGCGGCCGGCGGCACGCGGCGTCTCGTCGCCTGCTCGAACGCGTAGGCCAGCTCGATCAAACGCGGTTCCGTGCACGCGGTGCCGGTGAAACTGACACCGTACGGCTGGTCTTTCGCATTGAAGCCTGCCGGAAAGGCCGGGTTCGGCGCGTTCGGAATCATTCCAAACGGAACGATAACGGTGGGATGGCCGGCTTTTGCCGCGATGCCGGCGCTGCTGCTTCCGGGAAACAGCAAAGCGTCGAGCCGCTGCGCGCCGACGATCTCGTCGATGCCGTGCGTGGCTGCAAGAAAAATGTCCTTGGCGCGATCCTGCTCCCAGCGAGCGCGATCGCGGACCAGGTCCATCTCGTCGGAAATGTCCAATTGCGCCTGGTCGTACTTGATCGCATTGCGAGGGCGATTGGCGAGGTTGTAATTGCGCAGTTCGGTCAGCGTCTTGACCGGGGAACTGGCGCCAAGCGATTGCAGATACGCGTTGAAGTCTCGCTTCATGCCGTACTTCAGGACCACCGAACACGCGGTATCCAGACCGCGGGCGTTAGCCAGTCCGGAGCACACGCCGAACGTGAGGAAGTTGTTGGCCGGCGTCGCGTCGACGATGCTCGGGATGTTTGCGGGATCGACGATCACGGCGCCTTCGCGTTGCAGCACCGCGATCGCGTCGTTCATCACCGCCGTCTGCGCCGCGTTGAGCCCGCCGACCGTCGCGCCTGTCGCCGGGTTAACGGTGGGCGAATAGTAATTCGCGCGCGGGATGCCGATGCGCGCTCCGCGCAGCGCCGTCGTGCGCAGATCGCGCGCGTAGTCGCGATTCGGCGGCACCGTACAGCGCGTCGAGCCGGCCACATCATTGGCATCGGCGCCGACCATCGCGCCCAGCATGATCGCCGCGTCGACCACCGTCTTCGCCATCGGCCCCGCCGTATCCTGATCGGCGGTGATCGGAATCACACCGTACCGGCTGATCAAGCCGACGGTGGGCTTGATGCCTACCAGCATGTTCTGATTCGACGGGCTCAGGATCGATCCCGACGTCTCCGTGCCGACGCTGGCGGCCCACAGGTTGGCGGCAGTGCCGATGCCGGAGCTCGATCCGCCGGTGCCCATCGCCGGCCGGCCGTCGTTGGTCGCCTCGCGTGGATCGGTCCGCGGATCGTAGGGATTCATGCCGTAGCCGCCGAGCGCACTGTAGTTGGCCGGCATGTTGCTGGACACCCAATTGGCCAGCTCCGTCAGGACGGTCTTGGCGATCACGATCGCGCCGGCGCTCCGCAGGTTGCGCGCGAGCGTCGCGTCGTAGGGCGGCGTGTAGTTGGCAAACGCGAGCGCGCCGCCCGTGGTCGGCATGAAGGTGGTGTTGATGTTGTCTTTCAGCGCGATCGGAATGCCGTGCAGCGGACCGCGCACGCGGCCCTGCGCGCGCTCGCGATCGAGGTCGTCCGCTTCGTTGTAGGCATTGAGGTTGACGTTGATCACCGCATTCAACGTGCCCTCGTATTGCGCGATGCGCGACATGTAGGCGGCGACGAGATCGCGCGAGGTCACCCGCCCGGACGCGAGCGCCGCCTGCATCTGTGGAATCGTGGCTTCGACAACGTTGAATGCGATCGCCTGTTTGGTGATGCCTTGCGCCGCCGTCGGAGCCGGCTGGGCGATCGGCATCAGCAACACGGCGGCAACCGCGGCGAACAGAATGGTCCTCATCGCGCCTCCTGAGGCGGGCATCTTCTTACTTCGCCCGACTCACGTCAAACGGAGGCGCATGCAGCGGCAGCTCGGCAATTCGCGCTAGAACTCGATCACGAATCCCGCCGACGGCACGATCGGCAACAGCGAATCGGTCGCCCCGCTGACTCGGCCGTCGCGCTGCACCGAGTACGGCACGTTTCGCTCGTTGCGGCGATTGAGCGCGTTGGCAACTTCGACAAACAGGGTCACCTGACGTCCGGCGATCACCATCGCCCGATCGGCGCGCACGTCCAGGCGCGCATACGCCGGCAGACGTAATCGGTTGCGCTCGGTGGCCAGGCTGAGGAACAGGGGCTGCATGCCTCCGAACAGCGCCGGCGCGTTGGGCGAGAACGGCTCTTCGCCGAGGTATCCGGTCATCGGATAGTTACTGCCATAGCGGAACTTCGCGCCGATGCTGGTCCGGTTGGATAGCCGGGTCAGCACGTATGCGGAGAAGGTGTGCCGCTGATCGTAATCGCTCCAGAATTCTTCGGGCGCTTGCTCGTCGCTGTATCGGTGACGCGAGAACGCGTAGGCGATCCATCCTGACATACCGTTGGGCGCATCACGGCGGAGCGACGCTTCGATGCCGCGTGCTTCACCGCTCAACCGGTTTTCCCAGCGAGCGTCGCCGCGGCCAAGCGTGAACCGGTCATCGGAAAGGCGCCGCGGCTCAGCGCCAACCGCGCGCAGCACATCGTCTTCGCCTCGCGCATACACCGTCACCTGGGCGGCGAGCGACAACGGCATCGTATGGGACAGCGTCACGTCTGCATGCACCGCGCGCTCGTCGGCCAGACTCGGATTGGCGCGAACGCCATGGCGATAGGACAGCTCGGGCGGTTGGCGATACAGGCCGACGCCGCCGCGAATCCGCGTGGCTGGACCAATGGCGACCTCTGTGTTCATCCACGGCGAGACCGTGGTGCGAGGCGCGTGCTGCGCATAGTCGACGCGCGCGCCGGGCGACAACGACAGCCGTCCGAATCGCGCCGAGAGCCGCGCGAAGGCCGACGCGGAACGGCTGGCCGCCGCGTAGTCCGTGAGGGTTGCGGGAGTGATCGTGTTGTCAAAGGTGCGCTGCTGCGCGAGGGCATGCGACACGTGTTGCAGATCCGCGCCGAGCTCTGCGATCCAGCGATCCTCGAAGGCCGCGGTGGCGTCGACGCGCCACGCCGCGATCCGGTCGCGGCCGCGCTCGAGCATTTCGTCGCGGCTATTGACGTTGTTGAAGCCCATGCCGGTCGCATAAACGTGCTGCGCCACCGACCAGCGCGGCGACGGCGTGAACCGCCACGTCAACGCCGACAACCACGCGTGGCTCTTGGCCAGCGCCTGATCGTTGGCACTGAGATCCTCAACCGCTTCGTCGAACGTCGAACGCCCGGCGATGTTGAGGAAGCGCAGTTGATGGCGCGGCCCAAGATCGAGCGTGACCTTCGCCAGACCGTCGCTGAATCCGAAGCCAAAACTGCCCTCAGGATCGATGCGGGCCAGCAGGTAATCCAGGTAGCTGCGCCGCGCCGAGACCAGCCACGATCCACGGCCGTTGGCCAGCGGCCCCTCGGCGATCGCGTTGGCGCTGGTGCCGCTCAGGCCGGCGCGCCCGTGAAACGCGTCGCGATTGCCGTCCCGCGTCGTCAGATCGATGTGCGCGCCGAGCCGCCGTCCGTGGCGTTGCGGATAACCGCCAGGCAGTAACGTCGCCGCGCCAAGGGCCTCGCTGTTGACCATCGCGATCGAGCCGCCGTCGGTGATGCCATGGATCGTGTGAATCAGGAACGGCGACGGAATGCCGTCGACGGCGAGTCCCACTTGCCGGAACGGCGTCCCGCGCACGGCAAACTCGCTGTAGAAATCGTCCGTCGACGTCGCGGCGGGCAGCGCCTGTACCGCCCGTAGCGGGTCGTCGAGCATCACGCCGCGCAACGCCTGGAGATCGCGTCCGTGCAGAACGGCCGCGCCCGGCGCTTCGCCGACGCCAGACGTCGCGCCCGTGACGACGATGCGCTCCTCGTATTGGCCGGCGCCTTCGGAGAGTTCTACGACGAGTTCGAGAACCTGGGCGGCCGCGATGGCGACGTCTTTGCGGGCTTCGGCGAAGCCGACCAGCGAAACGATCACGGTGTGGCTGCCGGGCGCCAAGTCGAGTCTGAACGACCCGTCGGCGGCGGTCTCGGCGAACGCCGGTTGATGCTCGACTCGCACCAACGCGCCCGCGAGGGCCTGCCCTGTGCGCGCATCGACCACCCGCCCGGAAAGACCGCTGACGGTTTGGGCCGCGCTACTGCCGGCGAGCACCAGCCACACCATCACCGCTCGACTCAAACCCGCCATCGCTGTCACCATGAATCCTCTCCTCCGCGCCGTCGCGTTGCACCAGCCGTGCCAGGCGCCGCGCGCGAAGGACTGTCTGTCCAGAGTGACAGCGATCCGTCCAACTGACAAGACATTGTCAGTTTGATCGGACACACGAAAGGGACCAATGGCGGGGCGGAATCGGCAGACCCGGGCAGTGCAATCACGAGAGCTGGCGAGGGTGTTTGACGCAACAGTGCGCCTGTACCTGCGGTTGTCGGCGCTTTCTTCACAGCTGCACGGCGGCGGCGCCTTGTCGGGGCCGCGCCGCACCGTGCTGGTCGGCCTGTCGCGCACCGGCCCGCAAACCGTCGCGCAAATGGCGCGGGCGCGTGCGCAGTCGCGGCAGCGATTCCAGCCGCTGGTCAACGGCCTGCGGCGCGATGGCCTGGTCACGGCCGTGCCCAACCCCGCGCACAAGCAATCCCCGCTGATCGCGCTCACCGCCCGCGGCAGACGCGCGGTCGCGCGCATTCACGCCGCCGAACGCCGCGGCCGCGCCGCGGTGGCCGCGCGTATTCCGCTGGCCGCGCTGTCGCAATGCGCCGACGTGCTCGACCGCGTCGC
>Ga0196963_10001974_pt1 | contig 12876 bp, 8 predicted proteins | sample S1_5metaG_FD_148600 | JGI IMG/M metagenome (GOLD analysis project Ga0196963, IMG submission 148600) | Soil microbial communities from Anza Borrego desert, Southern California, United States - S1_5 | ecosystem: Environmental > Terrestrial > Soil > Desert | place: USA: California | collected... | reverse complement strand
GAACCATCGCAAACGCATAGGAGACGGCTCGGAAGGGCGAGGCTCCGTCCGAGCCGTTTGCCTCGGCGCGGGGTGCCCCCGCGGCTCGGTCAGAGCCTCGCCCTCCCATATGCGATCGAACGCCGTTCGACCCCGTCCCGCGACAAGCCGCTGGGCTCTCTCATGCCCCATCGTGTACAACTGATCCGATGACCGCACCGACGTACCACGTGCCGGAGGAGGAGACGCTCGACCGCGCCGGCCTGGCGCGGCTGCAGCGGGCGAAGCTGGGGGCGATGCTCGGTGAGGTGCTGAAGTCCAACGAGTTTTACCGGGCGAAGTACGCGGGTTTGAACTTCGACGCGGCGCGCGACCCGATCCACGCGCTGCCGTTCACGACGCGCGCGGAGCTCGAGGCGGGGCAGGTCGCCCGGCCACCTTACGGCACGAACCTGACGTACCCGGTCGAGCGGTATTGCCGATACCACCAGACCTCGGGCAGCGGTGGGCGGCCGATGCGGTGGCTGGACACGGCCGAGAGTTGGAACTGGTTCAAGAAGCTGTGGGGGATCATCTTCCGGGCGGCGGGGGTGGGGCCGGGGGACCGAGTCTTCTTCCCGTTCAGCTTCGGGCCGTTCGTGGGGTTCTGGGCGGCGTTCGAGGGGGCGGCGGCGCTGGGGAATCTGGCGGTCCCGGCGGGCGGGCTGACGACGACGGCGCGGCTCAAGATGATGCTCGACAACGGGGCGGCCGTCGTCTGTTGCACGCCAACGTACGCGCTGCGGATGGCGGAGGTGGCGCGGGAGGAACGGATCGACCTGTCCGGGAGCGCCGTGCGGAAGTTGATCGTCGCGGGCGAGCCGGGCGGGAGCATCCCGGAGGTGCGCGAGCGAATCCAGCGGGAGTGGGGCGCGCGGGTGTTCGATCACACCGGAATGACGGAGATCGGCGCGCTGGGGTTCGAGTGCGAGCAGGCGCCGGGCAGCGTGCATCTGGTGGAGAGCGAATGTATCGCGGAAGCCATCGACCCGACGACGGGCCATCCCGTGCCCGACGGCGAGCCGGGCGAGCTCGTGCTGACAAACCTGGGGCGGTGGGGCAGCCCACTGATCCGCTACCGGACCAACGACCGCGTCCGCATCGCCCGAAACAAATGCGCCTGCGGCCGCTCGTTCGCCCGCATGGAAGGCGGCATCCTCGGCCGCTTCGACGACATGATCACCGTGCGCGGGAACAACGTCTTCCCGACGGCGGTCGAGGCGATCGTCCGGCGGTTCCCGGAGGTCGAGGAGTTCCGCGTGCGCGTGATCGGGACGGGGTCGCTGGGCGAAGTAAAAGTGGAGCTGGAGCCGACCGAATCGGCGGCGGCGAGTGCGGCCGAGCTGGCGGGGCGAGTCTCGCGGATGCTGCAGGACTCACTGTCGTTCCGGGCGGACGTGACGGCGGTGCCGCGCGGGACGCTGCCCCGGTTCGAGATGAAGGCGAAGAGGTTTGTGAGGGAGTGAGGCGCGCGGTCGCGGACGGGCTCACGCCGACTCCTGTGGGGTCGGATTCCCGCGCCAGCGGGATCCTCGGGTGCCATGCTCAGACCGGCCGTCAGACGCGACCCTCGGGCGAGTGCATGAAACGGCCGGATGAGCATGCGGAAGGCCGAGCGGCGATCGAGCGCCCCGCATGCTCATCCCCGCCGATGAGCGCTGCTTCGCCAATGAGCGCCGTAAGCGGTGGGTGTGGGCAGGGCACCCGAAGACTGGCACCTGCGGTGCGAATCCGATTCCACAGGGGTCGGCGTGGGGTCGGGGGCGACTACACCTTCCGCGCGTCGAACGTCCACGCCCCCAATTCCTTCCCCGCCAGATCACTCGCCGTCACCGTCAGCTTCTCCCCCGTCGCCACACCCCGGATCAGCGTCGCCCGGTCGAGCTTCGGCCCCCCGCCCACGAGTTGCCCGTATGGCCGCCCCTCCGCCGGCGCATCGTACCGGTGCTTGTGCGTGTGCCCGCAGACCAGCAGTTGGACGTTCGCCGCCGCCAGCGCCGGGTGCCACAGAGTTTGGGCGTGGCGGCAGTAGCTCGCGTATCCCTCCAGCGTGTCGCCCGGGTTGTCGCCCGGCAGGCCCCAGAGCGGGATGTGGCAGAACACCACGACGAACGGCGCCGACGCGATCTCCGGCCGCTTCAGCGCCGCCGCCAGCCACGCCGCCTGCGCCACACGGTACGGCTCGAACGCCGCCAGCCCGCCCCACGCCGGGTGGTGGTCCGGCTTGTCCTCCCCCGTGTCCAACCCCACGACCGCCAGCGGCCCGTGCCGCACCGTGAACGACCGCCCCAGCGCCCCATGCTCCGCCCACGGGGAAATCGCCCGCGACAACCCGCGCGCCGCCACCCCGCGCACGTCGTGATTGCCGGACGTGAACAGCACCGGCCGATTCGCCGCGTACGCCGCCCCCGCCGGCCGCAGCACCTGCGCGACGACCTGGTCGTCGGTGCGGATGTCGTTGAAGACGTCGCCGTTCCAGATGGTGAAGTCCGCCGGGTCGGCCGCGAGCTTCGCCGTTAGTTCCTTGAGCGTCGGCGTCTGTTCGTGTGTATCGTTGATCACCGCGAACGACGCCCGCACGGCCGCCGGGTCGGGCGGCGTGAACGTGTACACCGGCCCCGCGACCGCCTCGCCCGGCTCGATCTTGTAGGCGCCGCGGAAGGTCACCGGCCGCGTGACGGCCCGGTAGTGAATCGTCTTGCCCGGCTCGAGCCCATCGAGCCGGGCGGAAATGAAACGTTCCGAAAACGGCAGCAGCCCGAACGCCGGTGCGACCGCCCGGCGGTCCAGCTTGTCCGCAGTCGCGCCGTACTCAACCCACCCCGTCGACGGCGCCGAAACGGCCCAGACGACGGTCACGCCCGTCGAGGAAGGATTCTGCAACACCGGCGGGCTATCCACGACCTGCCCGGGCGCGGCGACGGGCGACGGCGGCGCGTCCGCCCCGTCCGTGAATTGTGACCCCGAAACGACCGCGCCCGCGGCGAGCAGTCCACCCAGCAGTTGACGACGCGTCGGCGACACGGCGGGCTCGGGAGTCATCGCAATCCTCGTGAAACGCCTTCCCCTAATCACCGTTGCGGTTACCGGCGGGTCGCGCGCAGCGTTGACTGCACGTCATCATCTCGCGCGACCCACCGTGTGCGCAGCACACCCGCTTGCGGGTTAGCGGGCTGACGCACGCGCGGATTCGAGTCGCCCGTCCGGAATGAATCTGCCCCGGAACACTTGCCACAACCGGGGTCGGCGTGGGTAAGATGAAGACTCCCGGGCGACGCCACCCGGGTTTGTTTTCGGCCGGACACTTGTTGGAACAACTGTTTGCGGGTGCAATGGTATGTGGGAGGGGCCGTGGCGCCGGCGGACTCAGCGCCTCGACCGCCACGCCCCGCGCGGAATCGCATCGACGAGGAACTCTCCATGAACATGAAACGGAACCTGACCCGCGGAATGCTCGGACTGGTCTTGGGCGCCGCCTGCGCCCCCGCCCTCGCCGGCGACTGGGCGAACTGGCGCGGCCCCGAGCAGAACGGGGTCAGCCGCGAGCAGAACCTGCCGGCCACGTGGGACCCGTTCTCCGGGGAAAACCTCGCCTGGCGGAACGACAAGGTCACCGGCATGTCCAGCCCGGTCGTAATGAATGGCAAGCTCTACACCTGGACGCGCGTGGGCGAGGAGAAGTTCGGTGAGGGGGACCGGGCCACGATCGTCGTCGGGCCCAAGACGGCCGAGGCGCTGGTCGCCGTCGACATCGCCACCGGCAAGATCGTTTGGGAGTACAAGGTCAACATGTCCCAGACGGACGTCCCGTTCCACCGCCTCGGGTGGGGGAACGTGGTCGCCGACCCGCAAACCGGGCGGGTGTACGGGTACGGCACGCAGGGGCACCTGGTCTGCCTCGACGGGCAGACGGGTAAGCGCGTCTGGTACCGCCAGATGCTCGAGGAGTTCGGGCAGATCTCGACGTTCGGCGGGCGGACGCAGTCGCCGACGGTCGACGAGGACCAACTCCTGTTCGGCGGCGTCGCGTTCGGGTGGGGCGACAACGCGCAGGGCCAGCACCGGCTGTTCGCGTTCGACAAGGCGACGGGCGAGCTGCGGTGGACGAGCAACACGGGCGGCCGCCCGGTCGACGCGCCCTACGGCACGCCGGTGGTCACCGTCGTGAACGGCGTGCGGACCGCGATCATCTGCGCGGGCGACGGGGGCGTGTACGGCTTCAAGGCCCGCACGGGCGAGAAGTTGTGGGGATATCAGCTGTCGAAGCGCGGGACGAACTCGACGCCCCTCGTCGTCGGCGACCGCGTGATCGCCTGCAGCTCGGAGGAGAGCTCCGACACGTCGACGATGGGGCGGGTCGCGTGCCTGGACCTGACGCAAATCGATCCGGCCAAGAAGACGATCAAGGAGGTCTGGCGGCTCGACGCGCTGGAGGCCGGGTTCCCGTCGCCGACGACGGACGGCAAGAGCGTGTTCGTCATGGACAACTCGGGCAAGGTGCACGCGCTGGACGTCAAGACCGGCAAGAAGCAGTGGGACCAGAAGGTCGGGACGATGGCCAAGGCGTCGCTGGTGTACGGGGACGGCAAGCTGTACGCGGCGGACGCGAAGACGTTCGCGATCATCGAGCCGCCGGAGGCGGGGAAGAAGCGGGCCAAGGTGCTGTCGAAGGTGGAGCTCGAGGCGGACGCGCAGACGCTGGGGCGGGAATACTACATCTTCGGGTCGCCGGCGATTAGCGACGGGCGGCTGTACCTTCAGACGGCGGGCGGGACGTACTGCATCGGCCCGAAGGAGGTCGTCAAGCAGGACGTGAAGCCGGCCGAGCTGGCGAAGGAAGAGCCGGCGGACAAGGGCGCGGCGCCGGCGGTCGTGCAGGTGGTGCCGGCGGACGCGCTGGTGCGGGCGGGCGAGAAGGCGACGTTCAAGGTTCGGACGTTCGACGACAAGGGCCGGCTGCTGGCGGAGAACGTGAAGGCGGAATGGGCGATCGACCAACTGGTGATCCCGCCGCCCCCGGCGCGGCCGGGGACGCCCCCCCCGGCGGCGCCGCCGCAGGTGGTGAAGGCCGGAAACTTGAAGGGGAAGGTGGAGGGCGGGGAGTTCACGTCGGAGAACGGTCCGCCGCAGGGCGGGGCCGTGGTGGCGACGGTGGACGCGGGCGGGACGAAGGTGACCGGCAAGGCGCGCGTGCGCGTGGTGCCGGCGCTGCCGTGGAAGTTCGACTTCGAGGCGGCCCCGACGGACAAGCCGCCGCTGACGTGGCTGAACGCGGGCGGGAAGTTCAAGGTGATCGAGCAACCCGGCGAGGACGGCAAGCCGAACAAGGTGCTGGTCAAGACGCTCGACATCGACCTGTACCACGCGGCCCGGACGTTCTTCGGCGACACGCACCGGTCGGACTACACGATCGAGGCGGACGTGATGACCGGGTTCAAGGAAGCCGGCGGGCGGAAGAACATCCCGGACGTGGGCGTGGTGGCGAACAAGTACGGTCTGCACCTGATGGGGAACCACCAGCAGCTCGTGATTACGCCGTGGACCGGGGCCCTGCCGAAGGAGGGGCAGGCCGGGGCGGCGCTGTACAGGGCGATCCCGTACGCGTGGGTCCCGGAGAAGTGGTACCGGCTGAAGCTGAGCGTACTGACGACCGACGGGAAGGCACAGATCCGCGGGAAGGTCTGGCCGCGCGGCGAGAGCGAGCCGGACAAGTGGATGATCGAGCTCGTCGACGACCAGCCGAACACCGAGGGCAGCCCCGGCCTGTACGGGGAGTCGCTGGTGACGCCGATCAAGAGCGAGATCTACTATGACAACGTCGTGGTGAGCCCGGCGGCGCCGTGAGGCGCACGAGTTCACCGCAGAGTCGCAGAGGCGCAGAGCAGTCGGAGCGGCGGCCTACCGGGTCGCACTTAACCAGAGCACGATGAGGTTGCGATGACGAAATGGACTCGGTTGGCGGCGGCAACGGGTATCGCGGTGGCGGCCATGCTCGGCGGGTGCGAGCGCGGGCCCGCGCCGGCGCAGCAGGCGGCGAAGGGCGACGACGTGGTCGCGCGGCCGATCATGGCGGCGGACGGCGTGGCGGCCGCGTCGAAGCCGGGCGAGTGGACCATGTGGGGCAAGACCCCACAGCGGAACATGGTGACCGACGAGAAGGGCGTGCCGACCGAGTGGCAGGTCGAGGTCAAGGAGGAGAAGGACGGGAAGGAAGTCGTCGTCACGCCCGCCAAGAACATCAAGTGGGTGGCGGCGCTCGGGTCGCAGAGCTACGGCAACCCGATCGTGACCGGCGGACTTGTCATCGTCGGGACAAACAACGAGAGCCACAAGGACCCGAAGATCCAGGGCGACGCATCGTGCCTGATGATCTTCGACGCGAACACGGGCAGCTTCCTCTGGCAGCGCGTGACCCCGAAGCACCCGGCCGGGCGCGTGATCGACTGGCCGTACCAGGGCGTGTGCTCGACCGTGTGCGTCGAGGGCGACATCCTGTGGTACGCGACGCCGAACTGCGAGGTCGTCTGCCTGGACATCGGCCCGACCAAGAAGGACAAGGCCCCGCCGAAGGAGCTGTGGGTCTATGACATGATGAAGAGCGACGGCGTGTTCCCGCACAACATGACGGCGTGCTCGACCTTCGTGTACCAGGACTGGGTGTTCTTCATCACCGGCAACGGGGTGGACGAGACGCACAAGAACCTGCCGGCCCCGGAAGCGCCCAGCGTGATCGCGTTCGACAAGAAGACCGGCAAAAAGGTGTGGAGCGATAACTCGCCGGGCAAGGGCATCCTGCACGGCCAGTACTCGAGCCCGGCGTTCGCCGAGGCGAACGGGGTCCCGCTCTGCATCTGCCCGCTCGGAAACGGGTGGGTGTACGCGTACGACTGCCGGGACGGCAAGATCGTCTGGAGCTTCGACGCGAACCTGAAGGAGACGACCTACCCGACCACGCGGAACGAGCTGATCTCGACGCCGGTGGTCGTCGGCAACCTGATGTACCTGCCCAACGGGCAGGACCCGGAACACGGCGAGGGCCCGGGGCACATCTGGTGCGTAGACATCACGAAGAAGGGCGACGTGAGCCTGGAACTGGCGCCGGAGGGGGCGAACGCGAAGCCGGGCGAGGAGCTGGTCAAACCGCAGGGCGAGGCGAAGGGCATGAAGGGCCGGCCGAACCCCAATTCGGCCGTCGTCTGGCACTTCCGCGGGCAGGACTTCAACAAGAACGGGAAGATCGAGTCGAAGGAGCGGATGAACCGCACGATCTCTACGGTCGCGGTGCACGAGGGCCTGGTGTATGCCCCGGACTTCAGCGGGTACATGCACTGCTTCGACGCCAAGACCGGCGAGCGGCACTGGGTGTACGACACCGAGTCGGCGATGTGGAGCAGCCCGATGATCGCCGACGGGAAGGTGTTTCTGACCAACGAGAACGGCGACGTGAACATCTTCCCGGTCGGGAAGAAGGACCCGAAGGACGACGTGATCAAGATCGAGATGGGCAGCGCGAGTTACTGCTCGCCGGTGTTCACGAAGGGCGTGCTGTACCTGATGACGCGCGATAAGCTGTACGCGATCGAGGAAAAGAAGTAAGCGAATGACGAACGTCGAAGCCGGAAATCCGAATCAAGTCCGAATGACGAAGCCCGAATGACGAAACGTGTGCCCGACGTGACGCCGCCGTTTCGTCATTCGACGTTCGGATTTCGTCATTGATTCGAGTTTCGACCTTCGAGCTTTCCGCACTTTGCGCGTCCGTCCGGAACGAAGCGAACACACTCACCGAACCCCCCTATGTCCACCGTCAACGAATCGAAGGTCAAGGCCGCCCGCGAGAAGCTCGACGCGCACACGCGCGACATGGTCGAGTGGCACTTCAACCCGGAGACCGGGTGCCCGTTCTGGCTCAACTTCGCCAAGGAGAAGGGGCTCGAGCCGCGCAAGCAGGTCAAGGGGTTCGACGACCTGAAGATCTTCGGCCACTTCGAGGACGACTGGCTGCGCGGCGGGCCGGCCCGGCGGTGGCTGCCCAAGGGGCTCGAGGGCCGCGGCATGTACGTGTTCGAGACCGGCGGGTCGACCGGCGTCCCGAAGAGCCGCCTGCAGATCGACGACTGGAAGATCGACTACGAGACGTTCAGCACCACGCTCTCGGACAAGTGGTTCCCCAAGGGGAGCGACTGGCTGATGCTCGGCCCCTCGGGCCCGCGGCGGCTGCGCCTGGCGATCGAACATTTGGCTCAACACCGCGGCGGGATCGCGTTCAGCGTCGACCTCGACCCGCGCTGGGTGATCAAGCTGATCAAGCGCGGCGAGATCGAGGAGGCCAACCTCTACAAGCTGCACGCGGTCGACCAGGCGCTGACGATCTTGCGGGCCAACCCGAACATCAAGTGCATGTTCACCACGCCCAAGCTGCTCGAGGCGCTGTGCGAGAAGATCGATTTGGTGCGCTACGGGATCACGGGCGTGTTCTGTGGCGGGACCGAGATGACCAGCCAGTTCCACCGGTTCGCGCGGGAGGAGCTGGTGCCGGGGATCGACTTCGTCCCGACCTACGGCAACACGCTGATGGGCCTGGCGACGCACAAGCCGTTCGACCCGGCGGACAACTACGAGATCATCTACCACCCGCCAATGCCCCGCGCCGTCGTCGAGATCGTGAACCCGAAAAACGCCGAGGAAAAGGTGCCGTACGGGAGCGTCGGGCGGGTGATGCTGACGACGCTGACGAAGGAGACGTTCATCCCGCGATTCCTGGAGCGCGACCAGGCGATCCGCCGCCCGCCGTGCGACCCGTACCCGTGGGACGGGGCGGGGAACGTGTCGCCGTTCCAGGGGATGGGGATGAGCGTGGTGGAGGGGGTGTATTGAGCGGTCCCGCTAGCTGCCACTCAGCGAGTCGTTGACCGCGTCCTCTCTGTGCCGGCTACAATCGTCCCGGAGACGTTTATGACGATCAGCACTCAACAGCGCATGACGGCGGCGGAGTTTCTCGCGCTGCCGCCCGACAACGTGCGGAGCGAATTGGTTCGCGGGGAGGTGGTCGTCATGAGCCCGAGCCCCAGCTACGACCACGGTTACGCGATCATACGGCTGGCGTACCTACTCGTCGGGTACGCGGCGGCGGAGAAGCTGGGTCAACTCTACTCCGACCTGGATTGCTACTTCGGCCCCGACGACGTGCGGCGCCCCGACCTCCTGTACTTCGCGCCGGATCGGCTCCACCTGCTTGCGGGGGATCAGAAACCCCACGCCCCTCCCGACCTGTGCGTGGAGGTGCTTTCCCCGTCCAATCCGGGCTACGACCGCACCGAAAAGTTTGATACCTATCAAGCCGCCGGTGTCCCCCACTACTGGATCGTCGACCCGATGGAACGCACGCTCGAGGCATACAAGTTGGTCGACGACGTATACGTCCGCAGCGGCCACGGCACCGGTAACGATGTCGTTCACCTGCCGCCATTCGATGGTCTTGCGATCCCCCTCGCCACGCTTTGGCGGCCGCGCGCCTGATTCCTCGAACAACTGATTTTCCCATGCTCCACATCCCCATCCTCCGTCACGGCGTCCCCTACGAATCCGTCGAGCAGATCGAGCTCCTCCACCACGCGACCGGTGAGCCCGTCGCCAAGGTCTCCATGGCCAACGCCGGCCTCGTCGGCCGCGACATCCGCCGCATGGACGACGGCGTCCTCGAACAGTTCACCGTGAAGCAACTGATGGACTTCACGCGGAAGGCCGGCAAGCACTTCATGGAGTCCGCCCTGCCGCTGGGCGACGCGACGCAGACGTTCGACGACTACGTCAAGCAGCTGAGCGCGACGACCGGCATGCCCCAGAGCCTGTGCCGGGGCAACGCGGGCAAGATCTTCCGCATCTTCGACGAGATCGACGTGGTCGTCGCCGGCCTCACGCGCGGGTTCGACCTGACGATCCTCGACCGCGGGTGGGGCGACGACGAGGGGCGGACGCTGAGCTACTTCCGCGAGGGGCGCATCTTCGGGGCCGTCCTCCCGAGCAACTCGCCCGGCGTGCACTCGCTGTGGATCCCGGCCGTGACCCTCAAGGCCCCGATCGCCCTCAAGCCCGGCCGCGAGGAGCCGTGGAGCCCGTTCCGGATCATCCAGGCGTTCATCGCCGCGGGATTGCCCAAGGAGGCGTTTGGCTTCTACCCGACCGACCACGGCGGGGCCGGCGAACTGCTCCGCGAAGTCGACCGCTCCATGCTCTTCGGCGACGCCGGCACCACCAAGCGCTACGCCCACGACCCGCGCGTCGAGCTCCACGGGCCGGGCTATTCCAAGGTGATCCTCGGCCCGGACGCGGCCGACAACTGGGAGAAGTACGTCGACGTCATCACCCAGTCGATCAGCGCCAACGGCGGGCGCAGTTGCATCAACGCCAGCGCCGTATGGACGCCGAAGAATGCCGACAAGATCGCCAAAGCGGTGGCCGAGCGCCTCGCGACTTGGCAGGCCCTGCCCGCCGACCACCCCGACGCCAAGCTCGCGCTGTTCGCCAACCCGGCCATGCCCGAGCGGATCAACATGATGATCGACGCGAACCTGCCCGGCGCGCGAGACCTGACCCAGGAGATCCGCGGCACCCCGCGGCTGGTCAAGCAGGGCCGGTGCACCTGGCTGCTGCCGACGATCCTGCGGGCCGAGCGCGACCACGCCCTGGCGGGCAAGGAGTTCCTCTTCCCGTTCGCGACGGTGATCGAGTCGCCGATGGAGGAGATTCCCGAAGCGATCGGCGACACGCTGGTCGGCACGGTGATCACGGACGACAGAAAGCTCCAGCGGAAGTTCATGGCCTGCCGGCACATCGACCGCCTGAACCTCGGACCCGTGCCCACGTTCAAGCTGTCGTGGGACCAGCCCCACGAGGGCAACTTGTTCGAGCACCTGTACCGCCAGCGCGCGTTCCAGGCCGAGGGCGTGGCGCAGGAAGAGGTCGCCACGGGCGTGATGCCGTGACGCGCCCGCCGGCGTGCTCACTTCAGTGAGGCACGAAACTCCGTCGAAATCACACCGCTCGTCCTCGCGCCTCACCGACCGATGCCCCACGACGCCGACCTCGTCATCCACCGTTCGCTCGCGCCGCACGTGATCCCCGGGTCGCGCGTGCGCGTGGTCTTTCATCCCGGTGCCCTTCGGGAGATCGGCCCGATCGCACAGGCGGAAGGCGCGACCCGCGCCCTCCTCGTCTCCGACCAGGGCATCGTCGACGCCGGCCACGTCGAGACGGCCATGCGGTCGCTCTACAAGACCGGCATCGTCACCCGCCTGTACGACGGCGTCGCCGAGAACCCGACGACGACGCACGTCCACCGCGGGCTGGCGATCGCCAGGAAGTTCGAGGTCGACTTCATCATCGGCCTGGGCGGCGGGTCGTCGATGGACTGCGCCAAGGGGATCAACTTCCTCCTGACCAACGGCGGGCAAATCGCCGACTACTGGGGCGTCAACAAGGCCACCAAGCCCCTGCTCCCGCTGATCGCCATCCCGACGACCGCCGGGACCGGCTCTGAGGCGCAGTCGGCCGCGCTCATTAGCGACCCCGACACGCACGTGAAGATGGCCTGCTGGGACGAGAAGGCCGCGGCGCGCGTCGCCATCCTCGACCCCGAGCTCACGCGCACCCAGCCCAAGCGCGTGGCCGCCGCGACGGGCATCGACGCCGTCACCCACGCCGTCGAGTCCGCCGCCAGCACCAAGCGCACGCCCGTATCCGTCCGCTTCTCCGCCCGCGCGTGGGGACTGCTCTCGGGCGCGTTCGAGCGAGCGATCGGGAGTGCGCCGGACGACGCCGCCCGCGAGGACATGCTGCTCGGCGCCCACCTCGCCGGGTGCGCCATCGAAAACTCCATGCTCGGCGCCGCCCACGCCTGCGCCAACCCGCTCACCGCCAAGTTCGACATGGTCCACGGTCTCGCCGTCGGGTGCATGATGCCCCACGTCGTCCGGTACAACTCGGCCGGCGCGGACCACCCCTACGGCGACCTGGGCCTCTCCCCCGACGCGCTCGCCGCGCGCCTCGACGCGCTCCTGGTCGCGGGCAACCTCCCGCGCCGCCTGCGCGACGCCGGCGTGACCGAAGCCGCAATCCCGGGCCTCGCCGAGATGGCCGCCAAGCAGTGGACCGCGACGTTCAACCCACGAAAAGTCGGGGCGGCGGAACTCGCCGAGATTTACCGAATGGCGCTGTGACCGGGGTGGCGGGGATTTCAACGGCGCGGTAAACGAACACTAACTACCCAGAGTGGTTTTCGTGGCCTGGGTACCGCCCGCAGGGCGATACCCGTGACCCGCGTCGATCGCGCGAATCGCGCTCCGCTTCGGGCGGCGCTACGGGTGGCGGCTAAACGTGACTAGCGCCCGCGTGTGAACGGTGTCCTATGATCCGGCAGTCGTTTTACCGGAGTAGCCTCATGGCGCGATCGGGTCGAAGCTGTTACGTTCGGCGCGGCGGCCTGCTCGTGGCGTGGCTCCTCGCGCTGGCCGCGGTCGCCCCGGTCGCGGAGGCGGGATGGCGCGACGTCGTCTCGCCTGCCAAGAACTGGCAGCGGATCAAGTCCGGCGTGTCCTACTGCTACAACGGCGTCACCGGCTACTGCACTAAAAAGGTCGAGAAGGCCAAGGTCGATCAGCGGAAGACGTGGGGCATCAAATACGACGGCGACGTCAGGACGCTCGACACCACGCGCCTGCTGACCGTGCTGATCCACGGCCTCGACTCCGACAACGGCCTGTGGTTCGCCATGGCAGGCCTGCTCAAGACCGAGGGGCAGCAGGTCGCGTTCTTCTCATACCCCAACGACGGCGCGGTGGCCGCCAGTGCGGCGATGCT
>Ga0196963_10001973_pt1 | contig 12879 bp, 12 predicted proteins | sample S1_5metaG_FD_148600 | JGI IMG/M metagenome (GOLD analysis project Ga0196963, IMG submission 148600) | Soil microbial communities from Anza Borrego desert, Southern California, United States - S1_5 | ecosystem: Environmental > Terrestrial > Soil > Desert | place: USA: California | collected... | reverse complement strand
CGTCGTGCTCATCCTCTACGGCGGCTCGCGCGTCCTGGCCGGCACCAGCACGCCGGGCGACCTGATCGCCTTCATCGGCGCCTTCCTGCTGGCCTACGAGCCTTTGAAGCGGATGGCGAAGGTGACGGCGCAGCTCAATGCCGGCCTCGCCGGGGCCAGCCGCATCTTCGCGCTGCTGGACAGCGCCCCCAGCATCGTCGACCGCCCCGGCGCCAAGCCTCTGGTGATCCGCGAGGCGGGCATCCGGCTGCGCGACGTCGATTTCGCCTACGATCCGCAGAAGCCGGCCCTGCGCGGCGTGAGCCTCGAGGTGCCGGCCGGCCGCACCGTGGCGCTGGTCGGGCCGTCCGGCGCCGGCAAGTCGACGATCCTCAACCTTATCCCGCGCTTCTACGACGTCGAGGGCGGGGCGGTGCTGATCGACGGCCAGGACGTGCGCGAGGTGACGCTGGACTCCCTGCGCGGCGCCATCGCCCTGGTGAGCCAGGAGGTGTCGCTGTTCGACGACACCATCCGCGCCAACATCGCCTACGGCCAGGCCGGGGCCACGCAGGAGGCGGTGGAGCGGGCGGCGGTGGCGGCGGCGGCCCACGACTTCATCACCGGCCTGCCCCAGGGCTACGACACGATGGTGGGCGAGCACGGGGTGAAGCTGTCCGGCGGCCAGCGCCAACGCATCGCCATCGCCCGCGCCATGCTGCGCGACGCGCCGATCCTGCTGCTGGACGAGGCGACATCGGCGCTGGACACCGAATCCGAGCGGGCGGTGCAGGAGGCCCTGAACCGGCTGCGCGCCGGCCGGACGACGCTGGTGATCGCCCACCGCCTGTCGACCATCGTGGATGCCGACATCATCTGCGCGATGGAGGCGGGGCGGGTGGTCGAGAGCGGCAGCCATGCCGAACTGCTGGCGCGCGGCGGCCTCTATGCCCGGCTCTACGGCCAGCAGGCGGAAACCGAGCGCGGGGACCATCGCGCCGCCATCTGACCAAAATTTAATCGCGACCACAGGGCCTGTCCAAAAATTGGGCAGGCCCTGTGTGCATTGCGGCAAGGCCAAGGCTTGAACGCCGCGCGATTGGCGCCTCCGCGGTTCCGGCATGGAAGTTGCTGAAGAGGGTGCGATCGGCTGTCGACCGCGGTGCCAGGGCTCTCCCGGCATCGGGCGGCGGCAGGGGGGCCGACCGGCCCGTAGCGCTTTCAAGCGATTGGCTGCTGGAGGATTTTGGATGAAGCGCCATAGGATGGTTTCCCTTCTCGCACCGGCCCTGGGCCTGGCCGGCCTTGCGCTGCCGGCCTTGGCGCAGGACGCGGCCGCGCCGGCCGCCCCGGCTTCGACGCTGAACAGCGGCGACACCGCCTGGATGATCGTGGCCTGCGCCCTGGTGCTGTTCATGACCATTCCGGGGCTGGCGCTGTTCTACGGCGGCATGGTCCGCCGCATGAACGTGCTGTCGACGGTGATGCAGAGCTTCGCTGTCTGCTGCCTCGTCAGCGTCCTCTGGATGGTCGCCGGCTACAGCCTGGCCTTCACCGCCAGCGGCAGCCCCTTCATCGGCGGGCTCGACCGGCTCTTCCTCTCCGGCATGGGGCTGGGCTCGACCAACTCGCTGGCCGGCACCATCCCGGAAGCCGTGTTCATGGTCTTCCAGATGACCTTCGCCATCATCACCGTCGCGCTGATCACCGGCGCGGTGGCGGACCGGCTGAAGTTCTCGGCCCTGCTGTGGTTCGCCGCGCTGTGGCTGTTCCTCGTCTACGTGCCGGTCGCCCACTGGGTCTGGCACCCGGAGGGCTTCCTGTTCGGCGACGGCGTGCTGGACTTCGCCGGCGGCACGGTCGTCCACATCAATGCGGGCATCGCCGGCCTGGTGGGCGCGCTGGTGCTGGGCAAGCGCCGCGGCTACGGCACGACGCACTTCACCCCGCACAACCTGGTGCTCAGCGTCATCGGCGCCTCGATGCTGTGGGTCGGCTGGTTCGGCTTCAACGCCGGTTCGGCGGTGGCGGCCAATGAGCGCGCCGGCATGGCGATGGCGGTGACGCAGATCGCGGCGGCGGCGGCGGCCATGTCGTGGATGTTCGCGGAGTGGCTGGGCAAGGGCAAGCCGAGCGTGCTGGGCATCATCTCCGGCGCGGTGGGCGGCCTTGTCGCGATCACCCCGGCCTCCGGCTTCGTCGCCCCCGGCGGCGCGCTGATCATCGGCCTCGTCTCGGGCGTGCTGTGCTACTTCTCGGCCACCACCCTCAAGAACGCGCTCGGCTACGACGACAGCCTGGACGCCTTCGGCGTGCACGGCGTGGGCGGCTTCGTCGGCGCGCTGCTGACCGGCGTCTTCGCGGTGAGCGCCATCGGCGGCGATGCGGCCAAGGGCCTGCTGGACGGCAATCCGGGCCAGCTCTGGACCCAGTTCTACGGCTGCGCCGTCGTCATCGTGTACTGCGCGGTGGTGAGCTTCATCCTCTTCAAGGTCGTCGACATGATCGTCGGGCTGCGCGTCAGCGAGGATGCGGAGCGCGAGGGCCTGGATCTCAACCTGCATGGCGAGGTCGTGCCCTGACGGGCCGGCCAAGCGAACGGGGCATCGGGGAGCGGGGGGCCGGAAGGCCCCCCGTCTCGTTTCAGCCGGTCGGACCCTCCGGCCGCTCGGCCTCCACCGCCTGCATCGCCGCGATGAACCGGGCGAAGAATCTGTCGGCCAGGGCGTGGGCGGTGCCCTCCAGCAGCCGCGCGCCGAGCTGGACGAGGCGCCCGCCCAGCTCGACCGTCGCCACATAGTGCAGGATCGTCGCGGCGCCCTCGGGCCGCAGCCGCACCTGGGCGGTGCCGCGGGCATGGCCGGCCAGGCGGTTGCTGCCCTCCGCCACCAGGGTGTAGCGCTCCGGCGCCTCGGAATCGGCGATGGTGAGACGGCCGCTGAAGCTCGGCCGGATCGGCCCCAGCCTCACCGCGAATTCGGCGGAGAACTCGGTCTCGGAATGGCGCAGGACGCGGTCGCAGCCGGGAAGGCTGCGGCGCAGCACCTCGGGATCGGTCATGGCGCGCCACACCGCCTCGGGCGGCGCGGGCATGCGGTATTCGCCGGTGATCTCCAAAATCTTTCCGCCGCTCCAATGGGCTAGGTGAAGCCGAGGCTTGGCGCGGCGCCCGCCAATCGGCATAGTCGCAGGCGATTTTGGCGATGGGGGCGCGCGTGGCAAGGGTGGCGAAGGGGCTTTTCCCAGGTTTGGCGGCGCTCGGCGCCCTTGCGGCCGGACCGGCCGCGGCCGCGACGGCCGGCGCGCCTCATCTCGACGGCGCGGCGCTCGGGCTGATCTGGACCGTGCCCTTCGTCGGGATCCTGCTCTCCATCGCCCTGATGCCGCTGCTGACGCCGCATTTCTGGCACCACCACTACGGCAAGGTCTCGGCCTTCTGGGCCCTCGCCTTCATGCTGCCCTTCGCCCAGGCCTTCGGCCCGGCGCTGGCGGGCTATGAGCTGCTGCACACGCTGCTGCTGGAATACCTGCCCTTCATCATCCTGCTCTTCGCCCTGTTCACCGTGGCGGGCGGCGTGCGGGTGACGGGCTCGATCCAGGGCACGCCGCTGGTCAACACCGCCATCCTGGCCATCGGCACGGTGATCGCGAGCTTCATGGGGACCACCGGCGCGTCGATGCTGCTGATCCGGCCGCTGCTGCGCGCCAACGCCCATCGCCGCCACCGCGCCCATTCGGTCGTGTTCTTTATCTTCCTGGTGTCGAACATCGGCGGCTCGCTGACCCCGCTCGGCGATCCGCCGCTGTTCCTGGGCTTCCTGAAGGGAGTCTCCTTCTTCTGGCCCACGACCCACCTCTTCGCCAAATTCGTGTTCTGCTCGGTGGTGCTGCTGGCGCTCTACTACGTCCTCGACAGCGTGCTCTATGCGCGGGAGGGCCGCCCGGTCGTGGCCGGCGAGCCCGAATCCCTGGGGATCGAGGGCGGGATCAACCTGCTGCTGCTGGGCGGCGTCGTGCTGGCGGTGCTGATGTCCGGCCTGTGGCGGCCGGAGGGCGGGCTGACGATCTACCATGTCGAGGTGCCGCTGCAGGGCATCGTCCGCGACCTGCTCCTCATCGGCCTGGCCGTGCTGTCGCTGCGCCTGACCAATGCCGAGAGCCGGCGGCTGAACGGCTTCTCCTGGGGGCCGATCGAGGAGGTGGCGAAGCTCTTCGCCGGCATCTTCCTGACGATCATCCCGGCCATCGCCATCCTGCGGTCCGGCGAGGCCGGCGCGCTCGGCGGCCTGGTGGCGCTGGTGAACGATGGCGGGCGGCCGGACCCCGTCATGTATTTCTGGCTGACCGGCGGCCTCTCCAGCTTCCTCGACAACGCGCCGACCTATCTGGTGTTCTTCAACACCGCCGGCGGCGACCCGGCCCTGCTGATGGGGGAGCAGGCGCTGACGCTGGCCGCCATCTCGGCCGGCGCCGTCTTCATGGGCGCCAACACCTATATCGGCAATGCGCCCAATTTCATGGTGCGCAGCATCGCCGAGGTGCAGGGCGTGCGGATGCCCAGCTTCTTCGGCTATATGCTATGGTCGGGCGGCATCCTTGTGCCGCTCTTCGTCCTGGTGACGCTCATCTTCTTCCGCTGAGCGAGGCGCGCGATGCGAGGCTGGCTGCGTTCGGTTCTGACCCTACTGCTCACGGTGTTGGCCGGCGCCGCCGTCGCGGGGACCTCGCCGCTCGCCATCGAGACGGCCGGCGGGGCGCGGCACGACTTCGCCGTGGAGCTGGCGCTGACCCCGCAGGAGCAGGCCCGCGGGCTGATGTTCCGGGAATCGATGCCCGCTGACCGCGGCATGCTGTTCGTCTGGCCGCAGCCGCGCGTGCTGACGATGTGGATGCAGAACACCCTCATCCCGCTCGACATGCTGTTCATCGGCGCGGATGGGCGCATCGTCCGCATCGCCGAGCGCACCGTGCCGATGTCGCAGGCGACGATCTCGTCCGAGAAGCCGGCGGTGGCGGTGCTGGAGCTGAACGGCGGAACGGCCGCCCGGCTGGGGATCAAGCCGGGCGACCGCGTCTTAAGCGAGGCGTTGAAGGGGAAGTAGGGGCGGGCGGCCGTCAGGCCCTCCGCTCCGAGGCCCTCAGGCCTTGGGCCCCCAAGGCCCTCAGGCCTTGGGCCCCATGGCGAGCTGCGGCGAGTCGATCCAGTCCACGCCGGCGGCCAGCAGGCAGGAGATGCCGTCCGGCATGGTGACCAGCAGGGTCCAGGTGCTGCCGTCCTGGCTGGACAGCAGCTCGACGATGCCGCCGTTGCTGGTGACGCCGACCGCCTTCGGCTGCTCGGAGAAGCGGCCGCTGAGCTGATCGACGATCATGGTGCGCTTCTGGCACATCGGCGCCATCTCCTGGGCCGAAGCCAGCGACGGCGCGGCGACGGCGCCGAGGGAGAAGGCCAGGATAGCGAGCTTCTTCATCGCATTTCTCCCGTCGGTTCGTCACCTGCGGACCTACCCCGTGAGGCCCTGAGCGCGTTGCGCCGACGCATTAGGTTGAAACCGCCATCGGCTGACCGCATCGATCCGTATCAGGCGGAGGCCGAAAGCAAATTTGTTATTGACAAATGCAATTGAGTGGTTCTCGGTTCCCTTGGTTATGGAAATAAAATCGGATTTCGCCGGTGTCCGCGCAGGTCTCGGAGGTCCGTTCGACTTGAAAGAAAAAGGATGTCGCGCGGCGGCGCACCGCCGGGCGCCCAAAGGGCCGGTCGGAATATTGCAGACACCAAGTGAAGGGCCGACGAAGACTTGCCAACCCTGCACCGCACCGCCGGCGCCGCCTTGAACGGGCGGGCTCGGCGGCAGGCGCCTTCACTGTGGACAACCCCTCGGAATGGCCGTGGTTCCAGTCCTGAAACCCCGTCCGAATGGGTGGGTCAGCGGCGTCGCAGCAGGGTCACACCGTCGCCCACCGGCAACAGGCAGAGGGCGACCCGCTCATCGCGGTGCAGGGCCGCGTTGAAGGCGCGGAACGCCTCGGTCTTGGGCTTGCGGTCGGCGGGGTCCACCACCCGGCCGCGCCACAGCGTGTTGTCGACGGCGATCAGCCCGCCGCGCCGCACCAGCGCCAGGCAGCGGTCGAGATAGGCGCCGTAATTCTCCTTGTCGGCATCGATGAAGGCGAAATCGAAGCCTTCGGCCTCGCCGGCTGCCAGCAGGGCGTCCAGGCTGTCGAGCGCCGGGCCGATCCGCAGGTCGATCCGCTCCGCCACCCCGGCCGCCGCCCAGGCGCGCCGGGCCATCGCGGTGAAGGCCTCGCTGACGTCGAGGCTCACCACCCGGCCCTGCGGCATGGCCAGCGCGGCGGTCAGGGCGCTGTAGCCGGTGAAGGTGCCGATGTCGAGCGTGCGGCGGGCGCCGATGGTCTCGATCAGGAAGGCCAGCAGCTGCCCCTCCTCGGGGGCGATCTGGTAGTGCGCCTCGGGCAGGGCGGCGGTCTCCGCCCGCAGCGCCGCCTGGACCGGCGATTCGCGCAGCGAGACGCCGAGCATGTAGTCGTGGATGGCTTCGGGCACGAAGATCGACCGGACGGTCACGGCAGGGTCTCCGAAACGACAGGGGGCGGGCTTGCCGCCGGGGCGTGCATCGTGTAATTCACCCCGGCGAGCGGTTGCGGGGCGTAGCGCAGTCTGGTCAGCGCGCCAGTTTTGGGTACTGGAGGCCCCCGGTTCGAATCCGGGCGCCCCGACCATCGTTCGCGGTCGCGTTCAAGGCCGCGCAGGTTGCCGAGAGGTGGAGAGCAATGCAAGTCCGTATCTTTCAGCCGGCGCGCAACGCCATGCAGTCCGGCCGCGGCCGCACCAAGAGCTGGGTCCTCGAATACGAGCCGCAGACGCCGCGCCGCCCCGAGCCCCTGATGGGCTGGGTGAGCAGCGGCGACACGCTGAACCAGGTGCGCATGACCTTCGCCACGAAGGAGGATGCCATCGCCTATGCCGAGCGCCACGGCCTGAAATACGACGTCGCGGACCCGCATGAGCGCAAGGTGAAGCCGCGCAACTACGCCGACAACTTCCGCTACGTCCCGCCGGGGCGTTGACCCCCGGCCTCAGCACCCTTAGCTCAGTTGGATAGAGCACCCGCCTTCTAAGCGGACGGTCGCTGGTTCGAATCCAGCAGGGTGCGCCACTTTTCCAACGCCGCCGCCGGCCCTGTTCCAGGGGGCTGGCGGGGGTTTTTGTGGCACGCATCTGGACACTCTTTGAAGAGTGTCCCGCCGATCTTTCTGGTGTCACGCCGGTCATGCCCCGTCCGGCTGTCTGTCGACGCGATTTAGATGCCTTCGCGTTCGTCCGGCACGGGGACATGGCCGATCGGTTTTGCAGTCGCCAAGACAGCTGATGGGCGCCTCGGACACGCGTAGCGTATGCCTGCGTCTGCACCACTCCACAAGAAATGATCGGCAGAAAAGGTCTGAGAGCGCCGTGGCCCCGCCGTCAGAGGATGCCGCGCTTCAGGAAGCCGACGAAAGCGGCTTGGGTGGTGGCATGTTCGCTGGCGGTCGTCGGCTTGCCAGCGGAATAGTGCTGGACCCGGAACCGCACCTCGCCCGGTTCGACCACGATTCCGGTATCGTCGGCAAGCGTGTCCGGCCTGCCTGCGATGACCTGAACGGAGCGCCGCAGAATGCGCAATGCTTCGCCCCAGGGCAGTCTCCGAGCCTCGGCCGGCTCATAGAAGATGTCGCCGATGCCGAACGAGAGCGCCGGTGGCGCACCGCGGGTCCATTGTTCTGAGGTCTCGATCACCTTCCTGCCGTCGGGCAGCGTGACGGTCTTGCGGTATTCGGTCAGTTCGATGTCGAGGGCCGTGCGGAAGGCCTCGGGTACGGGAAATGCCCAGCCGACGGTGAAGCCTTCCGCATCGAACTCAATATCGAAACTGGCGGTTCGGGGCCGCTTGGCACGGCGGACGGTGATGAGTCTCGCGATGTCATCCAGCGGGACCGTGAACAAGCGTGCTGCCAGCTCCGGAACGGAGAGCAGTTCCCCCGTCTCCGAATCGCCGATGTCGATGATGTTGCGTCCGCGAAAAGATCGCGGCGCTTTCTGAAGATGGCAATAGCCGCCGATGTGAAGGTCGCCGGCTGCGATTTCGGCAGTACGGATGGTGACCCGCCGCTTCGAGGCCGCGCCTTTGCTGTCGGCATAATGCAGCAATGCGTCCATGCGGAGGTTGTCGGCTCGGTAGATCATGGCCGTCCTTCAGCCCGCCCGGTTGGAGGGCCGCGTATTGTGCGCGATCTCCGCCAGATAGTTCAGCCCTTGGCCGATTGCGGCGAGCATCAGCCCGGAAAGACCAAGCACGGCACCGGAGTAGAACGCCGCCATGGTCCCCAGACCGGAGGGCGCATTCGCCACGGAAGCCAGCGCGACCACGAGCGCCAGCAGCGTGACGATCCACCCGATGGCCATGAAGGCTTGCCCGAGGCCGGAGGTCGCCCGCGGCTCGCTCGGTCGGGCCGGATCCGCGCTTGGCGCCGCCATGTATCCGACCGCGGCGCGCTGGGCGGCCTCCGCACGCGAGCGGCTGGCGAATGTCTCCCCGCGAAAGTCGTAGACCGTTTTGCCGCTGGCGATGTCGAGCCTGCTGACGATGTCGTCGGTTGTTGCGTCGCTCATCCCTATCCCCAGTAGTTGAGGCAGCCATGGTGGCGCAGCCACAACTGAGAGTCGAGTCTCCAGCTCCTCCCCAGCCGGGGCATTCGCTTTGGGGAACGGCATCGCCAGGGCGCCGGAAAAGCGCCGCTGCCGCAGAAAACCGCGAAAGGGAGGGAGCTTCGTCGCGGCGCGTTTACCGGCTGCCAGTTCGGTGGCATAGGCGGCGACGAGCCGGGAGAAGGGAAGCTTGTCGGATGACCGGCGGCGGGGCCGCCGGCCTTCCGCTTCTCCGGGTCAGTCGGCCTTCTTGCCGTACAGCGCCTCGGGCGGGGTCTCCACCGCGGCGATGGTCTCGAGCGTGCCGCCGCGCCACGCACGGTAGAAGCAGTTGCGGCGGCCGGTGTGGCAGGCGACGCCGGACTGGTCCACCAGCACAAGCAGGGTGTCGCCGTCGCAATCGACGCGCAGTTCCACCAAGCGCTGCTGCTGGCCGGAGGTCTCGCCCTTGCGCCACAGGGACCGGCGGGAGCGGGACCAGTAGCAGACGCGGCCGGTCGCCACCGTCTCGGCCACGGCCTCGCGGCTCATCCAGGCCACCATCAGGATCTCACCCGTGTCGTGCTGCTGGGCGATGGCGGGGATCAGGCCGTCGGCGTCGAAGCGCAGGGCGGCGTCGAGCGGGGCGGGCAGGGCGGTCATCGCGCGGCCTCCGCCAGCCGGGCGAAGCCGGCTTCGAGATCGGCGGTCAGGTCGGCGACATCCTCCAGCCCGATATGGAGGCGGACGACCGGGCCGAGCTCATCCCACCGGGTGGCGGTGCGGATCCGCGCTGGGTGGCAGGGCAGGATGAGGCTCTCATAGCCGCCCCAGCTATAGCCGATGCCGAACAGCGCCATGCCGTCGACCATCGCCGCGACCGCCTCCTTCTCGCAGGGCTTCAGGACGATGGAGAACAGGCCCGAGGCGCCGGTGAAGTCCCGCCGCCAGAGGTCGTGGCCGGCATCGCCGGGCAGGGCGGGGTGGATCACGCGGGCCACCTCCGGCCGGGCCTGCAGCCAGCGCGCCACCTCGAGGGCCGAATCCTGGTGCCGCCGCAGCCGCACCGCCATGCTGCGCAGCCCGCGCAGGCCGAGATAGAGGTCGTCCGGCCCGGCGCAATTGCCCAGCTCGACCGCCATCCGCTTCAGCGGGGTGAACAGCGCCTCGCCGGTGACGATGATGCCCAGCATCGCGTCGGAATGGCCGACGATGTATTTGGTCGCCGATTGCAGGGCGATGTCGACGCCGTGTGCCAGCGGCTTGAAGAAGAGCGGCGTGGCCCAGGTGTTGTCGATGATGGTGCGCACACCGGCCGCCTTGGCGGTGGCGCAGATGGCCGGCACGTCCTGCACTTCGAAGGTCAGCGAGCCCGGCGACTCCAGGAAGATCGTGCTGGTGTTGGGGCGCAGCAGGGCGGCGATGCCGCTGCCGATCAGCGGGTCGTAATACTCAACCTCGACGCCGAGGCGGGTCAGCGTCTGGCTGGCGAAGCGGCGGGTGGGGCCGTAGACGCTGTCGGTGATCAGCACATGGTCGCCCGCCTTCACGCAGGCCAACAGGGCGGTGGTGATGGCGGCGAGGCCGGAGGAGGTGGCGATGCCGCGATAACCGCCGTCGAGCCGGGCGCAGGCCTCCTCGAAGGCTTGGCTGGTGGGGGTGCCGACCCGGCCGTAATTGACGATCTCGAACGGGTTGCGGTCCGACTCCTCCAGCGCCGCCAGGCTGGGGAACAGCACGGTCGAGGCATGGTAGACGGGCGGGTTGACGATGCCGTGGTTCGACCGCGGATCGTTGCCGGCATGGGTGAGCAGGGTGTCGGGCCGTTGGGCCTTCATCGTCGGGATTCCTTCGGCTCCGCTCCCGCTGAATCAACTTGTGGCGGGACCGGGCTTTGTCTCGGGACAGATGGGTTGAGTAGCGGTTCGGGCCTGTGTTACGAAATGAACCGAGCGCAACCGACGTCTGCCATTTACACATGGCTCTGTCGGCGGGCTTCAAACGGGTACAAAAATAACCGTCATCGACGAACCCTGAACAGGGAAAGGGTGAAAATGAAGAAGTTGTCTCTCGCCGCCGTGGCGGCCATGGGCCTCCTCAGCACCGCTGGCGTGGCCCATGCGGGTGCGACGCTGGATGCGATCAAGCAGAAGGGTTTCGTGCAGTGCGGCGTGAACGCGGCGGGTGTCGCCGGGTTCTCGGTCGCCGATAGCCAGGGCAACTGGACCGGCCTCGATGTCGACTACTGCCGCGCCGTGGCGGCGGCGGTGCTGGGCGACGGCCAGAAGGTGAAGTTCACGCCGCTGAACGCGCAGCAGCGCTTCACGGCGCTGCAGTCGGGCGAGATCGACGTCCTGTCGCGCAACACCACCTGGACCCTGACCCGTGACGGCTCGCTGGGCCTGCACTTCATCGGCGTCACCTATTTCGACGGCCAGGGCTTCATGGTGAAGAAGGAGCTGGGCCTCAAGAGCGCGGCGGAGCTTGACGGCGCCTCGGTCTGCGTGCAGTCGGGCACCACCACCGAGCTGAACATGGCGGACTACTTCCGCTCGATCGGCAAGAAGTTCAACCCGGTGGTGTTCGAGGGCCAGGAGGAGTCGGTCAGCGCCTTCTTCGGCGGCCGCTGCGACGCCTACACCACCGACGCCTCGGGCTTGGCGGCCATCCGGTCCGTCAACGCCAAGAACCCCGACGACTACGTGATCCTGCCCGAGATCATCTCGAAGGAGCCGCTCGGCCCGTCGGTGCGTCGCGGCGACGACGAGTGGTTCGCGATCAACAAGTGGGTCCTCTACGCGCTGATCGAGGCCGAGGAGAAGGGCGTCACCCAGGCCAACGTCGAGGAGATGAAGAAGAGCCAGGACCCGGTCGTCCAGCGCCTGCTGGGCACCACCGGCGAGCTGGGTTCCAAGACCCTCGGCCTGAGCAACGACTTCGCCGTCAACGCCATCAAGGCGGTCGGCAACTACGGCGAGATCTTCGAGCGCAATGTCGGCAAGAACACCCCGCTTAAGCTCGACCGGGGCCTGAACGCCCAGTGGAGCAAGGGCGGCCTGATGTACGCCATCCCGCTGCGCTGATACCGGCCGGGGCGCCGACCTCGCGGTCGGCGCCCCTTCCGTATCCGACATGTCCTGCACTGCCTTCGCGTAGGGGATCCGCAGATGTCTGCTGGCCCGCAGGCCGCACCGGCCCGCCCGTCTATCACCTCCGCCGCATTCTGGAACGACGCGGGTGTCCGCGGCGTGCTCTATCAGGTGCTGCTGCTGGGCGGCATCGCCGCCCTGGCCTGGTATCTGCTCGACAACACGATGGACAATCTGGCGAAAGCCAGGATCAACACGGGTTTCGACTATCTGGGCCGCGAATCGTCCTTCGAGATCGGCGAGTCGCTGATCGACTATTCGGCTCAGAACAGCTACGGCCGCGCCATCCTCGTCGGGCTGCTGAACACCCTCAAGGTTTCGGTGATCGGCATCGTTTTGGCGACGATCCTCGGCACCCTGCTCGGCATCGCCCGGCTCTCGACCAACTGGCTGGTGGCCCGGCTGGCCTCGGTCTATGTCGAGACGATCCGCAACGTGCCGCTGCTGCTGCAGCTCTTCTTCTGGTATGCGCTCATCTCGCAGGTCTTCCCCGCTCCGCGGCAGGCGCTGAACCCCATACCGGGCGTGTTCCTCAGCAACCGTGGCTTGCGTGTCCCGGTGCTGGCCGATGCGCCCGGCTACACCTATGCCGGCATCGCCTTCCTGATCGGCTGCGTCCTGACCTACCTCGTCCACCGCTGGATGAAGAAGCGCCAGATGGAGACCGGCCAGCCGCCGCGCACCCTGCTGCCGGCGCTCGGCCTGATGATCGGCCTGCCGCTGATCGCCTGGCTGGCGGGCGGCGCGCCGACGGCGCTCGACATGCCGCAGCTCCAGGGCTTCAACTTCAGCGGCGGCACCAGCCTGACGCCGGAGTTCACGGCCCTGCTGGTCGGCCTCATCATCTACACCGCGGCCTTCATCTGCGAGATCGTGCGCAGCGGCATCCTCGGCGTGAACCACGGCCAGACCGAGGCCGCCAAGGCCGTCGGCCTCACGCCGGGCCAGACCCTGCGGCTGGTGATCCTGCCCCAGGCGCTGCGGCTGATCGTGCCGCCGATGACCAGCCAGTACCTGAACCTGACGAAGAACAGCTCGCTGGCCATCGCCATCGGCTATCCC
>Ga0196963_10001971_pt1 | contig 12894 bp, 8 predicted proteins | sample S1_5metaG_FD_148600 | JGI IMG/M metagenome (GOLD analysis project Ga0196963, IMG submission 148600) | Soil microbial communities from Anza Borrego desert, Southern California, United States - S1_5 | ecosystem: Environmental > Terrestrial > Soil > Desert | place: USA: California | collected... | reverse complement strand
GCGGGCTGGGTGAGCATGACCAGCGCGCCGAACAGGGCGGTGAGGCCGCCGACCATCGCCAGGACGGCGAGGACCCCCGGCGCGCCGAGCATCACATCGGCGAAGCGGATGAGGAGGAAGCCGCCGGCGTTGATCACCCCGGCATGCAGCAGCGCCGAGACCGGCGTCGGCGCCTCCATGACCTCGGTCAGCCAGCCATGGGTCGGGAACTGCGCCGATTTGAGGAGCGCCGCCGCCGCCAGCAGCGCGGCCGCGGCGATCCCGGAGGCCGTCGCCCCCTGCGAGCCCGCGGCCGCGTTGATGGCGGCGATGTCGGTGGTGCCGTGCGCGGCGCCGAGCAGGGCCGCCGCGCCGAGCAGCGCCGCGGCGCCGATGCCGGAGAACAGGGCCTTCTTGCGCGCCGCCCGCCGCGCGGCGGCGCGCTCGGGATAGAACAGCAGCAGCCGGTGCAGGCACAGGCCGGTGGCGATCCACGCGCCGGCGAGCTGGACGAGGTTGCCGGCCTGGACCAGCAGCAGCACGGCGGCGACCGCCGTGCAGAGCCATCCGAGGAATGCGCCCTGGCGCGCCTCGCCGTCGAGGTAGGTGCGGGCGTAGCGGACCACCGACCAGCCGACGAAGGCGACCAGCAGCAGCATGGTCACGCTCACCGCGTCGATCCGGGCGGAGAGCCCAATCCCCAGCGCGCCGATCAGCGGGCTCGAGGCCGGGCCGCGCAGCAGGAGCAGGGCGAGCGCGCCGAGCGCCACGGCGAGGGCCGCGAGGGCCGCGCCCTCGGCGACGGCCGGCACGAGGCGCGGCCGCCGGCCCGGTCGCCGGAACGCCAAGGCGGCGGCGAGGAGGAGCGGCAGGGGCGCGGCGAGCGGCAGAAGTTCGGGCGGCAAGGCTGTCTCCTGGGGGCACCATGCGTCGTCCCTTCGAGATAGAGCCCGATCCCCGCTGAATGAAATGCATTGTTCTTGCACTGACGTTCGCTATGATCGAACGATATGTCGTCCCTGAACTACAACCACCTGCGCTACTTCTGGGCGGTCGCCCATGACGGCAACCTGACCCGGACGGCCGAGCGGCTGAACCTCACCCAGTCCGCGCTCTCGGTGCAGATCCGCAAGCTCGAGGATCGCCTCGGGCACGCGCTCTTCGAGCGGCGCGGCCGCCGGCTGCTCCTGACCGAGGCCGGACGCATCGCGCTCGACCATGCCGATGCGATCTTCGCGGCGGGCGAGGAGCTGCTCGACACGCTGCGCAGCGCCGGGGCGGCGCGCAAGGCGCTGCGCGTCGGCGCGCTCGCGACGCTCTCGCGCAATTTCCAGATGGCGTTCCTGCGCCCGGTCCTCGGCCGGACCGATATCGAGCTGGTCCTGCGCTCGGGGGGCACGGCCGAGCTGCTGCGCTCGCTCGAGGCGCTGAGCCTCGATGTCGTGCTGATCAACCAGGCGCCGCCGCCCGATGCGATCACGCCCTTCGTCGCCCATCGCCTCGCCGAGCAGCCGGTGAGCCTCGTCGGCACGCCGGGGCGCCTGCGCGGCGGGGCGGAGAGCGGCTTGGCCGAGCGCCTGCGCTCGCATCCGCTCATCCTGCCCACGGCGGACAGCGGCGTGAGGATCGGGTTCGACGCGATGGCCGACCGGCTGCAGGTCCGCCCGCAGATCGCGGCCGAGGTCGAGGACATGGCGATGATGCGCCTCCTCGCCCGCGAGGATGTTGGGCTCGCCGTGCTGCCGCCGATCGTCGTCAGGGACGAGATCGAGGCCGGAGTCCTGGTCGAATCCGACCGGCTGCCGGGCCTCGTCGAGACCTTCTACGCGGTGACGATGGAGCGCAGATTCCCCAATCCGCTGCTGCGGTCGCTCCTCGACGCCGGATTGGCTTGACGCCACCGGCCCTCATTCCCTGGCGCTCCCCAGCGCCACAGGGAAGATCAGGCTGCCGACCGGCTTGCCGACGGCGAACGAGTTGGGAGTGCGGACCGTTCGGATCCTGCGCGACCGCCAAGCCGCCACGGCGCTTGATGGCATGCAGCCCGGCTGAGCCGTCGTCGAGCGTGCCCGTCAGCATGACGATGGGGCGGCCGCCACAGCACACGGCGGCGGAGCGGAACGGCACGCCTGACCGAGCCCAAGCAGGAGCCCTGGCCGGAGGGCGTCGGATAGCTCATACGACTGCGTCCGGTCGGTCGCCCAAGCTTCCGACTTCGTGGTGCATTTCCGCGCCACCTTGCGCTGAGCAGGACGCCCGAGGACATTCGGCCGCCGGCCGCCACGGATTCAAGGCGCCGGAGCGCCTCCATGCCCCTAGGTCCGCTTGGGCTGCCGCCGGCGCGGCCCGTGAGCGCCCGCAGCCTGGGCGGTCCCTGGGCCCTCGGACCCACGGAGCCGAAGGGCGGTCCCGCGCCTAGGTCCGGTCGCCGATCCGCTCAAGCGTCAGGCCGCGCTGCCGGCAGTAGCGGATGCGGTAGCGCAGGTCTTTGACGGTGGCCGTGCCGCACCAGGCATCGCCCTCCCGTTCGCCGAGCACGAGCAGGCGGCCGTGGTCGAGGGCGCGGCGGTGCCGTTCATTCAGGCTCCCACGCAGCCGCTCCACCAGCGCGGCATCGCCGTTCGGTGCCAGTTCGACTGGAATGCGGCATTCGGAGGCTTCGACCGGATCCTCATCGGCATCGCCGTCGGCGGTCGTGCCTTCGGATCTGCCCAGAAGGCGCAAGGTGCCGTCCTCGACGGCGGCGAGCACCGCCGTGTGGCCGTCGATCAGCCGGGTGCGGGGCTCGCCCTCGGCATCGTCGGACCGCGTCGAGCCCGAGCCCCAATCCTCGACCAGGTCGCGCTGGAAGCTCAGGCTGCCCCGCCTCCCCAGCGCGCGCTCGGCCACAGCGTCGCCGAGGGCCTGCGCATGGCGCCGCAGCAGCGCGGCGGCCTCCTCGGGCAGCGCCGGCGCCTCTGCATAGACGGCCTCCAGCAGCGGCCGCAGGTCATCGGCGAGCACCAGCGCCGCCCCGATGCGCCGTCGGCCGGGAATGGTGGCGGGGTCGAGCAGATGCCGGGCGGTCAGCCATAATTTGGCATCGTCGGAATAGATGCGGGCGGCGCGGGGGAAGCGGGCTGCGTACCAGCGCGGGCCGGCCGGCAGCAGGGGCGGCATGTGCAGCAGCACCGGGCTGTCGGGCCGGAGGTCGACGCCGTCATCGGCGAGGCTCCCATCGGCCCGCCGGGCATGGCGCCGTCGGCGGCCGAGGCGCTGGATCACGCTGTCCACCATGGCGAGATCGCAGACCATCTCGTCGGCGTCCAGGTCGAGGCTCTGTTCGGCCGCCTGGGTGGCGATGACGAGCCGGCCGCGCCGCGCCCCCGGATCGGCGCCCTTGCCGATGGCGCCCAGCAGGGCGGACTCGGCGGCGCTGCGGTCGGCCGGCAGGAAGCGGGCATGGTAGAGCAGCGGCGCGGGCCGACCCGCCCGCTCCGCCAGGGCGGCGTGGCGCTCCCAGGCCTCCACCGCGTCCCCGACGCTGTTGCGGAACCAGAGGATCGAGCGGCCGGCGGCCAGCCATTCGAGGATCCGCGCATCCGCCTCGTCCTCGTCGTGAACCGCCGCGAAGCGCACCGGCCGGGTGCCGGGGCCGGGCACGGGATCGACGGCGCGGGTCTGGATTCCGGCGGCGCCGACAAGGCTGAGCTGCGGATAGGGGCCGGGCGGCAGGGCGGCGGCCGCCTGCGCTGTCTCCGTCCAGCCGGCGCCTTCGGCATAGGCCCGGGCCAGCGCGTTGCGGATCGCGGAGGGCAGGGTGGCCGACATCAGCACCACCGAATGGCCCATCTGGCCCTGCCAGCGCATCAGCGCCTCCAGCAGCGGGCGCATATAGGGATCGTAGGCGTGGACCTCGTCGACCACCAGAAGCTTGCGCCACAGCCCGGCCAGCCGCAGCGTGGCGAAGCGGGCGCGGAGCGCCCCCGCCAGCGCCTGATCGACCGTGCCGACGCCCAGCTCGGTCAGCAGCGCCCGGCGGCTGGAGCGGCCGAACCAGGCGGCGGCGTGGCCCTCTCCCTCCTCGACGCCCGCCTGGGTCGGCGCGAAGGCGAATTGGCGGTGGCGATGGCGGCGGCTATGGGCCAGCACCACCTGCGGCGGCGCGGCGAACAGCGCGGCCCCATAGTCGAGCCCGCGCTCCCGGTCGAACTTTCGGTCGAAGGCGGCGTCGGCGGTCACCATGGTTGGCAGGCCGACATAGAGGCCATCGGCCCGGCCCAGGGCGATCAGCCGCTGGGCGATCAGGTCGGCCGCCTCGGTCTTGCCGGCGCCGGGCAGATCCTCGATGATCGTCAGCAGCGGCCCGCCGGGCAGGGCCTCCCCGGTGAACAGCCCGTCGATCAGCGCCTGCAGCGGGGTCGGCCGCGGCGCCACCCCGTTGCGGCCGAGGCCGGCGAACAGCGCCTCGAAGGCGGCGGGCGGATGTCGCGGCAATTCCCGGAACAGGGCCGGCCGCACCTCGTCCAGCACCCTCTCGGCCGTGGGCAGGGCGTGCTCCTCATAGTAGCGGTCCAGCGGCATCGCCTCCGGCCGATAGACGAAGGGCTCGGCCGAGCCCAGCCAGTCGCACAGGGTGAAGAGGCCGTTGAGCAGCGGCGACAGGCGTTCGAGCCCCGCCGCATCCGGCCAGCCGCTCCGCCAATCGAAACGGTCGGCCATGGCGGCGACCAGCTCGGCGGCGGCGTCGAGATCGCCGGCCTGGGCGAAGCCGCTCCATGTCAGATCGTTCCACGGATGGTCGTGGACCGGGACCGTGCCATGGTGACCGGTTGCCACCGTCAGCAGGAGAATGGCCTCGGCATCGCCGCCCGCAGGGACGGGAAGGGCCAGCCGGCTCTGCTCCAGCAGCATCTGGAGGATGAGTTTGCCGGCCTGATCGTGCCGGCATGCGAAGGGCTTCCTCCTTCCGGGGCTTCGGCCCAGCAGGGCGGCGATGTCCGGCCGAAGCATTTGGAAGCCGTGCGCGACCTTGCCGACATCGTGCAGCGCCAGCACCGCCAGCAGCATGGCCCTGCACTCGGCCTCCTGCATCTCCAGCCCGGCGGAAAGGGCTGACAGGAGTTGCGGCCGACGTTGCAGCCCAAGGTCGAGCACCGCTGCCACGTCGAGCATGTGGTAGGGCAGGGGGTGCCAATCGGTGCTGCCGCGCGCCGCCTTGCCCCACAACGCTCGCCATTTTGGCATGGTTCGATACGCTCCAACACGAAATGCCAACTTAGACTTGCAATTAATCGATGCAAACCACAAAATGGACGCGGATGGGGCGGTGACAATGTCAATAAGGTTGTGGCGTTGGGCGCGAACACTGAAGCTATACGGGCGGCACGTGATGCGGTGGGCTATACGGTTACAGAAGCCCTGCGTCCGCAGGGGTGAGGCAAGATATGAGCCTGCTCGATAGACGAGATAAGGTTCATCCTGGGTTTCCCAGGGTATTTAATGAAACCGCTATAGTGTCACCGCATCACGAGTGTGGTTCAAGGCCGCCGTATACGGCGGACTCGAAGAAAGATCGGCCATCTAGGCCGTAACCGCAGCATCTTAATATTTCGAGTCCGTGTTTGTCTACGTTTCTGCCTGGAGGGACAAGGCGGCTGACATCCCTGTTCATGCTGCCCCCTCGCACTAGGGGGTGGCAAGCATTCTTCATGTCAATGTGACTGTGACCCCCTATCCAGAGCGCGAAAGGCATTTTGCGTCGCTCGCGAACCTGTTGCTGGTTGCCATAGACTAGATAGATCGCATAACCTCCCGAAGGTCGATTTGCCGGTGCTCGGCTTTCAATAGGAGCCTTCCGGATGTGGAAGTCGTTGAGCTACCTCGACCAACCGATTCCCGTCGAGCGCCGCCGTACCGGCGCCGGCTGGGCGACCCCGCTCGACATCACGGCGGCCTATGGGGACGATCCCATTGTCGCGGTGCGGCTGGGCCACCCGCTGGCGGATCGGGGCTTCGAGTTCCTGATGCGGGACCTCCTGCAGGCCGCTCTGGCGCCCGAAGACATCAGGAGCTGGGCCATGCTGCTGCGCCAGCCGCCCGCGCCGGTCGATCTGGCGAGCTGCTTGGCGCCCTATGCCGAGGCCCTCGACATCGTTCATCCGCGGCATCCGGCCCTGCAAGTGCGGCCGAACCCGGCACGGCGGGCGGCGGCGGAGCGGAAGCCGCCGGGTCGGGGCAAGCCGCGCGTCGAGGCCGATGAGGATGACGACGAGCCGTCGGGCGCGATGCCCATCGCCGGCCTGCTGCCCGATCTGCCGACCGGCGAGGCGGTGAAGCAGAACACCGATTTCTTCATGAAACGCGGCAGCGTCGCCGCCATCGGCGCCGGAGCGATCCTGCCGGTGCTCTATGGCCACCAAGTGCTGTTCCCGCCCGCCGGCGGCGGCTATTTCGGCATGCCGCACGGCGCCGACAGCATAAAGTTCCAGCTCGTCGGCCGGACGCTGTGGGAGACCCTGTGGCTCAACGTCCTGCCGCAGGACTACGACGTACTGGCCCAGGACGGCGCCACCTGGCCGGCCCCGGCGACGGCGGCGGTCCTGCCCTGGCTCGACGAGTCGTTGGCCGAGATGCCGCTGGGCCGCAACGAGGCCGGCGCGGCGCGGCCGTTGGAGCGCCCGGCTCTGCACCCGGCCCATATTCCGATGCCGCGCCGCTATCTCCTGGCGCCGCCGGTCGAGGGCCGTTGCGGCCTCACCGGCCGCGAAGGCCCGGTCTTCACCGCCTATGAGCGCTGGCCGAAGGGCCTGCAGTACCAGCCCCGCGGCTGGTGGCATCTGGCGGTGTCGCGGATCGAGTCCGAGGCCCCCGACCCGGAGGAGGCCCCGCTATTCCTCCGCGCCCGCGGCCCGCTCCGCTTCGACGACTGGCTGCAGACCGCCCTGCTGGACGATAAGGCTCCGGCCGGGCCGAAGGGCAAGGTCCGACGCCTGCCGCCGGTGCTGCGGCCGCTGGCCGTGGCGATGGGCAAGGGCCTCCTGAACGGCTTGGCCGAACCCGGCGAAGGCGCCACCGCCGTTGCCCGCCGCCTGCCGTTCCGCGTGCGGGCCACGGCGCAGTACCTCTTCGGCAAGGCGGTCGGCGGCATGAGCCAGCGCGAACTGCCGGTCTGGCTGTTGGAACGACCCGAGGTGCAGGCGGGCCTGATCGGCGCCGTGTCGAAGCTCGTCGGCCAGATCGGCGAGATCGCCGTGGCGCTGAAGCTGGCGGCGGCCGAGGCGGCCAAGCTCGGCAATCCCGAAGCCAAGGTCGGCCAGCCCGACGACCTTTACGATGCCCTGCTGGCCGGCATCGACCACGTTGTCCTGGCGCTGCCGGGGCAATTGGCCGGGGCGGCGCCGGACGGGCCGACGGACGCCGCCGACGAGATCGTCCAAATGGCCCTGGAGACCGCGCGCGACGCCGCCTTGGCGCTGTTCGACGGCACCTTCCCGATCACCGGACGCGACCAGCGGGTCGAGAAGCTCCTGGTCGGCGCGCGCGGCCGCTTGGTCAGGCGGATCGCATACGTCCTGAAAAAATCCTGAGCGCAGCGGAGGATGCCATGAGCCAAGCACTGACGCCCCAGCCGCCCGACCCTCCGGCCGAGACCGACCTCGGGCCGGACGCCATCATCCGCATCTGGCACGAGGATCTGTGCGGCGATCCGGACGATCGCCGCTACCGCGGCAACCGCCGCGACCGCGCCGCCCTGCGCCGGGCGCAGAAGGCCGACGACGCCTATGACGTCGTGGCCTTCCACATCCTGCGCGGCCGGCTGATCGACAAGGGGGGCTGGCGGCGGCATTCGGACGACGTCTTCGCCCGCGTCGCCATCGCGCTGGCCCCGATCGATAGGGATGCCGTTTCCGAAGAGCCGAGATACCGGCTCGGCATCGGCCGCGCGCTGGGGCGCGCCTGCGCCGAGAAGGAAGGCGACAAGCCGCGGGTGAGCGAGGATCGGGTGCGGCTGATGCTCAACACCGACAACCCGGACCACTTCCTGCGGCTGCTGCGCGGCTGCATCGGCCTGCTCAAGCGAGGGGCCGAGTGTGTGGCGCCGGTGGTCGACATCGCCGAGGTGATGGCGGCCTGGCACTATCCCCAAAGCCGGGCCAGCGTCCGCCGCCGCATCTTCATCGGCTATTTCGAAAACCTCGTCTGAACCCTTCGTCCGCTCCGGAGACTCGACCGATGCCCGATCACGCCCTGCCGGCCCCGGCGGCCGCCGACCTGATCCAGTTCCATGTGCTGACCGCCTTCCCGCCGCACAACGTCAACCGCGACGAGGACGGCCGGCCCAAGACCTGCCTGCTCGGCGGCACGCTGCGCGGCCGCATCTCGAGCCAGGCCAAGAAGCGGGCGCTGCGCTTCGCCCCGCATTTCCCGGCCCAGCGCCGCGCCATGCGGACCCGCGAGGCGGGCATCAAATGCTTCCGCGACCTCGTCGCCGCCGGCATCGACCCTGTCTCCGCCGCCTGGGCGGCGCTCGCCGTGAACTTCGCCACCGGCGGCGGCGGCAGCGCGCCGAAGATCGAGGATGCGCAGAAGATCGCGGCGCCCGACGCCAAGCCGGGCAAGAAGTCCAAGGCGGGGGGCGGCGTGCCGGACGATGCGTCCGCCATCCCCGCCGGACTGGAGGAGGCGCTGCGCACCGGCCAGGGCCTGGTCATCAGCACCCGCGAATTCGCCCGCCTCGATGCGGCGACGCAGCGGCTGGCGGCCGCCTGGAAGACGGACGCCGCGGGCTTCGGCGCGGTGCTGGAGGATTGGGTGCGCGACATCTGCCGCAACGGCCTGCTGGGCAAGGACGAGCACGACCTCGACACCGCCCTGTTCGGCCGCATGGTCGCCGCCGATGCCGACCACAATGTCGAGGCGGCCTGCGCGGTCGGCCACGCCTTCACCACCCACGAATTCGTGCCGGAGGGCGACTACTTCTCGGCCGGCGAGGAGCTGAACGTGGTGGGCGGCACGGGCGCCGCGCTCACGAGCTACGGCTTCTTCGGCGGGGGCGTCTACTACCAGCACGCGGTGCTCGACCGTCGCCAACTGCGCGAAACCCTCGCCGCCGGCCGCAGCGCCGACGAGGCGGCGAAGTTGGAGGAGGAGGCGGTGGCGGCCTTCCTCGAAGGGCTGCTCTTCGCCCAGCCGCGCGGCAAGCGCAACAGCCATGCCAGCGACGTGGGCGCCAGCTATGTGCTGGTCAGCCGCGGCGGCGATCCGGCGCTCAACCTCGGCCTCGCCTTCCTCCAGCCGGTCGGCCCGAAGGAGGGCAGCGACCCGCTGGACGCCTCGATCAAGCGGCTGCGCCAGTTCCACGACACCTTCCGCAGCGCCTATGGCCTGGGCAACCGGCTCTGCGCCTTCAATGCCCATCCGCCGGCCCGCGGCAACGCCCCGGCGGCCGACGAGGTGTGGGAGGTCGGGGCGCTGCGCCGCTTCGTGCTGGAGCCGGCGGCATGACGGAGGCCTTCCCCCAGCTCTGCTTCACCCTGGCGGCGCCGTTCGGCGCCTGGGGGGCGGCGTCGCCGTCCTCCGCCACAACCGCCTGGAAGGCGACCGATCTCGATCCGCCCAAATCCGCCATCGTCGGCCTGCTGGGCGCCGCGCTCGGCTGCGAGCGGGCGGCGCTGGGCGGGCTGGCGGGCCGGCTGCGGCTGGCGGTGCGCACCGGCATCCGGCCGGAGCGCGAGCCGCGGCCGGACTTCCACACCATCGCCCGCGCCCGCCGGCCGGAGGGGCGGCACCGCTGGAGCCGCTTCGAGGAGCTGCGCGGCGCGCTGGCCGGGCAGGTGCAGGACGGCGCGCTGCTCTCGCGACGCGAATACTGGTCCTGCGGTCTGTGGAGCGTGGCGCTCGACGGCCCGGCGGAGCTGCTGGCGCAGCTCAAGGCGGCGCTGCGGACGCCGCGCTGGGCGCTCCATGCCGGGCGGCGGTCCTGCACGCTCGGCCTGCCGCCCGATCCCCGGCTCGTCACCGCGCCGGGGCCGATGGCGGCGCTGGAGGCCTATGGCTGGCCCTGGGACCGCCGTCCCGAGCTGCACGACCTGCTGAAGGGGCTGAAGGCCCGGATGGGCGGGGCCGCCGCCTCCGGCGAATTGGCCGCCGATGCCGATTACCCGGGCCTCCCCAGGCCGGCGCTGGCGCGGCAGATCCGGCGCCGCGACCTGCCCGATCCGCAAGCGCTGCCCGGCGGGCGCATCTACCAGCGCTTCGCCGAGCGGGTGGAGCTGCGGCTGCCCTGGCCGCCCAGCCCCGACGCGAAGCCCGAAGGGACCGAGCCATGACCCAGACCCTCGACCGCCCGGCCGGCGCCGCGCCCGATGCCGGCATTCCGGCCACGCTCTATGAAAGCCGCGTCGTGCTGCCGGCCGATGCCGCCCAGGCCCTCCGGGCGGTCTCCGACCCCGCCATGCGGCTGAGCGCCGACCTCTACGCCCACCGCATGATCTGGACCCTGTTCGCCGGCGCGGCGGAGGCGCGGCGGCCGGGCCTGTTCCAGTTCCAGGTCGAGCGCGACCGGCCCTTCACCGCCATCGTCCGCTCGAGCCTGCCGCCGCAGGACGCCCTGGGGGCCTGGCAGATCACGACCCGGCCCTTCGCGCCGATCCTGGAGCCCGGCCGGCGCCTGCGTTTCCGCCTCCAGGCGGTGGCGAGCCGCTGGCGGACGGAGCCGGGCCGGAAGCGCGGCCGGCGCCACGACGTCATCGCCGCCGCCTGGCGCGACCTCGCCGATCCCGACGCCGAGCCGGCCCTGCTGGAAGCGACGGCGGAGCGGGCGGCGCGGGACTGGCTGGTCCGCCAGGGCGAGCGCTGCGGCTTCGCCTGCACGCGCATCGCCGTGCTGGACTACGACCGCCGCCGCCTGCCCGGCAAGGACCGCGGCCGGCCCATCGCCTTCGGCGCCATCACCTATGAGGGCGAACTGACGGTCGGCGACGACGTGGCGGCCTTCCGCCGCATGCTGGCCGAGGGCCTGGGCGACTCCCGCGCCTACGGCTTCGGCCTGATGCAGATCGCGCCGGCCGGCTGATCGGCGCGCGGTTCTTGGACATGGTGAAGACGGACCCTCGACGCAAGTCAAGGTGTGTGTAAGGTCTTACCGATGCTCGCCACGCTATTGGGGCGCGGCGGGCGGCGGGGCTGTGGACATTGCTGCGACTTGCGCCGGGGGAGATGAGGGCAAGCACAAAACAAGACTTTCGGCAAAAGTTCGTGCTAGGTGAGATGGTTGGAAGCACGGTTGCCCCTGCGGACGCAGGGATGAACCCTGACTGGCGCCCGGCTGGCCGGGGCCAACCTCGTTGCCCCTGCGGACGCAGGGATGAACCCATCGCCGGGCCGGCGGCGCCCGTCACGCCGCGGTTGCCCCTGCGGACGCAGGGATGAACCCCCGGTTCCCAGCGCCGGCCAGGGTTCCGACTGGTTGCCCCTGCGGACGCAGGGATGAACCCCTGGCCGAGGCCTTGAACGACCGGCTGCGGCGGTTGCCCCTGCGGACGCAGGGATGAACCCCCGGCATTAGCCGCCGCACGGGGAAACCTATTGTTGCCCCTGCGGACGCAGGGATGAACCCTCCCGAGCGTCGCAAACGGCTCCCGCGTCTATGTTGCCCCTGCGGACGCAGGGATGAACCCCGGATGCCGATCTCGCAGATCACGCGCTTACCGTTGCCCCTGCGGACGCAGGGATGAACCCGCCACGCCTTCGAGCAAGTCATGAAGCATGGCGTTGCCCCTGCGGACGCAGGGATGAACCCGCCAAAGAGCTTGGCGAGCGCGGCATGGCCTGGTTGCCCCTGCGGACGCAGGGATGAACCCTGCGCCTGGCCCGCCATGCGGTCGCGCTGGCGGTTGCCCCTGCGGACGCAGGGATGAACCCAGCAGCTTGACGCCGCAAGCGACTATCGGGACGTTGCCCCTGCGGACGCAGGGATGAACCCCAAAAGCTGTGCCGGTGCTCCAGAAAGTCGGAGTTGCCCCTGCGGACGCAGGGATGAACCCCCGCTCTGCGACCACCACCACACCGGGGCGGAGTTGCCCCTGCGGACGCAGGGATGAACCCAGTTTCGACCGCATGACGCAAGACGAATGGGCGTTGCCCCTGCGGACGCAGGGATGAACCCGCCGCCCAAGAGCGTGACGGCTTCCACGTCTGGTTGCCCCTGCGGACGCAGGGATGAACCCGCTGCAGCAGCTGTCGCCCGGTCTGGGCGCGCGTTGCCCCTGCGGACGCAGGGATGAACCCGAGTTTTCAGGAAGATCGGGCGACTTGACGACGTTGCCCCTGCGGACGCAGGGATGAACCCAGCAGCTGCGTGGCGTTGCCCTTGTCGCGGCGGTTGCCCCTGCGGACGCAGGGATGAACCCCAAAGACAAGTTGGAGATCGGCTCATTGCGCTGTTGCCCCTGCGGACGCAGGGATGAACCCTATGTGGCCGGCAATAAGAACATCCGTATCCGGTTGCCCCTGCGGACGCAGGGATGAACCCGAAACGGTGGGCTTTGACACGGCCAACACGTCGTTGCCCCTGCGGACGCAGGGATGAACCCCGCCGTCGGCATTGGCCGTCCGGGTGTTGGTGGTTGCCCCTGCGGACGCAGGGATGAACCCTACAGCTCGGCGCGGGCCGGCCTGCTGGAGGTGTTGCCCCTGCGGACGCAGGGATGAACCCCAGCCTTCGCCGCCGTCGCCGGGGGCGTGGTAGTTGCCCCTGCGGACGCAGGGATGAACCCCTGGGCGGGACCGACCTCGCCACGCGACGCGCGTTGCCCCTGCGGACGCAGGGATGAACCCATGCCACCCATGTCAGCGTGCCGGGCACGGCCGTTGCCCCTGCGGACGCAGGGATGAACCCTTGTGACCATAGCGGTTACCGTCGGCCTCGGCGTT
>Ga0196963_10001970_pt1 | contig 12904 bp, 11 predicted proteins | sample S1_5metaG_FD_148600 | JGI IMG/M metagenome (GOLD analysis project Ga0196963, IMG submission 148600) | Soil microbial communities from Anza Borrego desert, Southern California, United States - S1_5 | ecosystem: Environmental > Terrestrial > Soil > Desert | place: USA: California | collected... | reverse complement strand
CTGCCCGAAACGGTCGTACGTCGACCGGACGGGGCATCGTAAGGACGGGGGGGACGCGATGCAACGGACGTCCTCGCCCCTCAGGTTGTCGTCATGCGCGGTACCTGCGTTACAGACCTCATCCCCCCACGTCCGGCCGTCCGATACGGTGTTAAGAACGCATGACCGACATCGTGGCCACATCCCGGTTCCTCGAACTCGCGCAGGGGTTCGCGCAGAACCTGCAGACCGCCCTGGGGATCGGGACGGCGATGCCGTGGCTGGCGGCGGGGTTTATCGCGATGTCGGCGGTGCTGCTGGCGTGGGTGCCGCGGCAGCGCAAGCGCGTCGGCACCGCCCTGCTGCTTTTTATCGGAGCCGCCGGGGCGCTGGTGGTCGCCGCGGCGCTGCTGACCGACGGCTTCCCCGTCGACGGCGCGGCATACCGGTGGACACGGTTCGTCGGGCAGCTGTTGCTCGGGGCGGCGATCATCAACGTGGCCGCGGTCTTGCTGTTCGACGTGCTGTTGTCGGCCGTGCGGCTGCGGCCGCCGGCGATCGTGTCCGACATCCTGATCGCGGTCACGTACATCGTGGTGTTCGTGGCGCTGCTCTCGGGGGCGGGGGTGAATTTGACCGGGATCGTCGCGACTTCGGCCGTGCTGACGGCCGTCATCGCGTTCTCGCTGCAGGACACGCTGGGCAACATCATGGGCGGGATGGCGGTGCAGCTCGACCGGTCGATCGGGGTGGGCGACTGGATTCGCGTCGGTGACGCGGAGGGGCGGGTCGTCCAGATCCGCTGGCGGCACACGGCCGTCGAGACGCGCAACTGGGACACGGTGCTGATCCCGAACAGCGCGATCGTCAAGTCGCAGGTGACGGTGCTGGGTCGGCGCACGGGCCAGCCGACGCAGCGGCGGCAGAGCGTGCTCTTTCACGTGGACTACCGGCACTCGCCGACGCGCGTGATCGACGCGGTGGAGGCGGCGCTGCGGGCCGAGGCCGCGGCCGGGGCACTGCCGGACGCCGCGCGCGAGCCGGCGCCGCAGTGCGTCATGACCGAGTACCGCGACAGCTACGCGACGTACGCCGTGCGCTACTGGCTGACGAACATCGCGAGCAACGACGGGGCCGACTCGATGGTGCGGGCGGTGATTTACGGGGCGCTGCGCCGGGCGGACATCCCGCCATCCATGCCGGCCCAGCAGGTGTTCTTCACCGAGCAGGACGCGGCCCGGCGCGAGCGCAAGGCCGGGGAGGAACTGGCCGACCGCGCGGCGGCGATCGCGGCCGTCGATTTGTTCGCCCCGCTGACCGAGGACGAGCGCCACCAGCTGGCCGGGCGGATCAAGACGGCCCCGTTCGTGCGCGGGGAGACGATCACCCGGCAGGGCACGCGCGGCGACTGGCTCTACCTGCTGGTGACCGGCAGGGCCGAGGTGAAGGTCGCGGCCGACAACGGCGGCGGGCGCGATTCGCGCCACGTCGCCGACCTCCGCCCCGGCGATTTCTTCGGCGAAATGGGCCTGATGACCGGGGGCGAGCGGACGGCGACCGTCGTCGCCACGACCGACAGCACCTGCTACCGCATCGACAAGGCCGACCTCGAACCGATCCTGGCGAGCCGGCCGGAGGTCGCCGAGGACGTCGCCCGCATCCTGGCCCGTAGAAGAACGGAGCTCGACGCCGTGCGCGAAGACCTGAACGAGGACGCGAAGCGCCGGCGGATGAGCGAGGCGCAGGGGGATCTGCTGCAGCGCATCCGGCGGTTCTTCACGCTGGGTGAGTGACGACGGGAGGGTCCACGCCGGTCCTCCCTCTCCCAGCCGCGCCAGTGCGTGCGGCGAGCCCGACATGCGTCCTCGCGGCGGGGAGGGGGCGGGGGTGAGGGGCGGTTTTCCGAATGGCGCACGTCGCCCCGCACGAACGGCATTGCACGTTTCACTGTGATTCCCGTGAACGCGATGGCGAGGCTATGAACGTTCGCGCGTGTCGCGCGCATCTGGTCATTCACCCCTCACCCCGCCCTCTCCCCGCCGCGAGGACGGGTATTGCGCGAACGGATAGAGACTGGCGCGGCCGGGAGAGGGAGGACGGGCTCGGCGTGAAGAGGACGCGGGTCACTCCGGCTGCTTCGCGGCGCCCGGGACGACGACCCCGCCCGGGTCCGCGGTCTTCCCGCCGATGACCGATTCGCCCGCCTCGACCGGCTTGCGCGGCGTGGCCGCCCGGCCGGCGTCGATCAGCGCCTTGGACGCCTGGTACGCCTCGCTCCCGCCCGGGCCCTTCGTCCGCTTCTTGATCGCCTCCTCGCGCTTGCGCATGTGGTCGGCGAGGGTTTCGAACGTCTTTTTCTCGGCCTTCTTCTCGCCCTCGTCGCGGACGACGCTGGGCATCATGTAGTACCACGTCAGGTCGTCGCGCGGGGCCTCGTCTTCCGACCAGCTCGAGTAGTCGTAGTAGTGCTCGTCGCTGTCGGTGAAGACCCAGTTGACGAGCACGAACCCGACGCCCATCAGGACGAACGCGACCAGGATCAGGGCCGACGTCCGCGGCGCCTCGACCGGGTCCAACTCGATGATTCGCGCGTCGCGCATGTCCATGGGGAACTGCCGTTACGTGATTATACGAGTCCGCGAGGGAATGCGGTTGGTTTTCCCTGTCGCTAAGCCGCAAGCGGCGGGACCGCGCGTCACTTCTCCCATAAGATATCGGCTACCCCCGCCCGTTTGTTCGCCAATCGGGCGACGACGAACAGCCAGTCGCTCAGGCGGTTGAGGTAGGTCACGATCAGTTCGGGGATCGGGCGGTCCATCGCGAAATCGACCGCCAGTCGCTCGGCCCGCCGGCAGACCGTGCGGGCCAGGTGCAGGCGGGCGGCCATCTCGCCCCCCCCGGGCAAAATGAACTGACGCAACGGCTCGAGCTGCTCCTCGGCCGAGTCGATCTCCATTTCGAGCCGGTGGACCATCTCGTCGTCCAGGGGCGGGAGCTTGGCGGCGTGGGGCGAATCTTCAGGGGTGGCCAGGTGCGACCCGACGACGAACAGCTCGTTCTGCACGCGCTTGAGCATGTCGGCGACGGGCTCGTCGCCGGCGGGCGCGCAGCGGGCGACGCCGAGCACGGCGTTGAGCTCGTCGACGGTGCCGTAGACGGCCAGGCGCTTGTCCGACTTGCGCACGCGCCCCCCGCCGAACAGGCCGGTCGTGCCGTCGTCGCCGGTCTTGGTGTAGATCTTCATCGTCAGCATCATTGGGGCGGGGCCACGGACGATCAACCCGGGGGCGACCTCCGACTGGGGTTTGTTTACCGGTTTTCCGGAGGCGGACGGCCGGGCCCCGGCACTTTCTTTGCGGGCCAAGTCGGCAGGCGAAAGGAGCAACCATGCCGCAAGGTGACAAGTCCAGCTACACCGCCAAGCAGAAGCGCAAGGCCGAGCACATCGAGGAGGGGTACGAGAAGCGCGGGGCGTCGCCGAAGGAGGCCGCCCGCCGGGCGTGGGCGACGGTGAACAAGGAATCGGGCGGCGGGAACAAGTCGGGCTCGGGCCGGGGCAAGGCCGACACGAACGTGTCGAGCAAGCGCGGCGGCCAGAAGGGCGGCGCGGCGTCGTCGAACCGGTCGGCCGCGGCGCGCAGCGCCAGCGCCAAGAAAGCCGCGGCGACGCGCAAGGCGCGCGGGCACTAGGGCGGCGCGGCACACGCGCGCCATCTATCAATAGCTGCAGGTCAACGACCTGCCGACGCGCCGTTGTGGAAAACGGTCTTCCTATTCCAGACGGCGCGTCAGCAACGCGTTGCGGTGCAGCTGTCCTGTCGCTTCGCGCGGTACACTTCCCGCATGAAGCGCACCCTCGTCGCGCTCTCGACGCTCCTCTGCCTCGCCGCCTGCACGATGTGGGTGCGCAGCCACCTCGTCGCCGACCTGTGGCGGTGGGCGGATGCCGCCGGCAAGACGGTCCGCCTGTCCACCGTTCGGTCGTCGGCCGGCGAGGTCACCTTGGTAGACTCGAACCTCGAGCTCGCGGAACCGGCGCCCGGCATAACGACCGGCGTCGTCCACACGACTGACGACGCCGACGGCGCCCTCGTCTTCGACCTCATTCGCGCCAGCAGCCCCCGATCAATGTGGGAGCGCTTGGGCTTTGCATACTCCGTGCACCAATCGCGCGACGGCTCGTCCACCCGGGTCGTCAACGCCCCCTACTGGTCTGTCGCGGCGGCGACCGCCCTTCTCCCGGCCATCGGGCTCCTCGGATTCCTTCGTCGCCGCCGGGCCGCGCGCCGCCGTCTCGCCAATCGCTGCGCCGAGTGTGGTTACGACCTCCGCGCGTCACCCGACCGCTGCCCCGAGTGCGGCGCGATGCGCGACAAGGCGGATCGTCGCTCGACATGACGCGCCCCTGAACTCCGTCCCGCGACAAGTCGCCGGGCTCCCTGAATTCAACTCCTCTCTCTCCCTCTGTGGCTCTGTGAGCTCTGTGGCGATCTGAAAACCGTTCGGGCCCACCGTGTCGCCCGCACACCCCGCCCATCTTCACCCGCGCCTCGCACGGATAATCCCCCACCGATAACGACAGCCGCCGGGGTTTCCGTATAATCGCCCGGTCTTATGGCCAGCATCATCGACGGCGCCGCGCTCGCGAACCAGATCCGCGAGCAGGTGCGCGCCGGCGTCGCCCGGTTCGCCGCACAGGGCCGCGCCGTCCACCTCACCGCCATCCTCGTCGGATCCACGCCCGCGGGCGAGCTGTACGCCCAGCGGCAGAAGGAGACGTGCGCCGCGGTCGGGATCGACTACGAATTGCTCACGCTCCCGGCCGACGCGACGTTCGACGAGGTCGCCAACACCATCGAGCGCCTGAACAAGGACCTGTCCGTCACCGGGATCATGCTCCACCTGCCGCTCCCGGCCCACCTCGACGCGACCGAGCTCCAGCACAGGATCGACCAGGTCAAGGACGTCGAGGGCGTCAACCCCGCCAACATCGGGTACGTCGTCTACGGCCACACGCTGATCGCCCCGTGCACGGCCTTGGCCGCCGTCGAGCTGATCAAGTCGACCGGTGTCACGCTGCGCGGGGCCGAGACCGTCATCGTCGGCGCATCCGAAATCGCCGGCAAGCCGATCGCCCTACTGCTCGCGGAGGAAATGGCGACCGTCACCCTCTGCCACATCGCCACGCGCGACGTCGCCGCCCACACGCGCCGGGCCGACATCGTCGTCGTCGCGGTCGGCAAGCCGAATTTGATCACCGCCGACCACGTCCGCGAGGGCGCGATCGTCATCGACGTCGGCATCAACCGCGTCAAACAGCCCGACGGCACGCGCAAGACCGTCGGCGACGTCGACTTCGACGCGGTCGCGAAAAGGGCCGCCCACATCACCCCGGTCCCCGGCGGCGTCGGCCCGATGACCGTCGCCATCCTCCTCCGCAACACGCTGCGCTCCGCCGAGCTGATTTTCGCCCGGCCCAAGGACCTCTACTGACCTCTTGTAGCCGCCCCGCTTGCGGGGCGCGTCCAGACGCGCCATGGAGGCTCTCCTCACACTGGATCCGGAAGCGGCTCCCGCCGAGCCAACCACTCCGCCGGCGGCGCTCCCCGTTCCTCCGCGGCGATGATCCCGCCGACGATCGCGCACGTCGTGTCCATGTCGCCGCCCGCCTCGACCGTCGTCCACATGGCCTCTTCGAACTGCCCGAGACACCGGGCCGCGTTCCAGATGCAGAACGGCACGGTGTCGGGCGCGATGATGCCCGAGCCGTTGCCGACGGCGGCCACGACGGTCTGCGCCGACATTTTCGGCCCCATCGCGCGGGCCTGCGCGACGCGCGCCCGCGTCTGACAGTCGGGCATGTGCGCCAAAACGTAGTCAAAGAGCGCGTCCCACGCGTCGACACCCGCGCCCGGGTTCAACGCCACCCACGCCGCCGCCAGCGCGACCCCGACGGCGCCGGCCTGCCCGTCCGGGTGCGCGTGCGTCACCTCGGCCGACAACCGCGCCTGCTCCGCCACGATCGACGGCCCGTCCGTCGCGAAGTGCGCCCCGATCGGCGCCGCCCGCATCGCCCCGCCGTTGCCCATCGAGCCCATCCCACTCAGTACGGCGGGCGAGACTTCACGCCAGTCCCCTCCCGCGCCGATCGCCATCAAGATGCCGTGCGCAGTCCCGCCGTACCCGCGGCGGTCGTCCCACGCGTACCGCCTCGCAAAGGTCTGGGCCAGGTCGTCCTGGTCGATCACCCCCTGCCGGTCCAGCACCTCCACGATGCTGACGGCCATCGCGGAATCGTCCGTCCACCGCCAGCGCCAGTTCGGAAGCGTCCGCGTCGACAGGTGCAGCTCCCACGAAAGCGGGTCCGTGGCGAGCGGGAAGAAGCACTCCCCGAACGCGTCGCCGACGGAGAGGCCGTCGAGAGAGCGCCTTGCCGCCGCCATGCGGTCGTTGTGATCCATCACCGTCTCCTACGTGGTCCGCGGTGCCGAGCTGACGCTATCTCCCGCGCATTGCCGCCCGCACTTCCTCCTCCGTCACCTCCACCGACCCGGCCAGGATCTTCTTCGCCAGCAGCTTCTGCACGGGCCGGAGCACGCTGAAGTGGTTGGCCCCCGGGACCTCGTAGAACCGCACGGCGGGGTTGTCCGTCGCCCGCTTCATCGCCCGCAGTGAGTCCACGTTTCCCTGGTTCACGCCCTCGATCACGAACGTGGGGCTCTTGATGTCGGGAAGCCAGTACATCGGCGAGCGCACCGAGACGGCCTTGGCGTCCGTCGCGTCGAACGGCAGGTATTCGGGGCCGTAGCCCGACACGTCGCCGACCGGGCCAAAGCTGAACACCGCCTTGAACCGCGGCGAGCACTCGGTCACGAGCAGCGCGAGCGTCCCGCCCGTGCTGTGCGCGCCGAGGTAGATCCGCTGGGGGTCGACGCCCGGCTGCCTGGCCAGGAAGTCTGCGGCCGCGAGCACGTCGTCGACCTCGCCGAGGTACCCCTCGCGCCGGCCGGGCGCGTCATTCCCGCCGCGGAGCGTGGGGAACATGATCACGATTCCCGCCTCGCGCAAGGCGGTCGCGTTCTGGTCGTTCTCGGCCGGCGCCGGGCTCCACACGTCGCCGATCGTGTTGCAGTCCCCGCCGGTGATCCAGACGATCGCCGGGCGGCGCTGGCCGTCGCCGGGCGTGACGCTCAGGTACGCCGGCAGATCGCCGACGGGCGACGGGTACTTCACGATCTTGAACAGATTCGCGGGCGGCGTCGCGACGGGCTCGCGCGGGCCGGTTTGCGGACCGGTCGGCGGCTTCACGCCGCGGCGCGCCTCCACTAGCGTCTGCGGGGCAGCCTGTTCCCGCTTGGCAGGCTTGGCGACGCGCTGCTCGTCGCAGCCGATGACGAGCGCGACCGACAACAACACCAACAGATTCGACTTGATCACAGTTTCCCTCCGCGCGCATTGCGCTGATTGGTCTCCGTCCCGCGACAAGTCGCTGGGCTCCCTCATACCCCTTTGTCAGGTTTCACGTTTCGTCCGCGCTACTTTACCCGCTCCGCTTTGCCGGTCGCCCCGTCCATCACCGCCGGCAGCCGGAACACGTCGCCGTCGCGATTGCAGTAGTACAGGAACGACTCGGAAAACTCGTCCGCGTTCCCGTCCGCCCAGATGCCGTAAAAGTCCGCCCGCGCGCCGACGGGCCGGCGGACGTACGAGTGGTTCCGCGGGCTGTTCTGCGTCATCTGCCTGACCTTCTTCCACCCCGCCCCGTCGCCCGTGCTCTCCCACAGCGCGATCTCGCCGCCGGTGCCCCACTTCTGCGGGCCCGGCTCGGTCGGGCCGATGATCCGCCACGGCCCGCCCGCCTCGACGTACAGCGCGCCGACGTCGTAGTTGCTCGTCGACTCGCACACCTTCGTGAACGCCCACTGCTTCGTCGAGTCGTGGTACCGCGCGATCTGCCACGTCCGCGGCGTCTCCTGCGGGCCCGGCCTGTGCGCGCCGCTCTCGACGTACAAGACCACCGGCTGCCCCGCCGCGTCGGCCGACACGTCCTGGATGTACACCATCCGCCCCTCGGCCTCGTAATCGCGCACGAGCGCGGCGTTCTTCTTGTCGTTCAGCGGGATCTCGACCTTGTCGCCGCCCGCCGTCGTCCAGGTCTTCCCCATGTCGTCGGTCTTGAGGAAGTACAAGTTCGTCCGCTTGTCGACGTTCCCGCGGGGGTGGTAGTTGAACGCGGTGTAGAGCGACTGCCCGCGGAGGAGCGTCGTCTGGTAGTGCCCCCCGAACCCGGCCAGCTTCCGCGTCTCGCCCCAGGTCTTCCCGTCCGCGCTGGTCTCGAAGTACAGCTCGCGCCCCTTCGTGTACTGCACGTAAAAGTGGAAGAACCCCTTCCCCGGTACGACCCACGGCTGCGGGTAGGCCATCTTCTGTTTCGTCTCCACCAGCTCGAACGAATCCACGTCGTACGGCTTCGTGCTCCGGTACTTGAACCCCGGCCGCACGTTCCCGCGCCCCGCGACGAACACCCACACGTGCCCGGCCTCGTCGATCGCCAGACTCGGGTTGTCGTGCGGGTCGTCGACCGTCTGCTTGTCGTGCACGATCGTGGGTTTGGGGAACGACTGCGTCGCGTGATCGAAGTACGACGCCATCGCGAGCAGGTGGCGCTTGCCGGGGACGGTGCCGCCGTAGACGAAGAAGGTCTTGTTGACCTTGGGCGCGTAGATCGCGATGGGCGTGTGGCTCGTCGTGTAGGTCGCGAGGCCACCGGAATATTTGTCGCCGTGCTCGGACTTCTGGCCCAGGGTGAACCAGATGCCGGTGTAGCCCGCGGCCTTGGGGAAGGGCTTGTCGTCCCCGCGCGCGGCGGCGCCGAACAAGAGGACCGCCAAACACGAGACGAGCGCGCCGGTTCGCATGGGAAACCTCCCGAGTGGATGGGGGCGATGGTACCGCGGGGCGGTGTGCACCGATACCGGCCGTCGACGCGCGCCCTGCTTCCCACCGCTGACGGGGCTCGCCGAGCGGCCGGATGCTGGTAGAATGCCGCGGGAACGTCCGGCTCACTTCTTTTGTGGAACTCGACATATGCAGCTTTCCGAGGTACGGGGTGCGCGGGTCGTGTGGGCGGTCGCCATCGCGGCCGTGGCGGCGGCACTCTCCGCGGGCGCCGCCGACCCCTCGGCCCCGCCGAGCGCCGAGGCCCAGGCGATTGTCGGGCGGCTCAAGCGCGACTTGACTGCGGGCATCGCGATCGGGCACGGAGAGCCCATGCGCCGCCTGCGCGAGCTCGGCGAGGAGCGCCACGCCGTCCCCACCCTCGTCTGGTTCCTCGCGCCGGCCAACGGCGAGGGGCTCCGCGCGTCGGCCGCCGCCGAGTGCCTGCACGACCTCGGGCCCGGCGCGTCTGCGGCCGCGCCGGCGCTCCTCGCGGCGATCAAGAACAACGACCGGTTCGACCGCGACAAGTTCGCCAAGGCGTTGGTCGCCGTCGCCCCCCCGCCCGACCTCGTCATCCCCCCTGCCCTCGAATTCCTCGCCTCGCCCGACCCCGACCTGCGTACCCGCGGGGCCGCGCTACTCGGGTCGGCCGGCCCCGCGGCCGCCAAGGCCGCACTACCCCGCCTGTCCGCCCTCGCCGCCGACAAGACGATCACCGACAGCCGCGACCGCACGAACGTCGTCCGCGCCCTCGCCCAAATCGCGTGGCCCGACTGCCGCGACCTGTTCGTCCGCCTGATCGCCGGAGCCGACGGCGACCCGGTCGGGGCCGACGCCGCGATCTCGGCGCTCGAGCAAATGGGCCCGGCGGCCGCGCCGATCGCGGCCGACCTCGCCGCCCACATCGTCCGGTCCGACGTCGCCCGCACGCTCGGTGCGATCGGCCCCGACGCCCGCGCCGCCGTCCCCGCGCTGGTCAAGGCGCTAGGGGACCCGGCCACCGCGTCCAACGCCGCCGAGGCCCTGGCCGGGATCGGCCTGCCCGACGAGGCGACCGCCGCCGCCGCAATACCCGCCCTGGCGCGCCTCGCCGCCGGGACCGACGCCTTCGCCGCGTACGGCGCGACCGGCGCGCTCGCCAAGGTCGGCCGCCCGCTCCCCCCGGCCGTCGCCGCCCTCCGCGCCGCGCTCGGCCACGCCTACATGCCGGCGCGCCGCGAGGCCGCGCTAGGCCTCGGAGCCCTCAAGGCCGCGACGCCCGAGGTCGTCGCCGCCCTGACCGACCGCCTCGCCGACCCGGAGGAGCAGATCCGCGCCGCCGCCGCCACCGCGCTGGCCGAGTTCGGCGACGCCGCCCGCCCGGCCCTCGCGCGGCTCCGCGAGCGGGCCAAGACCGACACCGACCCCGCCGCCCGCGTCGCCGCGGCCGAGGCCCTCTGGCGCGTCGGCAACGAGGCCGACCTCGCCGCCCCCCTCCTCGCCGCCGCCGTCTCCGACAACGACGGCCCCGAGTGGCCCGCCGCCCACGCCCTCGGGCGGATCAAGTCCGCCCGCCCCGACGTCGTCGCCGCCCTGATTAAGGGCTTCGCGTCCCGCTCCGACCACACCCAGACCTACGTCGCCCAGGCGCTCGCCGAGATCGGCCCCGACGCCAGGGCCGCCCTGCCCGCGCTGCGCGCCGCGCTCACCGGCACGTACGAAGAGCCCAAGCCCGAGGCCGCCCGCGCGATCTACCGGATCGTCGGCCAACGCGCCGCCGGCGGCGCGGCTAACGACGACCTCGCCCGCGCCCGCCGCGCACTCGCCGAGACGCTCGCCCTGCGCGGAAGTCTCTTCATCGACTCGTACCGTCGCCGCGCCGCCGAGGTGCTCGTCGAACTCGCCCCCACCGACCCCGCGGCCGCGGCGCTCATCAAACCGCTGTCGACCGACTCCGACCCCGCCATCCGCGCCATCGCCGCCAAGGCCGCGGCGGCAAAGTAGCGCGACCGGCTGACCGAGCAGATGTGTCCTTCGACGTCGCCGGCCGCGGGCGCGGGGTAGAGGCTCGCCCCCGCCTTACGTCTTTTCGGTTGTCGTTTGCCGCTTTCCCGTACCATCCCCCTCCCGCATGTCCCCCTGGTGGCTCCTCATCCTGCTCGCGGTCTTCCTGATCGGCCTGACCAAGTCCGGCTTCGGGTCCGGCGTCGGCCTGATGATCGTGCCGATGGCCGCCACGGGGTACGCGCACCTGCCCGGCCAACACGCCGACGCGGCGCTCGCCCTCCTGCTCCCCCTGCTCGTCGCGGGCGACTTCATCGCGATCTACCACTGGCGCACGGCCCCGGCGTGGCGGATCATCCGCCGGCTCATGCCCGGGACGATCGTCGGCATCGCGCTGGGCGCCCTGCTCCTCAAGTGGTTCAGCGAGCAGAAACAGCTGGCCGAGGCGCTGATCAACATCGAGATCGGCGCCGAGTCGATCTTCCTCGTCGGCCTGGCGTGGTACCGCGAATGGCGGGCGACGCACAACCCGCCCGCGTACCAGCCGAGCCTCCTCAAGTCCACCGCCGTCGGCACGTTCGCCGGGGCCAGCTCGACCCTCGCCCACGCCGCCGGGCCGATCATCGCGCTGCATTTGCTCCCGCAGCAGTTGCCGCGCGCGACGTTCGTCGGCACCGGCGCCGTCTACTTCGCGATCGTCAACTCCGCCAAGCTCCCGTTCTACTACCAGGCCGGGTTGTTCGAGAAGGTCAGCCCGCTGTTCTCACTCCAGTTCCTGCCGCTGGTCATCGTCGGCGCGATCCTCGGCGTGAACCTGAACAAGCGCATCAGCGACAAGCTGTTTACCCGAATCGTCTACGCGGCGACGTTCGCGCTGGGTTGGTACCTGCTGTTCCGGGGGATCTCGGGGTTGCGGGCGTAGGTGAGCGTGGAATGAGGCGTGGGGCTGTCATCCCGAGGGACTCCGAGGGATCTGGCCACGAACGACGAGGCCTTCTCAACGTTGGCGATCGGCGTCTGAACAACAATCACCCGGATCGTTGCGGCCCTGACGCGCCAGCCAGATCCCTCGTTCTTCGGGATGACAGTTGGGAACGCACCTCGCGGGATTGGGCCCGTTCGTCGTTCGTGTTTCGTCACTGATTCGAACTTCTAGTTTCGACATTCGTCATTTCACCCGGCGCCGCGCGTTACCATCCCACCATGCCCGCGCGCCTTTTCCACGCCCTCGCCCCGCCCGCGCTTTACTTCGTCCTCTACTGCGCCCTCACGTGGCCGCTGGTCACGAGCTTCAACACCCACTTCTTCGCCGGCTCCGAAGACGGCTACCAGAACATCTGGAACCTCTGGTGGACGCACCACGCGTTGACGAACCTCCACCAGCTCCCCTGGCACACCACCCACCTCCACTGGCCCGCCGGCACGTCCCTCCACGCCCACACCCTCGCCCCCCTCTCCGGTCTGATCGGCTCGATCCTCCAGACCCTCGGCCTCTCCCTCCACCAGGCCTACAACACGATCGTCGTCGCCTCCTTCGTCCTCACCGGCCACTTCACCTACCTCCTCGCGCGGCGAGTGACTGACCTCGCCCCGCCCCTCCCCACCCCCTCATCCCCCCCTCCCTTCTTTGCCTCCCGCAACCTCGCCTGCCTCTTCGCCGGCGCCGCCTTCACCTTCTCCCACTTCCACTTCGCCCACGCCCACAACCATTTCCAGCTCGTCCCCCTCCAGTGGGTGCCCCTCGCCGTGCTCGCGCTGATCCACCTGTTCACGCGCCCCGGCGTCCTAGCCGCCGTCTACGCCGCCGGCGCGCTCCTGCTCGTCGCCCTCACCGACTACCACCTCACGTTCTACACCGTCCTCGCCGGCGTGATCCTCGCCGGCTTCACACTCCCCCGCCCCCTCATTGCCGCCATCCGCCATCGTCGAAATACATCGCCCCCTCCCCTTGTCTCCCCCTCCCCCCCTCTCCGCGCCTTCGCCACCGCCCTCCCCCTCTTCG
>Ga0196963_10001969_pt1 | contig 12912 bp, 11 predicted proteins | sample S1_5metaG_FD_148600 | JGI IMG/M metagenome (GOLD analysis project Ga0196963, IMG submission 148600) | Soil microbial communities from Anza Borrego desert, Southern California, United States - S1_5 | ecosystem: Environmental > Terrestrial > Soil > Desert | place: USA: California | collected... | reverse complement strand
CGATCACGGCCGGCGGCGCCGGGGGGACGATCGCTCCGGGGTCGGCCGGCGCCCGCGGCACGCTGACAACCGGCGCGGTCAGCCTGTCGGGCGGCACGGCGCCCAGCGTCGCCATCCGGATCGCCGGACTGGCCGACCACGATCAGCTGAACTGCGGCGCGGGCGCGCTCACGCTCGGCGGCGGCTCGACGCTGAGCGTCGACTGCGCCGGCCTGACCGGCAGCGGCACGATCGAGCTGTGCACCGCCGGCAGCGTCAGCGGGCGGTTCGCCTCGGTGCAGATCACCAACGGCTGGGGCCTGGTCAGCTACACGCCGACCGCTGTGCGCATCACGGTCGCACCGTGCGCGCTCGAGTACAAGTTCGATGCCACCGCCGGCACCACCGTCACCGACACCAGCGGCAATGGCCTGCACGGTTCGTTCACGAGCGGCTTCACCTGGGAGCCCAACGGCGGTTGGACCTCCGGGTCGCTGCATTCCGACGACACGAGCTACGTCACCATCCCAGCGTCGCCGACGCTCGAGCCCGCGCACCTCGGCGTCTCGCTGTGGGTCAAGCGCTCGACGAGTTGGGCCGGAAAGGCCAACTTCTTCATGTGGTCGAAGGGGGTCGGCAACGCGAATCACGACGGCGACGGCTGGTACATCGAGAGCTACGACGTCGACGGCGGCAACTCGATCGCATTGATCGTCGACAGCGCGCCCGGCGCCGTGCGCGGCATCCGCGTATCCGCCGCGCCGGATTCGTTCTTCCCGTTGAACCAGTGGGTGCACCTGTTCTTCGACTTCGATTCCGGGACGAGCGCCGGCACGATCTACAAGAACGGCGCCGCCCAGCCGACCATTCCGTTCAACTCGCCGGCCAGCATCAGCACGACCGGTCAGCAGCCGCAGATCGGCCGCTTCGAAGGATCGATCGACCTGCTGCGCGTCTACTCGACCGGCGACGCGGCCCTCGCCGCTGCTCTCGCCGCCGAGGCCTCGGCGACGTGGGATGGCGGAGGGGCCGACGACGACTGGTCGACCGCGGCGAACTGGGTCGGCGACCTCGCCCCGGGTACCGGCGACAACCTGGTGTTCTCCGGCGCGTCGCGGCTGACGCCGACCAACGACTACGCGGCCGGAGCGTCGTTCAACGCGATCATCTTCGCCGCGAGCGGGTTCACCGTCGGTGGCAACGCCATCGCTCTCGATGCGGGCGTGCGCAACCACATCGGGAGCAACACCTGCGCGCTGCCGGTGACGGCGTCGTCCTCGATCGCCTTCAGCGCGGATGCGGGGGCGACGCTGACGGCGAGTGGCACGATCGCCAACGGCGGGCACGATGTCGCCGTTGACGGCGCCGGCGACACCACGCTCGGCGGCGTGATCAGCGGCGCGGGGACGCTGACCAAGAGCGCGGCCGGGACGCTCACGCTGTCCGCCGCCAACACCTTCACCGGCGCCACGAGCGTGCTCGCGGGGACGGTGCGTGCGACCGGGACGCAGGCCGCCAGCGCCACGATCGTGACCGGCGGCGCGTTGCGTGGCGACGGCATGGTCGGCGCGATCAGCGGCACCCTCGGGACCACCGCCGAGATCAGGCCCGGCACGGTCGGCGCCTGCGACACGCTCGAGGCCGCTTCGGCGGACGTGTCGCAAGGGGTCACGACCTACCTGCGCGTCACCGGTTACGGCGCCGGCGCCTACGATCGCCTCGACTGCGCGACGGCGGGCGGGGCGCTGACGCTGGGCGGAGCCTCGATCCTCGTCGTCGACCTGGCCGGGCTCGTTGCCGCCGGCACTGCCAGCGGCGCGCTGACCTTCACCGGCGCGCCGTCGGGTGTGTTCGACAAGGTGCAGACGATCAACAATCCGAACCTGTGGGTCGTCTCGGTCGACTACGGCACCGCCGGGCAGATCGACATCCACGTCCTCAAGCGCCAGCGCGCCGGTGTCGGCGTGGGCTTCCCGCCGCTCTATTGAGCGGGCTTCGGCCGCTTGGCGCCGACCGGTGATCGTGGGTGAGATGGACACCCCGTCCCGCGATGCGGTTTGAGCGAGCGCCTGCGCGACATCCGCCCGGCCCCGAGGAGAACCCTGTGAGGCGTTCCGGTAGGACGGGTGCGCCTCCGCCCGGTCACCTCGTGGCATGGGCTGAGTGGAGGAAGGCCCCGGAGCGACGCCGGGGAGGAGCGTCCCTGGGCGCTTGGCGTAGCGCGCGGACAGCCGGCGGAGGTCACCACTCATGATGTCCGATAATATACAGTGAGCTGCCACAAGCACTTACGCGAGAAGCGCAGGTTCCGGTCGCGACGCTTCAAAGCGCGCAGCCTCCACTACGAACGCTTCGGCCGTTCGTCTGGAAGCACCGATGGCTGATCGTCGGGAAGTACCGAAACCGCCTCGATCGCTGGTCGATGCTCTACCAATGCGTGTTCTGCGTCGCGTCGACTGACGAGAACGGTCGCCATCGCGGTTGCATCAGTGCATGCCTTCCTCGTGCCACGCACTTGCAGGGTGGGCGCAGCTTGGTAAGAGGCTTAATAAGCTATACCAAGCTAGGGAGGCTCCATGGGAGCGGTGTCAAAGAAGAACCTCGTCGTCCAGGCGGTCCTCTCAGTGAAGACCGTGAAGCGGATCGATGCGCTTGCCACGAAGCTCAACATGACGCGAAGCAAGCTCCTCGGTCAGTTGGTGCACCGCGGCCTCGGAGAGGAGGAAGATGCCCACGGTGTCATGGAGCACGTCGCGGAGCACGGCGGTAGCCCAGACCGCCGCACGGTCCTCTGGCTGCATCGCGGCGGTTGGATCAAGCTCCCGAAGCACCTGGTCGACGAGTACGAGGCTTGGGAAGACGCGAACAGATAATCCAGCGACGCAACCATGAGCCAATCCAGAAGACTTCGCCGCGCCTCCGCACGTGAAGAGCTACGCGCTCTCCAACGCATGAGCGCACGTCTACCAGAGGCGGATCGCGATGCGCTGAACGAGGCTGTCGCTCAAGGTGCGAGTCTTGCCATCGGACCTGATGGGTCGGCTGTGCTGCGCTTCGCGCCTGAATTTCTGGATGAGGTACGGGAATGAGCGTTCTCAAGCGCCTTCGTCAGCTGATGCCAGCGTTCAAGGCGCCGCCGACAGTGTGCGCGGAAGTGGCGGGGGCCCCCGCCCAGCAATGGGCGGGGCGCGACGCTTCCGTGCGCACTGTCGGACGCGCTTCACCAGGCGCGCACGGTGTGCGATCCGATGCAGATCCGCATGTGGAGCGGCGCGAGCCTGCCGTTCCCTCTCCGTCGGAGCCGCCCGTCGTTCCCAGCACCGCGCCGCAGGAGGTGGGGCCCCGTCAAGGTGGATCCGCCCGGAGGGAGGGGCCCCGCGTAGCGGGGGGGGGACCTTGACGGGGTGCCTCCTGCGGCATCCGCATACCCAACGACGGGCGGCTCCGACGGAGAGGGAACGGTAGGCGATCCCCTGCCAACCCTCTCTGTTGGTGAGACCCCGAGGCGCGCGCGTTCTGCGAAGCGGTACCGTCATCAGATCAGGCTGAACGAAGACCAGGAGCGCATCGCACGTCGCCTCGCTGAGGAAGCTCGCTGCTGCATCAACACGGCGTGCACACGCATCCTGGTCGACGCCCTACGCGATAGGTCGCCATGATCGCTGGGTACGTCCTCAAGGTGGCGAAGCCATGGCGGTCGCGGCATCGCTGGCGCCGGATCGGCTTCTTCATCAATCGCCTGCGCCGTCCAACTCTGCAATACGAGTGCGCGCTCTGCGGCGTCACCACTGACGACAACGGGCGCCATCGCGCAGGGATGATCGTCTGTGCGCGAGTACGCGCGCCGCTCGCGACCGATTACGACGTCTTCGACAACCAGGATGGCGCTGATGTGAAACGCGCAGCCTGAGTCACATCAAAAAGTGAGCCCCCCGGCTGTCACCGAGGGGCCCAACGAGAACACCAAACCCTGCTGAGGGGAAAGGACCGATGTCACATGGACACCGGCGGCATTCGCGATCGGACTTTAGATAACGGCGCACCGTGCGCAACGAACGCAGGCGGAGGCCCCGATGACCTCGGTCACGGCGCGGCGCGCGCGATGCGCGACGACTGGCCGTTGCCAGCACCGTCGATCATGGAAGGGGGGCGTTCTAGTAACACGCCCCCACCAGCGGCCACCGACCATGAGGCAAAGCCTTCAGCATCCGGTGTTGTCTGCCTGCCGGTCGTCTGTGATACCGTGTACGTCACTTTCGATGCCGCGCTGATGGAGTGGGCGCGAGTGGTATGCGGAAAGAGCGAAAGCGATCCGAGGCGAGCTCACTACCGCACCAACGTCGACGGTGTGGAGCGTGTCGTCGTACCGTATGCGAAGGAGCCGCCGCCGCCGGACGTCTGCTGGGTCTTTCACCGGGGCACTCTAGCAGGGTTCGCTTCGTATCGTTGGCGCATCGATGGTGTCGGGGAATGGAAAGACGTTCGGCTGCTCGTCGGCGAAGTGCGGAGAGTTCGCGAGAAGTCGCGGGATGGCCAGCGTTCGTTTCTGCTGATGATCGGGAGCTCTGTCCTTTGGCAGGCGCGTGGGCGAGGCCAAGGAGCCGCTGACGTGGTTCGTTGGATTCTGCGGTCCCTTGCCAATCTAGAAGCTGGACGCGGCCTTCTCGACACGGCACCAGGTGACGTCGAAGTGAAGCCAAACCGGATTGACCTCTGCGTTGATCATTGGGGATATGATTGGGCCCCTGGAGACCTGCACCGCTTCGCATCGCGGGCGCGGCGCAGCGGAGACGTCACGAGTGGAGGAGACTACATCACTGAGGATCGTCGGCAGTTTGGAGCAGAACACCCCACCCTGTACCTTGGAAGTAGCCGTAGCGAGTGCCGTGAGCTGAAAGTCTATCTGAAGACCGCAGAGGCGGAGAAGACCGGAAAGCTTACGTGGATGGAGCCGATCTGGAGACAATTTGGCTGGCAGCCCGGCATCCGAGTATGGCGTGCGGAAGTGCGATTTGGGGGCATCTGGCTTCGATCGCACGGCATGCGCACGCTGGCGGACATGTGCGGAGCAGAGCGTGAGCTCTGGAAGCACTACGTTGAGAATGTCCGTCACGGTGGTGGCACTTCGACACGCCGCAGGAGAGATGGCCTCAGTCCCGTGTGGAAGGCGTTGTCGTCCGCGAATTGCACGCTGCGTTCTGGCACTTGGAAATGGACCCCCCGCGCGGCATCACTCCACACCGATCTCATTCAATTAGGACGGATGACAGCGGGATGCATAGCCCGGATCGAGTCATTGCTTCTCGAGGGAGCGGGAGCGATGACGACCGGCGCAACGGGCGGACCGTGGCAGCCGTCGCGCGCAACGCAGGCTAGAGAGGACGCGCTTGCGCTTGTTGTCTCGCTCTTGGACGAACGCTCACCGCGTCGTCGGGTTGCCTAGCAACCGATCAACCAGCAGCGACCCTGAGGATATGCGATGCTGCGAACTCCGCAGAGCGCATTGAGCAGGGGGTCTTGACGAGCGCGGAGCCTGCGACCTCCTCCGGGCGAACCCGCACGCTTCCAATCTCCTTCTCGACGAGCGCGATGTGCGAAGCGGGAGCATCTGCGATGCGGAGGACTTTCACCAACTCGTGCTGGCGCTGGACGTCTCCCTCGCGGACGACCCAGTCGTCGATGTCGACCAACGGTAGACCGACGGATTCGAAGACGGCAGCGACGAATGTCGCACAAGTGAGGCCCGTCTGGCCCGGTCCAAGCTTCAACTCTCCCGTCTGCAGACTGAAGCCCGTTGTCCGGCTATGCCTCAAACTGTATGGCACCTGCGGATGGCATTCAGCGATCAGTTGACACATCGCTGCGACCATCAGTTGGCGCTCTCGCGGGAACGCAGGGGCGGCAACGCATGCGCTCTTTGCAAATCTATGCGGGTCATCGCGCAGAATGCAGTGCCCAGCCAGGTGCAGCATGCGGATGCCACTGACGGCACGGTAGACGATGCCCGCGTGCGTTCCTGACGGGAGGACGCGGCATAGAAGGCCCACGTCGCCTAGCAGATCCGAGGGCGGATTTAGGACGGGTAGGCAGCGTTCGGCGGCAAGATCGGTGGTGTCAGCAGCGTCATCTGTCATCGAAGGCCGATCGATCGGGCGCTAGACGAGGCCAGCGAGCAGTGCGTCGGCTTCGACCGTCGTCCGTTCCGATCGAAGGGCCGCCTGTGTAGCCTCAAGGAACCTCGCGCGATGCACCAGTTCCGACTTCGCCCTGAGCGTGATAGAGAGGATCGCTAACGACACAGTCGCCTTTAGCGGGTCTCCCGTCAGTGAGCTCAACGCATGATCACAGGCAGCGGCGTTGCTCTCTGAGAGCAAGCGGTTGAACGCGGAGAAAATCTGAAACGTGCACGCGCGCTCATCCAGCTCAGTATTCCACCGTCGGACACGCATGGCGAGGCTCTCACCCGCGCGCGACGCTCTTGCCGCGGCTCGTTCCTGAGCGGTTGCCGCAGGGCGAACGGCATGGGTGACAGTTCGCGTTCTGTCCTTTATCTCCATTGGAGCCCACGACACCGCCAGCTGCGACTCGTCCGACAGGGTACCGAGCTCGAAGATCACAACGCGGTGCATGGAGCTCGTCGAAGTGCGATCCAGATTTTCCGGCACGCCGAACTTCGCCGCCTCGATGACCTTCGGCCGGCGCCTAGATCCAGAGACTTGACGAGGGGAAGGTGCGGTCACGCCCGCATCCTTGACCAACAGCTGCGCAGAAGCGCGGCTCATGTCTTCGCCTTCTGGTTGCCGGCGACTTCATGCTTCAGAGTGACGAGTTGGTAAGCCAGCAGCTTGCCGTTCCCCCACGCTTCGACTTGGAAGACGACTTCGTGATCCTTCTGACCCGACTGTGCCTCGCCCTTAGAGGTCGCGATCGCAACCGCCGGGATCTGGATACCACCATCAGCGAAGAACTTGCTCGCTGTCGTCAGCGAAAAATCCGCGCGGGCGACGCTCTGGGCTGAGTTCCGCGGGTGCCCGTTCACCGAGACGATGCGGTAGACGAACAGCAGTTGGAACGTCTTCTCACGGTCCCACTGAAGCCGGTAGTAGATGGCAAGAGACGGAAGGACCCAACCCGACGCATCGAGGTTCAACTCCTTCACCTTGGTGATCAGGTAGTTGAAGGTGCCAGCGGGAACCCAGAGGCCGTTCTGCGCTTGATACGCACGCTCACAGACGACGAGCGACAGCGACAACGGCAGGTGCTCCGGCAGGTCCGGTGCATTCGGTGGAGCGTCAAGAGTTTCGGGCTCGTCGGGCATGTCGCTCACAGAGGTTACCACTACTGAGGACGGCGCGCCCAGCGCAAGCCCTTAAGCGCGCCGAGGCGGTTCAAGCGTTGCGCCGGGGCGCGGCGGTAAACTAGCGAATAGCTCGCCTGAAGCGACGCACCGGCACTCCAAGCGCTCGCCATCGCCAGAGTTGCGTCCATACTCTTGCCCTATGCGTACCAAATCACGATGTCCGATAATATACATTATGTATTCACAAGAATGCCCAGAGAGCGGCATGGACCGCTGATTCGGAGTTTTGTGCAGAACCCGGGCAATCGCGGTCCGGTCCGGCCGAGCGAGGTGGCACATGGCGCGATCTGGGCACATGGGTGACGCCGCGACCCGGGCACATGGGATCCGGGCACATGGGTGACGCCGCGACCCGGGAACATGGGTGACACCGCGACCCGGGCACATGGGTGACACCCCGATCCAGGCACATGGGTGAGACCGCGATTCGGCTGGAACAGAGACGTGTCCATGCCGACGCCGACCCGTACCGCGAGCCCGGGGATCAATCCTGTCGGACGGGTGCTCAGCGAAGGCGAGCGGCGATCACCGTCAGGAGGACGTGGAACGAAGGGGGTCCGGATGCCTGGGAGCGCAGCCCCCCTCGCGGCCCGGTCGCGGACGTCACTCGGGCGGCGTCGAGCCGCCGAGCACGTGCTGCAGATACGCGCGCTCCCACCGCCGCGCCATCGCGTGGAGCGGATAGCGCCGCTCCCAGGCCTTGAAGCGCGCGCTGTGCGGATTCTCGCCGCGCACCGGCGCGCAGGCCTGCGCGTGGTGGCAGAGCTCGTGGAACAGCACGTGCTCGACGAAGCACCAGGCGATCCACGGCTGGTCGAGCTTGGGGTGCAGCGACACCAGCGGCGTCGGCCGACGACGGTAGCAGCCGAAGCGGATGTGGCGCTGGCGCAGCGGGCCGTTTCGCGCCCACGTCACCGGCGGTGGCGGCAGGTGCGCGAACCACGTGCGGTGGACACGCGTGAACAGAGCGGAGAGGTCGAGCGGGCCACCGAGGCGCGGCAGCGCGCGGATGTCGTCGGCGATCGGCGGGGCATCGCTCGCACGCATGTCGGTCCGGGCGGCGAGGACCGCCTCGATCCCCGCCTTGATGCCGGGCCAGTGCCCGCGTCCGTTGCGGCGCAGCCATTCCGGCAGCTCGGCGAGCGCCGCCGGATGCTCGAGCAGCGCGACGTGCAGGCTCAACCGCGGCGCATGGCGTTCGCCGCGCAACGAGATCAACGTGCCGCGGTTGCGGTTGAACCGCAGCTGGATCGCCGGGGCGACAGCGGCCAGCGCCTGCCCCAGGGCGAGCGCGCGCGCGTCGTGCGCCAGCGCGGCGGCGCCGCTCATCGGAACAGCCGGCGGCCGATGCGCACGTCGGTCGCGCCTTCCTCGACCGCGACGGCGAAGTCCTCGGACATGCCCATGCTCAGCCGCGGCAGGGCGTGACGCCGCGCGAGATCGCGCAGCGCGGCGAAGGCACGGCGGGCGGCGTCCACGGCCGCGGGACCGTCGACCAGCGGCGCCATGGTCATCAGGCCGACCAGCTCGAGGTCGGCTTGGGCGCGCACGCGATCGATGAACGCCGGCAGCGCTGCCGGATCCGCACCCGCCTTGGCGGGGTCGTCGGCGACGTTCGCCTGGATGAAGACCGCGAGGCGGCGGGAGCGCTGCGCGCAGGCGCGCGCCAGCTTCGCGACGTGGTCGATGTCGTGCAGGCTGTGCAGGCAGTCGGCGAGCTCCGCGATCTCGCCGAGCTGGCGCGACTGCACGCGGCCGATCGCGTGGAAGCGCGTCCCGGCCGCCGCCGCGGCGCGCATGACCGCGAGGTGGTCGACGCGGTTCTCGCCGCAGTCGACGCAGCCGGCCGCCGCCAGCGCGGACAGCACCTCCGGCCCCTGCTCCTTGGTCACCGCGATCAGGCGCACCTCGCGCGGATCGCGGCCGGCGCGCGCGCAGGCGCTGGCGATCTCGGCGCGGACCGCGGCCAGGTTGTCGGCGATGGACGGCACGCCGGCACGCTAGCGCCCATCGCCGCCGCGGCACGCGCGCGCCGCGGTTGACCGCCGCCCGACCGCGACGACGCTGGCCGTCATGAACGCGCGACGTCGTCGATGGTATCGCCCGCGTCCCGTCCGCTGACCACCCGCGTCACCGACCGTTCCGCGCGCGACCCGTTGCCGATGCAACGGGTCGCTGCATGTCAGGACCCCAGCCATGTACCTGCCCAGCCACTTCGCCGTGAGCGATCCCGCCCGGATGACCGCCCTGATGCGCGCGCACCCGTTCGCGGTCGTCGTCGCCGATCCGGGCGGCGGCGATCAGGCGGCGCACGTGCCGCTGCTCGTCGACCGCCAGCCGACCGCCGACGGCGGCCGCATCGTGCTGCATGGCCACGTCGCGCGCGCCAACCCGATCTGGCGGGCATCGCGCGCGCTCGCCGTGTTCCGCGGCCCGCACGCCTACATCTCGGCGGCGTGGTACGGCGAACCGGACACCGTGCCGACCTGGAACTACCAGGCGGTCCACGTCGCCGGTCCACTCACCGTGATCGACGATGCGCAGGCCGAGCGCGCGTGGTTCGAGCGCCTCGGCGCCGAGCACGACCCCCTCGCGGCGCAGTGGTGGGCGGGCCTGTCGGCGGCGGTCTTCGACCGGCTGCGCCAGGCCACGGTCTGGTTCCGCATCGACGGCGAGCGCGTCGATGGCAAGTCCAAGCTGAGCCAGAACCACTCCCCGGGACGTCGCGCCCGGGTGGTGAGCGCGCTGCGCGCCGCGGGCGGCGAGGACCGTCTGGCGATCGCGCAGGCGATGGAGGACGGCTGATGCGACGCGCGATCATCCACGTGATCCTGTCATGCGTGGTCGCGACGGGCGTCCGCGCGGAGGAGCCGGTCACCCTCCACGGCTCCAGCGACCCCCTGCCGGAGCGCGTGATCGTGCTGGTCCACGGGCTGGACGAGCCGGGGACGATCTGGCGCGCGCTGATCCCGGCGCTGGTCGCTGACGGCCACGCCGTCGCCGAGATCCACTACGCCAATGACCAGGCGGTCGCGCGCTCGGCGGATGCGGTCGCCGCCGTGCTGGGCGATCTCGCGCGGCGCGGCGTGCGGCGCGTCGACCTGATCGCGCACAGCATGGGCGGGCTGGTCTGCCGCGCGCTGATCGCCGACGATGCGCGTTACGCCGATGCGGGCGCGGCGCGCGCGGGTCTGCCGGCCATCGACCGCCTGATCATGGTCGCGACGCCCAACCATGGTTCGGAGCTCGCGCGGCTGCGCGCGCTGGGCGAGGCGCGCGAGCAGGTCGTCCGCCTGTTCACCGGCCGCGCCGAACTCGGCGGCGGCTGGCTCGACGGCGACGGCGCGGCGGCGGCCGACCTGCTTCCGGGCAGCGACCTGCTGCGCGCGCTCGCGGCCGAGCCGGCGCCGCGCGACGTGCGCGTGACGATCATCGCCGGCGACGCCAGCCCGCTCGACGCGCGGGCGCTGGCCGACGCCGTCGACTGGTGGCGCGACTGGGTCGACGACGACGCCGCGGCGCAGGCGTGGCGCGAAGGGCTGGCCGCGCTGTCGGACGGGACCGGCGACGGCGCGGTGTCGGTGGAATCGACGCGGCTCGACCACGTCGCCGATCACGTCGTGCTGCACGGGAACCATCTGTCGCTTCTGGAACCGCTGCTGCCGGGCGACGAGCCGCCGGCGATCGATCCAATCCGCAGCCGCCTGCGCGAATGAGCGGCGGGCGGAAGAGGACCAACGCCCCCCGGTGCCCTTGGTTCAGCGCGTTTCCCGCCCGCGAACCATGCATGCCAGGCCGCGTTGGTCCGTGCAGGAGCCACGCATGGCACATGACGCCGCCAACGAGATCGTCGCCGTTCCGATCGTCGAGGAGGTCGCCGTCGCGACCACCCGCGCCGCGACGCCCGCGTGGCTGATCAGCGCGATCACGCACGGCGTCATCCTGGGCGTATTCAGCCTGGTGGTGTTCATCGCGACGCATGGCGAGCCCGACATCCCGCCGTTCAACCCGACGGCCATGCCGCCGATCCCGGAAGTCGACCCGAGGAACGACATGGATCCGCCGCCGCGCCCCGACGAGCCGGTGATCAATGTCGAGTTCGCCGACGAGGGCCCGGCCAGTCCGGAGACCGAGCTCGAGCTCGATGACCTGGAGCCGCAGAGCGAGGAGGACAAGGAGGCCGAGGTCCCGCTCGGCGATCCCAACGCGGTCTCGGACATGATGCTCGCCACCGATGACGGCTTCTTCATGGCGATCGGCGTCGGATCGAACAGCAAGGGCATCTGGGGCGATCCCAACGGCGGCGGCGTGCGCCGCGCGATCGGGCGCGGCCTGACCACGCACGGCGCCGAGAAGTCCGTCGAGCGCGCGCTGCGTTGGTTCAAGCGCCACCAGAGCCCCGACGGCCGCTGGGACGTCGACGGCTACCAGGCGAACTGCGCCGACGGCGGTCGCTGCGAGCCCGGCACCGAGAACACCGGCAGGGCCGGCGACATCGCCTGCACCGGCTACGCGCTGATGTGCTTCCTCAGCCACGGCTACGACCAGCGCATGCCCAGCAGGTACCGCGATACGGTGCGCAAGGGCGTCGACTGGCTGATCGCGAACCAGAACGCCGACGGCCTGTGGGGCGAACGCAACTACGAGCACGCCATCGCCACGCTCGCCGCCGCCGACGCCTACGGCATCTCGAACGATCCGCGCCTGCGCGAACCGGTGACCAGGGCGGTGAAGATCATCCTCGACCGCCAGGCCAAGGAGGCGGCCGGCGGCTACGGGCTGGGCTGGGACTACGTGCAGCCGAATCCGGCGCGCAACGACGCGTCGGTATCGGGCTGGAACGTGATGGCCCTCAAGAGCGCGATGGCCGCGGGCATCGACGTGGGCGACGGGATGGCCGGAGCCAAGAACTGGCTGCTGAAGGCGTGGACGGCGGCGAATCCGCAGCACGCCACGCTCGACCCGTACAAGGACACGACCTCGTTCCCCTACACCTGGGATGCGCTCACCGGGAAGTTCCAGATCGGCGCGCCCGGCGCGGACTCGCACGACATGGCCGCGGTCGGCGCGCTGTGCGCGGTCTTCCTCGGCCACAAGAAGGGCGACATCATGCTCGAGACGCTGTGCAACCACATCGAGCGCTACCAGCAGCCGAAGGCGTGGCCGGTGAACACCTACTACCTGTACTACGACTCGCTGGCGCTGGCGCAGTGCGACGGCGAGCGGTTCAAGCGCTGGAACAGCACGACGCGCGACATCCTGGTGAAGGCGCAACGCACCGAGGAGAGCTGCTTCGACGGCAGCTGGGACTTCGCGGGGACGAAGTTCCACGGGCACCAGACCGGGCGCCTGCTCAGCACCGCCTACTGCTGCCTCGCGCTCGAGGCCTCATACCACTACGCCGGCGCCACGGCGCAGCGCGAGGGCAAGGAGAAGCCCAAGCGCGAGTGGTGAGCGCTCCCGGTCGATGACGTCGACGCCGCGGCCGGGCGGGAGCGAGCGCTCCCGCCCGGCTTCGCGTTTGCACCACGCGAACCCCTCCACGAGCGCATGAACCACCGCGGGCACGTGCG
>Ga0196963_10001968_pt1 | contig 12912 bp, 9 predicted proteins | sample S1_5metaG_FD_148600 | JGI IMG/M metagenome (GOLD analysis project Ga0196963, IMG submission 148600) | Soil microbial communities from Anza Borrego desert, Southern California, United States - S1_5 | ecosystem: Environmental > Terrestrial > Soil > Desert | place: USA: California | collected... | reverse complement strand
GGAGAGAGGTCAGAGGTCGGCGGGCGCCGTCGCGTTCGATGTCGCCGATCCGGATGCGGCGGCGCGAGCGGCACATCGGGTGGGTCGCGTCGATGCCCTGGTGAACAACGCCGGCGTCCACTACGACGCTGGGCAACGCGTGACCTCCGCGGACTGGCGCATCGTGCGCGAGGCGATGGAGACGAACTGCTTTGGTGCCTGGCGCTCGATCCAGGCGTTCGCGCCGGCGATGCGGCGCGCAGGATGGGGCCGCATCGTGAACGTCTCGTCCGAATCGGGATCGCTCGCGGGCATGGGCGCCGACACGCCCGCGTACGCGACGTCGAAGGCAGCGCTGAACGCGCTGACGCGCCTCGCCGCGGCCGAACTGGCGCGCAGTGGTGTTCTCGTCAACGCCGTCTGTCCAGGCTGGATCGCGACCGACATGGGTGGCTCCGGCGGCGGGCCGGTGGCGGACGGCGCGGCGAGCGTCTGCTGGGCAGTCGAACTGCCTGACGACGGCCCGACTGGCGGGTTCTTCCGTCACGGCCGGCCGCTCCCTTGGTGACCGCGGGCGCCGGAGACGTTCATGGAGGCGTTGCAGATCGCGGAGCAGGCGACCATCGCAGGCCCCGGCCTCGTCAGCGGCCGCCGGCGCCTAGAAACAACGAACTCCAGGCAGACCGCCTGGAGTTCGAGACTTGTATGTGCCCCATCGACAGGACTGCGAACAACGGTCGTGGTCATAAACGCGGTCGTGAACAGGCGCCGGGTAGCGAGGGGGGCGTGGCGGCTCGAACTGCGGCCACCTCCGACCGCGTAGCCTGCGGAAGGCGCAGCACGCCCCCGTCCGCGTGAGCGGCGGGCTAGGCGCCGTGCTCCTCATCGCCGACCCCGTGCCGTCGGAGAACGGCGCGTACCTCATCGGTGCCGCGCAGCGTCTTGGGCAAAGGTGAGCCGGCGGCGATCAGCCGCTCTACGATGGACACGAAGTCGCCGCGCGGATTCATGCCGCTTCCCGAGCCGTAGCACGCCCAACTCAGCGGCGTGGTCCGGTGGGCGTTGTCGATGTCGTCGACTACGGCGCCGTGGTGCAGCAGGAGGTCGACGATCGCTGGCAGGCCGTGCATCGCGGCCTGGTGCAACGGCCGACCGCCCATCCAGCCATGCCCGTCCACCCCGCAGCCGCTGGCCAGCGCCAACTCGATGCCCGCCGCATTGCCGCCCGCGGCGGCGCAGGCGAGGACCTGGTGGCGCAGCGCTGGATGGCGGCTGATCGCGTCCGGGTCCGCTGCGTGCAGGCGACGCGCCTCGGCGGCATCGCCACGCGCGCAGGCGAGCAGCAGGCGGTCGACCGGGTCCAGCTCGGCCAGGCTGACGCCACGGGCGAGGAGGATCTCGATCGCGTCGCGGTGGAGGCAGCGGATCGCCAGCTCGATCGGAGTCGAGGCGATGATCTCGGGGAACTGCGTCCCGCCGGACGCGATCGGCGCGAAGACATCGGCGCCATGCTCGACCAGCAGCTCGATGACCTCGCGGCTGCGGCCACGCTTGATCGCCCAATGCAGGGCCGTCTCTCGCGCCGTGCCGTATCCGGGATCGGCGCCGCGCTCGAGCAGCCATCGCAGCATCTCCGGATTCTCCCAGTCGAGCTGGTGCTGGAGGCCGACGCGGCGCAGGTCGCAGCCGTGCTCGAGCAGCGCCTCGATGACGCCGCGGTCACGGTGCTCGTAGGCGAAGTAGAGCGAGTCGTCGTCGTTCGGATCGGCGCCAGCGCGCAGCAGGACGAGCGCGAGCTCGCGATCGCGGTGAACGCTGCAGACGCCCGACAGCGCCGTCTCGCGCCAGTCGGGATCGCCCTTCACGATCCAGCCGGCGTTCGCGTCGCCACCCGCATCGATCAGCGCGCGCGCGATCGCCACGACCGCCTCGCGGCCGCCGGCGCCGGCGACGCTCGACCAGCACAGCCAGATCAGCGGTGGCCACGCGTTCGGTCCCGTCTGCATGCGCGCCAGCTCCGGTCGCTCACGTAGGAGACGCAGGACGACGTCGCTGGCGCCGGCGGCGCACGCCGCTGCGATGTCGGCCTGCGCTACCTGCGGATGCTCGCGCAGGATCTGCCCCGCTTGCGCGGCGTCGCCGCTACAGGCGGCGGTGCAGAACCGTGCGACCAGATCGGCCGGTGTCGCGGCCTCGTGCTCGAGCCGGTGCTTCAGCTTCGCCCAGCTCGGGAAGCCGTGCTCGCGGGCGATGACGAACTGCGCCTGGGCCAGGCCGAGCGACCCGGCGAGGGTGCGCAATTCAGCGACGGCCGCGACGCGTGCGCGCGCCTCGGCTTCGCCGCGCCCGTGCGCCTTGCGAAGATCCTTCGCCTGCCGGCGCAGCTGTGCGAAATCAGGATGCGATGGGAGTCGAGTAGACACGGAAACCCTCTTTCGTGGCGCCCGGTGTCCGCTCCGTCGGGCTGAAAGGGGGTTGCAGGATGTAACGACTCGAGGGTGGGCTCTGCCCTGTCCGCGGACCGGTCACTGCCCTGGCAGCGAGGCTACGAGCGTGGCGACGCGCGGGGCGTAGGCAACCTGTCGCCCTACGCGCATGCGTGCTGTGACCAGTCAAGTGCTTTGAGCGCTCGCTCACATGCGAACTCCGAGCGCCTTCTGGCGCTCGGAGTTCGTAGACGTCGTCGATGATTGGTGCGTCAGCGTTGACCGACTGCGAACTACTCAAGTGCTGCTGCGGTTTCCGGTTGAGCGATTTCGGGCGGCGAAGGGGGCTTGGCGGCTTCGCCTCGCGTAGCCCCGCCGATCCCGCTGCTGATCGCTGGGTGTAGCATAGGTCCACCCGCGCGTTACCTTGCCACCACCAGCGAGAACGGTCGTGATCGGTCGCGGCGTAAGCCCCCACTGAAAGCGAAGGTTCGATCGCTGGCTCAAAAACCTGAGGCCGTAGCACCGCTACCTGCCTCGCGTCTGGAGCTTCACAATGAGCAAGATTTCTCGACCGGACGGCACCCTTGCCATGTCCGTCGACAACACCGGGTTCCTCTTGGACCGGCTCGGAGAGGACTGCCACCCGCTGCAGTTTCTCCGCGAGTTGACCCAAAACGCGATCGAGGCGATTCAGAAAAACGGAGGGAAGGGCGACATCGTCTGGGATGTCGATTGGGATCTCCATGCCCTGACCCAGCCGACTCCGGTCTACAAGCTGTGCGTCATGGATAATGGCTGCGGCATGTCCGGCGATGAGATGGTCCGGTACATCAACCGCCTTTCCTCCTCCTCGGGGAATCAGTCCATCGACCAGAACTTCGGAGTCGGCGCGAAGATCGCAGCCGCGACCAGGAACCACGTCGGTGTCGTCTACCTCTCGTGGAAGGCCGGACAGGGCGAGATGGTCCACCTGTGGCGCAATCCCGAGTCGGGAACCTATGGGCTCAAGCAGTTGCAGACGAAAAACGGTGGCTTCGTCCACTTCCGGTCTGTTGACGACGCCCTGAAGCCGGACCTGATCAAGCAGTCGGGAACGAAGATCACGCTGTTCGGCAACGACGAGAACGCGAACACGATGGAGGCCCCCGAGGGAACCCCGTCTCCCTCGCGTTGGATCAGCAAGTACCTGAATTCGCGTTACTACCGATTCCCGGAAGGCATCACCGTCAAGGCGCGGGAGGGTTGGCAGAATCCCCGCGAGGATGTTGACCGAAACGTGTTGCGCACCCTGCACGGGCAGGAGCATTACCTCAAGGCGCACTGCCGCGCATCAGGGGTCGCCAAGCTCGAATCGGCTCGCGTCCATTGGTGGATCCTCAAGGACGAGCCCGCCATGAAGAACAACAGCGGGAGCATTGACTCGTCCGGCCACGTTGCAGCCCTGTACCAGAACGAACTGTACGAGAAGACGACTGGTCGTCAGGGGACTGCGCGGTTGCAGTCCTTCGGGCTGATCTTCGGATCGAACTACGTCGTCCTGTACGTCGAACCCGAAACCAAGAAGCAGAAAATCGCTCCGAATACGGCGCGAACCCATCTCCTCATCGAGAACAACGTCCTTCCTTGGGAAGAATGGGCCGAGGAGTTCCGGGAGGCGATGCCCAAGGAGTTGAAGGACTTCGTGGATGAGGCGGCTGCAGGAGCGGTTGGAAGCGACCACACCCAGACGATCAAGGACCGCCTGAAGGATCTGTTGGATCTCTACAAGGTCAGCAAGTACCGCGCTGCTCCTGATGGGCAGGTGCTCGTCGACCCGGCCTCGGTGACCGCTGGAGGCGGCGCATCAGGCAAGGGAACGGGTGGTGCCGGCGGTGGCTCCGGGAAGTCGCAGACCGCCGGAGGAAAGCTCGGCGAAATCTACCTGGAGTTCGAGAAGGCTGACGGTGTTCGGGGGGACAGGATTACCCCGGACCCGTTCCCCGACGTCAGGTGGGTCTCGCTTGCCGACAACACGCGCGCTCCTGGTGACATCGAGGATCGCGCGGCGAAGTTCATCCAGAATCAGAACACGCTGCTCATCAACCGGGACTTTCGAGCATTCACTGATCTGGTGGAGCGATTCGTAACCGCCTACAGCGGGGACCAATCGGTTCGAGGCGTTGTGGAAGAGGCGGTGCGCGGCTGGTTCGAACAGGCTTTGATCGAGACCGTCATCGGGGTTCAGGCGCTGAAGAACCAGAAGCTCTGGTCGGTGTCCGACATCGAGAAGGCGCTCTCGGAGGAGGGTTTGACTGCCGCCGTCATGCAGCGGTACCATGTCAACATCGCCGTGAAGCGGGAGCTTGGATCGAAGCTCGGTCGGCGCGGCTCCGAATCTACCTAACGCCCTTCTCGCCTCCGGCAGCCAAGCCTGCCGGGGGTGCACATGGCTTGCCGGCTGAGGCCAAAAGTTACCGTAAATGGCCACTAGAGGCGAAGATGTCTAAGAGCCGATTAGGCAAGGCGACTGAAGGCTTGCAGGAAGCCCTGAGCTTCGGCTCGGGCTTTCTGGCTGACTACGCAGGTTCCATCATCAAGGACCCGCACGTCGCCATCGTCGAACTTGTAGCGAACAGCTACGATGCTGGATCCACGAGGGTCGAGGTCGACCTGCCGACGGAGCTTGGCCGTGACCTCGTTGTCCGAGACAACGGGACGGGGATGACGACCGCCGAGTTCAAGGCTCGGTGGAACATGATCGGCTACCAGCGCCTCGAAGTGCAGGGAAGCAGCGTCGAGTTTCCTCCTGACGTGAAGGGCCTGACTCGCGTCGCCTTCGGTCGAAACGGCAAGGGCCGACTCTCCGGCTTCTGCTTCGCCAACTCGTACACCGTCGTGACGACCAAGGCCGGTGAAAAAACCACCGCAGAGGTCCGCCAACTCAGCGACAGCGAGAAGCCCTATTACGGTGACGTCACTGCTGTCGGTCAGGCTGACGGCCACGGCACGACAATCTCGCTGACGATGACCCGCAACCTACTCGCGGAGGAGGACGTCCGCGACCTTCTCGGCACGAAGTTCCTGATCGACCCGTCGTTCACGATCATCATCAACGGCCGAGAGGTGAAGCTGCTCGACCTTGAGGCTCTGGAGAGCTTGCCGCTCAAGATCCCAGGCCACGGAGAAGCGGTCGTCCACTTGGTTGACGGCCAGAGGTATGATAGCGACCGACGGGTACGGCTGCGCGGCATCACCTGGTGGGTCAATCGCCGCATGGTCGGGATCCCCAACTGGGAGGGCCTCGATGGCGAGGGCAACTACCTCGACGGCCGGAAGACGGCGGCGAAGCGGTTCGCGTTCATCATCAAAGCCGACTTCCTCAAGGATGACGTGAAGCCTGACTGGACCGGTTTTTTCGCAAACGCTCGCATCCAAGCGGTTCAGGAAGCTGCTCACGCTCTCGTCGTGAAGGAGATCAACCGGATCACGGCGGCGAGTCGGAAGCAGGCCAAGATTGAGGCGCTCCGCGATCACGGCGAAGTGATCGACCGGTTGCCAGTCATGTCGCGTGAAGTCGTTGGGCAGTTCGTCGACATGGTTCAGGAGAAATGTCCGAGTCTGAGTCCGGCGGATCTGTCACGGACAGCCGGCATCTTGGCGAAGCTGGAGGCGGCGAGGTACGGCTACGAGATGCTCGACATCCTCAACCGTTGCTCACCAGATGACCTCGACACCTGGTACGAGGTGATGGCGCGGTGGTCTGCTGGCACCGCGAAGCTCGTCCTCGACGAACTCGGCAAGCGCCTCGGTCTGATTGAGAAGCTGCGCTCATTGGTCAACGACCCGAAGGCCGACGAGCTTCACGACCTTCAGCCCCTGTTCGAGCGCGGATTGTGGATTTTCGGGCCTGAGTATGAGGCCGTGGACTTCCGCTCCAATCGCAGCATGTCGACTGTCGTGCAGCAGTTCTTCGACGCCAAGAAGACGTCGATGCCGAGTCGACGTCCAGACATCGTTGCGATGACGAACGGCACCCTTGGGGTATACGCCGCTGAGGATTTCTCGGATCGAGGCGAGGTATGCGGTTACCGCAAAGTCCTTGTCGTCGAGTTGAAGAAGGGTGGCTTCCAGGTCACGCAGCAGGAGTTGTACCAGGGCAACGACTACTCCCAGGAGCTTCGCCGTGTGGGAAAGATCAGCGCCAAGACCGAGGTGATCGCGTATGTTCTCGGCTCATCGCTCGCAGATGGCCTGACGGAGATGAACCAGGGCGGCATCACCGTGCGACCCCTGCGCTACGACACGCTGCTCGACCGCGCGCACTCCCGGACGTTCCAACTGAAACGCCGCATCGAGGAGCAGCAGCCATCAGCGGCCAAGGACGCCGAAGTCGAGCAGGTGGTTGAGCAAGGCGTTCAGGACTTGATGACCTTTGAGAAGCCAAACCTGGATCGGCGCGCGGATCAGCCGTAGACGAAGTCGGGAACGTTACGCCGCCGTTCGCGGTCGCTCAATGACACTGTGTCAATGGTGCGCGCCCCGTTGTCGCAGCCCCACCTCCTTCCTCTTGCTTGCAGCCCGCGCCAGATCGCAGTCTCAAGGGCCGTTCAGAAGCCAAGTCGTCTCTCGCGGTCCGATTTCCCCCGGCTGAACCCGATCGTCGATCTTGGAGCATCTGGCGAAGCGGCACGTCATACCGGGTGGCGTCCGGCCGAGACGGGGAGGCATCTGGAGTCGAGCCGGCCCCATCACGCAGAACGCCGCATAAACCGCCAGAACCACCCGTTAGCGCCCTCCCGCCGTACCTCGGCCGAACGGTGTGAGTACGCTCCGGCACCGGATTTAGGCCCCGCTACTGCGCAACCAGATCGTGAACCATGCGCGAAACCCGCTAACGTGGTCGGTTCTGGAGCCGCCATGAACGCAGCCGCCGATCTGCTCACCCTTGCCCGCCGTCCACGTCGCCAGCCAAAGCTCGAACCGAATCGCGCGATCGGTTACGTGCGGAGCAGCAAGGACAAGGGAGACGGCCAGCTTGGCCCTCGGGCGCAGCGCGCGGCCATCGAGCGGTGGTGCCGGGACCACGACGTCGACCTGGTTCGCATGTTCCACGACGCCGGTGTCAGCGGCGGGAGTGACTTGGAAGACAGGCCACAGTTGCTCGCGGCTCTCGATGCGCTGAGAGCCGAAGGCTGTGGCGTGCTCGTCGTCGCCAGGAGGGACAGGCTGTCCCGCGAGCACACCGTGCTCGTCCAACGTCTCGTCGAGCGCCGTGGTGCCGTCGTCCGGTCGACTGATGGCGTCGGCAACGTCGGCTCGCCGGAGGACCAGTTGATGGCGGGCGTCGTCGACTCCTTCGCGTCCTACGAGCGGGCACTCCTGCGCGCCCGCACGAAGGCGGCGCTCGCGGTGCGGAAGGCGTCAGGTCTTCGCACCGGCAACCTGCCCTGGGGCTTCAAGCTCGCTGACGACGGCCGCCGTCTCCTTCCCGATGAAGGCGAGCGAAGGGTGCTGACCCTCATCCGCCGACTCCGGCGTCGGCTTTCGTTTCGTGAGCTAGCCGTCGAGCTTGAACGTCGCGGCGTCGCCAACCGATCCGGCCGATGCGGATGGAGCGTCGGCCAGATCCAACGCCTGCTGCAAGCGTCGAAAACCTGACGAAAGACGTGGCTTGTAACGGATCCCCGTTTTAGGGAATCTCCCGAGGAGCCGTTGTCACGGCTCGCGGGGGCAAGATGAAGCTGATCGGCGTCAAGATCGAGAACTTCCGCTGCTACCGTACCCCTGTAACGATCCGGCTGGGCGACCTCACGGCGATCATCGGCCGCAACGATGCCGGCAAGTCGACGATCATGGAGGCGATCGCCGTCTTTTTCGGAGACCACAAACTCGACAAGGGTGACGTCAACATCGGAGCCTCCGGTGAGCCCATCCGAATCTCTGCGATCTTCACTGATTTTCCCGCAGCGTTGATCCTCGATGAGAGCCGCCCGACCAGCCTTGCCGCCGAGCATCTGCTGACCGCCAAGGGTGAGTTGGAAATCGTCCGGGAGTACGTCGGGGAGAAGTTCACCGCGAAGACCTCGCTTCGCGCCTCGCATCCGTCTGCCAAAGGCGTCGACGATCTGCTGGGGCTGAAGATCAACGACCTCAAAAAGCGCATGAAGGACCGGAAGGTCCCCGAGGACAAGGTCAACCTGTCGGTCAGTTCGGAGATCCGAAAGGCATTGTGGGCAGCTACGCCCAATCTCGCGCTGACCGAACGTCTCGTCCCGCTGGATGGCGAAGATGGGAAAGAGATTTGGAGCCAGCTTGAAGCGAGTGTCCCGATGTTCGCCTTGTTCAAGGCGGATCGGCCCAGCACGGACCAAGATGACGAGGCACAGGACCCAATGGCTGCTGCGATCCGCGAGGCCGTGGCGAAGGTCGACGCGAAGCTCAAGGAAGTAGTCTCCTCCGTCGAGCAAGAGGTCATGGCTGTCGCACGAGCGACCTTGGAGAAGCTGCACGAGATGCACCCGACGCTGGCCTCGGAGTTGAACCCGCGCTTCAACAAGCCCGAGTGGAGCAAGGTCTTCAAGGTGTCCCTCGAATCCGAGCGCGGCATCCCCGTGAACAAGCGCGGCAGCGGCGTCCGACGGATGATCCTACTCAACTTCTTCCGCGCGAGCGCCGAGCGAAAGCAGCACGAGGAAGGCAAGCGGTCGGTCATCTACGCGATCGAGGAGCCGGAGACCTCGCAGCACCCCGATAGCCAACGCTTGCTCCTGCGGTCGTTCCGCGAACTCACTGAGCAAGGCGGATGCCAGGTCCTGCTGACGACACACACGCCGATGCTGGGCGGCCTGCTCAATGTCGATGAACTCCGGTACGTGTCCAAGGCCGACAATGGCACGCACGTCATCCTCGACGGTGGCGTCGATGCGAGCACTCCTGAGGTGGTCCGTCGTGCCCTGGGCGTTCTCCCCGACAACCAGGTCAGACTGTTCATCGCGGTCGAAGGGCAGCACGACATCAGCTTCCTCACGGGGATCAGCGAGATCCTTCACGCGCGCGATTCGTCGCTGCCAAATCTCGACGATCTGGAGGAGAAAGGCGAGATCATCTTCGTCCCGCTTGGAGGCAGTAACCTGAAGCTGTGGGTCACGCGGCTGGAGAAGCTGAATCGGAGGGAGTTCCACCTCTACGACGGCGACAAGCCCGAGAACAAGGTTCAAGCAGCGGAGATCGGAAAGCGACCTGGCTGCGTCGGCCTGGTCACCAAGCGGCTGGAGATGGAGAACTACATCCACCCAGAAGCCATCGAAACTGCGATGGACATCAAGGTCTCGTTCGGTCATCAAGATGATGTGCCGGCTATCGTCGCGGAGGCACTCGCCGCGAAGAACGGCGCGGCGAGATCCTGGGCACAGATGGACGATGACGAGCGCGAGCGCCGAATGAGCAAGGCGAAAGCCAACCTGAACGTCAACGCGGTGCGCGCGATGACTGCCGCGCACATCGACTCCTGGGATACCGAAGGGGAGATGGCCGGTTGGCTGCGGCACATCTCGAAGTTGATGAGCGACTACGACGGCACCAGCGGGGGCCATGCGGCTGCATCGAGCAGGTGACAACCGCCAAGGGCGCCCTCAGGCGAACGTCTTGCTTCCGCATTGGAACATGTCGCTCGCCAGCGACCAGCCGTCAGTGCGCTTCGCCAAGATGCCTGCGCGCGCCAAGTAGTCCCAGGTCTTCTTCATGTGGTGTCTCCCGCGATGGATCTCGCCCGCGACTGTACTCATCGAGGTTGGGATCGCGTTGGGCCTGTTCAGCTTTCCTGTGAGCACGGTCTGGCTCATGAACCAGGCGACGGTTTGCAGCCCACCAGGGTACTCGACCTCCCCAACGAGTACCTCGATCATCCGGTACGCGAGCCAGGCGGTGAACTTGCCGTACTCTGGCCTGCCGTACCTCGACATCTCCATCCGCTGCCTTGCCTGCATGGCCTTCGATGGCCGCGAGAACCCAAGAAGCTCAGGCGCGATCTGGTAAACAGACCGTTTCTTGCAGATCAGCAGCGGCCCTACGCTCTTGCCGCCGCCACCCCCATGAGGTCGCGTCATCCATTCGAGGTGTCGCTCGACGGTTCGAAGCGACAGGCAGGTCGCCTCGGCAATCTCCGCTTGGGTAGCATTGAAGGTTCGGTTCGCGCAGCCTCGGTCGTCCAGGACAAGGGCAGCGGCGATGTAGCAGAACACCTGGAGGGACGCGGGTTCGCGCAGCAGGTTCTTCATCACGCGCCGACTCAGCGTGGCAGTCCACTGGCCGTGGATCAGGTGCCACGTCTTCGGTGACCTCTTGAGAAGCGGATGTCGTTCGCGGAGGTGTCGCGGGGGTCGAGGAAGTGCGATGACGTAGATCCAGCGGCCGAGAAGGTCGCCGTTCAACAAGCCGCTCCGCGTGAAAGCGGATTGCCGCCGCGCTCGCCTCGGATCTACAGAGGTGCGGAGCGGCTTGTTGAACGGCGATGTCGTTGGCAATAACGACTCGCACAGCGTCGTGCGCCGGCACCTTCGTTCAAGGCGTTGGATCGACGAACCCGCCATCCCAGCACATCTTGCCCTACTGAACCCGCCATCCCAGCACATCTGGCAGTTTGAAAGGCCAGAGATTCCACGGCATTTCGACCATTTTTCTGCCGGTCCCTGTAGTGATGTCTAAGATCAGCCGGCAGGGATTGGGGACCAGCGACCTGGTAGGATGCCGGGCGGCTACCTTAGACGCTCCTGTGCGGCTTCGCCGCGCGATCGGCTCGGCTACGCCTCGCCGCCGCGATCTGAAGACGTCCTTCGGACGGAGAGGAGACGTGCCGGACGCGGCGAAGCCGCGCTGCGAGACGAAGCGAGCCGAAGGCGAGGCTGAGTCGAGCAGGCAAAGCGACCGTGCGATGACCACTCCGCTTCGATCTGGCTTGTCTCGACCTGCGGGTCTCTGGCTCCCGGAACCCAGGCGGTCTTGGCTACCCTCTGACCAAAGGCATCGGCGGCGTGAATGACATTGTGTCACGCGCTATGTCACGACGGGACCGTGTTATTGCCGGGTCTCGGACTGCACGCGCTGGCGGGGGGAGACCAACCCCTGGGGGGCTCAAGCTCGCTCGCATCGTCGATTCTCGCTCTGACGCGCGTGGCTGCTGGCCTCCGGCCCAAACACCCCGGCTGAAGGGTCAGAATCCACTGGAACGGAGTCTTCCGCCGAGCGAAGGACACGACCAGGAGGGCTTGGACATGGTGTGGCTATTTTGCCGGCAAGGTTTCCTGAGCGCCGTCTGCGCGAGGAAGGACGAGGGCCGATCGCGCGAACTCGATGTCGGGCTCATCATGGTTCGATCGAGGAGCCGCGCGCACCTGGAGGGCGTGGTCAGGGCGTACCCGACGGTTGCCTGGCTCAACCCGGACGCCCCGGTCAAGCTCACCAGCGGAACCGACTACCCGGCAAGAGCGTTCCTCCCGAAGCCTGAGTTCGTGAAGCTCCTGGCCGCCATCGCAACGGACGTGGATTACGACAACGTGAAGGTTGCCTGCGGTGCGGTCCACGGCCCGAGGTCGACCTTCCTCTCGTGCATGCACACCGTCTGGTCGGTCATGACCAGGTTGGAGCACCCGCCTTCTATCCCGCGCGCGCCCGGCGGACCAAACGACCTCTAGGTCAGCCGGCGGCCGCCCCAGCATCACGAGCAGCTACCAACTTGGCGATCCGATGAGCGAGGGCGACATGGCCCTCCCAAGCTGCCGGCTTCACGACGTACTCGATGGCGCCCGACCGTAGGGCGTCCTCTCGGTCTTCACGCCGCGAGGACGATGACCAGATCATCACCGGGATGGCGTTCCAGTCGCCGGTCTCGCGGATCAACCGGAGCGCCTGCAGGCCCGTGATGACGGGCATGTTGATGTCGAGAACCACAAGGGCTGGGGTCGGCATCTGCGAGAAACCGCTCTGCTTGGATAGGAACGCGAACCCGAGTACCGCGTTCTCGACCGAGAACACCTGAACCGACAGGTCGACTTCCCGGAGTGCCTCTTTGATGAGGTCGGCATCAGCCCGGTTGTCGTCGATGATGAGGACCGAAGGCATGGCGTCGATCCAGTGGAACGAGGCGATGTGTTCGCGCTAGTCCAGGCTTCGCCCCCAGTGTCAGCAGTCATGGGACCTCCGACCAACGAAAACGGCTCAGAGAGGGACGCCGGTCTGCGCTACGTCTTCGCGCGGAGTACTTCGGCGTCCAAGCTGGCTGCGATCAGTGGGATACCCGAGTCTTCTTCCGGCAGCGATCAAGGTCAGACCTCAACCGCTCTACGAGTTCGACGACCTCGGGGGGCGCGTGGGTCAGTGCCGCCTCCTCTAGGAAACTCGCCCTGGCCTCGCCCTCCAGTCCAAGGGCGTCGGCCCACTTCCCGATCTTGGAGAGCTTCGGGCGGGTGCGCCCCAGGACGACCTGACAGACCGTTGCCTGGCTGGTCCCGACCCTCCGCGCGAGAGCGTG
>Ga0196963_10001967_pt1 | contig 12923 bp, 13 predicted proteins | sample S1_5metaG_FD_148600 | JGI IMG/M metagenome (GOLD analysis project Ga0196963, IMG submission 148600) | Soil microbial communities from Anza Borrego desert, Southern California, United States - S1_5 | ecosystem: Environmental > Terrestrial > Soil > Desert | place: USA: California | collected... | reverse complement strand
AGCGCTCAAGACCGTCGACCTCAAGCGCGGCGTCCGCATGTACGTGACGACCAAGGACCCCGAGAGCGGCCAGACCGCCAGCCGGTTCATCTTCGTCCGCGACGACCGGTAACGCCGCTCGCGGCTTAGCGATCGCTCGGATCTCAAGAAAGCGCCCGGTCGACCACCGACCGGGCGTTTTCGCGCGCACACACACGCGTGTTGTCGCACGCGCCCCGCCCACGTGTGTGACCGATTACCAGCGACAAATGGCCATTCGCCATCGTGCTCGTCGGGATTTCCTTGCGGCCCACCCGGCGTGTCGGATACAGTCGGTTCGATCCGAGTCCAACACAATTTTGCGAACGGGGTGCGTTCCGTGAAGCCGGCAGACAATACGGTCGAGTTCAGCTGTGCCTGTGGCAAAGAGTTCCGCGCCCGGGTGGACCAGGGGGGACGCGCCTACGCGTGCCCCGCGTGCGGAGCCGCGATACGGGTCCCGAAGGTCGCGATCCGGGAGTTGCCTCCGCTCGACCTGCCACCGTCGCGGAACGCCAGCGGGGCGCCCGGCGCGACGGGCGCCGACGGCAGTCCTGGCGCCGGGGGCCGGCCCGTATCCGTATCGTCGCGGACCGTGCCCGGGCCGCCCGTCGAAGGCCGGGCCAAGCGATTCTTCCGCGTTCCGAAGACCGTCGGCCACCTGCTGGCGTACTTCGGCGCCGTGTGGGGGGCGATCGGACTGCTCGCGATCGTGTTGTCGGTCTTCAGCCTGTACGCGGCCCTCGTCGCCCTGGCGATCTTCATCGTCGCGACCGTGGCGCTCGGCCAGCAGTCGTGGCTCCTGCTGCGCGCCCGACAGCGGGTGCTGGTCGAGAAGGACGTGCCGCTCCTCTGGGGGATGGTTCGCCTGATCGCGTGGGACCCGGTCGAGGGCGTACTCGTGCTCCGCAATAAGTCGGTCGCGTTCAGCGACGACGATTTGCACGACGGCCAAGGCGGGGTGCGGTTCCTGTACCCCGTGATGGGGGAGGAGCTCGCGCTGCGGATCCCGCTCGAGGTGCAGACGCTCCGGTTCGCCGACGAGAACGTGCTGACCCAGGAGTACCTGAGCCTGACAATCCGCGGGACCATGAAGTGGCGGCTCGTGGACGTGCGGAAGTTCTACCTGCTGGTCAGCCGCGAGTTGCGGTCGACGACCGACGCGGGCGGCGCCGTGCAGACGTCGGCCTCGCACCGCCCGACGGCGTCCGGCGACGCCGCCGGCGCGTCCGACGGGACCACCCGGCAACTGCTCAACGCCGCGATCGAATGGCTGCGGGTGATCGCCGAAGAGCACTCGCGCAAGGTCGTGTCGCGCGTCAAATCGGGGCTGCTGCTCGCCGACCGGGTGTCGGCCGCGATCCCGGAGATGAAGGCGGCAGCCGTCGCGCCCAACGCCGCCGGCCCCGGGGCCGGCGGGGACGGGACCGGGTCGGGTCAGTGGGGCGGGGCGGCCGACGGGCTGGCGCGGGAGATCCAGGCCGTGATCGCCGAGCGCGTCGGCCAGTTCGGGATCGTGATCGACGACGTGTCGCTCCAGGAGATCCGCCTGCCCGACGCCGTAATCGCCCAGTGCGTCGAGGCGTGCAAGTCCTACTACCTCCCCCTGCTGGCCCAGCGCAAGGCCGCGGTCCGGCGGGCCGAGCTCGGGACCGACGTCGACCTGCTCGGCGCCGACGCTGTCGCCGCACGCGAAGTGGCGGCGGTCGCGCCGGCCTACGCACTCGGCGACTTCCTGAACGAGTTCCTCCGAGACCGCGGGGCCGGGAGTGCTAAGGCGGCCCGCGCCGCGCTCGGCGCCGCCGCGGCGGCGCAGATCGCCGGCCAATTGCCCGCGGCGGCCACGCCGGACGGGTCCGCGAACTAGCGAGATGCGATCGACGCGAGCGCCTTGTAGCCGCCCCGCTTGCCATGCGCGTCTGAAACCCGCTCTTGCGCACGATGCGGTCGAGACCGGGAGCGCCGTCGGACGCGCCCCGCAGGCGGGGCTGCCAGGTTCACGTCACCCGGAAGAACCGCGCGCTCGTCCCCCCCTGCCCGACCTTCAGCACCACCGGGTTCCCGCACTTCGGGCACCGCCCGCGGTACTCGGTCGCCGCCGGGTCGCGGTAGATGCGAAGGTACGTGTTGCAGCAGTCGAACTGGACGTGGACGTGGGGACGGGGCGCACGGTGCGCGTTCGCGGGGTTCGCGCCGTCGTTCGGCGCGAGTGACGAGAGGTCGAGTTTGTAATCGCGGTCGTCGCGCATCAGGGCAAAGGTCACTTTACCCGCGCACGGAATTGCGTGAAGTCTCCGGCATGCGCACTGAAGTGAGCACACCGCGCCCCCCCCTGTCTCGTCCGTCGTCCTTCCGCGTTCAACTTTCTCATCCCCGCGCGACTTCCATCGCGTGCCGCTCCCAGATCCGTGGGGCGACCTGCTGGATGAGCGTTGCGGCGCGGCTGAGCAGGCCGCGGATCGTCCCCTCGATGGTCGCCCGGTCGGACGGGTCCTTCACGTCGGGCAAATTCGCGCGGACGTTGTAGACGGCGCACCGGGCGGTCGCCATCGACAGGTCGGCGCACACGGCCAAATCGGACAGCAAATACGGGTTGACGAACCCGGTGATTCGGTCGACCAGCTCGAGCACGGCGACCGACGCGGCGGCCATGGCCTCGGGGATGCGGATGCACGCGAGCAGGGCCGCGTTGAACTTGGCCGCCCGCTGCGGGTCGGTCTCCGGGAGCTTGCGGATCGCGGTCATCGCGCCGTACGCCGACTGGTCTTCGACCATCAGCTCCATCAGCACGTTGCGGGCCCGGGTGAGCTCGGCGAGCGCGGGCCGGAGCTCGGGCTCGAACGCCTCGAGCCCTTTCTTCCCGATGCTGAAGTTCACCGTCATCTCGCCCATCGACGCGGCGAGCGCGCCGACCAGCGCCGTCACGCTGCCCCCGCCGGGCGTCGGCTTACGGGACGCGGCGGCGTCGAGGAAGTTGGCGAGTGTGGTCTGTTGATCGAACATGCGAAAGCCCCTTTCGGGTGGGTACGGCGGCGAGCGCGACTTGAGTCTCACATACGGGGGCGGGCCTTCGCCAACGGTATTCCGCCCCAGTCATCGGCGCGGAAGGGCCGGAATCATATGGATAAGTGCATGTCAGTCCACCGATTGGTAAAACTCGCTTGCACAATTCTTGTTGCGAGCCCCACCCGCCCATAGATGGAATTGCCCGCGAGCTTTGCGCGGGCTCTGGCCGGCCCGTCAAGCCTTCATACCCAATAGCCGGATGTGCCGCTCCCCGTTTACACCGCCGACCGCATTTGATGCGGGACAGTCCCCCGTGTGCGCGAAATCTCACCGACGCGCATCGAACGCGCCCAAGCCGCGCCACCCCAGTCGATTTCGAGAACGACTTAGAGCGATTCCTCTTCCTGCTCGACCTCGTGCAGGTACGTCAGCGCGCGTTCGAGCTCGCTCTTGAGGTGGCGGACGCGGAGCAGGCTCTTCACGCGGGTCAGCAGCTCGAACTTGTTCACCGGCTTGGAGACGAAGTCGTCGGTGCCGCACTCGCTGGCCTGCTCGATGTCGCCGAGTTCGTTGAGCGCCGTGACCATCAGCACCTGGATGTCCTTGGTCGCCGGGTCGGCCTTGAGCTTGCGGCAGACCTGGAACCCGCTCATCCGCGGCATCATGATGTCCAGCAGGATCAGGTCGGGGTTGTGCTCGGCGACCCGCTCGAGCGCCTCGACCCCGTCGAACGCCGTGACGATCTTCACCGGCAGGGCCTCGAGGAAGGCCTGCAGCAGCTCGACGTTCTGCGCGTTGTCGTCGACGATCAGGACGGTCGACTGGGGCAGGAACGCCTCTCCACTCGCGGCGGACTGGGCCTGGGGCGTACCGGGTGCGGCGGCGGCGGCGGGCGTCGGGGGGGTCGGCTCGGACATGAGTATCCCACAGGGTATCCGCAAAGCCTTCCGCAGGGCAAGCGGCCCATCGGGTCGCGTCACCAACCGCGGTTCCTGAGTACCTGATAGAGATACCGCGTCGCTCGATCCGGGGCGTCGCCCCAGGCTCCGCCTCCGGCGTGGGAGCGCGCCATGTTTGCCTGGTCGTCGGTAGCCGCGGGGGCGACGTCCTGCTGACGCGCGGTCGGGTACGGTATGCTGCCCCGCATGTCGAAATTGGTGGTGCGGATCCTGCTGTCGGTGTTCGTCGTCCCGCTCGCGGCGGCGGTTTACCTGGTCACGTGGGCACTGCTGGAGGACACCTATACGGTCTTCCGGCGGGGCGTGCTGCTGTACGCCGGCGCGGGTGCGATGACGTGGATCTTCGTAGCGGGGTATTGGATCGGCGTGTGGCGGGGCGCGTTGAAGCGGACGAGCTACTGGGGGGCGGGGGCGGTCGGCGCGACGCTGATCGCGCCGGTCGCCGGCGCGCTCGTCGCCGCAGCACTCGGGATGACCGACGCGATCGATCGAGAACTCGCCGCGTTCATCGGCAGCGCGCTGACCCCGTTCGTGTGGATGATCCTCACGCTGTTCTTCTGGGTGCGGTCCGAGCCGGCATCCGAGGCCGGGGCCGCCGTGAGCGTCCGGTGCCCCGCGTGCGGGTACGACCTCCGCGGCCAACGCGAGGCGCGCTGCCCGGAGTGCGGGGCTGCGTTCTCGATCGGAGAACTGCTCGAGAAACAACCCGGGCGGGAAATGAAAAGGGAGTTCAGCGCATAGCGGGTCGGTCGGCTGCAGCGCAGCGCTTTGCTGACGCTCGGTGCTCCGACACGGGTTTCGTTTGCGGACGCGTCAGCAGGTCGTTGACCTGCAGTTATACTCGCGAATGAGAAAAGCCCACCGAGCGAGCTCGGTGGGCTTTCGATTTTCACTCGAATGTGTCGCGCGCTACGCCGCGTGCTTGGTGCCCAGCGCCTTGCAGATCTGCACCGTCGCCTTGCTCTTGTTCAGCGTGTAGAAGTGGATGCCCTCGCACCCGTTGGCGAGCAGGTCCTTGCACTGGGCGATCGCGTGCTCGACGCCGGCCTGGTAGACGGCCTCGGGGTCGCTCTCGAGCCCTTCGAGCTTCGTCAGTAGCGGGTGGGGGATCTTGCTCCCGCACATCGACACGAACCGCTTGATCTGCCCGACGTTCAGGATCGGCATGATGCCCGCGATCAGCGGCACCTTGATGCCCGACGTGTGCGCCTGGTCGCGGAACCGGTAGAAGTCGGCGTTGTCGAAGAACAACTGCGTGACGACGAAGTTCCCGCCGTTGTCGACCTTGGCCTTCAGGTGCTCCATGTCCCGCTGGCGGTTCAGGCACTGCGGGTGGCCCTCGGGATACCCGGCGACGCCGATGCAGAAGTCGTGCCGGTTGCGCACGTACTTTACGAGCTCGTCGGCGTAGCTGAACCCGCCCTGCGTCGCCGTGAACGTCGTCTGGCCGAACGGCGGGTCGCCGCGGAGGGCCAGCACGTTGCGGATGCCGGCGTTCCAGAGCTCGTCGAGGATCCCGCCGATCTCGTCGGCCGTGTGCCCGACGCACGTCAGGTGGGCCATCGCCCGGATCTTCAGCTCGTTCTGGATGCGCGTGGTCAGGTCGAGCGTCTTGCCGCGCGTCGACCCGCCGGCCCCGTAGGTGACCGAGACGTACGACGGCTTGAGCGCGTGGAGCTCGCCGATCGCGGAGTACAACTGCGCCCACCCGCCCTCGTTCTTCGGGGGGAAGAACTCGAACGAGATCGCGGGCAGGCCAAGGCCGAAAAGACGATCGATCCGCATGGGCACGACACCTCGGGGGGACAACGGGGGACGGACAATTCCGATTCTATCAGCAATATCGGTTGGGGAGGGTGGGGGCAAGAGGGTACGAAATCTTCGAGTCCGTCACGCATCCCACTGTGCGCCGGTAACCCATTTTGGCCGCTAGGCTTGCCCAGCGCGTCCGATAGTGCTTCCTCTCAAAAACGATACGCTACAATGGGTGCGTGGCACGTCCGTGGATCGACCAATCTCTCCTCGACAGGATGGTGACCGCCGTGGAACGCGTGCGCGATCGACTCGCCCGAGCAACGGCCGCGCTCGAAGCGGCGGGGGTGCCCTACGCGGTGGTCGGCGGGAACGCCGTTGCCGCCTGGGTCGCCACCATTGATCCCGCCGCTGTCCGCAACACGCAGGACGTCGACATCCTGTTCCGCCGCAGCGACCTCGATGCCGCCGAGCGCGCTCTGATCGCCGCCGGATTCGTCCGGCAGGCAGTGTCGGGCGTCGAGATGTTCCTCGACGGCCCCGACGCCGGGCCGCGCGACGCGGTGCACGTGATCTTCGCCGGCGAGAAGATCCGCCCGGCCTACGCCACGGCCGCCCCCGACGTGTCCGAAGTGGTCAAGCCCGACGCGTTCCGCGTGATTGCGCTAGAGGCGCTGGTGCGGATGAAGCTGACGTCGTTCCGCCGCAAGGACCAGGTGCACCTGCAGGACATGCTGGAGGTCGGCCTGATCGACCCGACTTGGCCCGCACGCCTGTCGGCCGAACTTGGCGCGCGGCTCCAGACGTTGATCGACACGCCGGAGGGGTGATGGCGCACCGCACGGAGGTGGCGCGAATGATCCGGACCCGACGTCCAACGAATAAGAGAGAGCCCACGGACGAATCCGTGGGCTCTCTCGATTTCAGGCATCGGTCAGACCGCCGTGGTCCGGGCTAAAACCCGAAGATCACGTCGATCGCCGCCGTCCACTGGTCGTTCTTGGTGCCGCCGGCGAAAAAGTCGTCCGGCGAGTAATCGTAGCGAATTTCCGGCCGGAACCGGAGGCTGGCGAAGTTGCGGTTCGACAGGAGCGGCTTGATGTCCAGGCCGACGGTGACTTCGTACACCGTGTCGGTGCCCAGGCCGCGGGCGCCGTCGTTGTCGTTGAAGTACTCGGCACGGACGTTGAAGGCCATCATGTCGTTGATCTGGTACGACAGGTACCCGGCCACGCCGCACCAGGAGGCGTCGCCGCCGTCGCCAGCCGCGTTCTCTTCCCAGCCGTAGTCGGCGTTGATCACCAGGCTCAGGTTGTCGCCGAGCTTGGTCGAGTAGATCACGTCCAGGACGTAGCGGTAGTCGTCGTTGTTACCGGCCTGCTCGGGGCCGCCGATGAACGTGACCTTGAGCGACGAGTTCTTGTCGATCGCCCAGCTGACGCGGCCGAACAGGTCGATCGCGCACCCGTTGTTGTCCTCGAGGGCCTGCTCCCAGCCGCGGCTGAAGCCGGCGTCGATCGAGATCGCGTCGTTGAGCGCGTAGGTCGCGTAGGCGCCCGTGTGCGTGAACGGGATCGCGTACCCGAACAGGTACGAGTGCGAGTAGAACAGGTTGGCGTTCGGGTCGATCGTTTCCTGGCCGAGCAGGGTGACGAACTTACCGGCGCGGATGTTCAGGCCGTTGCCGATGTTCCCGAAGTACAGGTCGACGTAGAGCTGGGTCAGGTCGAACTGCTCGTCCGGGCCGTCGTTGAGGCCGTAGTGGTCGAACAGGCCGTTCGCGTGGATCAGGCGGGCGTCGCCGCCCCACATCCACTCCATGCGGCCACCGACCTGGAAGGTCTTCAACTTGGCGTCGACGGCCTTGTTGACGTACACGACGACCTGGTGGAGCGTCGGGTCCTGGACCTCGAAGTCGAAGACGCGGCCTTCGCTCACGTTGACGCTGCGGGCGTTGTAGGTCACGCCGCCCTGCACCCAGCCGCCGATCGTCAGCCCGTAGCTGTCGAGCGTCTTGCCGAAGCCGGCCTTGTTGGCCATGCCCATCAGGGACGTGTCGGCCGGGGCCGGAGCGTTCTCGGCCAGGTACTTGGGGGCGTCGAGCGCGAGCCCGGCGACCGGGGCGATCGACTGCTGCGGCTCCGCCGCCTGAGCAATCCCTGCGAATCCGAGCAGGGCAGTGGCCGCGACGAGCGCGGCACCTTTACGATGGAACATGAAGCGAATCTCCTTCCGAACAGGCGCGGGCGAAATTGCCCGTGTAGCCCGAACCGTCGGCGGCCCTGTGCAGACTCCGTGCCAAGGTAGAGTCTGCTGCCCCGACGACGCGATTCCGGACGCAAAACGCGGTTGGTTAGCGTCCTGCGGGCGCGGCGTGGTTGGCGCCGGTCGCCTATCCGGTCAGCAGTCATCGTCGGTCGAGGAGTTGTGGGATGAAAAAACGGAGCGCACTTTCGGCCCGAAAGCTGAAAGGGATGATCTGTTCGAGACTTACGGGCAGCTGTGGCACTGCCGGAAAAGCAGGCGTCGATCGGACTCAACCGTGTTTTCAGGCCCGATAACCATGGGTCCGACTCGACCTGTGACTTCAATACGCGCGTCGGAAACTCGGCCCAGATCGTCGTAATCGCATAGACGGCGATCCCGGATAGTGTTAAAATTACACCAAGCGTACGGCCGGCGCCTGGTGTTCCCTCGGCCAAGCAGGTGTTTCCCATGGCCCACGCAAAACTCGTCTGGCAGCCGCCGCTCCCCGCGATCTACCGCCAACTCTCCGAGCCCGAGCTTCGCTTCCGCATCCAGGACGCGCGCGACCGGCTCGGCCCCAAGCTCGCGATCCTCGGTCACCACTACCAGCAGGACGCGGTCGTCGACTTCGCCGACTTCACCGGCGACAGCTTCGAGCTCTCCCGCCGCGCCGCCGACCAGAAGGGCGTCGAGTACGTCGTGTTCTGCGGCGTGCACTTCATGGCCGAGAGCGCCGACATCCTCACCGACGAATCCGTCCGCGTGATCCTGCCGGACCTCGGCGCCGGGTGCTCGATGGCCGACATGGCCAACTTAGAGCAGACGGAGGATGCGTGGGCCCAACTCGTCGACGCCTGCCCGGACCAACTGATCGTCCCGATCACGTACATGAACAGCAGCGCCGCGATCAAGGCCTTCGTCGGCGAACACGGCGGCGCCGTCTGCACGAGCAGCAACTGCCGCAACGTGCTGGAGTGGGCCCTAGCCGGCGGGGCCGCTTCAGCGGCTCTGAAACCAGATCAAAAGGTCAAAATCCTCTTCTTCCCCGACCAGCACCTCGGGCGCAACACCGCCTTCGCGATGGGCTACCCGCTGGAGAAAATGGTCGTCTGGGATCCGCGCCAGGACCTCGGCGGCAACTCCGAATCCGCGCTCCGCGACGCGGACTTCGTCCTGTGGAAGGGCCACTGCTCCGTGCACGCGCTGTTCCGTCCCGAGCACGTCGACCAGGCGCGCGAGAAGTACCCGGACATGAAGGTGATCGTGCACCCCGAGTGCAAGTGGGAGGTCGTGCAGAAGGCCGACATGGCCGGGAGCACGGCGTACATCGTCAAGCAGGTCGAGGCCGCGGCGCCCGGCACTCAGTGGGCCATCGGCACCGAGGTCCATTTGGTCAACCGCCTCGCGCGGCAGCACCCGGACCAGAAAATCATCGTGCTGAGCGACTGCCAGTGCCTGTGCACGACGATGTACCGGATCGATTTGCCCCACCTCTGCTGGGTGCTGGAAAACCTGGTCGAGGGCAAGGTCGTCAACGAGATCAAGGTCGACGCGCACACGCGCAAGTGGTCGACCGTCGCGCTCGAGCGCATGCTGGCGATCAAGGGCACCGGGAACCCGATCGGCAAGCAGCAGCCGGTCGGGACGACGGTGGATTGAGGCGGCAAACCGCTTCCCCCAGTGATATGATGGTGCACCGATGACGACGATCCAACTCAGCTTGACCGATGACGCACGCCGGTTTTTGGAAGAGCAAGCGGCCCGGGAAGGGCTCTCCGATTCGACCGCATACGTCGAGCAGCTCATCGCGCGCGAACAACGGCTGAGCGAGGACGAACGGGTCGAGCGCGCGCTGATCATCGGGATCGAGAGCGGGCCCTCGGTCGACGCGGACGACGCGTTCTGGCACCGCAAGGCGGCGTCACTGACCGAACGCGCCCGCGCGGCCCTTCGCGACAGGGGTTGACCAATGGCGCGCGTCGCATTCAAGCCCGCGGCCGAAGCCGATCTCGACGACGCGTTCCTGTACATCGCCCGGGACAGCATGGAGGCGGCCGTTCGCTTCCTCGCGCGCGTCCGCGCGGATTGCGAGCACCTCGCGGAATGGCCGGGTCCGGCGCGTTGCGCGGATATCGTCGGTCGGAGGTCGAAATGGTTCGATCGTGGCCGGTCAAAGGCTTCCGAAACTACCTCGTGTTCTACCGGCCGATTTGAAGGCGGGATAGAAGTCATTCGGGTGATTCATGGGGCGCGGGACGTCGACACCATCGTGCAGTCGGGCGAATGACCGCCCGCGCACGCCCGTGCGCGTCGACCCGCGGGGCGTGTTGACTTGATCTCCCCCCACGCGACCATGCCCGTCATGCGTCTCCCGCCCGACGTCGCCCACCAACTCGCCCTCGCCCGCTCGCTCGGCGTGGTCTGCGACGCCACCGGCGCGGTCGCCGTCGACGCCGGCGCGGACGCCGACCTCCTCCCCTACCCGCCGCCCGGCTACCTGCCGTGGCGGGCGCTGGAAGTCGGCAACGGCGACACCTACGGCTTTTACTGGCCGATCGGGCGCGAGGCCGCCGCCCCGGTCGTCTGCACGGTCTGGCACAATGAGTGGGCCGTGCTGCCGCTGGCGTCGTCGCTCGACGCGGCCGTTCGGCTCCACGTGTTGACCGGTGCGGGCGACCCGGCCGAGTGGCTGGCGCTCGCGGCCGAGGCGGCCGTCCCCGTCGACGACCTGCCGGCGCTCGCCGAGGGCGCGCGGGCGGACGAGGAGTCCGAGGAACTGCCGTACTGGGGGGCGTGGGACGCCGAGGGTCTGCTCGCGGTCGACCCGGCGTCGCCGCATTTGCTGTGGCTGGCGGCCAAGCGCGCCGTCGCCGACCGGCGGTACGAGCGGGCCGAGGGACATTTGCGGGCGGCGCTGGCCGCGCTCCCGGAATACGCCGAGGCGCTCGCCTTGCTCGGACTGGTCTACCGGCAGACCGCCCGTCATGCCGAGTCCGCCGGGGCGATGATGGAGGCGCTGACGGCCCCCTACTGCTTCGGCGCCAGCAATGCCGACCGCCGGCGCTTGCTCGGCTGGCTCGGGCGGATGAAAGACGCGACCTGCGCCGGCCCGGACCCGCTCTGGGCGCGGCGGGCGGAGCTGCGGCTCGACGACGGCGACACCGAGAGCGCGGATTACCGCGTGTTCGAGTCGCTGATCGAGGCGTACCACGTTGCGGGCATGGGCGCGCGGGCCGTGCGCCTGCGCGTCGCGGCCGGGGAGCTCATGACCCGCGAGACGATCTCGTTCCAGGAGCGCGGGGCGTGGACGAGCGACCTGTGGCGCCAGGTGCTCGTCGCGGACCTCGAGCGCGCGGGCTTACCGACGGCGCGGACGTCGCTCGGCACGGCGCAGGTTGCGGCGCCGCGCCGGAAACGGGCTTAAGCGGGGATTCGCGTACTGGATAGCGTGAGGCGGACGCATGCCCACTGAAGTGGGCAAGCCGGCGGGCGGTTCGGACTACCGCTCGTGGGCACACGAAATCCCCGCGCATTGCCGCGCGTTCCTCCACGCCATACGATCCCCCCCGATGTCACTGATTTCCGAGATCCTCGATCACAACCACTCGTTCGTCGCCAACAAGGAATACGAGCCGTTCCGCACGGACCAGTTCCCGAACAAGGGCCTGGTCGTGCTCACGTGCATGGACACGCGCCTGACCGAGTTGCTGCCGCGCGCGATGGGCATCCGCAACGGCGACGTGAAGCTGCTCAAGAACGCCGGCGCGATCGTCTCGCACCCGTTCGGGAGCGTGATGCGGTCGATCCTGGTCGCCGTGTACGAGCTCAAGGCGACGGAAGTCGCCGTCGTCGGCCACTACGGGTGCGGCATGACCGGCCTGGACTGCGCCCGCGTCCTGGACAAGGCCGTGGAGCGCGGGGTGTCGCCGGCGGTGATCAAGACCCTCGGCCACTCCGGGATCAACCTGCAGCAGTGGCTGACCGGGTTTGACCGGGTCGAGACCGGCGTTCGCGAGTCCGTCGCGATCGTGAAGAATCACCCCCTGCTCCCCCCGGACGTCTGCGTGCACGGCATGCTGATCGACCCCGAGACGGGGAAGCTCGACCCGGTGATCGACGGGTACGCGAACTGCAGGGTCGAGTGATTACGTCTTGATGACGCTTTGCCGCGACCCGAAGGCAAGCGACAGCGCCGCCCGCCGGGGGCGCGGTGGCGCGAATAGTAGGAGTCACGGGCGAGCCCTCACGGCCGTGCCCATGTCAAGGGCGGCGCCGCCCGCTCACGCGCCGCCGCGCGCACGCCCCCGGCCCAGACGGTCAACAGCACGACCGCGTAGATCGCCGTCGCCAGATTCAGGAACACGCCGGTGTACCCGAACCCGGCGCTGTTGTTGGCGAACGCGAGCATCAGGAGCACGCTCCCGACCAGCCCTGGCCAGGCGGCGACGACGCACGCGATCGCGGTCCGTCGGCGCTCCAGCCGCCGGGCGACGACCGCGAAGTACAGCCACGCCAGCACCGGCCCGGGCGCCTCGACGGCGAGGAGGATCAGCAGGACGGTGTCGCGCCCGGCCCGGCCGCGCAGCGACGTCCGGTCGTCCCACGCCGACCAGGCGACCAGCCCGATCAGGACGACGACCGGCAACGTCATCGCGACCCGCGCGGCCCACCGGAGCGCCGGGCGGTCGACGAGCGGTCCGGCCGCGGCCACCGCCCGCGCCGGCGGGCGCGCGGTCGTCAGCCAGGCGCCGGCGACCCGCATCGCGTACGCGGCCAGCACGAGCCCGAGCCCGACCATCATCTCGCCGCGGCCGAACACCGAGGGCAGGTACATGACGCGGCTCCCGGCGACCAGCCACCCGCGGGCCCCGAACGGGTCGGCCGCGCCGAGCGTGATGACCCACATCCGCGCGCCGTTGAGCAGGAGCATCGCCACCAGGA